>Ga0181600_10000019_pt1 | contig 102476 bp, 143 predicted proteins | sample 041ome_2_FD_132982 | JGI IMG/M metagenome (GOLD analysis project Ga0181600, IMG submission 132982) | Coastal salt marsh microbial communities from the Groves Creek Marsh, Skidaway Island, Georgia - 041406US metaG (megahit assembly) | ecosystem: Environmental > Aquatic > Marine > Intertidal... | reverse complement strand
GCTTTGTCTATTATAGACTTAGTTTTACCATCTGGTATTAACTCCACAATTCTCTCGTCTGTAAAGTTAAAAGTTTCCATCTGAATTTGTTCTGGAGGTAAAACCCTTACAGAGGTCCACCCTTTATAGTTTTTACGAACCCAATTGGCGGCTCTTTCATCTGCGTCTGGTCTTAATGTATAATCCTCTGTCACTGTACCGTCAGGTTTAACAACTCTTACAAGTTCTTCCCTAATGTCTCTAGGCATTTCTGGATTAGCGTCTTCACACCAGATAAACACTTCACCGATAAGATTTCGGTCATGTACAATAGCAATAAGTCTATGTAGTAGTCCAATGTTATTAGCCCACTTCTCACAAAACTTTGTAGCCTGATCCCCTAAGTCTTGGTTTTTACACCTAGGCTTACCAATTCTAATTTTAGATAAAGGTAACTCAGTATGTAAGTCTATGGCCTGACCAACAAAAGGTTCGGACTTGTAAAAGAATCTGTAGAACTTCCACTGTTCATGTAAACTTTGTGGTAACTCTAAGAAATCTGTAGACAACTCAGGTGAGTAGAAGTTCTGACCCATACCGTTAATAGTATTAGCACCAGCATAAGAGGCTGTTCTGGATTTCATAGAGGAGGTTACAATTCTTCTAGGTTTACCAGTACTAGCCTTGTGTTTACCATCACCCGAAGGGATCTTTTTAATTGGCGTTCCGTCCTCGTTTGTTGCCATCTTTATTACCCCTTGTCTTCTTTACATCTTGTTCTTGTTCTTCGTTTACTAATTTTACACGACTACTTTGTTTTATTAACATTAAAACAGGATCTAGTTTTCGTAAAACTTTTTTACGATCCTGAATACTTAAAGAACTACCACTTACAAGTCTTAAAGCCGACTCTATTTCCCTAGTAGCCCTTTTTAAATGTTCATCATATGTGCCTTGTATATTTCTCATTAGTACTTCAGGTCTATACCTAAACGATTAAAGTTACTTTCTTTTGGAACACTACTACATAATCCTACTTGTGTAGGATTAACTACACCTGCAGCTATTAGATTCGCTTCTGAGTCATTACATAATAAACCATTTTCAGAAACTCGTAAAGCCTCATTTAAGTTATAAGTAATAACCCCTCCTGTACGAGTTCCCCCACCTGTCAAGGCTGTGGTTTCAAAGAACTTAAACATAGCCCTTGTACCACCATTTATCATTGTAGCAACATTGTTACCACCTACAGGAGCCCGAAACTGTTTACCAATAAAGTTTTCTGGAGACCCTGTACTAATACCACCAGGTGTCATTGGAGTGTAGTTTTCTGATTGGAATAACAGAAATCCACACACATTAGAACCATCACTAACTTCTACTGTATACTCTTGTGTTGTTTGTACATATTGTACAAACAAACCACCTCTCCAACCACGGGCTCTTAAAGTAGGTCCTACTGTAACTGGAAACCTATCACCAGGGAACTGTAACTCCACATCACCACTATCTACGACACTTGAATTAACTAAGGTTGCCATTTTTATTTTCTCCTATTATTTCTAGGTAATTGTCTGGACTCATGAGACCCACTACGAGTTTTTGTAGTAGACCTTCCAAATCTGGAATTACCACTTGAGTATATATTTCCACGAGTACCAGATAAGATAACCTTTTTATTTGAATCCTTTGTAGCCAACCAACACATTCTAACTAAGGCGTCCGAGTAGTCATCGTGCTTACCTTCTGTCTGTGGGGCTTCTACTTCTATTACATATTTACTAACCTGTGTGGCCTGTAACTCTAACAACTCTTGAATGTAATCGGCATGTCCTTCTTCTGTAGGTTCATCATATATTTTTAACTTACTATCAAACATTAAGTTTTTTAAGTTATGGAACATCTGGGATGTTAACTGTTTTGTGTGATGTAAAGACTTTAACTGAGGTAAGCCTCTTTTTTGTAAAGCCTGTTCCATTGGTATACCGACCCACTGGTCAAACACACCTTCTCTAATATAAAATCTACTAGTGAAACTAGTAATCCAATCCGCTACCTCATCAAAGTCTAATCTTTCTAAGTCTTGGTACTTACCCTCACCGGCTTTAATACGCTCCATACAATCTACAACAACATTACCATTTTGATCGTTATGTCCAATTGCTACAGCACACCAGTCACCTACAAGTGCGATGTCTATCCCCATAAAGTAAGGTGCTTTCGGTAAACCAGATGTTCTTTTTCTTAAAGCGGGATCTATACAATCTAATAAGTCTTTAGCGTCTTGAATCCACCCACGAGTTCTATCCGAAAACACAGCCCCAAATTCCGTATAGAAAACATTAGGATCTTTTAAGTAAGAAGCCACAAAGGTTTCCGCGGGTACTGTTGGGTTTACTTCCCAAGTAGGTGCTTGTATACAAAGAAGATTATCCGCCGCTTTGTTATTACCAAAACCTAACTCAAACTGTTTATAGAACAAACCTTGTTTACCTAACGGAGAAGAAATCATAACAATACGACCTTCGTTCTCGCCAACAGGTTTTGTAGTGTCTAAGGGGTCCTTAGGAGAAAAGGTTCTAGTAGAAGGTTCTACAGCCTGATACACTTCATCTGCAGAGGCTTGTCCTTGTTCACCAAAGTGAGCAACCTCGTCCAGTGCAACCATAATGTTAGCGCCCCCGCGAAGCCCTTTTGCCACACAAGACCTAAAAGTAACATTAACTGAATAACGGGCTTTTGGATTCTTAGAATAACTACCATAAGTTTCTATATCAAAAGGTGTTTGAAAAGTTGCGTAACTTTGTGTAGCATTCGCAGTATAAGGTTTAAAGTAATCACACTTTTGGAAGTGTCCACTAGCCTCCCTATACAATAAAGAGGCCTGTGCCTGATCTGTCGCAACGGAAATTAACTGTATAACATTCGACTGTGAAGACCCATAATGTTTCTGTGGATTACCAAGTAATAATAATTTATAAGTTTCGTACGCCACAATACAAGATGTAATAAGTGTTTTTCCAGAACGACGACCCACACTTAAAACCATTTCTCGTCTTTGTACACCTGGTATTACTTTATCTGTATTACATCTACCTTCACTATGTAAGTACTTTAAGTAACCGGCCTCTGTGAAGTACTGAACATTCTCTCTTCTAAAGTCCGTAATAACTAATCTATACTTGTAATAACCATCCCTATCCATCAACTCAGGGTCATAGTTTTCATGATCTTCGGGTACAGGTACATCTAAAGGATAATCTAGTTCGTTGTCGTCTAAGGTCATACCATAATGTGTTTTAAGTATAACTCGTTGTACTGGAAACAACTTTAAACCTAAACCCCAAGGAGCCTCAATAAAAGTAATAATGTCTACAGGATCTCTTTTATCTGTTGACTTACTTCTACCAATAGTGGCAGCTAAATCTCCTAAACCCATTAGTTACCTCTTTCTTGACGCATTCTTCTTTTGGCTTCTTCCTTCCACTGATCGTCTAAACTACTTACTAACTTAGCGAAAATAGTTTCTATGTGTTCATCGTGAACACCAGATTCTAACAATGTTTCCTTAAAAGTTTCTAGTATTAAACCAAACACTGCTTCGAAAGTACCAGACTCTAAGTCTATAATACCACCTTCATCTAAAGACTTTTTACGAAGCCATATATCAGACATACCTTTTAAGATACGGGCTTTCTTTGTTAGTAAACCACTAACATCACCTCCCGTTCTACTAGCCTCGTCTTTCTCAAAGTCTATGGTAGCCGCGTCCTGAGCCATTTCTAATAGAATGTTTTCTATTACACGATCAGAGTTAGAGTCCTCTTTTATTGTATTAGACAACTCATTAGCAGAAACATGCTCGTCTCTTGCTTGACAAGTTTGGGCGATTTGAGGTGTTACAGCATTACGAACCACTTTTGGTTTACGACCAGGTTTTCCCCTCATTACAATAGGGGCTCCGGTGGGTGCTATAGAAATCTCATCTGTGTCTATATCCACTTCGTCCGGTCTTTTATACTGTTGTTTACCATTAGGAGAAACAACTTGTATCCTTCTCGTACCTTCAGGTAAGTTATCTAGTATATGTTGTTTTTCTTCTTTGGTCTGTTTCATGCTTATTATCCTATAATAGCAGGACCAATATAAGGTTCTCCTTCCACAACTTGTGACATCGTGTAATCACCTGCGTTAGGTCCTGTAACTTTTGTGTACATACTATTATACTCTAATCCAACAGGTAAACTCACTGTTACAATAGCCCCTACAGCCACTGCAGAAAAAGGTGTGTCTGTACCAATAGTAGTAGCCAAATTAGTAGCCGTTGTATTTACATCACCATTAACAACTACAAAGTCTACATGACTTACAATAACATAATCACCCATTACAAGTTCTGTAGGTTCCATTGTACTTAAAGCACTAACAGCATTATCTACAGAAATCGTAAAAGTAGGTGCAACATTACCTTGTACAATATGTCCCATTCTAACACCCGTACCTGGTGTTTTACCACTCTTACCTTCTTTAGGTATACCTTTACCCGCAACTTCAATAAAGTTTTGTGTAGTGTATGTTTTGCGTACGATCTGTGGGTTTCCACTTTCACCTTTAGAAGGATCAGATCCTTGTCTAAGATTTGCAACCAACATCTTAAACGGCTTTTGTCCTGCAATACCTCGTCCCATAACAATCCTCTGTAATAACTTGTTAACTATTGTATTAGTATAAACAAGTTATTTAATTGGGAAAGTTAACACATTACCATCATCTGTAGAACTGTCTTGAGGACCATATAGTTCTAAGTAAACTTCTATAAACTGGTCACACACTACTAAACATATACACAAGTTTTGTACTTCGGTGTCTTGTCCCATGAAGTCTAAAGGGGGTGTGAAATAAACATGACTTCCTTCTGTGAATGTAAGAAGTATTACAGGCTTGTTGTTTTTAAGTACTGTTAAAACATCCTCATTTACATCATAGGAAGTCTCGTATATAAAATCCTCTTCTAAGTATGTTCTTAATAAATACTTAAGTTCCATACCTTCTACAGGACTTAATTTTAAAGATAAACCATTATAGAGTCTTTCTGTATAAAAGTCCTTTTGTAACTTTTCTTTAAGGTCTATAATGTCAGCCATAGTTTATCCTATTAAACCTTTACTGAACTGTTTGTACACTGTATAAAAAGACTTTACTACCATAAACAGTTCTTTCATATTCTCTATGTCATGAATACTATTATCACCTGTAGCCAATAAAAGTATCATCTTATTTTCCACAGCAAAACTAATACGACCTAATAAAGCATCTTGTGAGGATAACGCTAAGTAAACATCAAAGTCTTCCATAGACTTTTCTACTTGTATATTGTGTTCGGCTTCCATATAACTAAACAACATATCCTTAAAGTATTGTTGCTCCTCTAAAGAAAAGTTTAAGTCGAAACCCTCTGTTAACTGTTCAATAGACTTTTGTTTGAACACCATACCTTTAATGTCATTGATACCAATTACTTTCATATGCCCTCCGTATATATTTATATACTACATACTGTAAACCTTTTATACAGTATTAGTTAGCAATTAATTCATAATTAAAGAATGCTAAAGTATTGGTATCATTACCACCCACACTAGATATAGTAAACTCTACAAGACTGTTTTCACTTAAAGTAATTATTTCTTCCCTATCTAAAGCTACGGCTGTTGTAATAGCATAAGGTCTTACCACATACCAAGAACCACCATCAGGTTTAATTCTTAATGTGACTTGCACAGAACCATTAGAGGTACCCGCTGTAATAGTAGAATACACATTACGAATAATCATTGTATACCCACTAGGTACTCTGTATACAGATTGTTGTGTTCTACCATCTGCTTGTGATATGAAAGCAAGAACCGCACTACCTAAGTTAGGAACACCATTCGTAAAGTTATTAGCATTGGTAACATACACATCACCACTTAATGTTTGGGTATCACCACTTAGAAAAGCCACATTACAATCTAAAGCACTAATACCAGTAGATACTGGTATTCTACCATCCCCACCATTTAAAGTAAGTGTATGAGTTACAAAATTGTTGTTACTATCATTAAGTTCAACTGTAATCTGTTTACCAGCGTCTAAAGCATTATTACTAGCCACCCAAGCGTTACTCGCAACAGTCTGAAAAGTCTTTCTAGCCACTCGTAAAGGTGTTCTACCATCATCCGCCAAGCGCCATATAGTTAAAGGTTGTGCGTCTGCGGCGTCAATCAATCTAATAGAGCCAAACTTAGTACCATTACTGTAACCAGGTATATTACCAAGAGCGACTTCTACTTGAAAATCTGTTGTTACAATAGCACCGATGTTACTAGTTCTAAACGGAATGGTATTGGTTCTTAAGTCACACTCTAAAAAGAAACTTGTTTGCGCTACAGAGTTATTAGTATAGATAACTCTAAACCCATCTAACCTAGTTCCAAAGTTAATAGATAGAAATCCTCTATCTACTTCGTCTTGTGAATAAGTATAAGTTTCAATGGCTCTTACTGTAGCAGCCCCTTGCACATCATCCGTAAACAGGATTTGAATACCTTGTGAGGAAGATACTTGATCAGTGGCTATAAACAACTCTACAGATACAAAACCATCTGTGTCTACCCAACCACTATCATACACACCACCAACACCTAATGGTACAACACTTACAAAAGCAGTACCGTCAGCTTTTGCGTTTACAAAGTCGCCATCAGGTTGTTGTCCAGTAGACACAGAACGAACATTAATAACATCTTCGTTTCCTACAAGGTCTTGGTTTAATCTAGAAACAGAACTTACTTGTGATGTATGATAGATAGTCTGTAAGTTAAATACGGTTTGATCAACACCACCATTGGTATATACAACTCGAAAGTATCTAGATATAGGCGCTAGTGTTCTAGAGTTAGCAGTGTCTATATCTTGTATGTTAATTTGGATACTTTCATTAACAGTAATACAATCCTGTGAGAATTGCATTTGTAATGTACCAGGTGCTGTGGATAAGGACTTACCATCAAGGAAAACACTAATACCATTCCATAGTGTTATATCTGTCCAGCCTCCAGTAAAAGTTTGACCGGCCAATAAAGGTACAATACTACTATTCACCTCATCTATTGTATTTCTAACTTGTGGACTGTAAGACATATAAACCTACCATATAAACCAATTTGTACCATTACTAATAAAGTTAACTTGTTCCCATTGTGTGGTTAAAGGAAGACCTGTAACGGAGTAATCAGTACCATCTATTAAAACACCCGCCCCATGAGTCTTAACTTGTATATTTGTAATGGTGGGTGTTATCACTTTTACTGCAATGTGATCACTTACATTAGGAACAGGTAAAGTTATTGTAACTGGGTCACTATCAATAAGAATGAACTCTGAGTTGGTAGCCACCCTATCTACAAGTGTAGTAAGTACATTCCAATAAGTACTGGCGCCACCACCTACAACGACTACATCTACAACACCACCACCTACTGGTGTGGCTGTAACATTACCACCAATAAAGTTAAGTGTGGTGGTTTCAGTTTCTACAGGTACCCCTTCATCTTGTACAATAATAGAAGAGGTTTGAGTAATAGTGTTGTGGAAACTAGTACCAAATACAAACACAGCCGTTAAGTATCCAGTATTAATCCAAGCACGAATAGCTCCTACTTCAAAAGAGTGTGCTACTTGTGAAGTATAGATTAAGTCCACAACACCATTAAAAGGAATATACACAGCACCAGGTTTATTAGCCTGAACACGACCATTGGCATCTATACCATCGTGTATATCAGTAACTAACAGAGGTCCTTTTACAGCCCCTGTATGTGTTACTCTTAGACATATTCCTTGTGCTGGCATTACTTATTCCTATAAGAGGGTAAGGTTATTACCATTTTTTAGTTTTAGCGCTAACCTTAGAGAAAATCTTTTTAAATTCTCGTGGGTCAATTAATGGAACACCATTAGCAGTCCATTGGACATTGTTAACAATATAAGTTCCCATATGTCGTCTTTTATCTGGGTATAAAGCGTTTACACTGGCCTTATTATCCCCCTCTCTATAGATCTGAAACTCTATACCGCCGCCACCAACAACTTGCTGTGGCATACCGTAAGACTTACCTGTAATAATATAAATCTTACCTTTTTTATACCAACTATCATAATCAAAGGTTCTACTACCTTTAAAAGCCATAGAGAAAAGTTTTCTCATTTCCAGTTCGTCGTCTTTAATAGAGGTTAACAAAGCATTGTCGTACCAGTTTAACATAGTTTGAATAGCACTCACAATGGATTTAGGATCGTTTGTAACACCTTCACCCTCTTCATCGAAAGTAATGTCTGCTTTAATAAAAGGTTTCTTAGCACCTTTTCCACTAATTTCGTAACCACTATCTCCTAAAACAGCGTAAATATGTTCGCCGTTTTCTGTAATAATTTCAAACTCACCACTACCATCAGGAAGGAACTGTACACCTTCTGGAATGTTTAATTGTCTTGTAATAGATGGAAAAACCGATGGAATACTTGTACCCGCGGCTAATTTTTTAATCGCACGAACCTCTCTTAAAAGTTCTTTGGCTGTTATTTTTCTTGACATTTTATTTTCCTTTTGGTTAGATGCCATTATCAGACTTAATTTTTCTCTGCATGGATTCGATTTCTTCTATTGTTTGTTGCAACATCGCTTTTACTTGATCTAAAAGGCTGTAGCCTTTACGCAAATCTTCGTATAATTGCACTTCTCCCACGGCTTCCCCAATTAACTTGTCTGATAACTTGAAATGGATTCCAGAGTTTTTCTTCAACGCAGAAAGTTCTGTTCCAAGATCCCAAGTCCCTGCTGTTTTGCCTTGTAATTGACCTTTAATAGATTCGATTTCTCGAGCAATTTTTCTTATTTCTGGATTTCTTGACATTTTATTCTCCTTTTTAGATGCCATTATTTGTCTCCCATCCGGAGTTATTTCTCTCTCGATAGCGCAGGCAGGGCGACGAACTAGATAATTCGGCCACTTCTCGTACCACTTTGAATAGAACTCTGTTTTAGGTACAACCCTTACAGTTTCATCTGGGTCTGGAATGTTAGGGTCAGCAACATATACATTTAAGTCTTCATCTACATCGAAGACTACAGAAGCATGAGACCAATCACGACCCTCTGGGTTCCAAGCAATCATTACAGGAACACCTCGGTCAGTCCATTCTTTTAATTGCTTAACTGTAGAAGGCATTGTTAATGTGGCTCTACACCCATAATGCTGAGCACATGCCAAAGCTTGTTCCCAAGCGGCCCCTCTCATCGGTAAAGCACCCATTACCTTATTGACTTCATCCTCATTAGCGTGTGGATAGTCTAAGGCCTGTAAACACATACTCATTGAGGTAGCCATACATGAGTATTGAGTTCGTTGTCTTTTAGGTGTTAGATTTGCTTTAGATTGTTTTCGCATAAGATTATCTTTTTCTGGCTTCGAACTTTGCTCTGGATTCTAATACTTGCTGGAGTAGGTCTTTATTGATGAACTTCCTCATATTTGAAACTGCCATAGCAACATCTGCATCTATATTTCCGGAGAACTTCTTTGACCAATGGTCTCCCAACCATGACTCTACAACGGCTGAATCAGTGTCCCACCCTCCTATAAGAAAGGACACCTTTCGATTCGTTATGCTATCTACGATAGAAACCGATGTAATCCAGTCTACATTTCTGTTATAATCGTCGTTACTAGCGACTACCCTCAAATCGGAAAGACCGTTTTTCGCTACAAAAGACTTCAGTTCTTTCTCAAGTTCTTTGAATGCTTTTTGTACTTGTGGGTGGTTAGCAGTTTCAAACCAAGGGGTCACTTTCATAACAGGGACTTCACCCGAAATGTTCCCATCAAAGTACGCGATCCCATCCACTACCTCTATATTTTTCAAGGTAAAGTGTCCCCAACCATACATCAAACCATCTGGTCCTATGCTTCGCTCAATCAGAGACTTTAACTCACTATCTTCGGAGTATTCAATTAGTCTTGGGGCGCAAGGATTCTCACCTGCTTGTTTCTTCAAAGTTCTGACTTCTCTTAAAAGTTCTTTGGCTGTTATTTTTCTTGACATTTTATTTTCCTTTTGGTTAGATGCCATTATTTGTCTTTTAGGTGTTAGATTTGCTTTTGATTGTTTTTTCATACTGAACCTTACTTTAATAGTATTAGCGTATAAACTAACTATTTAAGTTCTACCCATTCATCTAAAGCCCCTAAGTAGTCTTGTAGTACAACTTGGTGTTCTCTTCTATCTATATAGACATACTTCTTATTAGTATCTGGTATACTATTCCAATCACTTAATATAAGTTCTTGTGTGTAAGGTACTTTAAAATGTAACTTTAATAAAACCTGCCAAGGTATTGCTGTGTGTCCTTGTCCTAGGTTTCCTTGTTTAGTGTAAACAAAACCATCTCTTACAACACACCATACTCTAATAAATCTTACAGAGTCCATACTATCTCCTATAAACAAAGAAGGGTACACTTGTATGTGTACCCTTATGTCTAACCACAAAACACTAAGTCTTATCGTCTAGTAGTAAGTTTTTTGTGTAACAAGTCTAACTTTCTAGAGGCCTGACGTTTAGTCATTCTAGAACTTGCTGTACGCTTAGTACCTACAACTTGTGCATGTAAACGATCTAAAGCACGACTTGCTTGTCTACGAGTTAACTTGGCTTGTTTAAACTTATCTTTGTACTTTTCAGTATTAGCATCCCATTCTTCTTGGAACTCTTCGGGTTGTTCGGCTTTCCACTTTTCGAACTCTTTTGTACCTTCGGGTCCTTCAGAGAAACGAGCACGTCTTGAAGAATTATCGTCAGAAATATGAAGGGTTACCTCCAGTGTTCCAGAAACGGTACCACCATAGTGGCTATCATCCATCTCCCAATCTTCATATCCTTGACTTACAGCATGTAAGTCAATTCTAGGTCTTCCTTTAACTTTGGTAGTGTAGATTTCCCAATCCACGTCTCCATAATTACCCATAACAAAGTCTTCAGCCTTTTCCTCTACCTGCCACTCAGGGATTATTAATCCCTCAATAACACCTCTATCAGTTATATCATGACCTCGTAATTGGGCATACGAAAACATCTCATTAAAGTCCATAGTGAACTTTACGGTTTCAGTTTTTGCTCTTCTAGTTAGATAGGCTTGTTTATTGTTAGTGAGTTGACCGTACAACTCATCCAGTTTACGACTTGCTTGTCTCTTAGTTAATTTTCGCATAGTATTACTCCTTGCGTGTTTATAATAAGAATCATTAAACGAAACATCCACATCGAAAGTCAATATAGCATTGTCTCCAAGGTCGTTTATATCGGTTAGTTTTATATTCTCTAAAAGCACGTCCTCGTCGGTTTCTATCTTCATCTGCTCATAAACGTCTTCATCCCATTCATGAACGTCTGCTAACATCTCTAAGTATCCTTGCCAATACTTTTTATCGTTTACATTTTTTGGAAAGTTTGTTGTTCTACGGGAAACCCAAACCTCAATACCTTTTTTACGTTCCGTTCTAGCTAGTTTTCGCATAGTATCACTCCCTGTACTTGCTAATTTTAGTTTATTAAAGTTAATCTGCTTTAAGTCTAAGCTTACTTCAAACATGAAGTCTTCCCTATCATAGCGGGCGTATACTTGATCATCCTTTTGTATTAGACCATACTGTTTTAAGGATTGTTTTAAACAATTCACAAAATTATAAGCCGTTCCGAAGTTACGACTTTCAGCACTATAATCACCTTGTACAGAATAAAGAAAATCCAGTTCATCTGTATTAAAAACAGTCTTTTCACTATGCATTGCGGAACCTGTAGGTTTGTTACCTTTTGGACCCTTCCAACAACCATGTACAACTTCGTCTACAAAGTCCACTAAATCCTTAACCACACCACCTTTAAAACGAACCATTTCTTTTCTTAAAGTTTGGGAGCGTTCGAAGTAATCGTTGTCTACACTACCCTCCTCATAAAGGTAATTAGTAACTTCTCTTATAAGTTCACTATCCTTTTCTTGTGTAGCCATATCTAAAGCATCCATCAAAGATAGTGCTTGATTAATGGAACCCTTGTCTCCACTCATTAGTAGACCTTTAAGGTTTTCTTTTTGTTGTCTATTCATAACTTATCCTTGTTAAATAAAAACATCGAACGAAACAGTGGCTGTAATTTCCGCACCACATTCGATAGTGAAACTTGTAAGTGTTTTACTTGTAACTTTGAAAGGTGCGAATATATCACTTGTTAAATGAACCCTGTAATTTAGGTTAGGTTGTACACTTGGGAAAGTGATAACTTTTGTAGTCTCTCCTACAAAGTTAACACTACCATTAAAAGCACTTGTACTACTCAAAAGACCCTCCACTTGCAACATAGCACTTTGTATGTCGTCAGTTACTGATTTAGGTATCTGTGTATAAGGAGAGATAATAAAACCATAAGGGTCTTGTATATCTCGAACACTTAATGTACCACTAAGATCAGATACAATAGTAAACATATACAAAGTAGGTGCTGTACCACTTTGGTAAGTAAACTCGGATTGTACTAATGAAACAGCCATCTTACCAAACACCTGAGGTTTCGTGACCCATCTCTTCTAACTTAGCATTTAAAGTTATGAGGCTATCCTTGTCACGACTACGAATACAAAAGGAATCACTACCAATTTCAACAGCAAAATCAAAAGATTGTAAACTACCAAACTTAGACTTACCATCCCTAAAAGCTTTTAACCACGAAGGTAAAGTTTGTGCTGTGCCTAATGTAGGATACACATGCAGTCTGTACTCAGCCGAACTATGTTTTTGTAACCATTGTGTAGCCACACTACGGGCCATTAGTACTCTTTTGGTAGAAGATTTATCCATAACAATCCTTTTTACTGACACACTATGTAATGTATAAAGTATTTATTGTTATAAGGAATAAGTAATAGACTCTTCTAGTTTTGATCTGTTAGTGTCTTTTAGAATGTTAAAGTGATTAGACACATGCTCTAAACACTTTATGGTTTTATCTAAATCCTTAAAGTTTTTAATTTGTTTTAAGTTACGCATAAACCTATAACGAACTAATCCTTGTGAAACATTTAATTCTCGGGCTACTTCTGACTGACAAGTTTTTTGTAACATTAACAACATTATATTAATGTCCAACTCGTCTGTTAACACACCCCTCAAGTCTTCTTCCACACTACTAATAGGATAGTTTGGTGTGTTAATTATGTAACTTAATCTTTTAGCGGCTTTAGCTAACCTATAACATACTGTAGGTTGAGAAACACCAAACAAGTCTGCTATACCCAACTGTGTTACTTTTTTAAAAAAGTACAAGTCAATAAAATCGGCTTCCCTTGGTGGTAATTCTTCTAACACTTCCCTAATACTATCTAATTTCTCTTGGGAGTCTTCGTCTAAGACTTCACTGTATGTAGGAAAGTTATGTATACCGTCTTCGTTGGAAAACATTCCTTCAAAGTCATGGCTGTCAAAATATACAAAGTTACTCCAATACTTAGACATCCTCTACCTCCGTAGTTAAAAGTATTGTAGGAACAGTTCGGATGGCTTTTAAAGATCTTAAACTTATATAAATAAAAGCCTCACCCCTATCTTCTGTAAAGCCTACAACCTTACCCTCTAAACCTTTGTAGATACCACTTGTAATAGTTACACTCATATCTTCTTGTAAGTCTTGGCTTAGCATTTCTTGTAGACTGTCTTTTAATTTTTGCACATCTACATCCCTTACAGTCTGTAAAGTAATAGGACCTCTCTTACTACTTTTACTATGTAAAACATCTTCAATGTAATTTTCTAAGCCAAAGTTAAAGTAATCATTTTCTGGTAGACCCGATTCTACAAAACAATAACCCTCTAACACATTTAACTTTGTAATTTTTCCTTGGAAGTTTATTCGATGGTATGGTATAAAGATTTCCTTTTCCCTAGGAATACTCCTACGAAGTTTGGAATACAGTTCACCCTTTTCAGCTAAGGCTTCCCCATAAGGAGTTAACTGAAGGATTACCCAAGTTTTACCATCTCTCTCCATCTATTTGTCTCCGCAGATGATACAGTAGTATCGATCTAAACTCATTAGGTGCTAACCCGTTAGTGATTCTTTTTTGTGTATTTATACTTTTTATGGCTCTAGGGTCTACCCAGACACCTGTAGGAGTTAAAGACTGACTTACCTGACCCTTTACTGGCTTGTCTGTTTTAACAACCTCACTTTGTATATTACTTACATTTATCTTTTCTACTGTTGATTTTTTATGCTCATTAGTAGAAGATTTAGCACCACTGTTATTAAAGTTTATTGTAACACAATTATCTGGGACTTGGAACTTATCTCCATAATGACACATTGCTATATCTAACACCAATGTTTGTTTACTAGGTTTATGTATTGGAGCAGCAAACTTCATAGACAATGTTAATAACTGTTCACCCTTCTTAGATAGTTCCTCTATCTTGGACTCCTCCCATTGTTTAGGAACTTTACCCACACCTAAAAACTTACGATAAGCCACCATACAACAATCTGCTAATCTTTCATATGCAACACTTGGAGAAACTTCTTTAGATAGTAAATCTGTATTCTGTACACATTGATTTAGATCCACACCAATGTTTAAAAGTGTGTCCACAATATAATCATTAGCACCTATCTGTAAGTACTGAGTAACTGTCTGCTTATTAATGTCCCCTAACATAGACACACCTTCAACCATTTTTAAACAGTCTCTAATGTGACACTCTGCTACTTCCGCTATTGTTACTAAGGAATCTATAGTATAGTTAATACTCTCTTGTTCACACACATAAGCCAATCGTTCAGCAATACCTTCTGCGTCTACGGCTTTAATAACAAACGCTGGAGCACATCTAGAGAAGATAGTAGATACCATTTTCTCTGGTTCTGTTGTACAGAAAATACAGATAAGTCTTTTGTCTTCACTTCCTTCTATTGTGTCTTCCATCGGTTTTAATAACGCATCTAAGGCCTGTTTAGATAAACGATGGGACTCGTCGAACAAGTAAATCTTTCTTTTACCTGAAAAGGAAGCGTAGTTAAGTTCTTCTATAATTTGTGCTAAGTCAGCCTTACCTGATCTAGTAGCAGCATCTAACTCTTCAAAGTTAGCGTGTACACCACCACTTAGAAAGGTATTACAGGATTCGCACTCATTACAAGGTTCACCTTCTACAGGATTAGAACACAATAAAGCACGGGCTAGAATACGACCCATTGTTGTTTTACCAGAACCATGTTGACCACAAAACACATAAGACTGGTGAAAGCCTTTTCCTTCTTTCACAAACTGTTTTAAAACAGCAGTACTAGATTCTTGTCCTAAAACATCTACATAATTTCGTGGTCTGTACTTTGTGTCTAAAGCCATAGCTATCTCCTAATCTTGTTGTACATATATACTATATGCGTGTCAACAATACTAGGATTATTTACAAACTTATTGTTTCCGGCAATCCTTTGTCCTTAAAGTCTGGGATACCCATCTTATCCCAAAAGAACTTAATAACGGAAGAGCCTATGGCTATTAACTTATTTTTAATTAAGTAAATAATTTGGAACACAGGTATTACTAACATCAAACGATTACCTGTTATCTTTGTCAACAAAGAGTATCCTTTAAAAATAGCAAAACCAGGGAAGGCGAAACCTAGAAACTTATTTACTAAGTAACCCACACCACTTTCAGGTAGTGTTCCTAACAAGTCTCTCCAAGATAAAAGACCTAACATACCTTTAACGATTCCAGTATAATCCCAAGACAACTCGGCCACACTAATCCAGATGTCAAAGAAAATGTAAGCCTTTAAAGGTATACCTACTGTATTGGATACCTTACCATCTAGAAAAGTATTCAGTATATCTTTCATTAAGTCTAAGCCAGTATTACCACTTTTAAACTTAATGTTACTAAGGAAGTCTTCGGCTTTCTTCTTGCCGTTGTCTAACACACCAATAACCTGTTTACCGACTGGGGATTCTTTTAGGTATGTTGTAGCCTTTTCCATTAATAAGTTAAAGGGAGTAATGTTACTACTTATAGCATTAAACACCTTCATAAACTCGGACAGTTTACTTTGCATCTGTTTAACAACATCTGTAAACCCTTTATATCCGTTTTTGAAAAACTCTATAATCTTTTTAGGTAACTGTGCTGTGAATGTAATAAGGTTTTTAGCTGTAATACCTAACATACTTTTAAACTGTTCCCAATACTTAGGAACTTTTTGAAAAGCCAACCAGATGTCTTTAACCTTTTTAACCACATCCTTGATTGTAAACTTATCTACAGCCTTCTTTAAAAAAGGATAAGTAAAAGCTTCAAACACCTCTACTGTAAACTCTTGTCTTACTTTACGGGCCTGTCTACTATTAAAAGCGTACCTAGACTGTGTGGCTTCTGTATAGGCCTGTAAAGCCGCTTGTCTGAGTATATATCGTTTTACTACTGTCTTACTATCTACCATAACTTAAACCTAAAAAAGGAGAGTGTATCACTCTCCTTTTAATACAAGATAAACAACCTATTATTAACCTTGTTCTTCAACTTCCTCTAAGTTATCTAAGTCCAAGTCTTCTTGTTTAGGCATCCACATACCATATTTCTCAATGTTAGAACGATGTGCCATAATGTCTGGCTTCAAGATTTTAATTTTCATGTCACCAGTTTTAGGATTCTCTTCTACATGAATAGAACACAACAAACTGTCCAACAATGCTTCTTGTGCGTGTGTATCTAAGTCGTTAGTCCAAGTATCTGCAGCCAACTCCATAATCAACTGGTAATCTGTACCAGACATAGCGTTAATCAAGTCAGAACATTTAGTTACTTTACCAAAGACTGTTTGACCACCAGACATAGTAGCCTTTTCCCGAAACACTACACAGATCTCATCTACCAAGTAAGATAAGTGTGGGTGATTATTATGAATTAGGGTGTGTACATCAGACACAATTTCTTCTCGTGCTTTCCAAATAGTAGCAGACATTTTTTAATCTCCAAAGATTATAAGTTAAAGGATTTTTTAAGGGCTAGTGTTCCACCACTTTCCCATATTTCACCAGGATCTTTACCTCCAAAGTAAGTAACCAACCTAGTGTTTATATGTACTGTATCCAGTTTCTGTTTTAGACCCCAAATTAGTTTTCCCTGATCATTTTTATATCCAGCACTTAACTTTCTACCTGTTTCATCCATATCAAAACATATATGTACAGTAGCCTTAGGTCGTATAAACCTTTGTAAGAACTTTACTTGTGTAGGAGTTACTCTAGCACCACCCATCGCTAGACACACATGATTTTTAGGTAAGGCTTTTAGGATACTTAGATCAAACACACCTTCTACCAACCACACATCATAACCCTTACAAATTCCTTCAAACACACTAGGACACATACCTACAAAAGCTGGATTCCACTTAACATCAGGTAAGTAATACTTACGAACAAGTTTCTCTTCCATATTACGAAACTCACAGCCTATTAACACACCTCTAGGAGAGTAGATAGGAATACACAACATACCATGTAAACGATGACCCATCACACCATTAGTATGAAAGTCCGAGTCTGGGGCTCTTTCCGTTTGTGTTTTCCACACACCTATTTTTAGTTCCTGTACAAGTGTATAAGGTAAACCTCTACCTAAAACATAACCTAAAGCTTCTTCCGGTAAGGTTAAATCCTTAATAGCGTTTAACAACCACTCTCTCATGTATTACTCTGGATATAAGATACAAATACCCCTAGAAGGATTATGTACAACTACACCATTTAAGTTTGAGTTAAAGTTATAAACAGTGCCTAAGTATGTTTTATCCTTGGGTGTCACAACTATATACTTTTCAGGTACCCAACTTACTAGGGTACTGTTAACATCGTTTACTGTTTCGTTTGTATAAACATCAAACTCTGTAAAACCAAAGTAGTTAAAGTACTCTTGTACCTGTTGTAAACGATCCTGTATATTAGTGTTGTTATATTCCAAACAAGAACCCCATTGGGATTGTAGGGACATTTCTTTACACTTAAAAACAATGTCCATAAACAACTCGTTTATAGACCCTTGCCTAGTAGCGGCTCTTAATAGATTACCTGGGAACTGTCTGTTTACCCATATAAAGTCTTTCGTCGAACTAACTAAGTAAGGTCCATCTAATTGTTGATCCACACCGCATTCAAACATAATAGGAGGTTGGGGTGTCTTCATTTGAATAACTTGTAATAACATTAGTCTTCTTCTGTTGTAGGTTTTACATCGTCTTCTTGTAACACCCATAACAGGGTAGCTATCTGTGGAAATCTTACTAAGATTTCTTCTACGGGGGCATTGTCAAAGAAACCAGATAAAGATTGTTTAATTAAGTCCTTGTTGTGTCTAGTGTCAAAGTAAGGACATTTTACAGCCGGGTCCTCTTGAGAAAAACGAGTATCACATATATGTGTATTGTAATCTGGACACTTACAAATATAAACACCACCTTCTAACATATCACATAACTGAGTAGTGTCTTGTCCTTGTGGTTTTAATAAGTAGTTAAACCTACAGTTAGAAGCGGTTCTTTTAAGTAGGTTTTCAATTTCTTTTTTAATAGTTCGGAAACGAATTTGTTTTAATCGTTGTTTTATTTCACCATCGGTTTTCATTGTGAACGCCCTATTTTTGTGAAAGTAGCCGAACCTTTTATTTTTTTAATCCTATAAGCAACATCCGCTTGCTCTACTAATGTTGGATTATGTGTTACCACTAGAATGTCTAAGTTTAACTTTTCTGACAGTGTTCTTAAAAAGTTTCCTACTCTTGGAACATACCTTTCAGCCACTGCCGATAAACTTTCATCCAATAACAATAAAGGTCGTAAACTTCTTCTTGTTAGTACAACAATCCTTAGTAGAGTGGATTGTACTGTAGATACAGAACCACCATAAACATCCATAGAACTACCTTCTGTTATCATGCCAGTAGTATGTTCTTGTACTGTTACAAAGTCTACAGACACTTTACCTCTTTGTATACTAGTGTCCGCTCGTACACTTAGATTTAAGTCGTCAAAGATATGTTGTAATCCTTCTGTTAATAATGTTTCCGCTGTTGTTATATTGGCTACCATTTCATGGTCAATTAAACCACGAAGAACAGAACAAGTTTTATCTAATATATCTGTTCGATGTTTTAGATCTAAAACTTGTTCCAACAACTCTTCATGTTGTTTTTTATGTGTATCAATAAGGGCTTTTGTTCGGATGTAATCCTCCCTTAAGCCCTTATACACAAACATTAATTGATCATAAGTAGACAATTAAGTTCTCCATACAATTACAGCGTAGTATGAGTTTCCTTCTTCTACTTCTTCTTCATACTTAAAAGATGTAAAACCTGCTCGACCCATACTATTAACACCAAGATCAATTTTATCTAAACCAAAAGCGTTAACAATACCTTTCAAGTACGGATAGTCGATAGTAAAAGTTTCGAACTCTTTACTATGTACTGTAAGTCCAGCCAAACTTAGAGGGTACTCATCATTGCCACCGGCAACACTTGGCATTGACAAAACCACCTTTTGATTCTCACTATCCCAACGGAAAGTAACACTCTCATGACCTTTAGGAGCAGAAGCCGACAAGACAGCCAAACCTGCTGTTAACTCGTCCATATCCAAACTAACTGTACAATCTGGCACTTTATCTGGATCTAAAGCCAAGGTCGGAAACTGTGTAACAGGCTTAGTAACACCTAAGTAGTGACCTGTTTCCTTCTTAAACAATACACAAGAACCACTATCATCTTCACGAGTAGATGTTAACACTTCAACAGAATCCTCATTACCCAAGAACTTTGTTACTGGAGTAATGTCTTTAGCAGGAATACGAATGTTCAAGTCACCCATAGGAACTTTTGCACTACACACACCTTTTCTATCTGTAGCCCAAAATGTACCATCAATAGATTCTACTTGACACAATTCTGGTTTAAGTGTGTCGTCTGTACTAACAAAGTTCTTAGTAAGATTTAAAGCCCTTGTAATCTTTTCAGGGGCAATATTTCCAACAGTAGTAGCCGTAGACATTAACTTATCCCAAAAAGGAAACTTACTAGGATCTAAAGATCTTAAACGAATAGAGGAACGACCGGACTTGGCTTGTACATCCCCACCACCATTATAAGTAAGTGTTAACACACCATCTGAAGCACCGGACAACCACTTATCTAAACGCCAAGATTCCACTGTAAAAGCATCGCCCTCTTCACCTTCAAAGGTACAAATAATTGGAGCACCACTAAACACTCTTAAGTTCTGGGAAAGAACTTCTACTTTATTATTATGTACACGAAACAGGTAGTGTGATGTAATGTCTGTACCGTTACCTACAGCTGTTCTGGTAGTATTTAGAGAGAACTCTAAATCATTTCTTGCGACTTCAATTTTCATTATTTCTCCGTATATAAGGACATTTTATCCTGTACTAGATTGAGTTGAGCCTCGAACTCACTTAATGTTTGTTCAAGGGCTTGTTGTAACTTTGTTAAAGTTTCTTGTAAAGTGTTGGGATCTAAGTTAGCGTCTCTTATCTCTTGTTCGACTTTTAATAAAGACTGTTCTGCGGCTTGTTTCTTTCCTAACATTCTTTGTAAGTCTGAGGATAAAGTTTCTCTTAACTTAATGGCTTTGTTTAACCGGTCTTCCGTAGTCATACCTACCTCCTTATGTTGTATATACTATTTTAAGGTTTTAGGTTATAGGGAGAAATCTCCAAAACCATTATTCTTTGGTACTTTTTTAATACCCTCTACTAACTGCTCACCTTCTTGGTATTCAGAACATTGATCTTTATAATTACAAAAGATACAAGCATCTCTACTAGGTTTGGCTTTAAACTTCTTCTTATACATACTTTTCTTAGCCGTTTGTACCCTTGTAATTAACTCGTCCAACTTTTGTTGACTAACATCTACCCAAGTAATACCTGTGTCTTGTGTATTTTCTACATACGGATACCTAAACCAAACGAACCCTAACTTGTCCGGCATCTTTCTATAAGAGTATCTATACACTAGAGCATAGAAGTGTAATTGATCCTCGTCTACCTTTTCTTTTATACGACTGTTCTTACCATCTAACAGTAAAGTACCACAGTCTTCTCTTCGAACAACAATGTCTACAATCCCACCAATACTGTTATACTGGTCAATCCACGCTATCATTTTTACTTCGGACTTGGAATATGTACCTAGTAATTTATTGTGTTTACAAGTCTGTACAAACCCTTTAACACCATTAATAACTAAGTCTAACATCTGTTGTTTAGTTAACTTGGCTTCCTCATAGTCTATAAAAGACTTTTCACATAAAGTGTTAAACTTTTCTGTGGCTAGTGTACAAAGTAAATCTGTAACACCTTTTCCGTTACGATAAATCTCATCATTATAAAACAACTCAATAGCGTGATGAATAGCAATACCCATAATAGCAGCATGTCTACTTGTAGGTTTAGTAACTGGTTTTGGTTTACCCTCTCCAGCACCTACATCAATACCATCCCAACCTTTTGTCCAAAGAAACCTTTGAGGACAGTCTTCATACATTTTTAAATGAGACCAGAACAATGTACTTTTTATATTCACAGGTCACCCCCATAAATAAAAATACACACATTAAACTTAAACACCATCATTTATTAGCCTTGCGTATACTATATCTCAAGTATCTTTTGGTTCTTTCACACTCTCTTTCTGTTTTAGAGGAATAATCTGTACAATCCCTATTTAAACAATACCATCTATAAGTGTTCACACTCAGTCTTAAAGTAAACACTGCTAAACACAAGTATAAAAATATTTTTATGTTTTTCACTTTCACACTCCAAATAAACACTTAATTATACACACAGAACTTAGTTTCTTTTCTATCTTGTGTGGTTTATGTACTAGGAGGTACTTAATGAGAAAACTATATGTATTAGACACATCTGTACTTATTCATGATCCAGAATGTATTACAAACTTTAAAGGCAATGATGTTGCTCTCCCAATCTTTGTAATCATAGAACTGGATGACTTAAAAGAAAGAAAGAAAACTAATGTTAGTTTTAAGTCTAGGGAGGCAAGTAGAAATATACAAGACATTCAAGGTGACCAAGATTTACAAAAAGGAGTTTACCTACAAGAAGAAGACATTAATGTGAAAGTTATAGGCACAACTTCAGACATTGGTATTAAGGCTTTACAGTCTACCACTAATCCTAGAAAGATGGATCTGTGGATTATGGAATGTGCTTTAGAAATGAAAAAGCAATACGAACATGTAGTACTAGTCTCTAAAGATCTTAACCTTAGACTCTTATGTCAAGGTCAAGGATTAGTAGCGGAAGACTACGAAACAGACAAAGTTGATGTTGCAGACTTGTACCCAGGTTACACACACTTAGGAGAGGACCCTATTCTAAAGGAAGCCTACAACCCTACAACTAACATTCAACCTATAGAGTTAGTACCAGAACCTATTTACAATCAGTTTTATATTTCTGAGTGGATGGGTAAAAACATTCTATGTAGAAATAAGTACGGCCAAGTTATACCGGTGGATAAAGAGTTTAATGTAGGTGTTGAGGCTCGTAACTTGGAACAAAGAATGGCTTTGGATCTATTAACAGATTCTACAGTCCAACTTATAACTCTTGTAGGTAAGGCTGGTACGGGTAAAACATTTTTAACTTTAGCTGCCGCGTTGTCTCAACTACATACTCAATACGAACAAATTATATTAGCGAAGCCTATTATAGACATGGGCAACTCTATTGGATTCTTACCAGGTGACTTGGACGAAAAATTACAACCTTGGATGGCTAGTTACTATGACAATCTATCTAAGATTATGCCTACTAAAAGTTTTGTAGGAACAGGTAAAAAGAAAGAACCTAACTGGAAGTACTTACTAGATACGGAGGCTGTTGTAGTACAACCTCTTAACTCTATTAGGGGTCGTTCTTTAGACAACTCTTTTATAGTAATAGACGAAGCCCAAAACCTAACAACACATGAGATTAAAACTATTGTTACAAGAGCCGGTGAAAACACTAAGGTAGTTTTATTGGGTGACCCGTATCAAGTAGATAGCCCATTCCTAGACAAGCACTCTAATGGTCTTACTTATGTAAGTCAAAGAATGTTAGGGGAGAGTATCTTTGGAACAGTATTCTTTACTCAAGGTGTTAGATCTGAATTAGCAGAGGTTGCAGCTAACAGATTATAACAAAACAAAAAAGGGTAGTTCTAAGTGAACTACCCTTTATGTGTTACATTTAGTGGTCTTACTTTTTATCTTCTTTAGGTCGAAGAATAATTGTGGCTTTACCACCTTCTTCTTCAGGATAAAAAACGATAATTGTAAAATCGTTCAGGTTAACATTAGCTGGGAAATTAGGTGAGCCTATTAAGTACTCATTCCCGTTTTTATCAATCCTTGATAACAATTTAAACTCTAAACTACCTGACATAAATACTCCTATTGAAAATGTAACTGCCCCCTTGTATATACTTCTTTTATACTTTTCATATATTCTTGAGGCGTTAACTCTACACCTTGTCCTGTACTTGTTGTGGCCCCACACACCCAATACTTATCTGTTCTCCACTGTAAAGAATTTACAGGGATACCATACACTGTACTTTTTCTTACAGGACCTACCACAACTTTATTTTTAATAATAGTCCAAGGGTACCTAGAACCATTATTGTTTACATAAACAATAATGTCTTCATAACCTCGTTTTAATAATACTGTATAATCAGAAATCATAATTCTAACCTTTGATAGAAAGATTATTATCCCAAAGGTATGGAACAGGGCAGTTAATCTTATCTTTCTTGTAATTATCTTTTTCTATAAGAGTGTTAATACCCTCTACAGATAAATCCGTCAGCCAACAAAAAGACTTTATCTCTGGATTAAACCAACTACACTTCGCACAAGACAGATGTGGATAAACAACATCCCCTTTTCCTAACATCTCCTTTTGAATACTTAATGTCTCTTCGTCAGACCTTGGTGTTTCAAAAAACTCTACTTTAACACCAAGTACTACAAAGTAGTCTTGTAACTCTTGTAACTCTTGTTCTGTACATACAAGTTTACCTAAACTTGTACCTCCAGTATGAACGATAGTATCGTTTCCTTTAAGAGAAACAGTAAAGTGTATATTAGACTCTATCTTGTAGGTATAAAAGTTTGTCATAGCCATCTCTTTAAATGTTTTTCTTCTTCTTTCGAAATAGAACTAACACATAGATAAGATTGGTACTCAAAGTTAGGCTTGTCACTACACAGTAAAGACACCCAATACTTAACACCACGGATTTGAATATATCCAATGTCCGATGTCTTTTCTACTTTATAGGAAAACAAACCTTTCATAGTATCTTGTGTGTCAGACTTAGTAGTTAAAATTACAACATTACTTACTTTTTTGGGTTGTTCCACAATCCACTGAACTCTATCTCTTACCATTGCCATTACTCACCTCCACAATAAGTTATTATTACAGACCAACCGAAAACTCTTTCGGCATACATATTAACAGACTCTACTTGTATATTTTGTACGGCTGTAGGTCCTACTTTATTCGTAAAGTCTTTTAATAAAGCATTACAAGCCACTGAAGCAGGATTAAAACCTACTTGCATATCTTCACTACCCCAAGTAGTCATTTCCCAATGTGTATAAAACTCTTGTGGATTAAGACACACCTTTCTTACATACCCAAGACCTAACAGTGTTTCCCACATTCTATGTTCAATTGGATACTGTAAAGATCTTCGACCTTGTGTTGTCGAAATAGTTTTATAAACCCATTCCCGTTGTTTTTCTACGGTACAAGAAACTAACTCTCCCAAAGACTTAGGCTGTACTTCCATTAAAGGAACCTCTGTACCAGCACTATATATACCGAGTAAGTTATAAACTTCAGGATGTTTTACTAGGTCTGTAGGCTCATTACTTTCTACAAAGCCTAACAACTTATTATCTAACTCACTTTTAACAAAGTTAGAAGCCTGTTCTAACATCTCTCCTACAACTAAAGAGTTAAGGGAATCCGTTAACACAGGTACTGCGGGTATTCCTTCAGTATGTAAAGGACCTGTTCTAAGTTCTGGTATGTCCCCATCTAGAAATACTCTTTCAACAATTTTAGCTTCCAAGTTTGGATTTAAAATCATTACACCAGGTTTGGTTGGATGTTCCACAACAACTTGTATCTGTTGTTGTGGTATCACATCTTTCGGCTCATACAGTTTAATTTCCATCTTATACTCCAAACATCTCTACAACAGGATTAGAATCCCATTGTTGTTTAGCCTTACGGGATTGTTTAATACCTTGTAAACGGGCTAAGGCCTCTGACCTTACTTGTGTGTTACTATCTATTCCAATATAGTTACGGTTATTATCTAAACAAGCCTTACCTGTCTGTGCTGTCCCACTTAATAAATCCAAAACCGTATCACCCTCATTACTAGAAGCCAATACCATAGGAACAACTAACTCGTAAGGCCAAGGACTATTAGACTTACCCATATAAGCACCTAAGTTCACTTCCCAAACATCCCTTTTATTTCTACCTAAAGGATGATAGGCTTGGTGAGCGTCTGGTCGTTTACTAAAACCGTCTGCAACTTCTGTATAGGAAACATAACTATCAGATAAACTAGAAGTATGTTCCTCTCTAATACTATCTTGGTTATATAAGTATTCCCCTTTACTATCAGGATGAGCAAACATAAATATGTGACCATAGGTTCTTGTTAGTCTATCCTTAGTAGACTCTGGATTAGGATTATCCCACTTCCAGATGATGTCATTACGAAGAATCCAACCTTCAGCCTGTAAAGCTAAAGCAATACGAGCAGGTATCATACCTAAGTTTTTATCCTCACCATAACGATCTCTACAAGCTAACCATAATGTACCATTAGTTTTAAGTACTTCTCGGGCACTATCTAACAACTGTACAATGTGTCCAATGTAATCCTCAACAGTATCCTCTAAACCTAAAGTAGTTTGTTGTTTAGGTATTGTATGAGTAACATTATCAAACACTTTGTAAGTACACTGTGGCCACTCTACATCCATAGAGTCTCCAATACCGTAAGAAGGTAGTTCTGTGATAATAGACTGTACTTGTGTTTTCTGTATATGAAGGTCTTGTAATACATCAAAACTATGACCCCATAGTAGTTTTGCGTTAGGTGCGTTGTCTCCTAAAGAGATAACTGTATCTGTATTAATTTTAGTATACATAGGTACTCCTCATGTTAGTGTTGTACCTTATATACTGGAATAGGTTTTAGGATTAGAGGGATAAAAGAAAAAACCCATAAGCGAACTTATGGGTTTAAACATTCAACACAATCAATCAATCAAAGAAATTATTTTAAGAACTTAAGTATGGCTCTTTCAATAGCTTTCTCTTCACCTTGTAAAAAGGTTTCCATCTTTCTACCGGTATAAAGTCTATAAGATCCGTCTTCTACTACTTCTAATGAACAAGTAATGTCGCCACCTAAAGTATCCAAGTTATCCCAATCACCTACATAACCATTAGTAAACCGAAACTCTTCTACAGTATCAGGTAAAGTACCATACTTTTCCTTTTGTACTAATAAACCTTTAGACTTACCCCATTTCATCCAATCTACACCAGCAGTTTTGTCTAAGTACATATTAACTACTCGTTTAGCCATTCTAACAGAAGCGTTACGACCCCTAAAAGATCTATCAAACTTTTGTAACTCTTCCTGAACAATGTTCAACACTTCATTGTTAGGTACAGCGTCTCTAAGAGTTTTAATAAGTTTATTTTTATTAGCCCTCCAAACTTGACCTACATACTGAATCTGGGACTTTGTAGGATTACCATCATACAAAACATCCGCCACATCCTTTTGTTTAACAGATAAGTCACCGCTTCTAGTTACTAACAAACTAGGGTCAATAAGAATAACTTCGAATATTTCCTTCATGGCATTAGGTAAGTTAGAACCTTGAACTGTCTCGTTTAAGGCTAATAAAGCGGCGTTGTCATCTAAAACATCTTCCCAGTGAATACCTTCCAAACCATAACCACTTTCGTCTGTGTAATCACCATTTAAAATATCAAACCAACTTACACTGGATTCTTCAAACAACGGAGCATCTCCACTGTCTGTAGTATCTCTTCTTCTCGACATAGCCCGTGCTGCGGCTTCTGTTTGTTGTACTGCCTGTACTTGCAATAAGTTAGCCAAACTTTGTGGTGTTGCGTTAGCCACATCGTTTCTCTTTTGTTGTCCAATAAGATAAGGGGCAGGAATACCACCATTAATAGGTTCATTAGTGGCAACAGATACACCTAATAACAAACTAGAAACAACATCGTCTGCAGAGAACATTTGAATACCATATCTGTTAACAATACGATTAGCAGCAAAGAATGAGGGTTTCCAGATGTTAGTACGATCCTCTGTATAGTTAGAACGACCAGTAGAATCTTGTGTAACAATTAACTCTCCTGTCCATTGTGAAGCCTGATTGGCAGGCATTCCTGCTTGTACTAAGGCTTCACCTTTTGTGGCCAAGTAGTTTCTTCGTTCCGCTTGTCTATAGTTTTCACCTAAGAAACCTGCTACGAAGTAAGCCTTACCTAAATCGTTGTATTCAAACACATTGGAACTATATTCATTCAAGGTTGTACCAAGCCTCTTTGTTAACATTGCTTTTAACAATCTTCCTACTTTTGTCATACTTACTCCTAACAGTACTATATTTACAACTAATGTTAGAGGATAAACAACATATTGGAAAACAAAAAGTCACGATTTCTACATAAAAAAGTGTATTTTTTACTTGTACCCTCTAAAAATGTGTTATACTGTTTAAGTGAGAGACACTGACCGCAAGAGTCCAAGTCCGACACATTAACCTTACTTTAAGCGATACCTTTTAAGGTCAAGCAGGAGAAAATACTATGTCTTACATGACACTTACCCACAAGTTCCTTAGTGAACAAATTGAAACCCAAGCCATTAACCGTAAACTCACTTCTTCTTTAAGAAAAGTATGGGTACATGAGTCTTACGATGATTTATTATCCTTTACTAATTTCCAACTTTGGAAGTGGTGTGTAGAAGGTACTTTTGATGACTACTTAAGTAACAATCCTTTTGTAGCGTTTCCAACAATCTTGAAGTTCTTAAACCAAAAGAAACAAACACAAGTATTCGGTAAAGCACAAGATGCGTTGGTTCGTCATCATACTGGTGCTCGTACTTTGTCTGAACAAAGAAACCAAAAAGTAAACGCGGACAGTTATATCTTACCTGCGGATACTCCTTCTATTGTTGTTTCTCAAAAATCTGAAAACGGAGAAGAAGGGGATACTTTTATTGTAGTAGCCGAACCAAAAGAAGTACAATATGACAAGACTGCTTATCGTAGTAACTTCTTACGTAAGGTTTTAGGTACAATGAGAGCAAGTGAACGATACACTCGTATCTACAACTTGATTTGTGAAGACTATACTGTGACTCAAATTGCTGAAATGGAAGGGGATACAATGACAACTATGCGTGCTGTTGTACAAACTCTTCGTGAAACATTACAAAAGACTTGTTCTATGGCTCGTTTGGTTATGGAACAAGATACAGATACTGTTTTCATTAAAGACTTGGATGTAGAAGACGAAGACAGTAAATGGTTGAGAAAAGCCTTACAAGTGTTGGGTGAAGACAACCTTATTACTTATACAGATTCTACAATACAGTTTACTAGAGAAGGTATTATGACAAGAGAAGAAGAACTTCTGTTCTAACACTCTTCAGGTTGATACTTTAAAAGGGTCCTATCTCACCAAGGTAGGGTCCTTTTTCATTATTAGGATCTGTATAAGTTAAACCAGGTATAACAGCCATAAACGGCAATGCTGGACTGTAAACACATACACCTAAACTATCTATAGGTAAACCTTGTTGTTGTAATTGAAACTCTGTAAGATTACTAGAATACAAAGGTACAGAACTAAGTCCTTTTAAAAACCGTCCAGCTAAGGATAAGGCTTCTTTCTCGGAATTACAATTCATAGGTGTACTTACAAGTTCCCATAAATCCTTTGTTGTATCTACAATTAGTACAGTATACATAATAGCCTCTAAAAAGAAAAAGAAGAAAATTCGAACCAGTTTGGTAAAAATGCTTTATAACATAGGTGGTGGTAAACCTATTCCTATATAGGAATAGGTTTATAGACTTAAACTACACGACCACAGGATTTAGATAATCTAACTATTTTGTCTAAACTGATAAATATGGTACTTAGTGTTAAGTAAGGGGAAACCCTTAGGTCAAGGAACAGCCTCCCACCAAAAGACTTTTTACCTACATAAAAGGTCAAGGAACTTTAAAGGATTCCTCTAAGTGTTTTTTACATATGAGGATTTTGTATACGGACACTATAACTAAACACCTAAAAGTAAAGGTAGGATTAATTAGGGAAGGTTTAGTATAGAATTCAAGTATATGTTTTTACCTGATACAAGAACAATAAGCCTAATAAGATTAACAAGACTAAGAATAGAAATAGTAAGAGTACAATAAATAACAAGAACAATAAAAGTAAACATAAGAAGATAAGTAAGAATAAGACTATGTCTAGATACAATGATAGAAAGAATACATTAAGTACAAAAGAGATTGGTAATCTTAACTATATGATTATTGATTTAGTTATTGGTAATAATAGTATAAGTTATGCTACTTGGAGTAATTCCAATCCAAGTAAAGTAGTTTTACTTAAAGGTAAAATTAATACTATAAGTATTAATGAACTACAATGGGATAAAGTAGTAAGTCCTATTGTAGAACAAGTAAAGTCTTACTTAGGTAAGTATCCTATTAAAGGACAAGATATATACTTACATAATGTAAAGATAGGAGAGACTACTTTTATAGAGTCTAGTATAGGTTCTTTATACACTATTGAGGATACTGTATTATTACCTACATTAGTTAAACAGTTATTAGAACAAAAGAATATAGAGCAAGGATTTTAACTTATGTCTAAACCTGGGGATACTGTTTTTGTTAATTGTAGAAAACCTAAATGTACAGGACAAAGATGTCTTGTACTAAGGAAGTTCAATCTCCCTACGGGAGGAAGAAGTATCCACTATAGATGTCTTACTTGTAATGGTGGCTTCACTATTACTTTTTAAGTAATCCTATTAACTGACTTACAGATACAGTATATAAGATTACAAAGTTTAAAGGAAGAAAAGTAATGACACCTATGTTATTCCATGGTCCTATGGCTAGAGACAATGCTCTATACAGAGCACAGTCCTTAGGACGAATGATTAGTGAACCTATTGGAGATAAAGGTTTAAAAGTAGATGATGCTCGTAGCATTGTCTACATTAGTCAAAGTAGTGGTGTTGGAGATAAACCTCCTTGTGTGGTTATTGGTCCTATAGATAAAGCCACGCCCGAAGCGGCAGACGCTTTATTAAAGACATTAGAAGACTTAGCGGAAGGACCTTTAAAAATTACATTATGGGCTGAAAACTTAAATGGTGTAATTGGTACTATTAGATCTAGAACCTTACCTAAGTGGTGTCCACCTAGTAAGACTTATATTAGTCAAACGGATTATATGATTCCTACAGCTAAAAACTTACTTAAAGCCGTTAAAAGTAAAGACGAGTTAGGCTTACTAGAAATCCTTAATGAACCTGATAATAAGAAATACTACGATCAGTTATTAGAAGCTTTTAGTAAAGTTTTATGTGAGGAAGTGTTAAAAGGGGAAACAGATCTATTAAGGTTTTGGCCTGACTTAAAAAACACTTTAAACAGTAAAGGTAGTTTCTTGTTAGGTGTGAAACTATTCCTTAAAAATCTATAAAGGTAGTTATGTCTATATCATGGAAGAACCCACCACCTGTTTTAGTTATGGGTGGTTCAGAACAATTTCTAGTGCAAAGAGAAATTAGAAACGCTAAACTTAGTATGTTTAAAAACGGTATTCGTACTGAACGAGTATCTACAGACAATGAAGTAGTAGACTTACTTACAGGTTGTGGAACTTTTGGGGATACTTGTTTAATACACATTCAGATCGAGGATGTACAAGAAGACACTATAAAGGACGTATTAGACAATCCTTTACCCAAGGTGTGTTTATTAATCGAGTGTACTAAGGAACTTCCTAAAAAGATTAAGTGGTTAGACTTAGTTCCTAAGAAAATGATTAGGGAACACAATATACCTACAAGACAGGCTGATAAAGTAAAAGTGGCTAAACGATTTTTAGCTTATGAGTGTGATAGACTTTTAGGTAAAAGTAATAGTATAGAAGACAATCTAGTAGATGCTGTTGTGAAGGTTGTTGGTGTGGACTTAGGTGTTTTATCTTTCGAGGCCACTAAGTATTCCTTATGTGCTAAGTACAAAGGATTAAACCAAGTTACAACAGAGGTTGTTTCTAGTTTAATTAAGCAAGGGGATGATTTAGACTTAGATGGTTTAAGACAAAGTTTAAAACTAAAAGACAAAAAGAGACTAGCCTTATCTTTGTATAAAATCCGTACCAAGTCCGCCTCCGATCCTACAATGTTAATGTTAAAAGGTCGTGGTGGTCCGTTAGATGTTTTATACAACTTACTATTAGTAAAACAGTGTCTTAAACAAAAGAAGACACCAGAGGAAATCTCAAGTCGTTTGGGTATTCCTTTATGGATACTTCAAAAAGACCTTTTAACTGTAGCAGGAAACTGGAAGATGGGAACACTAAAACAAATGGTATATCTGTTAGCCGAGTTAGAGTCCAAAGTTTTAAAGGGTTGTCCTAATAGTTGGGCTGCTTGTGAAAGTATTTTACTGAAATACATCTAATATATCGCTATAGGTTGTAGTATTCTCTACAACCGATTTTTTAATCTACATAATCAGGAGTCTTGAATGAAAGAGAAGACAATCTTATCTGACATTACCGTACATATGAAGTATGCTCGGTACTTAGAAGAACAAAACAAAAGAGAGAACTGGTATAGTCTAGTTACTCGTAATAAAGAAATGCACATCGCTAAATATCCACACTTAAAAGAACAGATCGAATGGGCTTACGAATTTGTTTACGACAAACTTATCCTACCTTCTATGCGTTCTTTACAGTTCGGAGGTAAACCTATTGAAGTGTCTCCAAATAGGATTTTCAATTGTGCGTATGCACCTGCGGATCACCCAAAGATCTTTTCAGAGATTATGTTCTTGTTGTTAGGTGGAACGGGTGTGGGTTTCTCTGTACAGAAACATCATGTTGAAAAGTTACCTTCTATTAAAACACCTAGTGACAAAAGAACCCGCCGTTTCCTTATTGGGGATAGTATCGAAGGTTGGGCGGATGCTGTTAAGGCCTTAGTAGAATCTTACTTTAAAGGGTCTTCCAGATTAAGATTTGACTTTTCTGACATTCGACCTAAAGGTGCTAGACTTATTACAAGTGGTGGTAAGGCTCCAGGTCCACAACCACTTAAGGAATGTCTTGTTAAGTTAGAAGGTATCTTGGAAACTAAGGAAGACGGTGATCAGTTAACACCTTTGGAAGTACACGATATGATCTGTCATATTGCAGATGCTGTATTGGCCGGAGGTATTCGTAGAGCAGCCCTTATCTCTTTGTTCTCTGCGGATGACGATGAAATGTTATCTTGTAAGTCTGGTAAGTGGTACGAGTTAAATGGTCAAAGAGGTCGTGCTAATAACTCTGTAGTTTTATTAAGACATAGATTGGATAAAGAAACCTTTTTCAAAGTATGGAAGCGTGTAGAAGAATCTGGTTGGGGTGAACCTGGTTTTTACTTATCTAATGATAAAGAGTGGGGATGTAATCCTTGCTGTGAAATTGGTCTTAAACCTTTTCAGTTTTGTAATCTTGTAGAGATTAACGCCTCAGACTTAAAAGACCAAACAGACCTTAACAGTCGTTGTAAGGCTGCTAGTATTGTAGCAACTTTACAAGCCGGTTATACTGACTTTCATTACCTTCGTCCTGTATGGCAACGAACTACAGAAAAAGAAGCTTTGATTGGTGTGTCTATGACAGGTATTGCTTCAGGTGCTGTACTTAACTTGGATATGGAACAAAGTGCCGAAGTAGTTAAAAGTACTAACCAAGAAGTTGCTAAGTTGATCGGTATTAACCCAGCAGCCCGTACTACTTGTGTAAAGCCCGCTGGAACTACAAGTTTAGTTTTAGGTTGTTCAAGTGGTATTCATGCGTGGCACAATGATTATTATATCCGTAGACTTACTATTGGACACAACGAAGCCATTTATAATTATTTAATGGAAAAGGTACCTGAGTTAATGGAGTCTTACTCTTACAGACCACATGATACAAGTGTCTTGTCTGTACCTCAAAAGGCTCCCGAAGGTGCTATTACAAGACATGAGTCCCCTTTGGATCTTTTGAACCGTATTAAGTTAGTTACGGAGAAGTGGATTAGACCTGGTCACATTAAAGGCTCTAACTCACACAATGTTTCCGCTACTGTTTCTATTAAACCAGATGAATGGGATACTGTAGGAAATTGGATGTGGGAAAATCGTGAGTATTACAATGGCTTGTCCGTACTACCTCATAGTGAACACAACTATGTCCAAGCACCTTTTGAAGACATCACTGAGGAAAAGTATAATGAACTTATCCAATATGTTTCAGAGATTAACTTAGATAATGTTTTGGAAGAAACAGATGAAACAGACTTGTCTGGTGAAATCGCTTGTGGTGGTGGAGCCTGTGAACTTATCTAAACTTGTGTAAAGTTTATAAGTTAACTTTTAAGTAAAGGAGTAGGATTTAGTAAAGTCCTACTCCTTTTGTTTTTTACCCTCTAATTGTTGTTGTAATTACTGTATATAATTGTACGCATTGTATTGGAGATAGTATGAACAATTTTAGTGGACGAGTAAACACTATTGTATATGAAAACGAAGACTTTAAAATCTTAAAAGTCTTGTTAGACGGAGATAAAAAATCTTTACCTATTACTGTAAAAGGAAACTTCTATGATAAGATCGCTATTGGTACTTGGATTAGTTTTGAAGGAGAGTGGGTTAGTGATCGTAAGTATGGTAAACAGTTAAGTGTGACTAGATACCCTGTTCCTGTAGATACTTGGACAGAGGAAAAGATAATGTCTGCTTTAACAGCCCAAGGTGTTTCCATGTTTGCTAGAACTGTATTGGAGATGTACTGTGATAGTAATGATGTGAAACTGTTCGACTTGTTAAACAGTGGTGACTTATCTAATGTTGAAAAGTTAAAACCAGAACAACAAGTCTTTGTTATTGGCAGATGGAACTTTATTAGAGCACACTTAGAAACAACCACATACTTATATGATTTAGGTTTAAGTACTCATGTTATTTCTAATATATGGAAGACAATAGGTTCCGACATCGAAGATGTTATTAATCAAGATCCTTGGATACTAGTTAGAGCCGCAGGTATTAGTTTTATTGAAGCAGACAGGATAGCTGAAAAGTTAGGTGTGTCTTTAGACAATAATAATCGATTAAAAGGGGCTATCTTATCCGTAGTTAAAACCGAAACAAGTCAAGGTGACTTATATATCCCACTTTCTAAGTTAATGGATCTTGTTAGAAACTTAACAAGATCCAGTGTAGACAATGAAGACTTTTCCGATGCTATAAAGGACTTAGTACATAAGAAAAGTATAGTGGCTCATAAAAGTGAAACTCAAGGGGTGTGTGTTTATCTAAAACATAATTATGATATGGAAACATATTGTACACAACAACTTATAGAAAGGTTAAGTACAAACATAGACTTAGAAGCCTACATAAAATCTTTAACTAATGTAGGGTACGCTGTAGAAGAGGTTGTGGAACAAGGTGGTGACTTAAACCAAGTAGCGGAAGCCTGTATTTCTAACTGGTCAAAAGGTAATCACATCACTCTTACGGAAACACAGAAACAGGCTAGTATTAGTATCCTAACTTCTAAAGTGTCTGTACTAACAGGATTACCTGGTACCGGTAAAACAACCACCTTACAATCTGTTGTAAGTGTTTTAAAAGACGCAGGTATACCTTTCTTATTGTGTGCCCCTACAGGTATTGCGGCTAAAAGATTATCTAGTGTAACAGGTTGTGAGGCTATGACAGTACATAGAGCCTTTGGTGCTAAAGGTCGTATAGAAGAAGATGAGGATCTGGCTTCTTACACAGGTGTTATTAAGACAGCAAAGAAGCAAGGATTCGATGAGTCTTTAAAACAGGAGTGGGGTTTTGACGAAGAGAATCCACATCCAGCCCAGTTTATTATTGTAGATGAAAGCTCTATGTTAGACTTACATATGCTTTATAGATTATTATTAGGTACAAGAAAAGATTGTCATGTTGTCTTTGTAGGAGACCCGTACCAATTACCAAGTGTTGGTAGTGGGGACATTCTAAGGGATTTAGTAAGTACTAATGTTTTTAACCACACACATTTAGACGAAATCTTTAGACAACAAAATACAAGTGGTATTGTATTAGCCGCCCATGATACACATCATGGTGTAATGCCTACAATTGATAATAAAGACTTTGTACTATTTGCTAGTGGTAGTCAAAAAGACGCACAAGATAAGATTGTACAAGTGTCTAAGAAACTCTACAATAGTAGATACAACTTTCAAGTGTTGTCTCCTAGACATAATGGAGAGGCTGGTGTAACGGCCTTAAACGAGTCTTTAAGACAGACACTAAATCCTCCTTCTTATACAGTACCTGAAGTTAGATTAGGTAATGCTGTTGTAAGAGAGGGTGATCGTGTAATGACTATTAAGAACGATTACTTAAAAGGTGTTTATAATGGTGATGTTGGTAAAGTGTCTTTTATAGATAAGAAAGCTAAAGAGATTGAAGTTAAGATACATGAGGGGACGGATGTACCACCAAGTGTTGTTAGATACTCTTTTCAAGAAGCCACACAAGTGTTAAGATTGGCTTATGCCCAAACAGTACATAAAAGTCAGGGTCAGGAGTATGACATTATTGTGTTACCTTTGTTAAATAGTTTCTCTTTACAGTTACAAAGAAACTTGTTTTACACAGCAATTACAAGGGCTAAGAAAAAGGTTTTTATTATTGGTGAACAAGGGGCTATATTAAAAGCCGTTACTAATGATAAGGCTAACAAAAGATTTACCCTATTAGACGAACGCATAATAACAGTATATAAAGAACAACCTATAACTATGGAGTAAACAATGGAACTACCTTCTATTGACCAAAACATTGTAACCAACATCTTTAACCAGTTAATGGATATGGAAGTTGAACTAGACGAAAACCCACTTATCTATGGTCCTAAAAGACTTAATCAAAAGATCGCAGAAGTAAGACAATACCAAAGTGAGTGTGAGGCTTTATTTTTAAAAGTGTCTTTGTGGGTACAGAAATACAAGTCGGCCAACAGAGCCGCACAGTTAAACTTGGACTTAGGTAAGAAACATCTTTTGGCTAATGACCCAGAAGTTAGGGCTGGTCGAAATGTGGCTGATCGAGATGCTATTGCATCTATGAAGTTAAGATCCGAAGTAGAAGAAGTTTCTAAATGTGAAAGTGCTTTGTCCGACTTAGAGGCTATTATTGTAGTAGTTAAGTCTAAGAAGTCTGACCTTAAAGACACACAGTCTAGACTTAAAGACCAGATTAGATTGTGTCAGGAAGAAATCTCCTTAGGGGGTCGTTGGGGTAATAAGAAGTTTGGACAAGTAGAAAAGGAAGAGCCTAAGAAGGAAGGACACACTACTGTAAAACAGTTACATGAGATGTTTTCAGGACAAAGAACGACAACTAATACTAACATTGTAAAAGAGTCCTTAGGAGAGGATATGGACGATTTCCTACAAGAGTTAGAGAGTGTCAGTGTAGACACTACTGTAGAAGAAGAAACGCCTGTAAAAGCGATTGTAGAGGCTACAAGTAATGAACCCCAAATTAGAAAGTCTAATACAGATATAGACGACTTGTTAGACAGTTTACTAAACTAAAGCTTCCCCTAAATGTCCCTAAAACCCACTGGTGTAAGTAGACCAGTGGGTTTTTTAATTTTAAAAGTAAAAAAGTTTCGACTTTACCCTATACAAATAGTTTTCTTGTAAGTATATATATTCAGTAGCACAATAAACTTTTCCGACAATATAGTCACAAACATTAAACCCGCTACTATTTGGAGTAAATTATGTCTGATGGATTTTTAGACTTTACAATTGGCGAGGGTGATTCCCGCATTGGCAAAAAAACTGAACGATTCAAAGCTGAGTCAAACCGTACTTACCGTGCATCTTTTGTTTGGTTAACAAACACTGATGATAATGGTATGCCTACAGAAGACAGTTCACCACGTTTTACTGGTTGTGAGCGTATCTATAAAAACGGTGTTGGATATGTTTTGATTAAAGATTCTAATCGTGCTGCAATGATTGACTTGTTGGGTTCACAGCCTAAACAAACTATTGCGACTATTATTTGTGTGTGGCCAACAGACAAAGATGGTGACTTGGATGTAAGTGCGTTTAAATCTGGTAAGGGATGGAATGTTTCTCCTTGGATCTTTAGTGCAGATAAGTACAAAGAGATTGGTAGAAATCACAAAAGATTCCCTCTTACTAAACATGACTTGAGTATGGCTTGTTCTGACGCACAGTTTCAAAAACTTACTTTTACTCCAGAAGGGGAAAACTTGTTTATGAAATTGTTGAACTCAGAAAATGCTAAATTACAAGAAGTTGGTCGTCAGATTTTGGCTGATGTGAATCGTGTAGCAGAGGGTCTTCAAAGAGACTTGGCTCGTGATATGACTACAGATCAAGTTCGTGAAGCCTTGGGTGAAACTTTGGATACTCCAACTGGATCTCATACTTCATCTGATGTGGATAACTTGTTGTCTGACATTCTGTAATGTAGTTTGAGTTAATAGGTTGATAGGGTGGGTGTTAAATCCACCCTATTTTTATTTGTAGGTGTAAACATGAAAGTACTTGGACTTGACCCTTCTCTTACTAACTTTGGTTGGGCTATTATAGATACAGATAAACCTTCTGGAGATAAAAGTCGTTGTGTAGCAAAGGGTCTTATTAAGACTCAGGCTAAGATGGAGTTTATAGAAAGATATAAACATCAAAGACAACACCTTAAAGACTTAATTGAACAATACGAACCAGACTATGTTGGTATTGAGTTTCCAGTCTTTAATAATCTTTGGTCAGAAGGAATGTATGGTCTTTTCTTGTTTTGTTGTGAGGCTTTGAAAGATACTAAGTGTGATGTTGTATTCTGGTCACCTTTACAAGTTAAAGCATATGCTCGTTTACTAATAGATAGACCTAAAGGTTGGGCTATGGATAAAATGGATATGTGTGAAGCGGCTAAAGTAGACGGTGGTTTTGGTAGAATAAATCACAATGAAGCCGACGCTTATCATGTTGCTAGATTGTCGGCTTCATTCTGGAATTTTTATTTAGGAAACACTACAGAAAGCCTATTAAACTCAGTTGAAAAGAAGTACTTTACTAAGGAACATACTTTTTCTCGTGGTAAGAAAGCGGGTAAAACTGTTCGTACTGGGATGATGTATAGAGAAGAAGATCGGTTCTTCCTTTGGTCACAAAAATAAAACTAACAACTCTATGTGGAGAAATAACTATGGCTAAGAAAGCTAAAAGTGAAATACAAAGTGGTGGGTCTAACCCACTTGCAGCCGCTCGTGAATACTTAAAAAAGAAAGCTGGTAAGGACTTTACCAGTATTCGTGTAGCCTTGGATGATGACGCATTAAAAGAATCCTTACCTCACATTAGTAGTGGTTCAGATGTAGTAGATTATCTTATTGGAGGTGAACCTAATAAGTTTGGTGTAGCCCCTTGTCCAGGTTTTCCTCGTGGTCGTGTTACCCAAGTATGGGGACATGAGTCGGCTGGTAAAACTACTTTATGTTTGGAAGCATGTGCTCGTGTTTGTGCTGAAGGTGGTTCCGCACTTTACATTGATTGGGAAAACGACATTGTTCCTGATTATGCAATGGCACTTGGTGTTCCTATTACAGACCCTGATCGTTTTGAGTTATTACAACCAGAGTCTTTAGAAGATGGTATTAAGTATGCAATGGCATACGCCGCTGCTGGTGTTGACATTATTGTGTTTGACTCTGTGGGAGCCGCTATTCCAAGAAGACTATCTGAACGAGACGCCTTGGATGTAGCAGAGCAAGGTAAGATTGGTGAGTTACAATCTGTATGGTCACAGGAACTACCTAACTTAAAGAAAGTTATCGCTAAGACTGGAACTGCTATTATTGGTATCTCACAGATCCGTGCTACAATGAACAGTATGGGTAAACAAAGTAAACCACAAGGTGGAAATGCTTGGAAGTTTTATTCTTCTGTTAGATTGGAATTACGGCGTGTACAAAACGAAAAGGCTAAGGAACACAATAAACTTACTCATAAAACAGATGAACGTGTTGTGGGTGGTATTATTAAAGTGGAAGCCGTTAAGTGTAAGATGTCACGATCCCAAGGTCGTCAAGAGATCTTTTATATTCGTTGGGGTGAAGGTATTGACAATGTTCGTACTATGATGGAAATTGCCATTGCTCACGGTATTATTAAGAAAGGTGGTTCTTGGTTAACTTGGGAAACTTGTCCAAGTGGTCCGTTAAAACTACAAGGTACAGAGCGTTTAAGAACACACTTAATACAATCTGAAGACGACTACTTATCTTTGCGTAACACTGTCTTACCATTATTGGGTACAGGGGCCGCAGATAACTTTACAGATGAAGACGAAGAGGAAGATACGGCAGGTAATGACATCGATAATGTTTTAAGTGATTTAGACGATTTAGATCTCTAAAACATTTTCAATAAATTGTATATAAGGATGTGTTTATGTTTAAACACATCCTTTTTTATTATGGAGAAACTATGACTAATAAACAAACCCTAAAAAGATTGGCTAACCAAGTAGCTAGTCTTAAACAAGAAGTAGAAGCCCTTTCAACTAAACAAGCCGGTAACTTCGATAAGTTTGATATGCCTGAACTTATCAAAGCCTTAGAAAAGAATTTTCGAGGTATTAAAGTAGAGCAAGATGAATATAAGGGACAACTAGATCTTGAGTTATCTAAGAAACTGACACCCCAACAACACCAAGAATTAATTATGTTAGAAGAAGAAGATTATGACTTGTGGGACGAGGTATTGCTGGACCATGCACACTCAATTTGGGGACCTGTTTCAAAATGGTTGGATAAAGTTTATGGTGCCGAATGGGACTTAAAAAACATTGAAGAAACTACTAGAAAAGGTGTTGTGACTGTTTACACTACAATCTATACACCTGCAATGTAAGTAGCAATAAATTGTATATAAGGATGTGTTTTTTGTTTAAAACACATCCTTTTTTATTATGGAGAAACTATGCGTAACTTATCAGAAGACGCTCAAAAACTTAAAGACTTAATTACTAATGGTAATGAAACGTTTGTAAATCAGGCTGTTCTTTTATTAGAAGACATACAGTTGCCTAGAGATGAAGAACAGTACATTAAGGAACTTATCGTAGATTGGAAAAAGATAGCTTTCACTGAAATGATTTGGGACGACTATGGTCGGTATGACTTACAAGATGTTCTTGTAATCCGAACAGACGACGATGAGTATGAATATATGTTTCCTGTTTATGTTGGTGGTTTCTACCCTAATCCAAACATGCCTTTAATTAAGGTTCAGCCTGTATTTGAGGGAGGATCTACTGTAGGACCTTTTCGTTCTAACAATGAAACTAATGTCAATAAAAGAGCCGATGATTTTGCTATTAAGGTTCTTAACAAAAAGTTAGGACCTGGTTTGTTTGAAGTTAAGTGGGATACAGAATACGAAGACTTTGTTAAGTATGCAGAAAGATACTTTCGTAATCGTATTAACCGTTTAGCAGGGGAAGCCCAAAGATGGGTTAATCAATCGGCTTTTAGATCCTACGCAGGATTTTAAGAATGAGATTATCAGAAGACGCAATAAAGTTAATGAGACTTGTTGAAACAGGTAACCTCGCTTACATTGAACAAGTAAAAGAACTTATGTACTTAGTAGGTCTTAATGCCCAAGAGATTTATGCGTTGGAAACAGAGATTGCCTTAGTGCTACCCAACATATTCTTTAATGGTTGGGGTTCTAATGACTATGTTAGTGTTGGTCGCAGTATACAAAATCCAGGTTTAGGTTTTGCTGATGGGAGTAAAAGTGACTCTTACTCATTCAGTTTCCAAATCGAGCCTGTAAGTATTGCCCCAAACATTATTCGTGTGGGTATAAGGTTTGACGACATGATCTACTTTTGCCCTAAGAACGGTAACTGGTACTATCAAAGCTCTATCGGTAACAAGGCATTTAAGTATGCAGAGAAAGAACTTAAAGGTGCCTTTAAGGAACTAACTATAGATACCACAGTAGACGATACTTGGGATAAAGTGGAAGATGTAGTGGAACACTATTGGAATGACATATCTGCTAAGGTTCACCTTAAAACCAAGTTCTTAGCAATGGACCCTAAACTGACACGATTAAATAAGGCTACACCTTTGTGTAAATAGTCTTAGTTTAATAAAGGGAGTATAAGACAATGTTACATAAGTTATTGGATTTAGTAGAAAAAGAAGACGATTCCTTAGTAACACAAGCAATTGTGTTAGCGGATTCTTTACCTTTAACAAAACAGGAAAGGGATGTTTTTAATTCCGCGGTATACAATTACAGACTTACACAGTTAATAGAAATTAAAAATACAGAGTTAGAATCTACCTATATGGAATGGATGTCTACCAACTTTGGTTTATATGTGTCTTTAGAGCCAACCGCTATCATTAGGGATGGAGAGTTACATACAGGTGTAAAACTTACAGGTAATGGTGTTATGTATACAATCAATCCTTCTTCTGCTGGATCTTGGAGAGGTAATAATAAGGCCTTTGAGTTTGTACAAACTCAAATCCTAAACAGAAAAGTACCCGTAGTATCCACAGATGTATTAGAGATGTCTTACGACGATATGTTGGACTTTATTGATACTACTTTTGAGAAAAACTTAACAAGGTTAGAGCCTATTTTAAAGAAACTAATGGACGACCCTAAGTTCCTTAAACTAATACCTGGGACAAGATAAATTAGAATAACCCTCTAACTTTTAGTACTTATATTGTACTATATATTATGAAAGTTAGAGTACAGAATTTCCAAAGCCTTAAAGATGTAACACTAGACATTAATGGTCTAACAGTAGTTACAGGTCCCAACAACTCTGGTAAGACGGCGTTAATGAGGGCTATTAGGGGTGTGTTTGAAAACTCTCCTAGTGGCCCTTTAGTTCGTCATGGACAGAAGCAGTTAACAGTAGACTTATCGTTTGAAGATGGTCAAACTGTAACTTGGGAAAAGGGACCTAAAGTAAACGCTTATACTATTAATGGTTATAAGTTAGAAACTGTAGGACGAGGTGTTCCTGAAGAACTAAATGATTTAGGTGTTAAACCGATTCAAGCCGGTAATACTGTAATCTGGCCACAGATAGCAAAACAGTTCCAAGGAACTTTATTTCTTGTAAACGAAACAGGTGCTGTATTAGGAGAAGCCTTATCTGATGTTGAAAAGGTAGGTCGTTTAAATAATGCTTTAAGGCTAGCGGAAAAGGATAAACGATCTGTAACTAGTGAGTTAAAAGTAAGAGAACAAGACTTAGTTAAACAAGAAGAAGCCTTACAAGTGTATAAAGGCTTTGATACTCTTGAAAGTATGTTTGAAGGCTTGGAACTGTTACAACTTAAACTACAAAAGATACAAACTACAATTACACAAGTACAGGATTTACAAGATAAGTACAACTCTTGTAAACAGGTTGTAGAACAGTATAAAGACTTAGAAGGTTTAACAATACCAGATAAAAGTAAAGTCGAAAGATTACATTTAGGTTTAACTAAAGTAGGACAACTACTTACAAGACAAAACAATTGTAAAAGTACTTTGAATAAGTATAGTGGTTTAAAAGAGGTACAAGTACCCACAACAGACTTTACACAACTTGTAAGTAAGATACAAAGGGTACAAGCCTTAAACACTAGATATGTCCAATGTGTGGACTTAGTGGACACTTATCAACAAGACATACCAGAGTTACCAGATAGTACAAAGTTATTAAAAATACAAAGTACTTTAAGTAAAGTACTTAAGTTAAGTGAACAACTTAAGAGTGTACAAACACAAATAAATACACAACAACACTCTATACAAGAGTGTGAGATACAGTATCATAAAGTACAAGGTTTTATACAGGATACTCTTGGTGAGTTAGGTGAATGTCCTGTATGTAAAAAGGTACACAATGATTAACTTAGTATGGCGAACGGATGTTCATATGTCTGATCATAAACCTAGTTCTCGTTTAGATGACTGGGATGATACAGTATTAGAAAAACTAGGACAAGTTAGGGATATAGCCTACACAAATAACGCAATGGCTATCTTAGATGGGGGTGACTTTTTTCATGTTAAGTCTCCTACAAAAAACTCTCATAAACTTATTATTAAGACAAGTGAACACCATATTGATTACAAGATACCCGTTTACTGTTGCCCTGGTAATCATGACAGTGTGTATGGAGATTATAAGTTCCTACCACAACAACCTTTAGGTGTGTTGTATGCTACAGGTATCTTTAAAAGATTGTATAACGAACATGAGGTAGTGTTTGAAAAGGATGGCTTTAAAGTACGAGTAGTTGGTGTTCCTTATCCAGGTCCTAGTTATGACAAGTCTTTGTTTGAACATATAAAGAAAGGGAACGAAGATATACTAATATGTGTAGCCCATATACTAGCCAGTGAGAAAGGCGGTACCATGTTTGAGGGTGAAGACATTATTAAGTATAGTGACTTAGAAGACTTAGAGCCTGATGTGTTTTGTTTTGGACACTGGCATAAGAACCAAGGTATTACACAAGTAGGTAATAAGACTATTATTAATACAGGCTCATTAACGCGTGGTTCTTTATCTGAAGACGAAGTTAATCGTATACCTTGTTGTGTGTTAATAGAATGTACAAAAGAAGGTGTGGTATGTACACAAAAGCCTTTAAAAGTTAAGGCTCCAGAGCAAGTGTTTGATATGGAAGGTCGTAGACGCCAAGTAGAGAGACAGATGGAGATGGATTCTTTTGTACACAAATTACAAGAACAACTGAACACTAAAACAGAAGACACTTTACACGACAGTATTAATAACTTAGAAGTATCTAATGAAGTTAGAGAAATGGTTTTACATTATTTAGAGTTAGGAGAATGACATGATAAATAAAACTTTATATTCTATAGATATGTATCAGACGGACATACAAAGAATAGGTGAGTACATTAAGGAAAATAACATTGACCATATTGTGTGTGTTTATAGAGGTAGTTTACCTATGGGTGTGCATCTAAGTAACATACACGACTTACCTGTGTCTATTGTTAAGTACCAGACTTACGACAATAAAGATAAAGCCGTATCTTTTATTCATGATGCAGACTTACAATCTAGTAAGTCCTATTTATTGTTAGATGATATTTACGATACAGGACATACCATTCAAACTATTCAGTTCGACTTAAAACAGTTTAAAGGTAAAATGAATACTTTATGTGTTTATGGTAAGGACAATTTACATAATGTGGATTGGTTACACTTACACGATGGGTCTTGGATTGAGTTCTGGTGGGAACTATGAGTATTGAACAAGAGTTTCAAAAGTGGGTTGAACAAGAAAAGAACAATCCACAATTTTTCCAAGCCATAGCATGTGCTGTTTTAGCTTGTATTAAGTTAGAACAACCTTTAGAACTAGCCTTACAATATATTTCGGATAGTTTGGATTCCTACTTATCTTATGATGAAATACCTAGTACAGTGGACCAAGCTATAGAAGATATACAGGCCTATATAGACTCACAATAGTTCTTTAATAGTTCTTTAATATTTACTAACTATTGGAGAAAATATGTCCTCAGAAATTGAAAAACTACAAGAATTAGTATTAAGAAACGATCCTTCTTTAATACAACAAGCGGAATTGTTAGCAGATTCCTTAGACTTATTACCCCAACTACAACCACTAATAGACATCGTTAATGGTATAAACGACTTTGAAAACTTACCTTGGTCTGGTAATTTTAGTGTTATGGAACAAGACGAAGGTAATGTGTTTACGGTAGTAAACACCAGACACTTACAACTAGCTTGTGTATTTGAGGTTTCTGTGTCAATAGAGGACGATGAACTTGTCCTCTATTGTAATGTTGTACACAATAAGTACTTTAATGTGTATAGTGTAATCCCAAGAGAATACCTAAAACGAAATAAACAATACGAAGCTGAAATTATGGATGATGGTCCGTTATCATTACAAGACTCTTTTGTTAGCAAAAAAGTATACTTACCTATAAACTTTTTCATCCCTTTAACTATATTCAACAACACTAAACAACTTACATCTTTAATTGAAAAACACTTTAAGACTATTGATAAGTCCTTTAAAGACTATGGTGACAAACTATTCCAAGACCCAGAGGCTATTAAACAATTAAAGAAGAACTTTTGGGGTGATAAGGAAGTCCTAGAAGATGTATTGTCCTTTTATGGGTGGTAATCACTTCTTAAAACTAAACTTCATTCCAGACTTTAATGTACCTTTGTCTGAACTAACTTCACTAGGAGCAGCCCATGGATCTACATCTTCGGGCTGTTCTTTATTTCCACTTAACATAATACCTGTTGTAGGTTGTTGTGTGTTCATTTGTGGGACTTTATTAATAGGAGGTGGTCTTGGTACTGGCGCTTCTTGTGTTGTGTCTTGTGTGTCTTGTTTAACAGGCTTATGTTGGTCTATATGTTTACAAGTAGGTGTGTCTAACTTAGAGTAAGTAAAACTAGGACAAGTACAAGTCCAGTTATCTTTTGTATTAGTAACAATGTAAGTGTTATCTCCACTACCTTTTACAAAGTACTTGTATTCTGTATCCTGTTGAACAGGTTGTTGAGGTAATACAGCCTCTGGTAAAAGTTCTGGTGTAAAACCTTGTGGGTGTTCTAACTCATCAATAGTATTAAGTAACTTACTAGCCTCTACAGAAACTTCTATGTCTGTTGGTATAGACCAGTCCCCTCTGTCCGAACTTACCTTTAAAGTTAGTTCTCTATGTAATAAGTCTTTAAAGTCTAAGTTTCTAATTTGTTGGAACTCTGGGTCCCTTTCGTCTGCAAACTTTGGATCGTTTAACATTCGCTCTACTTGATAGGCCATGCGTTTAGACCAAGATAAACCCCCACCTTTAGATAACTCACAAGATGTGTTCATACAGCTATTACAAAACAACTGTTTAAACTCATTGGGTGGTGTTTGAGTGTGAACACCTTCGTAACACTCTTTCCATCTGTTTATAACTCTCATTCTTTACTCTTTAACTCTTGTATTTGTCTATTAAATATACCCCAGATACTTGTATCTACATAAGGTATAGTGTCTACATCTAAAGCCTTAACCATAAAGAAACACTTATCGTGATTACCTTCTATATTAGACATAAACTCACATCTAAAGTAAAAGTCATTACGATAAGTAACTCTTTCAAGGTCGTCTCTGTTTAAGTATTTAGGTATAGGTACCATTAACATAAGATACTTATTGTCTTGTCTTGAAACAAAAGCCACAGAGTTAGTTTTAACATTATGTTTATAGTAAATATCCGAAAATAACTTTTGTGGTATTACTGGATACCCGTAATAATCATACAGTTCGTATTCAGATTCTAAACTTAATTTAAACTGTATATTCATGTAACACTCCTCTCAATAGAAACACTATCGTCTACATAAAATGTTATTACTATACAACTTAGATAGACAAACTAATACGGTGAAAACAATGTGGAAACAACAACGCAGACTCAAAAGGGGTTGAGGTTCTTATGAGGGGCAGGGTGGTCCTTATGAGTATAACGAAGAAATCGAAATGGAAGATACTATGGAACAACAATACGAAAACTTTACTAAAAATGGGTATGTGACTAACGACTTAGAAATGGTGGCCGTAGGTGGACAGATCCTAGGACCTGTTTTAGCCTGTTTAAGAGCAATGTCTATTTCTTACCAGACTTCCCATTGGACTGTATACGGATCACACTTTTTCCAAGACCACTTACTTTTCGAAAGACTGTACAACTCTACAAACGAAGAGATTGATAGTTTGGCGGAAAAGATTGGTGGGGTTATGGGAACTAGCCAACTTAAACTAGCCTACCAAGCACCTTTGATGTTTTCATACCTACAAGGTTTCTCTCAGGTACAAGATCCTATTAAAAGAGGCTTACACATTGAAAGGTTCTTTTTACAGTTAATCGAACAAAGTATTGAGGACTTAAAAGGTTTTGGTTTAATGACAATAGGTCTAGAGGATTTATTAATCACATTGGCTTCCAACCACGAAAGTAACTTATACTTGTTACAACAGATTGTAGAACCTAGAACAGCCAAATTAAACAGAAGAGTTTCGGAAGATATAGACGCCGCCGAAATCTTTTACAAAGATCCTCGTAAAGTAGAGGTTTCACAGTTTGCAGAGTCCAACGCTGTTTCTAATGACCCTACTACTTTTAAAAATACTTTAAAAGAAGATAGAGGCCACCAAAGCCCACTATCACAGGAAAAGAAAGAGTACGAAGCTAGTCCTTTAACTCCAGACGAGATTTTAGAGTTACCCGGTGGTAGTGATGTGTCTACTTTAAACAGGTTTGTTGTAGAATCCGAACAACCGGATTTACAAGGGGCTGTTAAAATGAACCAGTCTAGACAAGCCCGTAGAAACTTTAAAGCGGACTTTAATGGTTATGGGTATCCTATCTACAAACAAGGTGACAGTGTTCCTAGAAAAGGTATACCTACACACTCTGCCGTAGGTGTAGCGGGATGGTCCAGAGATCAATCTAGTTTCACTAAAAGAATCTCTCCTGAATACACATTCCTTGCTTTAAGAAACGCAGATTCTGAAAATAACAAGTACATTGATCGTTACACAATGTACATGGTAGATAATAGATTCTCCATTGTTAAAAGGTTTGGTACACATGGTTCTGCTAGAGGTGTTTTGGCTTGGTTACAAGCCCGAGAAGGAGACGGACGATATGACTTTGACAAGTTTCTTCCTAAACGTAATACCTTTTCACCTAAGGACATGATGGATCGTAATAAGTGGAAGTTTGCAAACTTACAGTCTAAGATGGAAAAGTACATTCAAGACTTACTAAGTCGTAAAGATGCTATTTTCATTGAAGACTTAACAAAACAAGTAATGCGTAAGTTTAAAGTAGACGCTAAACAAGTAAGTCAGGTTTTAGAGATTATGTTTGACGATGGTATTATCGAGACAGACTCCAGTGCTTACATTTATTTAATAGATTAACTAGAGATACATTCAATAGAATCCTTATACAAAAAACATTTATGTTAAAATAACAATTCCAAAAAGGTGTGTTATGAATAAAAAACTGACAGCAAAACAACTTCTTCTTGAAGTTCAACAATTAAAGAAACTGGCCTCTAAAGACTGGTTAGAAGATTATGTTTTCGTTTACGAAGACGAAGAAGACCTGTTGGGTCAAGTAGAGTCTTGGGCTGCTCAGCATGTCTCACAACATTATATCGAAGACATTAATGTTCAAGGTGACATAGCCTATGTCACCTATACAAGAACACAGCCTATTCGAGTACAAAAACAAAAGGTTTGTATAGATTGGTGGAAACAAGGTTCTGAATGTGACCAAGACGCTAAACAAGCCATTGAAGACACCTATGGTAAAATCCTGTCTTATATGGAAAATTGGGCTAAGAAAACAGGTTTAGATTGGAAAATAAAATCTAATATAGGGGGTAAAGGTGCTTGGGGACATGTAGAGATGAAGTTAGTCGTGGGTCGTGATTTCATTTTGTTCAATTATGTGATCGCAAGAGATGGGACCAATAAGAGCGAATGTGATTTTTACGGGTTGTTTCAAGACCCTTACGATGTTGAGAAAAATATTCTTACTCCAAATATAGATGAGTCGATGGATAAGTGTTTTACACATTTTAAATCTGTGTTTGATAAAGAAGCACCAAAAATTCTAATGAATTACCTAGACAATAAAGACGCATATTAGGATGACCATGTATGTTTGCAAACATTAATTTAATAGGTTAACTAGGAGTTAACACATGAGAAAATTAACAGCAAAACAACTTCTTAAAGAAGTTCAACAATTAAAGAAACTGGCTTCTAAACAGGAACAATTAATAAATATAAGGGAAACACTTTCAGCCTTAGAAACTTTGAAGCACTATATGCGTGGTCAGACTGGAAGAGAAAAGGATAACTTACTAGGACACTTAGAAGGGTATAAGACATTTTTACAAGCGGAAACTGAAAGGTTAAGTGATGCTGGAACACCCCAACAGTGGTTAGACTTGGTTCGGGACAAGGTTACAACATTAGCTAGGTCTTATAGCCGCGGCCGAAACCGTCGTGAATTACAGGTTGTAAGTGATTTCGAAATTATAGAAATGAATAGAATGCCTTATGTGCAGTTCGAATACACTATCACTACATCTTCTGGGACATTGTACAATCTTGGTCGTGACCGTGATAACTTTTATAATACTTTTCTAGAGGATATGGAAGACTGGTCGAGAGCATTTGATGTTGAACGAAGGGGAGGTCTTGGTTGGGATATAGATAATGAAACCAAAGGAATCCTAAAGGTAAAAGTTCCAACAAACTATCGACTGTAAAAAACCTTACTTAAACACCCTTTAAAGATGACCCTGTATGTTTGCAAACTTAACGGAGAGTATTAAAAGAAGATTTATAATGGAGTTACGTAACTATTGGTCTACGGAACCCCAGTATAAAGATAATCTTGTTATTCAAGGTAAGTTCTCTTTCGAAGAAAGACCTCAACAGGCTATTATTCTTAAAAGTAACTCAGCGTCCGCTACATCGTTAGCCGCAGACCATTTTATGGGTACAGTGTCTTCTTACTGTACCCTTACTGGTTACTATGGTAAACAAGGTACTAGTATTGAATGGATTAAAGAAGACAGTGTAGCCATTCAACAAAACAATAGTAAGTTTCCAACACCACCAGGTATCTATTATATAGAGGTAGTCGAAGAGCAAGTTTTAGTTAAAGGGGAACCTAGAGATAAACTTGTGTTCTATGTAGACCCTTTATTAGAGATAGTTAATGAAATACCTTTAAGGATTAACAACTATACTTTCGAAGTAGGTGCTGGTGGTTTTCATGCAGGTTCCTTACGAGTATTCGAAGTACCCGGTAATTTTCCTTACTACGAGGGTGTTAACTATACAGCAGACCCAGAGACAGGTACTATTACTTTATTAAAAGCCTTACCTAACAACTTGTCTTTAAGTGTTGACTATAGATACGCAGGACAATCTACAGGTCCTTATGTATTAGAAGAAAATGGTACTAACAATACGGCCATACCAGGTGTTATACTAGCCTTTGGAAGAAGAGCTTTTGCTGGAGATGTAATGTGTGTACTTGTAACTAGACAAAGGGAAGATGTCTTTTTACAGTACGGCGGTAACTGGGAACTTAGTTTAGACTTTGACATAATGGCTAGAGACCTTTACTCACAAGGTGAGATAGCGGATCGCACTGTAATGTACTTGTACACAACATTAAGGGATCGATTAGGCAAGGAAGGTATTGTTATTACAGATGTTTCTTTAGGTGGAGAAGGTGAAGAAACATATGATGATAATGGGGATGATTATTTTTACACCGCAAGCGTGTCTGTAACAGTTATGACAGATTGGTTTATGTTTAAACCAATGCCGAGATACTTATCTCGTGTTGTACCCCACCAACTTGTATCTGAAGTAGCTACCAATGCTTTAACAGATGATGAGTTAATAGAAACAGGAAACCCTACAACTTTAACTTTAGTAGAGAGTTTAAAGTTAGTAGAGTTAAGAGACCCGTTCTACTCTAATAGAACGAAAGATTTCGAGATTATTAAATAGGAGTTTTTTTAATGGACATTTTAAAGAAAGGCGACAAAGGTGCCGATGTAAGAAAACTACAAAAACTATTAAAACAACATGGTTATACTTTATCTGTAGATGGGGACTTCGGACCTACTACACACAAAATTGTGTGTAAGTTTCAACAAGATAAGGGTTTATTATCAGACGGCATTGTAGGAGAAGATACTTGGACTGGTTTATTACAAGTCCCTACTAAGTACGAACCCACAGCACCTTTACCCCCTATATTAGATAAGGCTCGTAAGTTAGGGTACGAGATATGGGATGAACCATATAGACTTTGGTTATTTGGAATCCGTTCTAAAGAAACACAGTCTAATAAGTTTGACGACACATTAGGTTGTTACTATTACGCAGATGGTGGATGGCACTCTTACTTTTGGCCAGGTACAACAGATCCTGGTACATACTGGTTAGAGAATCCTAGTTATGTTGTGGGTACGGCTATCTTAGTAGAAGGACAATACTTAGACACTTGGAAACTCGGTCTACATCAAGGTAAGTATGAAGCGTTATGTCAAAGGTCTGGTAAGGTTAAGATTTACAGGGATGGTGACAAAGATAGTATTCTAGACCGTAGTGAAAAAACTATTGCTAGTGGATATTTCGGTATTAACATACATAGGTCTTCTGCTAATGGAGAAAGTGAGAATGTTAATAGGTGGTCTGCAGGTTGTCAGGTCTTTAAAAGATTAGCCGACTTTGAGAAGATGTTAAAACTGGCACATCTACAAGTAGAGAAAACAGGAAGAGAAACTTTTAGTTATACCTTGTTGGATGAGTGAGTATACTTATTTAAACAAGAGGAAACATGAAAGTTTATTTACTTTGGTATACATCAAACGAACATTCTAAACCTATAATTGTATGTGCTTTAAGGGATTACTATAAAGCCGAAAAGGTTGCGGATAACTTACACTTTCAACTTAGTATGGACAATAGTTCTATACACACGATAGGTATTACTCGAACACTTATGAACAAGATTCATTTAGATGTTTTTGAGAGTGATTGTACTTGGATTGTATACAAAAATAATCAGTGGTTTCTGGACGAGGATACTAATGCCTAGATATAAATACTTATGTTCACATTGTGGTTTAGAGTTTGAACAACTAAGAAGTACTACACAAAGAGAAACCTGCCCTTGTACTTGTTGTAATGAGTTAGCAGACAAACAAGTTTCCGGTTCCAGTTTTACTTTTCAACATACACCAACAGGTCCTATACCTCAAAACACTGGAGTGTCTGGTATTGATTATAACTACGATAAAGTTATAGGTAGGGATGCTGAACAGAAGTGGGAAGTGATTCATAAAAGAAGGGATGTTAAAATTGCTACAGCTTTAGACGAAAGAAGAAGTGGTAGGGATGTTCATATGGATCACTTAACACCTACAGGGGATGGTTCGTACAGAACACTTACACAACAAGAGATAGATAGGGTTAATGTAAATAGGTCGTTGGCTGAAGATTATAATAAAAAACTCTCTGAAAAGTTTAAAAAAGATAAACAATAATCTTTGTGTATATTAAACACAATACTCTTTCTATTAACTAAGAGTATTAGTTCCACTATCGTGGTTAGATCCTTTTTCTTGTACTTTAAACTAGGAGTTTAAAATGACTTTCCCAGGTTCTATATACGCCCCTCCCGGTGTGTATACCCAAACAAACTTTGAGGACCCTTTACAAGGTGTGGCCTCTAATGTCCGTATTCCTTTATTGGTAGGAACGGGCTCTGAAATCTTAACACAAAATCAACTTGAACTTGTTCGTGGTTCTTCTTCTTCAGTAGACCAACGCATTGTTCAAGAAGATGAAACAGGTCGTGCTGTTGTTAGTATTTCCCAAACTGGTAATGTAACTTTAGGTGCTTTTGATGGTAACTTGGATCGTATTCAAGTTAAACATTTTCCTATTGTAACAGGAGACGGTTCAGGAACTACTGCAAAAGATACCGGTAGTGTTTCTGTAACTATTAATAATGAACCCGTAGTAGTTCTGGCTATTGACGGTTCTAAAGGTATTTTAAAACTTTCTACTTCTCCTAGTTTAGGTGACGAAGTAAGAGTTACTTACTTCTTTAATAGAACAGACACTTTGATTACGGATAACTTGTCTGAACAAGTTACATCCCAAGCACCTATTATTTACGGAGCAAAAGGTGAACCTTTTGTAATCACACAAGGTGTAAACGACACTCTTAAAATCTTGGTAGATAACCAAACTACTTTGGACATTACAATTCTTCCAAGTGCCGCGGGCGCTCCTTGGACAGCCGCTCAAATCGCTGCTTTTATTAATGGTGGTAGTGGTAGTACTTCTTTAAGTGGTTCTACTACAGTTAATAACTTTGGAGACACTGTTGTAGTATTAAGTGCTGATAATAGTATTGAAATCCTTAACGGGTCTGCTAATACTACATTAGGACTTACTCTAGGACAAACTACTCCAAGAAATAATGTGTTCTACACATTCCAAAGACCTATCGTAGATGGTTCTAATGGTGGTATTACCTCAACAGATCCCGCGGATGTAACAGTTAAAGTAAACGGTATCCAAGTAATCCCTACTTCAGTAGATGGACAATCTGGTGCTATTACTTTACCTTTCGCTCCAAAGGTTGGAGATACTGTATCTTGTCAGTATTACTTTAACTCTTGGCAGGACACTTTTGATTATCTGGCACATCGTGGTGTTACTCAAATCACACAATGTGGTATTACACCAGATCGTCAGGATTACACAGCCGGTGCGGACTTTATTCTAAAGGACGACTTAATCCTTTGGGGTACTGCTAGTACTGTTGAGTCTGGTGTTCACACTTTGGGTTACAACTTCTTCGATGGAACACAAGTTACCTCTTCTTTGGTAGATGTTAGACAATACTTAGCAGAATGTACAGCCGTTGTAAATACAGCAACTTCTCCTGCAGTAGAAGGTCGTAAAGAGTTCACTTTACCTTTACAAGCCACAACGGGTAATGGTAGAAATACTCCTCTGTCTTCTGATACATACAACAAAGTATCTAATGGTCGTTACGATCTTCCAACCAATAGACCAGACCTGGTTTGGGCTTATTGGGGATTCTCTGTAGAAGACGCTGTTAATCGTGGTCGTGTACAAGTAACTAAGGTTGATAGTGAAACCAATACTATCACTTTAGCACAAGCAGTACCTGTAGGGGCCACAGTATACGCTACATTCTATTACAACACATTAGTAGACCTAGAGTACTCTATTGTTAGTAATACGGCTGGAGCAAGTGGTGTTGGTACTTATACTATCACAGACGAAAACAGTAATGCCTTAGTAACACCACAATTTGGATCTAAGTCCAGTGGGTTGGCTACTATCGAATTACAGTTTCCAAGTGGTACAGAAAGACTTCCTGATTGTCGTGTAGAAACACCTTTTAATACTAACTTCTATCAAGGTTCAGTAGAAGAAGATGTAACTGTTACATTCGACAGTCAAGATGCAACATTGGCTAAATACACTGTACCAGGTACAGGTCCTTACTATCTTATCTCTAATGGTTCTGACCATTTTGATGTAGAGTTTGAAGGGTCTACTGTTACTGGTGGCTTTGTGGACTTAAGTGATCCAACAGGTGCAGGTTGCGGTATACACGCACAACTTGTGAGTAATGAGATTGTGTATACAGCCTCTAGTGGATACACTACTTATGTAGTAGACGAAACTAATAAGAACTTAGAGTTTATTGTTGATGGTAAACTTATTATGGCTTGTATCGCTACAGGTACTGTAGATGTTGGTTACTATGCTTTAGCTATTAACCAAGCCACCTTAGGTATCTTTGCATTAGCGAGTGCGGGTGGTCTTAACACACTTACAATTCCCGCTTCGGAAATGCCTTGTGATACAGATAATCTGTATGCAGGCTGGCAACTTGTGTGTACAGGAGGTACTGGTGTAAGTACTACAGTTAGAACTGTTACAGCCTCTGTTAATGGTGTGTTAACACTTGATGGTGGTACTTTCGATGCTACTTCTGTATTCCACTTGTACAATCCAGATGCTGCTCCTAGTATTACTGGAGTAACACAGTTCTTGGCTCCTACTGTTATCAGTGCGAGTGAGTTTGATCAAATTGAACTTAACTACACTGGTTCCGTTAAAGGTTCTGTTCCAATCTCTGTCACAATTCCCGCAAGTACTTATGGTTCTGTAAGTGACTTAGTATCTGCTATTCAAACTGCAGTAAACACAGCAGTTGGTGTAGCGGGTCTTTCCTGTATTATTACAGTAGAAGCCGATACTAGTGGAAGATTAGTATTTAGTTTGATTCCAGATCATACAGATACTGACGGTGGTTTCTTGGAGTTTGTAACTAATGGAACTCCTGCTCGTGACTTTGCTGTGTTAGCAGGTTTCGATACTGACAGTGCACAAGGTGGACAAGCCAAACTTGTTAATGGTAAAATTGCTCGTGTGTTCTCACTTACAGGTGCCTCAGGACAAAAGCGTTATGATAGACTTATTCTTCGTAACCGCCTTGTACCTGGAAAATCTGGTTCTATGGATGGACAATATGTTCAAGACCAAGCCTTTATTCAAGTCTTAGGTGGTAGTGGAAACAATAACTGTGGTCTTACTTCTAACGAAATTGGTGTTAGTGGTATTCGTGGTACAGTTATGGAACCTACTATTAGTTCACACATTGGACTTGAAGGTGGACAAGACGGTAGTGGACAACCTTTAGTAACTTTCTATGGTCCAAGTTCAACTAACCCACAAAGTAACATCTTTAAGTTTACTTTCGAAGGTGTACCTGTAACTATTGAGTTTACAGACGGTACTGGCGGTGCTATTACAACATCTGCAGATGTTCCTTTAGGTCCTATTGGTACAGCGAATACAGTCTTAAACCAAATCCAAGCGGCCATGGTTGCTCAAGGTTTGGCTAGTGGATTGGTAATGCAAGAAGGTGTGGGTATCCGTTTCCGTGGTGCTAGTTCTAGTTCAGATGCTTCTATTACTATTGGTAATGGTTCTGCTAACGACACACTTGGATTCAATACCGGTGAACAAGTATTTAGAACTGTTGTAGAAGTGGAAACATTGGTTAGTGCTCTTTTGGCACACGACCAAGCGTCTATAGCATTGCACTTAATCGACTGGGCAGATGGTGGTGCGTCTGCTTACTTTACTAAAGTGGGTATTGCTAAAACTATTCGTGATAGTGTTGGTGGAGAGTTCTTGTACTTACAAAGTTTAGGTACTTCTGGTGTTGGAACTTCTAGTTCTATTGCTATTGTAGAAGCCGCTGTAGACTCTGTAACAAGACCTGGTACTGGATTAGGTGTTACTGGTGGAGAAGGTAATGTTGGTGAACCATCCATAGATGGTTTCTATGTTACATCTTCTGATCCTATTGACGGTTCGGGTTCAGCTAATACTTCTGTACTTAATAGTGGTAATGGACAAGATGGTAATGTTGGACAAACCTATCGTGACTTAGTTACTGGTTTGACTTTTACTGTTTTACCAAGACCTGGTGGCGCTAGTTATCCTACAGGTGAAAGTTTCACTTTCAAACTTCGTAAGGTTGTTACAACAGACTCCAATCTTCCTATTAATACTTTACCGGGAGTAGAAACAATTGTTTCTAATACTTTAGGTGTTAATGTTGGAGACTCGGCTGTTGTTACTACTTATGCAAGTGGTGGAAATGAACCTAGTGTAGGAGACATCTACTATGTGTCGTACAACTATCGTAAACAAGATTTTAGTAGTCAGATTTACACTAAACAAGCGACTGTAGAACAAGCGTTTGGTGAAAAGACTCCTTCTAATCCTGTTTCCTTAGGTGCTTACTTAGCGTTCTTGAATGGTGCCGTAATCATTGCTATTAAACAAGTAGAAAAGGATGAAGACATTAACAACGATGGTACTCCGGACTCTGCTTCTATTGACGCTTACATTAAGGCTATCGATGAAGTAGAAGGGTCTTTACCTGGTGGTATTTATCCTAACTACATTGTTCCTATGCGGGGTGATAGTTTACCAATGTTCCAATACTTGGCTAGACATTGTGACATTCAAAGTTCTATTCGTTATCGTGCGGAAAGAACTGCGATTGTTGGTGTTAGTGCTGGAACACAACCTAGACAGGTCGGTAATATAGCAGAAGCCGTTAAACGTTCTCGTTTGAGAATTATGTATCCGGACATTGTTACATTGTCTTTAACTGCAGCGGATGGTTCTGTTAAGTCTTACTTGGTGGATGGTACTTATGTAGCAGCCGCTTGGGCTGGTAACAGAGCAAGTCCTACAATTGATGTTGCGACTCCTTGGACTCGTGGTCGTATTGTTGGATTTGATGAAGTTGCTCGTAAGTTAGATGCTGTAGCACAAAACCAAGTGGCCGTTAGAGGTGTGACTGTTATTGGACAAGACAGACAGGTTATTTCTGTTCGTCACGGTCTTACAACAGACATGACTAACACTTTGTCTAGAACTCCTTCTGTTATTACTATTGCAGATGAAGTTCAAAGACAAGCCCGTGCTACTTTGGATCGTTTCATTGGTATTAAGTTCTTACCAGGGATTACAAGTCAAATCGAGGGTCAGTTAAACGCTACTCTTAAAGGACTTGTGGGTAACCAAATTATTGCTACCTTTATTCCTGCTAGTGCTAAAGTATCTGAAACGGATGCAACGGCTATCGAAGTGGAAGCCTACTACCAACCAGTGTTCCCATTGATCTACATTGTAATTACTTTCAATGTTCGTTCTAGTTTGTAAACCGAACTAAAGGAACCTGAACTAAGGGGGGTCTTGTAAAAGGACCCCCCTTTTTATTTGTTTATAAAATTGTAGAAGATAAATTAACAAAACAAGGATTACTAGTATGACCAAAATTGATCCAAAATTAGATCAAGTTTTCCAAGAGACTTTTAATAACTGGAACGGAGACAGATCCTCCTCCCATCTAAAACAAGCAATTGTATTAGCTGAAGCTTTAGGTATGTCTGAAAAGGACTTAAATAAATACTTCTTACAACTCTACCAGAGTAATAGAGGTTTTAGTACCTTACTACAAAAGAAAGCTTTAGGTATACAATACCTTGTGTCAGATGTTTATGTAGACTCAGATACTACTATAGAGGCCCGTTTAGATTATAACTATCCAATGGGTGTTGTTGTTAACACCAAGGTCTACGATATAAGTGAGAGGGAAGCTGTTGGTTTTGTGGAGAACATATTAAACGAACAGTTAGAAGACACAGAATATACATCCTTAGATGTTTACTCAGCTTTTGACATTGATGGTGGTTTTTATGTCGAGGGTTACATTACACTAGACTACAAAGTTTTATTATAACTTTAAACCCAGTTATAAACTACAATACTACTAAGGACCCCAACCTAAGGGAAAAGTTTATAGGTTGTGGGTCCTTTAATTTGTTTATTAAATATGATAATACTAATACAATAAATGATGAATGAGATTCCTACAGTTTCAATATACCGTAATAGACGGCACAGCCTATTTAAAACAATTCGAGTGTGAAGACTTGGTATTGTTTATGTATGTGTGCTGTCTACAATTAAACTTAGGAATACCCTTCTCTACACAAATGGTGATTGACAGTGACACTTGGAACACTGTCTTACTAGATTGTAAGTATAGAGTAGTACTTACACCAGAACACTTAGGTCCTTGGGATACAGTGGTGTATGTTAACTAGACTTTTAAAAATATAAAATAACCTATAATTTTTTCTTGTGTTTTAGTATATATCTGTATCTAACCACAGGAGAACATATGGTAGAACTGGACTTACAACAAAAAACTGAGATCCTGAAGTATACACTACAAGGCTATAAAGACCAAGACATGGTTAAACTGTTGTCTTTTGGTAAACAAGTGTCTAAACAGACTATTCACTATATGCGTACTAAGAACTCATTACCTAAAAGAAAAAGAGTTTTAAGTTTCCTTATAGACGCACCCTTAGTAGACTTGAGTTTAGTTTTGGAAGAACATGGTAAAACACTTATATCTAGCAATACACTTTGTTCCATTCTAAACAGTTTAAGAATTACTAATACTCAAGGTAAACCTTGGTCTAGTAATGGTTTGAATTATTATCTACAAACTAGAGGTGTACAAACTGTTAAAGGTGTTGTGGCTGTTCAAAGTCTTAGAAAGATACAACCTACACCAATAGAGGAAATCTGTGAGTTTGACCCTCAAGTGTTTAATCCTTATACCTTACTACCAGATGTTACTAACATCAACTTTGAGGATAGTGTTATCGTTCAACAGGAACAACCTAAACTAGAAGACCCAGAATCCATAACTTATATTAAATCCTTGTTAGAACAACAACCTTTGACATATGCTGAGATTACTAAGAAACTAAACGAAGCCGGCTATACTAATAAAAACGGTAAGTCCTTTGGTCGATGGTCCGTTACAATCCTTTGTAATAAACATGGTATCTGTATTCAAAAACAAGATGTAACCGTACTACTACCTAGAATACAGAAGTATATAAGCACTTTACCTTTAACACACACTATTACAATAAAAGATATAAAAGACATTCTTCCATCTTTGTGTGATGACCAGACTTTATACAAGAGTGTAGAAAACCTTAACGGATTACTACAACCTTTAATTAAGAACCATAACGACGCTGTTAAACAATACTTGTTAGACACTACTTTTAAAACCAAACTAATAAGTATTCTTGAAAGTCAAACACACCCAATTAGATACGATGAACTGGCGGGGATGTTTTGTATGTCCGCTATGTCTGTTCTTCGTAACTGTGAAAAAGTAGGTATGACACCCACAGCCTACTACTATCAATGTATACACAAAATTGTTAAAGCTTTTGTGGAAACTAATCCTTCTTTCTCTATGGAAGACTTAAGTCAACACTTAAATGAAACACAATACTTAACACCTAGAGGTAAGCCTTGGGAATATGCCCACACTTATATATTCTATTGTAAACTCAAAGAACTTTATCCAGAACTACCCGACAGTATTGGAAGTAGAAACCTATAAACACACACAACTTTACAGTATATAAATATGGAGGTGAATATGCATCAAATTACTACTATTCGAAACAAAGATACTATTACTGTTACTTTAACAGTACCACACAAAACTAAAGTGAAACAAGTTCTTACTGATGTAGAAGACAGAATTCAAAACTTTTACAGTACATATACTAAATGTCCTAACTGTGAACTCTTTGATACTGTAGAAGAACACTTTGGTTGGAGAACTATTAACGGCAAGAAAATACCACAATCTTGGTGTTCTAAATGTAGATCCGGTAAGGAGAAATAATGACACTATACCTTGTTACAAGTAAACACAATACAAATAACTTTAAACTGGTCTTTGATAGTATAGACCTACCTACAAATACTTCTGAGTACGACATTAAGACTATACAGTTAGAACAAAAAGATGTCCTACTACTTGGTCATGTTCTACTAGATAACTTAAACCCTAGTAACCTTAAACACTTAATACAAAACAGGCTGGATAGCGATACACCTGAAAACTATACTGTTAACTTGCAAGCCTTACAAGAATCTATCCAACCTTATGTAATGTCTACAGATACTTAGTCGAAACTAATCGTATCTACTTCTTCCCCACTTGAAGCCTCTGGTTCACTGTCAGAGGCTTCTTCTGTTTGTGGCATATGTTCCAACATAACCATTCCACAAATAGCACCCAAGTACTTATCTAAAGCCTTATCAAAACGACCCCTACATACTTGTTTGACTTCCTCTGGATGTATATCCTCTATGGCGGTACCTTGACTTAATACAGACACAAAAGAAACATACGCTTCCCTTTTAAAAGACTCGATCATTAACGACTGAGATAAATGAGGTAAACCTCCAGCAGGTAAGGCATTCAACATCTTCTCGTTTTCTTCATCTAACGGATAATGTAAAGTCTGAATGTTACCTTCCTCATCTATGTTTAATTCTACTACAACCTTGATTTGTGACATACTTACTCCTATCACTTGTGTTTATCTAATAAATCCTTTGTTTCACTGCCTTCCGGTACACAACCTTTCATTACACTTACCATATCAAAGTTATGTAAAGCAGACTTTAACTCTTGAAAAGATCTTTTCCAATCTTGTTCCATTACCACTTCTGTTTTACCCTCATGCCCATGTATAACTCTAACATCCCCTATATTGTCATACATTGACACACTAGGATGATCTGACAACCAGGTTAGAGCTACTTTCCCATTATCAAAGATAACACCTTGGGCTATCTTACCCGTACCACTAACACCAGACTCGTCTTCTGTTCTTTGTAAATAGAATAACTTAGCCATCAACCCCTCCCAGACCCTTTTTCATGTTTTGGTATTGTACAATCGTGTAATCGATTTCCCCAATCATTCAACTTGGGATATTTAAAAAGAATGGATAGTAAGTATAGTACTTCTAATGCTGGATGTGCTACTAAATTATGGGTTGTCCATCTAAGACTGTATGGAAGTTTGTTAATAAAGTTTTGCATCATTTTATTTTCCAAGCCATATTAAAACTCCTTATTAAAGTCGTACATAATAATACACCCTATACATACGGATAAACTATTTATGTACATAATCCCCCGATCGGAAAAAGCTTTGCAAAATTATATAACAACAATTTCCACCATTCACTAATTACACTTACAAAACCAATTTCTTATAAATAATGGACTAAAAGGTTTTGAGGTATACTTTGAACACAGTAAGACTTACACACAGTACACATACAACATAATACATACAACATAATACATACAACATAACACTGGACTTTAGATCCCTAGTTTAAATACCGTTAGGATTTACTTTTGAATTTTCAATACACATCTAATGTACGAGAATTGGGTAGTCCGTACTCATTCGGAAGTTAATGGTGCAGTTCTGTAGGAAAAATCCCATCAGGTTGGTTTAGGAAGGTATTAACACACCTGTACTAGACTCATAGGGTAGTGTTCTCATCTCCGTAAACCAAGTAGGTGGTTGTTGTCTTTTGTATCTCATTCTAGGTTTACTGGTATAGAATAGTCTATAGGATAGTACTGGATCGTTTTCTCTTATGTATTCTTCAGGTATACATAGGTATACAGGCGTAGAGTTATAGTTAGGGAATATGTCTTCTAGTGTTGTATTGTTAAACCCAAACAAGTTCCATTGGTTAAGCTGTAGTAGTACGTCATGACACTTATGTATCTTACCAAATCTTTTTGTGTATTCAAAGGATAAGGCCATACCATGAGTAAGTAAGTTACACCAGTTCATGTAAGAGTGTCTAGTCCATTTAGAGCATGGGTGGTGTTGGTGGGCTGTTTTATATCTAGTAACTTGTTTACCAACATTTAGATTAACAGCTGTACATAGTAGTTGGGTAGTTTCAGTTACCATCTTAACTGTTCTTAGGTCGTCTTGTGTTTGGCCAGATCTAATCCAATCTATTTCTACTTTATGTTTATTATCTAGTGTAGGTATATTCTTATATTCTATTGTAAAGATGTTCATGGTATATAGGGTACCCGTATTTGAGGTTTAATAGTGTTGTAGGTATATAGGTATGTAAGGACCTAGGTAAAAAACAAAAGAAGGCCTATACAGTGTATAGGTACTGTATAGGCCTTAATGTGTATAGGGTATAGGGTTAAGCGTTGTCTTCAGTAATCTCTTGTTCTAACGAACCGGCTTTATCCAAGAAGGCTTCTAAGTCAGACAAGGCACAATCCAATACGGGATCAAACATACGATCTTCATCGTTGTATGCTTGTATTGTATCAAACATAAAGTCTGCTTGTTCTTGGTCCAAGTCTTGAGGTTCGGTAGAACTCATAATCTTAACACATTGTTTCAAAGCTGTAGTGTCTTCTGTATTGTTAACCATGATAGGTATTCTCCATAAAGTAAGGTTGATTGATACTAGTACCAACCAACCTTGTGTTGTAGTTTACTTACAAAGTTTTTTGTAAGTGTTCAAGCTGTTTTGTTTCTCTGTAAGTTCCAAACCTACTTCATAGGTTTCCATAGTAGGACTTGGTGTATGTCTAATCACTTCAGAAGTAGTTATCATACCTTCAAAGAAACTTTTAATGGCTACCGGGTGGCATCCTTGTTGTTGTAGTAAGTCTTTAAACTGTACTTTCAAGTTAAAGACTTCCAAGTCCAAAGTCTTAAGGGTTTTAAGATTGAGTTGTTGTTCATATGTCATATCGACCATGATGTGCTCCATTAGCATTGTAAGTAAGTGGGTCCTATTTTTTAAAGTGGTATCCCTTCCACAAATATATATAGGAAACGGAATTACAAAAGAGAGTTTAAAAGACAATCTTTTTTAACCAAGCCATAACCTTTGGGTCTTGGTCTACTATCTTTTGTTCTAACCAAACCCTTAAATGTTTAGTGGGAGCGTACCCTTTACCAATGGACCATCCGGCATCCTCGGGATGAGTAGTGTAACCCCACCACTTACGAGCCATCTTGTACTGTTGTATATTAAAAGGTAAGTCGTGTGGTCGTGTCTTACCATTAATAGTAGGGAGATTACCTTGGTCAGCATGACACAGTTCATGTAACAAAATAACCAATGTGTGTCCTAAGTTTGTTTTAGCTCCCGACACATGAACTCTTTTGTAGCCGTGGTTAAAACCGTACCCTACTAAGGACTCACAATGTCCTCGGGAAAACTCGTTACGCTTGGATCGTTGTATGGTGATTATACTGTTTGTGTTTTCCACACCACGACCATTCTTACTAGTACGGTCCCATAAAGTTTTCATACGATGTGGGTTGTTCCAACCAGTAGACTTACACATAATGTTAGCAGCTAACATTATGTTAACAGTTAAGTCATTACACTCATATTCATACCGACTAGTTTTCATCCAGTCTCTTGTTGTTTTTCTATTTGTCTTTGTCATAGTTTCTCCAAGTAAGTAAGTAAAAAATCAAAGATAGGTTGGACACCATTACAGTATCCAACCCTCTACACAAAGGTTAGCCTTCGTTTTGTAATAGGTCGTACAAGTCGGATACAACACTACCACTAGTCCACTGACTGTGCCACTTAATGACATAGTCTTTGAACTTGTTAGTATCTTCCTTTGGTACAACTACCAAGTCACCAGTAGACAAACTACCATTCTCACGACAGTAATCTTGCATTGAACGGATAGCAAAGCGACCATCTTTCAACACATCAAAAGTCATCACTGTAAAGTAGTAGTCCATATCTTCTACAGTTAAAGGATACTTTCGACGAAAGCGTACAAGTGAGTATAAGTAGTGGTGTCCAGAGACAGGACAGGTAAAACGGATCTCGTCCATTGTTTACTCCAAGTAAGTATAGGTTTATGTAGCGAAGTATTTTTTAAAGTGGTTCCCCTTCCACAAAACTATATAGGAAGTGACTCTTTAAAAGAGAGTAACTTTTTGAATTCTTTTTTATTTTTTAAAAACTCACTCTCCTTTTACTTTTTGATTCCTATACATATTTGTGGACGCCTAACCACGTTAAACAATAAGGTACTTACTTACTTGGAGAAAACTATGAACCATATTTTAGATGTTTTAGACATGTTAGATAAAGAGCTAACAAGTACGTACCAACAAAGACAAGGTTGGTGGGACGCTATTCAAAACGTATCCCAAGCTTTGAAACGTATGCCGTATCGAGGTGAACATAAGCGGCAAGCGGATGCCGCTTGTTACTTGGATGCTTTACAAAGACAAGGCGGTCTTACAGAGTGGGAGTTACATACTATTCCAGTTATTCGAGACTGGTATAACAGTAAACAAACGATGTATGTAGTGGATGAGGACTTGTATCTTAGTCTGGTACCAGAAGAAGATCCTGCACAGTTAGAAGCTATTAACGAGTACCTAGGTAAACACGTTGACGAGATAGACGATTACGATCGGTTTAAAGAAACCGTAGATACAACGTTTAGCTGTACCTTACCTAGTGTGAACGTACAAGAGCCAACACTTGTATGTTGTCCAACACAAGACAATGTATGGATGTTCTTTATGAGTCCTATAAAGAGTAAAGACTTACATAAACGGTTTGGTTCTAACTGGACAAATTACACTAATAGATCTAGTGCTTATGTAGATCATGTAATCTCACAAGTATTACAGAACTATACTTATACAAGTTACACACATCGTATTACTTTGGTTCGATACGTTAGAGAGTCTGGTGAGTTACAGATTAGAAGTGTTACAGGTGTAAACGAAAACTTGTTAGTACCACACTGTGACGAAGACCATATAGTAGCTACAAGAGCGGGATGTAGAGGTGTTCTTAACTTCTTACATGCGGTTAACAATCCTAAGACTGTTGTAAAGTCTAAGCTTATTAAACGAAAGTTTAAAGTTGTAGAAGCACCTAATGGTCGTACAACAAAAGTTAAGTCTAAGTCCAATGTAAAGGTTAATCTACAACAGATTGAAATCGACGCAGAGACCTTGTCGAATGTTCGTACCTTGTATGTAGACCAAGTACCTACAGGTAAAGGGGGTGAGCACGGTTATCAATACACAAGAAGACCTACTATGGTAAGATTGTGGGTAGGTAGAAAGAAGCTTCGAGATGGCGAACAAGTGTTTGCCACTAAGAGAAGAAAGTCCGGAGATGGTCTTTTGTATAAGGTAGAACGACCTAGAAAGGAACAAGTAGTTAATTGCCATAAAGAGATAAAAGCTGTTCGTCCTACTGTCACGGTTGCTACACAATACAAGATGTAACAGTAAAGGTACTTGTAAGGAGAGTATGAAAAAAGTTTTACTTTCATACTCTCCTTTTACTTTTTGATTCCTATATATATTTGTGGAAGGAAACCACAATAAAAAATAGCCCGAACACTTACTTACTTTATTGGAGTTTACAATGCGTGTAACAAATCAATTTTTACAAGTTATCCGTGATCAACAAGACACATCTAAAGATAAAGATAATACTAAAGGTGATGAGTCTAATGAAGACCAAGATAACCAAGACGGATCTTCGAACGACCAAGGTGACGAGTCTAATGAAGACCAAGACGGGGATGGTTCCGGTCAGCAAGGTGAAGAAGACCAAGAAGAATCTTCGAATGGTGGTCAGGAAGACGAAGAAGACCAAGACGGTAAGTCTGGTGAACAAGGTGAAGAAACTGAAACACAAGAGGAAGCCCACAAAGGTGAAACAAGTGAGAGTAACGAAAGTGGCTCTTCTAGTGTCCAAGACGAAATCCAACAGATGTCAGATGAAGAGTTCGAACAGATGTTACAGTCTTTACAGGAACAAATGGTGGACTCTTCAAAAGCGTTGGATAACTTGGTAGATAGTTTGATGGACAATGAAGACTTACAACAAAATGTAGATTCTTGGGATGAGGAACACTATCGTCCTTACTCTACTAGTCATGACCAGATCATTAAAGTGGAAACGGGTGGTCCTCGTAAGGCTAAGAAACTTAAGGATGCCGCTAAACCTTTGTGTGGGGCGTTGAAGTCTAAGTTGAGAACTAAGTTCTTGATGGCTCGTAGACCAGAAACATTACATGGTACAAAGAGAGGGGACTTGTCTTCCAGAAGACTTGTACAATCCATGGTACAGATTAAAGGCGGTAAAATGCCTAGTCGTCCTAACCAGACTACAATACATAAAGATCAAACCACATTGGCTGTTAGTATTGTATTGGATGAGTCTAGTTCAATGACTAAGAGACTTATTACTGGAGAGGCTACAGCTTCTTTAGCGATAGCACAAGCGTTGGAGTCCTTAGATTGTCCAGTAGAAGTTATTGGTTTCCGAGATGGAGAAGGTGGGTTTAGAGTTCCTTACAATGAATCTAGATTGTACCATCGTGAGGGATCTGTGAACATTGATGTGTTTAAAGGTTATGAGGAAAAAGTAGCACAGTGTGCTGGCAGATTTACCAATGTAGTGGCTCGTGGTGGTACACCAATGTCTGACGGTATCCATCATGCCATGATGGGTATGAATCAGCGTACAGAGGCCCACAAGGTTATCTTGGTGTTGACAGATGGTTATCCAAATAATCCTGGTGTAGTACTTAGACAGATTCGTTTGGCTAAAGAGGCTGGTGTTGCTATTATTGGTGTGGGTTTAGAATCCGCCGGGTGTGCTGGAGTGACAGCAGTGTTTAGAGAACGAAACATTCTTGTGGACAACATTAATGACTTACCAAAAGCATTAATGTCTTGTTTAGAAGACATTATGTTTCCAAAGCGTACTAAAAAGATTCGTTTGGATACATAAAAAGTTTCTGGAATCCACTCTCTTTCGAGATGTGGATTCCTATATATATTTGTGGAAGGAAACCACATTAAAAAATAGTCCGTCTTTTAAATCTAGTGACTTGATAAGTCCAAGGAGAATACAATGAGAAAAGTTAGTAGTTACAAGAGTTCACAATGGGCAGCAACACATAGAGCGGCCGTACAAGGTATCTTATCCCCTTTGGGGATCGAAGCCCCTCCAGTGTTTTCTAGAGGACGCCAGTTCTACAATAAAGATAACTGGACCGCTCGTTCATTAATGAATGTGGTTGGACAATATGTGAAGTATAACTTCACTGGTACTTTGTCTTTTGATGACATCTCTTACTTGGTTACACAAGCAAACCAAGTACAAGTGTATGACTATGAGAAGGCTATTGTAATCGCGGAAACACCTTCTAACTTGGAGATGTTGGCCGCGACGGAAGCCCGTCGCATTACACACGAGTTACAAGGTGGAGCCTATCATGAAGGATTACACACTGCATACTCTTGTACTAGACAGTTATCTGTAACTGAAGTGTGGGAACCCTTAAATAAGCGCCTTCCTTTGATGGAACCCGCTAAGTGGAAGAAATACATTCCTGTGATCCTCACATGGGGTAACATTATCGAAGACATTAGAATCGAACGATGTGGTATTCAAGCGTTTCCTCCTATTAAAGAGAAACTTGTAGCCTTACAAGATCTGATTCTTCGTATGGAGAAAGAGGGTAAGGAAGCCAATCCACATCGTAAAGTAAACGCTACGGGTACAGCGTTGGCTGTTATCACTTGTACTTTTAGAGACTTGGGATTGGGTTATCAGTCTTTCCAACAAATGCAATGTTTACAGTCTTACTATGAGGACAACCCAGAAGCTTTTGAAATGGTATCTACCGGAGAGTTGAAACCAATCTTGGATAAAGTTATCGCACTTAAGCCAGAAGACGACTTGGATCACTTGTGGTTGGCTATGGACATTGTTTTAGCCTTAGAAGGATTGTACGAGGAACAACAAGAACAACAAGATGATGGTACAAAGTCAGATCCTGGTGAAGGTAATGGTGATGAAGGGTCCAATGAACAAGGTGAAGCCTATAACGATGAAGAGGATGAACAACAAGGTGGTACTAAATCTAATAGTAACAAACCACCTATCTTTAAAGTTGGTGACGAGGCTATTATGAATGGTAAACGAGTCCGAGTTACATGGGCTGGTGTACCAGACGAAAAGACTGGCATACAACCATTAGATGTGGAGGTGGTGTAATGTATACTTTACATAAAGTAACCGGTAGGGGGCCTAGTCTAAGGCCCTCTACTACTCTTTTAATGAAAGTGCCTAACTGGTCTGTAGACGAGGCAGCTTATATGTTAAACAATCACACTTTGTGGTTTGTTAGAGAGGAGCGGTATGGGAAACAAGGTCCCATTGTATACGGTTGTCCTCTGACAAAGAAAATATTTCTTTGTGAACATATGCCCAATCAAACCTTAAATGTTTTTCAGTGTGTAAGTTTATCCCCATGGGATAAAGACAGAGACGCTTTTATTAGTATGTTATTACAAGGTACCCTGTTAGGGGGTTGGGCTATAAATATCCTTACAACCTATAAACATGGTCCTGGTAAGTACTTAATGGGTACGCTATTAGATACTGGTGTTATGAACTTTCCGGTGTGAGTTATGTGGGAACTTTTACTTTGGAGGGGTGGTGATTCCCACCAAACTCCAATCTGTTATGACTTTATGTATACTAAACAGGGTCCAGATACTGTAAGGTTGTTTAATACGGCCTTACAGGACTATCATGAAAGTATAGAAACTTACGCTTTAAAAGGTGGTAAAGGGTATGTCTACGAACCTTACTTGGCCATAATGAAATGGAACACAGGTAAACGGTTAGACCAAGAGTTCCAGTGCCATGAATGGTTAAAACATAAAGACATACCTTTAGACGCATCTTTATTAAAAGTACTTACAGATTGTATCTGTAGTATACGAGAAAAGTTCAGTGGACCTTTAGATCTTATAGAGGCTTTCGGAACATTAGACGATTGAGGTAGTCTAAAACAAAAAAGATTACATAAAAAATTAAAAAGTTTTCTCTTTTCTACTCTCTTTTAAATTCTAGTTTCCTATATATATATGTGGAAGGGACACCACAATAAAAAATAGACCCAATACTTTTCATTCTAGTGACTTTTCAGTCCAAGGAGTTTCGGCCATGACTATTAAATGTGCTATCTGTGGTTTTGAACACCACGCAATCATCAATCACCTTTCAACTGTTCACAATATGACACCAGACGCTTATGTGGCTGAGTACAACGCCCCTGTTATTTCAGACAAGATTCACGGTATGGTTAACAAAAAGTTGTCCCGTACTACTGTATCTACAGCGTTGTCTGTTAAGATTGGTAAAGTAGAGCTTCCAGTAGATACAAGTGTAAAAGGTGATACGTGCTTACCGATGCCGAAAGGGTATCAGTTCCCAACTAAGGGTGACGCAGGAGTTTCCTTTAAAAGAGCCTTACGCGCTGTGAAGAATGGTCGTAACGCGTTTATCTGGGGAATGCCCGGTACTGGGAAAGACGCCTTTGTACACGCGTTCTCCGCGTTGACTCGTCGTCCTGCAATGGCGTTGTCGTTTACACCAGGTAAAGACTTGGATGGTTGGTTCTACAAAGAGAAATTAGACGAAACAGGTTCTTACTGGCAGTACGGTGCTGTATGGCATGCTGTGACACAAGGTGTAGAGGGTAAAGATGGTGTTCGTCGTGCTCCTTTGATCTTATTGTCAGATGTTGACCGTGCAGACCCTGCCCAAGCAGAATGGTTTCGTATCTTGTGTGACAGTATCTCTGGTCGTATCCTTGATCCTCATGGTAACATGGTCTCTTTGTTTAGAGATCAGTTTGGTAACAAACCACAGTTCGTTTGTACTGCTAACAGTGTTGGGTCCGGTGATGCCCGGGGTCGAATGACTAGTTCTAATCCAATCGATGGTTCTATCATGGACCGATTGGGAGCTAAAATTGAGACACACTACATGAACTGGTCAGAGGAAGGAAACATCTTAAAAGGATTGTATCCTGAGTTGGCCATCCAAGTTGGGGACGAGTTCTTTGACAAGTTGGGTTTGATCACCAAAGGTGTTCGTAAGTCTATTGGGGATGGTGACATCTATGGTGAACTTACGATGCGGGGTTTGTGTGACATCTGTAATGATGCTACAGACATCTGGAAAGATGATAACACTGTATCCTCAGTAGAGTTGTTAAAAGAAGCCTTAATGTCTTGGACAGATGGTTTGGACGAGGACAATCGTTTCGAACTTAAGCGTCTGATCGATCCTGTATTGGGTACAATCTAATAGGGTTGTACCCTAGAGTGGAAAAGATTAAAAAAGTTTATCTTTTCCACTCTCCTTTTACTTTTTGATTCCTATATATTAATGTGGAAAGGGATACCACGATAAAAAATAGCCCGCCTTTAAACCATCTAGTGCCTTTTAAGGCCAAGGAGTTATGCAATGCATACAATACAATCTGTCATTATTGAAACCGCCGCTATTGAGAACCCTTTTAAGAAAGGTACCGTCGTCGCCCGTTGCAACGAGTTAGGTGTTTCTTGTTCCCAATCCGCTTTTGAGTCTACTACAGCTGAAATGGGTTGTACTAAACCTAAGCGTGGTTGGTACTTACTTCCTACTGGTACTCAAACAGCTATTCCTTTTGAAGAAACTACTACCACTGAAACTGTTAATGAAACTGTTAATGAAACTGTTACAGAACAACCTGTTGTAGAATCTACAAACCGTTGGGTTCCTACATTGGACCAAACTGACCATGAGTTGTTCCAAGAGGACTTGGACGATGGGTACTTGAGTTTAAAGGACATTGCGTTAATGTCTAATCGTTGTTTCGGGAAGTACTATCCAGATAACACTTGCAACAGTTGCCCATTGGCTGGGTCTTGTCAGCAAGCGACATACGCTAAGATTGCTATGTGGGCTGACGACTTGATGGATCAGTTGAAAGAACCTGTTGTAGAAGAAACACAAGAAGTAGAAGAAGCTAAGGAAGTAGAAGAAACACCTAAGCACACAGGTACTACCACGAAAGTAGGGTTTGCTACTATCTGCTCGAAGTGTGTCAAAGTTATCGAAGCGAACACTGAGTTCGTGAATGTGGAAAACTTTGGTAATGTTCACATTGGCTGTATGGGAGGTGAGTAATGAACACACAAGAATTAGTCGATAAGGCCTTGTCTTTGTACAAGGCCCGTACTGAAATGGATAAAGAGTTAGAAGAAGTAAAAGAAGAACTTCGTAAACACGCTGTAGGACACGCTACAACAGAGTCTAACAGTGTTACCTTGCAAGGTACTAGTGGACACATAGTGGTGACCTTCCAAGACACTGTAGTGCGTTTACAAGACGCTAGGCTCGTGCCTGAACAATACTTGGAAACACAGACCATACAGAAGTTAAACAAGTATGGTATACAGGAGTTGTTGAAGAGTCCAATACCTGGTGTGGTATTGAGCACACCAACGGCGAGAGTTGGATTTAGATTAAATAAATAACTCTCTTTTGGAAACCTCCTTCCTATATATTTATGTGGAAGGAGGACCACGTTAAAAAATACTTCGTTAACATACTTTCTTTGGAGTTCATATGAGTACAAGTCAAATCGTTTTACAATGTTTAGGTGATCTTTGGTTGATCACCTCTGCTTCGGTTCTTATCACAATGGGGATTGAGGCTTATAAAGAATACAAAAATAAGTAAGGTTGTTTTGTAAGTTGGTTGGGGGGTGTGTGGTGTTTTACTTCACACCCTTTTTATTTAACTTTTAACGTCAAACACTCTAACATCCTAGAGTAGATTCTATATATATGTTTAGATAGGAGTAAACATGATAAACATTACAGTATTAAAAACAGATAACACACAAGAAGACATAACCGTAAAAGAAGAAGGTTTACTAGAAACTTTACAAGGTATTGTTGGCGGGTACATTGAAGTAATTCGTTTAGACCCAGATAGTATCATGGTTGTAAACGAAGAGGGGTGGTTAAAGAAACTGCCTTTAAACTTTAAGGCCAGTAAACAATTAGGTGGTCACATCATTTTAGGTAATGTGGTCGTCATGAACGATAAAGATCTTAAATAAGGAGGCAGAAATGTTAGCCCAAATGATTATTAAACAAACCATCGAGATGTGGGTACAAACCCACATTGAGATGTTGGACATTTTATCAGTAGAAGCCTTTAAACAGGGTAATGCGGAAAAAGTCTTTAAAGACTTTAAGCAAACGATTGTAGACTTCTACACAGAGTTAGGGTACAAAAGTGTTTACTCAATGCCTGTAGACAATGAAAAGATTATGGGTTTGATGGATACTTTGGAAGCCTTACAAAGAAAAGCTTCAGGAGAAGAGTTAGAAGAGGATGACGAAGATGACTACTGGATCTAAACCTCCAATGACCGACATCATGTTAAAAGCTAAGGCCTTGTATAATTTATTAGAAGTATCTTGTCCTAAGCGTTTACATAACTCAGAGTACATTCGACATCATGTTAATGTACAAAGTGAGGGTTTAGCTTTCATTAAAGATTATTCCGTAGAACTTAAAATCGTAATGCGTAAAGCAGGTATGCCTCGAATAGACCATAACTGTTCTTGTATGGACCATGGTAAAGCTGGAGCGTGTAAGCATGTTCTGGCTTTCGCTTACACAAAGCTTCAAGAGTTTAAACAACAATGGAGTAATAAATAATGTTAACACTGGACCACTTAGAAATTCGGGAACAAGTACGGGAAGCTATGTCGTTGTGTTGTAGAACACAACACTATTGGCTACTATACCGCAAACACATTGATAATGGTTTAGACATATGGTATGGAGCCTTGTGTTATGGTGATAACTTTATGTCTCTCAGGGGTAAGGTCTACCCTTGGCCGGAAAACCACTTATACACACCTCAACCTATACATTTTCACTACAACCTTGTACACCTTCTTCCTAAACACATACTGTCTAATAGGGGTCGGAATTATGGCTACAAGAACAGTTATGTCTTTAAAAGTTTATCTGGTCTTAGACATAGTATATACACATATGAACAAGATAACTTTATTCCTTATGGCTTCCAATACTTAAATGTTAAAAGACCTGTAGATGTACTAACACAGAATGTAGAACAAGTTAACTGGTCACCTAATGTATCTACAGGTTTAAATAAAAATGCTCAGTGTGTGTTTAAGTTACCCAGTGTAGAGGCTACCTATAAGCTAGGTCATATGGTAGTCTTTGAAGAATGGTACCAACAAAACAAAACTAAACATTTGGTGGTGTCCTAATGTTAGACCACTTACAACATATGCAGTACTTATCCCAAGTATTAAACGCTTGTGGTAAACAGAACTCTTGGTTGGTGTTCCGAGCACCTAATCCAGACCCACAATTAAAAGATCGTTGGGTGGGTTCCTTCTCATACAAAGGGTGCCACTTAATTATGTTAGGAGAGTGGGGATTTAAGTATAAAGAGTGTGTAGCTTTCCTACCCTTACCTAGTAAGATTAGAGGTGCTTTTAATGGACAATACCCACACGCGACACATCAAGTAGATTTTAACATCACTGAACTAAGGAACTTCGACGACAGAGTTGAAATGGTAAAGTTTTTACAATCCCGTATAAACCTAGGTTATATACCTTACGCTTTTCAATACCTTACAGACAATAAGCCAACAGATACTTTATCTAGAAAGGTTGATAAGTTATTATGGACTAAAGATACCTGTACAGCATTAGATGTAAATAAAGATTGTGTCTTCAAACTACCTAGTATAGAAGAAACATACCAGTTAGGTTTCCCAGTGGAGTTACAGGATTGGTATTACACTAATAGGGACAAGTTAAATAAGTGACTCTCTTTTAGGTTTTTACTTCCTATACATTTATAAAACATACTTATATTAGGAGGTAATATGATTAGAACTATATTTGAAAATGAATGTGGTTGGACAAGTCCTATTGGCCAGTGGAACTTATGGCTTCGCCTTAAAGACCCAGCTGTTAACAGTGACAAGTATTATATGTTTAGTAAAAAGGGTCCCACTGTACTTGTAAGTTGGGGTCGAATGATTGGTGTACTACCACAAAAGTCCCAGAAGACCTCTGTAGGTGTGGAAAAGGCTATGAGTTTGTATCGGGAGAAACTCAAGAAAGGTTATGGTTTCTACGCTTTACAGATTCCTCAGTTCCGAAAAGAGCATCCACTTGTAAATAAAGCTGTCTATGTAGATCTAAGTCCGTTAGATGTGGCTGTAGCTTTTGACCAGGACAATAATGTTTTGTTTCACTTACCTAAGGAGATGCCCTATGTGGCGGGTCTTCCTTTAATTTGTATGGCGTCTTGGTTATGATAAGAGAAATAAAAGATATGTTGTACAGGATAAACTGGAACAACACCCCAAGTTTCTGGCTTTGTTTTCGACAACCTACAGGTTTTAAAGAACATAGGATTACTACTATTAGTAAACCCCTTAGTAAACAAGACCATGTACCTATTAAGGTAGAACACTTTTATGTGGATTCCGATTATGTAGTATTGCCGGATAACACTGACCAGTTTTCTAAACACACTACCTACCTGTCTAATATGAAAGGTGGGGACAACTTTAACAACATAATGTCTAGAGATAGTGGCTACTACTTGGCAGGTATACAGGTTTTTACTCTTGTAGGTGTTAACCCCACACCTTTAACAGATAAGATTTTCTGTATACAACAAGGCGGTGAGGATTCTTTTGAAGCTAAAGACTCTTCCTTTAAAACCTTGTTCCGTCTACCTAAACAAGAAGCCTTAGCCCTAGGGTATCCTATCCTTATAGATGTGAGGTAAGTATGACTTTTAAAGACTTGATATATGAAGATATAAAACAACCAAGTAAACACTTTCACTTATGTATTGAAGACAGCCATGGTAGATACCATGTGTTTGATACACCTCCTACACAGGCTTACTTTAAAGTGATTCAACAACTACTACAAAAAGGTTTTGTAGTAAAGTATAGTAAGTTTCCTACAGAGTATGGATTCGGACAAGCTTTACCTAAACATTTAAGTGACGCTTACCGTATGTGTTTCTCTAAACAAGACTCTGGAGAAATGAACTATGAGTTAGTAGATGTGGATGGGTATTGTATACAAGAGTTTAACCCGGAAGAGGCTTATAACTTCTGTAAGAACTATAACCTACCTGTAAAACAGTTAATGGCTAAGAAATAAAAGACTTATCTGAATATATCTTTATGGATATATTCTTAGACATACACACTACCTTATTAGACTTGGGTAATAAACATTTTAGTTATTGTAGGCTTAGTCTTATAAAGGAAAACCATACAGTGGTAATACTCATTAGTATTTACGATCAAAAGTATGAGTACTGTGAACTGTCTAATATGAACATACCTATATACAATACAAGTATGGGGTTAACCTACAAGTGTTCCAACTTAAAAGAAACACAAGAGGTAGTAAGCCTATACTTGTATAGTGGTTACAGATTAAACAGTATTGTGTTCAGACAGAATTATACTTGGGTATATAGACCAGAAGCTTTAAGTAAAGCTTATTATATGGAAGCGGATAGTTATTACCCAACGAAGCTAACTGTAAAAGATAAATCAGATAACATTTTATTTATGGTACCAGCCTTAGTAGGTTTCGAATTATCTATAAGACACACTATAGATATAGTGTACAAAATTGTACTATAAGTACATAAAACAAAGGAAGAACTATGCAGTTAAATCTATTCGACATAGACGCTAAAACACCTGGCCTCTATGATGTTATCTTAATAGATGGTAATCATCTATTACATAGGGCTATGGGATCTTATTCTGGTTTAGGGTTTATAGACGAGAAAAGAAATAAGTTTATACCTACTGGTGCTATCTACGGTTTCCTTAATATGGTAATGTCTACTTACCGTCGATGGTCGGACCCTCAAGGATGTAGACTTATTGTCTGTTGGGAAGGTGGGGCTACTGTTCGTAAAGAGATGTACCCAGATTACAAAGGTAATCGTAAATTAGATAAAGATAAACTTACAGAGGAAGAAGTCGCCTCTAAAGAATTGTATAAACAAGAAATGTTTCTACAACTTCGTACAATAGAAAAGATGATTAGTCTTTTGGGTTGGGAATACTGTCGAGTTGAAGGTTGGGAAGCCGATGACGCTATGGGATCTTTAGCTAAAACCTTTTCTACACAAGATAGGGATACCCGAGTATGTATTTACACAGGGGATGGGGACTTACACCAATGTGTTACCCCTAATGTTCATGTTGTTTCCGGTGGTTCGGGTAAACAGAAAGATACTGTTTATAAACTATCTGATGTACAATCTAAGTGGGGTGTACACCCTACAATGATTCCTCAGCTTAAAGGGTTAGCAGGTGACAGTGGTGATAATATACCGGGTTGTCCAAGCTGTGGTCAAAAGACAGCAGCTAACCTATTAACAGAACATGGTAGTGTAGAAGCTATTTTAGACTTAGCCGTACAAGGTACATTACCTAAGTTTAGAAACTCTACAAAGATTCAAGCTAACTTAGTAGAAAATCAAGACTTGGTTCAACTATGTGTTAAGTTAGCCGTTATTAACCAAGACTTAGAGGTAAACATTCAAAAGGACAATCCAGATCTAGGTACTGTACAACAGTTACTAGAGTACTTCCAGATACGACAGTTTAATGCTGGTGATCTGGTCATATTTTAAACAAGGTAAAACAATGAAAATAACAAAAACAAAACTAAGCTCTCCCGTAGATCCTGTAAAAGTATTACAAGAAAGAAACTTTAAACAAGAAAACATTGATCATGTACAACAATCCCTACAAAATCTAAAAGTAGTGGATTGTTATAGTGAGTTCATGTCCGAACTTATATATGACGACATCCTAAATAAAGATGTAATGGTTATTATTAAGGACATTGTTGTTGAGTATGACAACGGAGCCTCTATTACCATTCGTCAAGACAATGTAGGTAAGTGGTGTGCCTTGAAAGTACCCACTGAGGAAAGTTATACCTTCTGTTAACAGAACTCTTAAAAAATAAAAAACCCTCTAAAGACTTAAAAACATCTTTAGAGGGTTTTGTTTTAACTAGCTTTTTTTAAGTAGTTAACTACTTAAAAGCCTTAATATAGTCATAGGCTTGTTGTAGATTGTCTACAGCCATTAAAGTACCTTGACCTACTACATACAGACCGTCTTCGAGTTTTAACACCCGAAGAGGTCCACTTGTATCTATTTCAACACCGTCGCTGAATCTTACACTCATATGTCACCCCACAATCTGATCTAACTTGAAGGTGATAGGTGTCTTTAAGAACTTGTAAGTAATAGCATCCTTAATGACTGTCTGAATCAGGGAACGCTTCTCTTTCTTAGGCTCTTCCAAACCTTGTACTAATACTGTTCTAGACTGTACATACCCTTGAACAATATGTGTACCCATTAGCTTGTCATTAGTACCATTATACTTTCGTACTTCGACTTCCTGATCGTTAATGTCTACACAACCATCAAAGACATACAAAGGAGCCTTGTCTGTATCCGCTTCTTTCTTCAGACCTACTAACATCCCTACAACTATTTCTTTAGCTAAGTCTAATGTAGCCGGTACCAAGGAAGCTGTTTTCTTTCTAGAGTCGTAACCCTGTAAGCCTTCGATAATGCTTGTAAGGTCTTCTTCGGTAATACCTTGTAAGGCTTCAATGTTAGATTGTTTAACTTGTGTGTAGTCTTGCTGAACAATAGTGTATTCAACTAAGTCGTTGCCGTATACAGTATCGTTAACAGTATTACCAGTCTTTTGATATTTAAATGTAATCATTGTAATCTCCTAGGGACATCCATGAATGCCCATTATGTGTGAAAATGTGTGAACTATAATATGTATTACACCACCTATTACAGGTAATCCTGCTAACCATAGGTAGTATCGTGTAAGAAGTTCTTTCATATATCCTCCAAAGATAATTTACAAAACCCTTCCTACATAAATATATAGGAAGGGTTTGTTTAAAAGAGAGTTAAAATCGACCGGAAGCTATGTCTTTATCTACAGCTTCTTGGGCATCTATGTCTACATTAGACATTAAATTCTTTTCTCCGTACTCCATAGCCTTATCGAAACATAAGTCTAAGAAGTCTTCGTTAGGGCTTCTAAGAAACCCGGTATTGTCTAACAAAGATGTAATGTCTTGTTCAGACACATCTTTCCAACCCATGACCCAAGCCACTGTCATATACCATTGTAAGCCTTGTCTATAAGTATTCTTATTAGGATCATGTTTATAGGTTTGAAAGAAAGCTGATCTTTTATAGACCTTTCTCCATACAGGATTACTTTGACTCTTAAAGGCCATACTAGATAACCATACTAAGTCATTGTAATCCCCATTAAACAATTCTGTTGTGTATTCTTGTAGTGTCATATTATTCTCCTTAAAATATTTCCCCTAGTACTGTGACTGGTATTAAACAAATGGTCTGTCGATTTTGGTCCACAACATTCCATATACTTACATCACCTTTATAAGGTTCCGCGTACCAAGCATCTGCCAAGTAATCTGGTAAAACCTTAGTAGGCTTTACAGATACGGCTGGTCTACACACAATAGTTACATCCTTAGGAGATGTAGATACTACTATAGCCCCTTTGAGAATGTAACCTGCCCACTGCTCCACATCTTCTGGGACTTGACCGAAAGGTAAACCGTACCCAGAAAAGTCACAGAAGGACTCGTGTACCCAATGTGTAACACCCGCAGAATCCTTGAAGCCCATACGCTTACCTGGTCTGTACTCGTCTTCTCCAATCCAGAAGACCACACCCTCGGTACCCACAGGTACCTGGGTCTTGGCCTTACCTTGTTTTTCCCGTACTCGAACTCTACAGTTCTTTACAGGAAAGTAGTCTTTACGAACATATTCCATTTTAATCTCCTTAATCCCACCATGCTCTAAAACCAGTTTCGTCGTTATCTAACTCGTCTACTCTTAAACCGAGGTGTAACACTGTAATGTGTCCCATGTTAACTTTACCACGAGCGTATAAAGTAACAGAACCCTCACGAGCAATTTGAAACTCTAAGTCTTGTAAGTCTTCAGCGTAATGTTTTAATGTTTCAACATTGAATCCATTGTACTCAGGACAAGTGTCTTTCATTACCTCGATTACTTCATGTATAGACATCCATACATTGGCGCGCCATTGTGTAATGCGCTCCATATCGATTGTAGGTACTTGTTTAGGTGTCTGTACACCAAATCCACTGTTCCAATGTGCTTTTGTAATAGTCATAGTTTTTCCCTTGAACTAATAAGTTACTGGTCGTCTTTTTTAATGTGGTTTTCCCTCCACAAATATATATAGGAAGTGACCCTCTAAAAGAGAGTGAAAAAGTCAATAAAAAAGGCCACCACATAAAGTTTTTTACACTTTACAAGGTGACCTTAACCTTACTTACTTATATTCTTATGGGGCTATCCAAGTCTTTAACAACTCGACTTTCATACCGAGAGAAGCCATAGTGTCTAACCAGTTATCATATTGGTCTTGGGTAATACTCTCCAAGTACATTGGAACATCGTTAACTTTTACTTTATATGTGAATACCATTTTAAACTCCTTATTTAGATTTTGGTTGTGTGGGTAATGGAATCAACTGTTCCAACTCTTTAGACATTTGAACCATACTATCATGTAAGGTTCTTAAGTTGCTAATGGGTTGGGCTTCAACCCATTGTTGAATACCTTTTTGAATAGGGTCTTCTTGTTGTACCTCTTGTTCCAACATTGCATCCAACGCTTTGTAAACTTCAATACAGGACAGGCCTTGTTCGAACAAGGCTAAACACTCGTCCATTGTTCCTGTAAGGTTTGCGAACTTTAACAGTTCTAACATTTCATTAGTCATTTGAAAACTCCTCATTTATGAATTGAAAGAAAACTTCACCGATAATTACTACTACTTCAGCGTAGTTATTTACGTTTTTTGTACGAGTCTCTACTTCGGTATAAAACTTGAGGGCTACAGCGTCACCAAAGTATTCCCGAATCTCGCCTACGCGACTTTCATAAAGTCTAGCTGCAACTTGTCGTGTTATCTCTTGATTGATTTTCATTGTGTTCTCCAATAGTAAGTAGGTTGGGCTATTTTTTATCGTGGTTTCCTTCCACATAAATATATAGGAAACTAGATTTAAAAGGAGAGTGTTTTTATTTAAAAAACTTTACAAGTCCATTCCTTTACACACAGGTATCTCTTTCCACTTGTTTCTCCAACCTGGACCGAACTTCCAATGAATACCTTCAAGTACAGCCCTTTGGTGTTCTGTACAATCCCAAGTAATAGTACCATCCATTAACATACCGAATACAGATTCCTCTTCACTGGATTTAAAAGCTGGAATAAGCTGTTGACCCGGTAAGTTAGAGGTATCGTCCTTAAACCACCAACTGTATACAAGTTCTGTTAAGATCCAACCGTATAAGTGTTCGTAGTCCCTTAGGTACTCGTCCCAATCCATATAATCCATACCTGTAGTATGTCTAATACGCTTACCTATACAATGAGATACCATCTCTGTGATAGATAGTTTTCCTTTAGCGTACAATCGTTTAAGAAATAGATTGTTTAGTGTCTCTGAATGTAAGTACGGCATTCTAATCTCCTTTTATAATAGTAAAGCTAAAAGTGGATCTCTAGCTACTGTCTGTTGTATCTCTCTCATACTAGCAATCATTATATCCATAAGGTGTGCTGGGTAAGCTTCCACATTATACCAGTGATAGTTAGCTATACAGGTACACTCTGAGTGTGTACCTAAAGGGTCCTCTTTTACAACTAAACAGTTTAGTTCTGGGGCCTTATCGTACTTAGTATTAGGGATGTCTTGTAGAACATCTTGTTTTAAATGTTCTACAAAGTCCGTAAGAACATCATAGTATTCACCTAAAGCTGTGTTTATACCATGAGGTGTAGGTAAGTATAGTGTCTGACAGTTATCTGTCTTATAATGACAGTCTAACTGAATGTAGTACTTATAATTAAGCTTCATCCGTCTCTCCCAAGGTATTAAGGATATGTATGTAGTAAGTCGTAAACCAGATCTCTAAAACCTAAGTTAATCATTAGGTGTTTACAGATAGGAAGTGTGGTATCTGTGTTAAACCCATTCTCATATAAGTAGTCCAAGAACTGTTGGGCTTGTGTATACACATTGTATGCGTATTCCACACCATACAAGTGACCTTCAAAGTCTAACTGTTGGGCTGTCTCTAATAACTGTTGGGCTGTCTCTAATAACTCTTTGTAGGTTTTAGTAGGGCCTGTGTAGTTTGTATCCATGGTTGTCTCCAATAGTTAGTAAGTAAGGGATTATTTAATGTGGTTACCCTATCCACATAAATATATAGGACTCATCCCTGTAAAGGAGAGTCCTATTCTTAATGATTATTACGCCTTAGGTGGAAAAGACTTGTTCAATCGTTTCCACTCAGCCTTGATACCTACCACATCTGCACAGTTAGGACCATATCCAGTCATAATAGACGCTGGAACAGTTAAGGGAAGGTTACATCTACAGCACAACCCTTCATGGTAGAAGTTTACACCTTGTGGAAGCCCTGTAGTGTTTAACTTAGCGAACAACCACTTGAATGTTCTTGTGTGTACTGAGTCAGTAGCCAAACTCTTTGGTACTGTATAACCATTCTTTCTACAGATAATGTTCAATCGGGCTACTTGTTTATCAGACAAAGGACCGTAGTTCAAACGCTTCATTAAAGACTTAGCAAAGTCTGCTTCCCATTGATTACTAGATTGTGCAATCTTTGGTAAGTAATGTTCAGCGGTCTTAGGAAACTCAAAAGAACCATTAACCAAACGTCCTACAAGTGTATAAGACCCTTTAGAAGTGTTGTCACTTCCTGTCATGGCCATTACATCGTAAGTCTGAGTGGCTTGTTCTACCAACTCTACTCTGTAAGTAATACGAGTAGCAGTGGCTTCGTTTTCTACTGTGAAAGTTGCCTTGTTTCCTAACAAGAATTCCAATTGTTTAGCAGTATTTTCAATTTTATGAGACATAGTATTTTCCTTGACCTTAAAAGGTACTAGAAGTGAGTTTATCGGATCTATTTTTTACCGTGGTGTCCTTCCACATATATATATAGGAAACGAGTATACAAAAGAGAGTAAAAAAGTATAAAAATATGTGTTTTTTCTAGAAAAAACAACAAAAGCCACTAGATCCATGCCTTTTTACTAGATCTAGTGGCTTTTAAACACTCTACAAGGCCTTTTACTCCTTAGAGGCCTGATACTCAGACCATTCGTCCGCTAAAGCGTCCCAGTCTGTGTCTGTTTGAGTCTCTGTTTCCTCTAATTCCTTTACAATGGCTTCATATCCATATTCTTTTAAGATTTCTACAGATACAGAGGCTTTTGTACGAGGACTTTGATGTCCATTATAGATAAAGAACAACTGGCTCATACAAGAACCAATCATATGATAACGATTCCAATACCATTCAGATACTTTCATATCCTCATGATCGTCGTAATGCTGTGCATCCAAATTGGCTTCCTCTTGTAACCATTCCATATCTTCAAAAGTAATTACTGACATAATGTCTCCTAAGTTAAGTGGTTTGGATACCTTTGATATGTAGTTTCCCCTCTACATATATGTATAGGAATCCAAAATAAAAGGGAGAGGAACTTTTTTACAGTCCTCTCCCTTTATTTATTACACCTTGAGTTTCTTTCCAGTTACCGCACACAGTATGTCGATCTGTGAACAGAAGTTTGCAGAGTATTCCATTTCCTTACGGGTAAGTCCAAAGTGAGCTTTCACAAGACCATCGGCCATTTTACCAGCATCTACAGCTTTCATACCGGCAAGCATTGTGAATGTGATCTCTTTACGGGATTTAGCATCTGTTTTATCTGTCCATACATGAACCACTACTTTGGTTGTGAAAGGGATTTCGACATGATGACCAAAACGCATTGCTTTGACCTTCTTTTGGAATGCTGTAAATACTTGATTGTCTGTCATTGTTATATCCGTTCTATGTGTTGTTTATGTTTACTTAGTGTTCCTAAGTAATATGTATAGGAAGCTAAAATAAAAGAGAGAGGAACTTTTTACACTCTTCTCTCTTTTATTTATCATTTGTACAGTTCGACCTATATAAAGGGTTCCTTCTACATATATGTATAGGAATCTACTTTACTTAGGAGAGTAGATTCCTTTAATCTATTTGCATATTGGCAAAGTCTAATAAGTCCCTACGACTTAACTCTCGTAAATCACACAAATAATCATACACAAGACCTTCTTCCTCTTGTAACTCGTCTAACAACCAATCACTACCTTCTAATAAAGGTCCATAAACGTTGATATAAGGCCTTGTACAGTCTTCTAACATTGGAAACAACATAGACTGTACCTCTAGCTTCTTAAACACTACTAAGGTACAAAGTAAGTACCACAACTGATGTGTACATACAGGTATACCATACCAATCCTGTTTAAAAGCCTTTTCTACTACTTGGAATACTTGTACACTCTTAAATAACTTCTGGATTACAGATCTCTGTTCTACTTTACCTTTGTAGTTACATAACCACTCGGGCTTCATTACATACAAACATACATGATACCAATCTTGTAAACAAAACTTCTTTTCCAATCTGTCTATACAAGCTAACACATCGGACTTACTTAAATAATCTGGATACATTAATGTCATATGATAGGAGGTAGGGTCTTTACAGTTTAAGTAGTCTTTTAATAATCGTTCGTCCATGACTTACTAGTTCCTTAATAGAGAGGGGTGAGGGATAATACATACAAAGGCCTATACAAGACTTTCTTTCCCTATATACTAAATCCATAATTAGATTCGGACACTTTTTTAAACTAATTCTAAAATAAAATTACCTGTCCTGTATAAGCTCCCTGTATTAACACAACCTTTAACTTAGGTACACACAACAATAACAACTCATACAAACCTACATCCATATTAAACACAAACTCTACACCCTTATACCTACCACTCAAAGATACTTTACTATCAAACAAATAACCTTCTACTAAGTAAGACAAAACTCCAGCTTCCAATAAACCCACTAACAACAGAATATGACTACTACATACATCTGTGAATAACACTTCCTCGGAATTACTTTCTAACATACCTAAGAACACTTCCAGACTATACACTTCCTTTACTTTATCTTCCATTACAACTCCTTTAAGTTAACATTAAGACACTCTTACAAGTACTTACTAAAGACGAAGCTGAACTTTAACTCGTACATTTTTAAACCTAAAGACCAGAAAAGGGTTCACACAATCTACACAAAGTAATAAAACTAAATGTTTGTTTAGTTTTATTAGGTATTAGTACTAGGGTGAATACTATACCCATACACTCTAAATATACATAACCACAGGTACAGATGTTTAGTGTGGTTTTACAAACCCAAGTAAACAAACCCAATTACAAATAGAAAAACAATCTATTTTCGATGTTGGTCTATCAGAAATACCTAACTCAGGCTCTAAAGGCCTTTGTTGTATTCTTGTTTATGTCTTGTTTATGTCTTGTTTATGTCTTGTTCTTGTCTTGTTGTATTCCTAGTTATGTTTTGTTTATTATCCTATGTATACACTCTAGAGTTCTATACTTTTACTATGTTTATACTTATGTTGTCTTATGTTAGTATAGTGTTGTAAAGGGGTTTAATTTTTGTTTTACACAGTGTGTATCTATGTCTTTAGGGTAAGACACTTGTGTCGTTGTAAAGCGTAATAAAACCACATACACAACTTCTAAATGAAGTGAATATGTGGTTTTCTAAATATATGTAAAAGGTGTAGAAACTATCGTTATATTGTCTATCTATAAACGATACCCGTAGTAGTTTGCCACAGGTTAGGATCTTCAGCCAGTTTATTCAGTAAGGCTTCTAGTTTAGTATTTAGTTTTACATATTGTTTATGTGTTTCCGTAACAAAGTCTTCTGCTGTCATACCTTTTAACTGTGGTATGTTAGTATTTAGTTTGTCTGTGTATTTATAAGCCTTATCTTTTAAGTGTTTCCATTCTCTTTGTCCAGATACAGTATCTGGATGAGGTATATGTTCGGGTTCAGGTGTTAACAAAGAGGGTGGGTTTGTAATCAAAGTAAGAGGAAAGGACTTGTCTTTGTACAAAGTAGAGATACTGTCATAGTCTTCTGGGTCTAGTTCTACATAGTCAAAGACTTTAAGTAGTAAGTCTTCTAGGTCTTCAAAGTTAATAAACTGTTGTTGAGTTTGAGAATAAAGAAATTGTGGATATAGAGCGTCTTGTATATCTTGTAAAGGTATAATGTTTAGTACTTCATTTAACATAACGGCTTGGTTAATGTTATCTAAGTCTTTAGTAAATATCAGTTCCCAAAGTTTAGAGGCTTCTTCATACGACATAGTTTTCACCACTCCTTTTTATTAAAAATAACGGTTGTTTAGATGGTATGTAGTAGCGATGGAAGCTGTTTTGGAGCCTGTTCTCATTATACTTAACATTTGGTCATAGTATTTATCGTCTAGGGGTTCTCCGTAACGAAATCCTATCGTTAGTACATGTGTATCTTTTGTGTATACAGGAACCATTTTGTTATCTTGTACTTCATAGTCTTGGTATTCAATAGTTACATAAAGTCTACAGACACAACCTGCTCTATTATTAAAGTTAATAGTGGTACCAGTTGGTTCAGATTTTACCCAGTTTCTATTGGGGAAGACGTTACCGTTAGTAACTTTAACTTGAGATTTTTTAAACAAGTCTGGGTGTGGTTCCACACCAGGGTAAAACTTTTTAAACTCTTTTTGAGTCCAAGGTTTCTGTATAGCCTCTATTTCGAGTTTTAACGTTTTCATGTACTCGTCACAGGCTTTTTTAATACATTCAGTAAAAGTATTAGGTCCTGTAATTTCCCAGTGTGGATGTTTTCTAGATCTAGAACCGTCATTAACATCTAGTACAACGTAAGGTTTAACCATGGTATTAACTCCTAGTATCCTGTTTAGATTTTGTATGTTCTTTTCACTTGTTGGTACAAGTCAGGCAATTTAGATTTAAACTGAGGTCTATCCAAGAAAAGGAAGGCTAGTTCTATAGTATCTTGTTTAGACAAAGATGTTTTACTTTGTAAGTAATGTGGGTCTATAGAGTTAACAAACTCTATAAAAGTTAATCCATCAAAGGGTCCATCCCCAAAAGGATTCATAAACATAGGTAGTGCTTCTTTATATAATTTTGGATATTTAGATTCTATGTCTTTCCAGGTAAGAGTTTTACTCATAACATTACGAATAGCTGTTTTATACAAGTGTTTCATAAGTCTTCCTATGTTTTAAAAGAAAGTGGAGCATATCAGATTCGAACTGATGACTTTCACCTTGCAAGGGTGACACTCTCCCAACTGAGTTAATGCCCCACAATTTATTACTTATATTACTTTATATAAGTAAAGTATTGTGTATTAAAACAACAAGGATTGCCAAGGACTTGGAGTTTTGTTTTTCTGTATAACTTTAGCCAGAATGTTAGTGTTTCCTAGCCGTATAGATTTCTGTAGTCTATGGTGTCCATCTAGTATTCTACAGTAGAGTCCATCATGTTGTAATACTATAATAGGAAAGGATGTGTTAGCTGTTTCTACTCTGTCTATGGAACATTTAACAGTTCTAAGGTGAGTAAGGTCTTGGTGTTTAATTAGTGTAGGTTTTATGTTTTGTGAAAAGGATAGGACCTGTTCTAGAGTTAATTTAGTATTACTTTCTGTACAGGTCCAATATGTTTGTTTTAACTTAGTATTCACTGTCAAACTGTAAACCTTCTACTTCAATGTTTACTTGAAGTGTTAAACTAAAAGTTACATGGTCTCCTACTACTTTGTACTTAGGATTTTTAACATTCCAAGAACTCACATTCCAGTCTTCGAAAGTGTAATCTGAGGCTTCACCTCTCCAATCGTCTTCTAGTTCTATAGTTAGATCTTCTAAGGCCTCGTAAAACATGCCTCCACCATAACTACCATTGTCCTCTAAAGACTCTACAAAGGCTTCCCATACTTCGTCACCCGTTACTAGTTCTCCGAGTTCTTTTTCTACACAATCCAAGTCCATAGCCCCACTAAGATTAATTTCGTAGGTGGAAGGTGCTTTAAAAGTATGTTCGTCCCAATCATCTGGTGTGTAGTAATCTCTACTACGAACTGTTGTGTAAATACTAAATTCTTCTGTCTTACTAACTTTAAAGTTAGTTTTAACTTTAACACAACCTTGTACAATCAGGTCACCCCAAAAGTCCTGGTCAAAATTAAAAGAGGCTGTTTTCATTACTTTTTGGATAGCCATTCTTTGTAAATGTTTCAACATAATTTCTCCACTGTTATAGGGTATGTTCTTACACATACTGTTGTTATAAGGCAACTATTGATTGTATACAATAATCTATTGATACAATCCAATAAGTATATATGTAAACACAATCCTTGTACTTAGTCCCACTTAACAGATAGTGAGTATGTTATGTTGTTGTATGTATTGATTGGGTTAGCCTTAGGACAGGAAAACATTAAAGTAAAGTATCAAAGGGAAACCGAGATAAACTTTGATGCTATAGACATTGTAGGAGAGATGGTAAAGCCACAAGGTTCCCTTATAGCCGAGCGTAGTAGTGCCACGTTTAATCCACTAATAGAATTAAGAACAGACTGGAATGTTGAAATGTCCCAGTCTGTTAATCATATTAAGTGATTAGTTCTATCTAATCAAAAAGGATAGATCTAATGTTCTCCGGAACATCCTCTATTGTTAGGCTGTTATTGTTTAAGTTCAAGACTTTCAAGTTAGTTAAGTTTCCTATTTCTTTAGGTAAACTTGTTAGGTTGTTATTCTCTAAGCTCAAGTATTCCAAGTTCTTTAAATTACCTATCCAACTTGGTAAATTGGATAGTTTGTTATTCCTTAAGTTCAACTCTTTCAAGTTAGTTAAGTTTCCTATTGCACTAGGTAAACTTTTTAGGTCGTTATTCATTAAGTTCAAGTATAACAAGTTCTTTAGGTTTTCAAGTTCTTTAGGTAAACTTGTTAATTCGTTATCATATAAGAACAAACTTTTCAAGTTCTTTAAGTTTTCTATTGAACTTGGTAAACTTGTTAGTCCTCTACCAAGTAGACTCAATTTAGTTAAGTTTTTCCACATAGGGTGATTAGGTAAAGTTTCTAAAAGCATCCAACCTAATCCGTCTTGGAGCCATGCCCCAAATACAGTCTTCCCGCTTTTACTATTAATAACTTGTGGAAAGAGTAAATCACCAATTTCTTGATCTGTAAGGATTTCTAAGTCCTCGTTTAAAAATAAAGCATGGTTAATGTCTTGTATATCTCCACTGTTAATTAACTCTAAAAGACTTTCTTTAAAATCTTCACTGGCTAACTTTTTAAGAGTACGAACTTCTGTAAGTAAGGATTTATAAGTAGTCATGAATAGTTTCCTTTATTTATGTACAAGATAACTTTTATTGGTTTAGTAGGGTTAAACTTTAGATTTTTGTAACCTTTCTAAGGTTTTCTGGTACATCATCAATTGTTAGTTTGTTATTGTCTAAGGTTAACGCTCTCAACTTAGTTAGGTTACCACTAGAACTGGGTAGACTTGTTAGATTGTTATCACTTAACCGAAAGAACTTTAACTTATTTAGGTTACCAATAGAACTAGGGATACTTGTTAGATTGTTTTCTTCTACGTACAACGTTTCCAAGTTCTTTAAGTTTCCTATTTCTTTAGGTAGACTTGTTAGATTGTTATTATTTAAGAACAAGGTTTTTAAGTTTGTTAGGTTTCCTATTTCACTAGGTAAACTTGTAATGTTGCCACCGTAGCACCCTAAAGCTGTAAGGCTACTCCACATAGGATGATTAGGTATGGCTTTTAAAAGTACCCAACCTAAACTGTCTAAGGTTTTCCAATGTTCTTCCACGTTTCGGTTTCTATTAATAACTGTAGGTATAGACCAGTCACCTATTTCTTGGTCACTAAGAATACCTAGGGTATCATTTAAAGATAGGGCTTGGTTAACCTGACTAGGATCATCACTATTAAGTAAACTTAAAAGTTTCTTTTTAAAGTCACCGCTTGCTACTTTTTTAAGGGTTCTTACTTCTTGTAATAATGTTTTATAAGTAGTCATAATTAGGTTTCCTTAGATTATGTTATTAAGGTTTATATTGTACTACACAAGATTAAACCTTTATTGTAAGTCTTTTGGATCAACACCACTAGCCAATACTATCTGACAGATATGTTCTAAGCGCTCTATATGCTCAAAAGCATCCCAAGGGTTCCCTCCAATAGCACAAACACCATGTCCTGCTTGCCCTACAATGTCATACTTAACTTTACCATCACTGTCTATATAAAAGTTCCCTGCAGTTGCCCATGCTAACTCTGTAGAGATTACAGGCAATACTGGTACAGTAGGTCCTACTCTTGTATATCTAGACAACTCTGGAAAGTGTTTAGACATTGACTGTAAATCGAAACCTTTTAACATAGCACTTATAGTATAAGTAGGATGTAGATGTACCACGGCTCTTGTTCGAAACTTATTGGGTTGTTGTAAGTTCCAATGCATTTCTAGTTCACCACTAGGGTTCATACCTTCTTTAAGTTCTAACTCGTTATCCACAATAGGTATGCGTAAGATATGTTCAGGATGTAAGATAGTTTTACGCCAACCACTAGGTGTGATGTAGAATGTTTCTCTGTTAGATTGTACCAACGATATGTTTCCATCTCTAGTAGTAATCCATCCTCGTTTGTATGCTTCACGCATTACATCGCCCATTGCAGTTAACATAAGAAAACCCCTTGACTGTGTTTAACAGTAAGGGGTTCTTTATAGAGTAAGTATTAGATTAATACCAGTCAGAATCGTCAAAGGATTCTTCCTCGGAGTCTTCCCAAGAAGATAGACCCCCACGAGTAGCAATTTTCCACCTTGTAAATATTTGTACAGTCATCCAAACAGTACCGCTATTTATATCTAATGGTGTGAAGTCCAGAAACTCCCTAATAACATCGTTAATCTTTTTGTCTTCCAACGCATACGCAATGTCTATCATCTGATTGATATTTCTTAAGTCAAAGGTAAACAACGACTGTCTTACTTTATCTACTTGTGCCTTACTTGCCTTGTTGTGGGTATCTTGTAACTGTCTAAGGACTTGTGAACCCTTAACAGAGTTATATATACTTTTCATGTTGTTCTTTTGTTTTTCCATATAACCCCAAGCCTTGGAGTCACTAACACGCATATCGTATTCTTCATTTTCTATTGAGTACACAACAATCGATCTAGTCTCAGCCTTAGGATAAATCTCTACGTCAGAAGTATCGTAGAGTTCCTCTAAAGCTTCCATAGCCTTTTCCCACTCCGGTGTGTACATAATGTACTCTTCCCAGAATTCTAAATCTTGTTTAGCGTAAAAGTTCAAGTCCTTTTCACTAACATAAGGAGATCCGTCCTGTTCCCTGCGATGTATCCTTGCACCTTCAGCCCCTGTAAGTAGATCGAATTCTACCAAGCTTACATAAGTTTGGTTTAATGGATCACTTGCTTGTTTTCTTCTCATTTTTAACTCCTTAAGTGTTTTATAGTATGTGGTGTAAGTATTACATACTTACAATTCGCTTAAGCCAATTTGGAAGTTCGTCTTTCTTAATATAATTGTTATATAGTTCTACTACTTTTAAACTACGACGCAATTTCCCTAATTCTTCCGGTAAACTTGTTAGTTTGTTTCCGTTTAACCACAACTTTTCCAAGTTAGTTAGGTTTCCTATTTCCTTAGGTAGACTTGTTAGTTTATTAAAGTCTAACCCTAAAGCGTCCAAGTTAGTAAGGTTGCCAATCTCTTTGGGTAGAGTAGATAGGTTGTTACTATATAAACCCAAGTATGTCAAGTTCTTTAAGTTTCCTATCCAACTAGGTAGGCTAGTAAGGTTACAACTTGAAAGAGTTAGATCTTTCAAGTTAGTTAAGTTTCCTATCTCTTTAGGTACGTTGGCCTTACGTAAAGACAACTCTGTCAAGTTAGTTAAGTTCTCTATTTCCTTAGGAACACTGCCAGTTCCTTCCCCAATACTTACTAGTGTATCCAACTGTTTCCACTCTGGGTGATTAGGATACTTTTTCAAAAGTTCCCAACCAAAACTATCCATATTTTCCCAGTAGACGAGTCGGTAAAAACCATTATCATGTGTTTTTGGAATTAAGATGTCTGCTACTTCTTGGTCGCTAAGTATGTTTAACGCGTCGTTCAAAGATAAGGCTTGGTTAACCTGACTTAGATCCTCACTGTTAAGTAACTCTAAAAGGTTTTCTTTAAAGTCATCATTAGCTACTTTTTTAAGGGTTCTTACTTCTGTAAGTAAAGTTTTGTATGTACTCATGATTAAGGTTTCCTCTAGAATTTAATAAACAACAATCTATTAAAAGATTATTGTGTTTACCTTAGAAAAGACAACACCTTGTCTTTTATACCAGTTTGCTTAATACCTTCCAAAGGGTATCTTGTATGTACAAAGTTCGATAACCCTTTCATGTTAAGATCGTCTATGGCTACCCAATGTGTGACATAAGGGTGTTGGACTAACCACTCTCTAATTTCAAACTCTCTCACCTTAGCGTCTATTGACACTTGATCTTTATAGGATTGAGTTTCATTCCACACATCTTCTCTGTACGAACTTATCTTAGGTGTGTAGTCATAAGGATACTGTAAGACACCCCTATCCCTATATGTTTGTTTCATGTGGTCTAGGTCACAATGTAAGCGCCAATCACTAGACACAACTATCTCACACTGTACTTCTTGTAGGATACTGTTTAAAACTTTTACGGCTTTAGGGTCAAACTGGTCAAACATATCACCAGTCTTAAATCTTGTACCCCATTGATGTTGTAAACAGACAACACCGTCATGGTCTAAGAAAATTACTTTCATCTACTCTCCACTTTTTAACTTATTGTTTTCTACAATAAAAGTAGTCACCGCATAGTTTTGTTTAAGTGTTTCCCATTGCTCTTTATCCTGTACCCACACTAAGGACTTTTCTGGGAATTGCTTTTGAAAGTAATGTTTTCTTCTTTGAAGCCCATGAGATTGAGGGGACCAAGAAACAGTAGGCTCTAAGTAAATAGTTCTACTAGTCACAATACATCTGTATATATTCATTGGTTCTACTGACATAGCTCTACCCTAAAAGAATGTTATTAACAGGTACTTTAAAATAACTTCTTAACCCTGTACCGTAAGTACCTTTGAATGGTGTACAAGAGAACCTGTATGTCGTCATAACATGAGCGCCCCATATATATGTACAACATAAACCAAAGATACTATCTAATCCCTCTGGTCCTGTATTGTCTGTTTTATAGACATTAGTAGGACAGTTCATTGGCTCTTTTGTAGTAGCTACCCACATACCTTTTATGTTTATTACATAGTAAGTCATTACACCCTTTACTATACAATCTTATAGTAACTTTATTGTTTATTGTGTTCGTTGTATAACAAAGTCCAATGTTTATACAAGTTATAACTTTGTAAGGCTAGACAACACACAAGTCCACACCAGTATATATAAAAGTAATACTCTACAGGTGTTTTAAAGTGTTCTAGTACAATAACAGAAGAGAATGTAATAATACCACTGACCGAAGATACTCTATGTAAAGTGTAAGAATAATCTTTAAAAGTCTCTTCACCATACTTTGTAACACAGAAAGCATTAAAGTTTACTAAGAAGACACTGTGAAATACAAGGGTGAAAAATAACAATATGGCGTCTGCTAGTAAGTACCACTCAATACTTAAAAAGTACAATGTAGTAATACCAAAGTATCCTAAGTCTATGAATACCCACATCACTGTTCCCACCAATAAAGATAGATTTCTAAAGTAAGGTGTTACAAAACCCGACAGCCTAGTACTAAGCATATATATAGAAATCATGGTTGTAGTCCAATACACACCATGCCACTTCATTACCAAAGGTGCCAGTATTGTATATGTTAAACTTCCAACAAAACTAAGCCATAACTGTAACCTAAGATAACTACACATACAAAACCCACACAAAAGACAAGGGTAATTTTATTAAAAACTACACAAAAGACAAGGGTCTTTTCTTATATACGATTTATTGTGTAATGAGAGGTAAGTCCCAATCATACAAGGCCATATTAATAGCCTCGTCTTCTAAACGACCTTCCCAGATATAGTTATTGTAGGACTCTAAAAAGTCGTCTTGTAGGTTCCACATCTCCGCTATCTTTAAGGCCTTGCCTATTAAGGTATGATCTGTCATGTATTGTAAAGCCCATATACCAGGTTCCAGTTGGTTATTAGCAACACACTTTAAAACTTCTTTTACATCGTCACAGACTATAAGGCCTTTTAAAACACTGTTTAAACAGTAGTCACCTTCTTTAGGTACATCTACACACTCTTGATTAGTAAAAGCCCTTTGTACATACCATAATGCCTTCTTATAGTCCTCTATTAGTTTGGACTGGTCTTTCTTACCGGCCCTTACTAAGTACTTAAGAGCGGTTCCTAAACAGAACCCACAATTCCAAGCCTCTATAATTTTAATGGCTTCATACTTATTGTCTTCTCCACCATAATGTTGAGGATGGTTTACAGAGTTACTCATTGTTGTTGTCCTTTTCTACTTTAAATAAATGTAATGTAGAATGTAAGTTCTCTTCCATTCGTTTACAAGCAATGTTGTAATACTCTTCATTCTGTTCAATACCGATAAACCTTCTATTAGTATTTTGACAAGCCACACCTGTACTACCACTACCCATTGTATTGTCTAGTACAATGTCCCCTTCTAGAGTATAAGTATTTACTAAATACTCTAATAGATCTATAGGCTTTTGTGTTGGATGTAGTCTATTACCTTTATGGTTGGAGACAGCATCGTATCTCTTTACTGTTGTAGGATACCTTAAAGGTGTAAAAGTAGACTTGTTTGGTTTGTCTGTTTTCATTCCTTGTGTACTAGACCCGTAGAAAGCCCTAGTAAACTCTTTCTCTTTCAAGTGTGCGTTTTCTGGTTTTAAATCCCTTTCTTCTTTTATAGGATAGTATCGAGTCTTGGTTTTACAAAACACAGAAATGATTTCATGGTTCACCATGGGCTTGTACTTAGCTGTTGCTACACCACTTGGTCTATTTTTGTACCAGATCCAGTCGTACTTCCACATCTTTAAGTTACTCATTCTTAAGTGAGAACTGAAAGGTTCTTGACCAAACAATACAATAGCACTATCCTCTTTTGTTATTCTATTGTACTGCTCCCACAATAAGTCAAAAGGTATAACAGTATCCCACTTACAAGCCGTAGTACCATAGGGTAAATCACATAAGATTAAATCTACACTATTGTCCTCTATATTAGACATTAACTCTAAACAGTTACCATTCCATAATGTTAATTTACTCATTGTACAGCCCTAAATAAGTTTGTTGTACTGTAAGTATTAGTACCCATTCTTCTTTGAGCGATGTTGTAATACTCTTCGTTTTGTTCTATACCTATGAAGTTACGATTAGTATCTTGGCAGGCTAATCCGGTGGAACCACTACCCATAGTATTATCTAATACCCACTCGTTCTCTTGTGTGTATGTTTTAATGAGATACTCTAATAAAGACACAGGTTTTTGTGTGGGATGTACTCTGTCTTCTTTTTTAATACGGATAGGATAACTTAAAAGTGTCTGTGGATACTTATGTGTATAAACTTGTTCATAACCCGTACTCTCTCCACCCATAATGTCTGTTCTTTTACCCTCTTTACCTTTTACAGGCTTATCTCTCTCTTCCATTATAGGAAAGTAGTTAATAAGGCCTTTACCAAACACACATATATCTTCTGTACGCTGTAAAGGTCTGATTTTAGCTACTAAGTGACCTCTACCAATACACTTATCCCATGTCCAACAATACTTGAACATATCTACATTACTCATTATCAGAGCACTTGTAAAAGGTTGTGTGGCGAACAATACAATAGCACCTTTATCTTTGATAACTCTGTTATATTGAAGCCACATTTCCTCAAAAGGTAAGATGTTATCCCACTTACAGTTTGTTGTTCCATAAGGTAAGTCGCACAGAATCATATCGACAGACTTATCCTCTATATCGGACATAAGTTCTAAACAGTTACCATTCCATAACTTGTATTCCACTCTTCACTCCTAGGTTTTGTATATAGTACTACACAAAACCTACCACTTAACTTATAAATCCCTTGTAGTTAAGAATAGATCCTCTGCGTTGTTAGGAAACAGTAGGTTATTGTTTTCGTAGATAACATGGTTCACATACATAATGTTTTGTGCTTCAAATCCAAAGTTAGACCAGTTCTGTACCTTGTATTCCACAACACTACCATATTGTACAGTATAAGTTAAACCTTTATCCACACAATAGTCCACCAAGGCTCTGGTTTTGTAGTAGTCCCATGTCTTCTTATGTTCACTGTTCCAAAGATTGAAACCTTTAAAATGTTCTACATATTGAATCGTAGTAAGACCATTCAACTTACCTTCAATCTCGTAAGACTCGCCTATATTAATCTTAATGTTCTGTATCCAAGTCTTAAAATATGGGAACCAGTCTACAAAAGGTACATAGTCTTGGAATACTGGTTTGTGTTGTACATTAGAACTACCACCATGTTCGTAATCGTCATAATCTTCATCCCGATCTATCCCCCTTGATGAGTAGTATCTGTCATTGTTATCGTTTAATTGCATAGAGCGATTGTCATCACTTGAGTATCCTTTTCCACCCATTGTTAACTCCTATTGTTGTTGATTGTTACTTGTATTACACCACCTATTATAAAGAATAGTACATAAGCAAACACATCTTGTAAGTCGAACACACCACTTACTAGCCCAAACAGTTGACCTAACTCACTACCAACACCTAATAGTAAGCCCAGTAGTATCCAAACCAAACCTTTCTTATAGTCCTCTTTCCATATACTAAGATAAGTAGCCGTCATACTATGTACCCACACACCATCAGGTAAAGAGTACAAGGTAAATCTAGAAGGTGTGTAGTTAAGACCAGACCCATAAGCCCTTAACCACTCTATATATGTTGTAAGATGTAAGTAGTCTACCCACTCAAACATTAACAAACAAGACGATCTGTATGTAAGATATACAATACCACCAAGTAGTAATGGTATAAACACATTTAAACTCGTATAAAACAATTTCATAACAAACCCTTAAAGTTAAAAGGAGATAGTGAACTATCTCCTTATTACAATAGAAAGACTACCTTACTTGTGACGAGCGTCACAGTTTTCGGCACATACTTGCAGGTCTATCTTATTAGCACCCCCCATACCTTCATACTTTTTATTTTTACGATCTACACAACGATCGTAACAAGCACGATACTCAGGGTTACCTTTACTACCAAAGGCTAGTACAAGGAAAGTAGCCAGAGCCACCAAACTTAAAACTTTACGCATATATTCTCCTTTAAGGATTAGAGTTATGTTCTAACGAACACTTACATATACTTACTTAAAGGTTAATTTTATATGTTTAATGTTAATTTTAAACTTCGTTGCCCCAACAGTCCCAACCTTCACACTTTTCTCGTGCAAACATTTCTATCTTCTTTTGTGTAGGAAACATCTGTTCTATACGCTTACGAATCTCATGTGGTTTAGCACTATGTCTTGTTCTTTCTTGGGATAAAAACTGCCTAATGTTTCTAGCCCCTCTAGGCTTTGGTATCTTACCCATCTTACCTAAAAGTACTATCTCACATTGTGACATAGTATAGAAACCTGGATTAACTTTTACTTTGTCCCATACAAAAGCGATAGTAGCCCACTCAAAGCCCCACGCTTTTAATAAATCTATGGCTTGGTCTAAGTGTGGTGAACTAGTCCACATAAACATTAAACAGTTATCTGCGTCCGCTAAGTCTTCTATCATTGGCTTTAACTCTTTTAACTGTTTTAGAGTCATTGTAGGATAGTGTGTGATAGCACCACCTGTTTTAACACCACCTTTACCATTGTGTTGTGTTTGACCTTTGTAGTCCCAAGGTGGGTCTGTATATATAATTTGATACTTAGACATTAAAAAACTCCTGTGACCTTTTATAGTACACAGGAGTTTTTACACTATGTATAAAGTAGTTGTTAGGTTAGATTTTCAATACTAGCAACGGCTCTATTTAAAATAGCTTCCACTTCTTTAGGTACATTGTACATATCATTATAGAAACCCCAAGTTTCATACAAGTCCATCCAGTCTTGGTCTTGAGATAACTCTTCATACTCATCATCCGATAATCTTTCCATAGTGGCACCAGGTACTAACTCATTAGTTAACTGTTCTAAATCCCTATAGATCTCTGTATCATAACTTAATTCTCTTTTAAGTTTTTTATTAGCCTCGTGTCTAACATCTAAAAGATACTCTACAATTTCGTTTAAAGCGTACTTTAAACCATTATGGTTTCTGCTCATAGTTTTCTCCTAATTTGTGTTTATATACTTGTGTTTGTATAAAAGTTATAGACTAACTATTATCCCACCATGTATTTACAATTTCTAAATCTAGATTTTCTATTATCCATAAAGGTAGACTGCCCATACACATAAAGTCAAACCACTCACCCTTAGTACTTTGTCTGTTAATGTTTTGTCTGTAAGGTTGTAGAAGTTGATGTAAACCCCTTTCACAAGACCCTTTGTTTTTAAACACACCTATAAGTTTTAACTTATAAGGGCTTCCTGTTTGTAGTTGTTTTAATCTTTTCTCAGGTGTTTTAGACACACCTACTTTTATGGCTCCGGTAACATCGGATTGTATTAAGTATAAGTCTTTCATTGTTCCATATTTTTTAGTTGTTTAACTTGCTTCATTATACTTTGTACTAACCTCTTCTGGTCCTCTGTACTAGGATAATCTTTTAATAAAGCTCTTAAACAAGTATGGATATGTTCTATGTCTAAGTTTTTGTCTTTCATTACTTACTCACTTTTACAGACATCCTACCGTTTTTAAATGTAACACTAAACATTTTCTTTATTTCAACTTCATATACAGTAGTATTGTCTAAATGATTATAGGCTTCCCATACAGTATCTGATCCATACTCTTTTTGTAAGGCTAAAGCACATTGTCCTTGTTGGTAATCACCTTCTAACCAAAAACTCCAGTCTAATTTACCTGTAATTATTAATGTGTCTGTATCTACAACACCTTTAACATTAAGTAGTTCCATATTTTCCATATCTAAACATTTATTAGGTGTCTTGTCTGCCACTTCAGTGTAAATAGCGTCCATTACTAAGTCTAATAGGTTTTCTCCAGGTTTGAACTGAAACCCAAGGTTTAAAGAATCTGTGATAGACAAAACTTGGTGAATAATACTTTCGTCCACTGTATCCAATAGACGAATAATTTTCTGTTGATCCATATTAGCAACTCTCATGGTAGTGGGTAATCCTTTGTATAGTACTCTAGCCAAGTGTGCTCCAAATAAACAATCACTTGGAAAATGAACACCCGCCTGTAATCTTGTTTTAGAAATACGACGACCTAAGTCTTTAAGTCCTCTTGTAAATTGTGGAAACCTATCCGATAAGTACTCGGCTATATAAGTGGCTTGTAGTGTATGTCCACTAGGATAACTAGGTGTTCGGGCTGTTTCAAAGTCCATCGAAAAGTGTTTTATACCTTCTTTTTGTGCGTACTGGTAAGGCCTTGGTCTATTATAGTAATACTTTAACTTTAAGATGATAGGAATAACAGACTCTCCTACGGTTTCAATGTCTAAATATAAACCGTCTTCCAATACACCTAACTCGTTTAAGTATTCTACGAATATACCATAAGTATCCTCGTCAGCCCATTTAACAAAGTTCCAATCTTCTGTAGTATCTTGTATGTATCTTATATGTTCCAGTTCACTAATAGAAGTTTCGTAACTTGGATAAGGGTTAAAAGGTAAGTCAATACTTTCGTGTAAAGGTCTTTTAACTATCTCTTGTACTTCTAGTGGAGCGTTCCTAAGAAGTCCAAAAATAAAGCTGTTACCTAACTTAACAGTTTCCCAACTATTATTTTCAGTAATAATACTATTTTCCTCTGGAGGAAAATTGGTTGGCCTAGACACACAATTCTGCAGAGGTGGAATTTGTTGTTGATAACCACTTAGATAATAAATTGTTTTAACTCTTACTTGACTAATGTTGTTAGGTTGTCTTTTGTCCTTCCTAACACTTTCGTCGAACGCTAACTCTAAAGCCAATCTAACTTTTAATACTTTATCCTCTAAGTTCTTTGATGTATTGTTAGAGTGTGCTAGTTTATTAAAAGCCTTTCGAGCCTGTCTGTTATTTTTTAACTTGTCTTCCCATCTACCTAAAACTTGACCTAACTCCTTTACAGACAAACCCCGAAGATCCATTCGGTATTGGGCATGTGTTGTTAAATAGACTTCCTTAAAGAAGTCTAGATTCGAGTAGGTTTCTGTGAAGGGAGAGTACATCTTATGTTCTTCTGACTTGTCTAAGTCCTCTCCCTTTTCAATTTTGTTGTACATATTTAGAAGTTTAATTGCCAGTTGGGGGTCCTTAGTTTCCTTAAGTACCGGTATTTGTCGATGCATACGATCATAAATGGAACACATATCTGTTCCAAGGGGTGGTTTAAGGTCTGACAGTTTCCTTCTACGCATGGTAAAATCCTTTGTATAGTATTACTACATTATACAAAGGATTGACTATTTATTGTTTTCGGTTTTGTAAGACTAAACTTTGTAAGTGTTTAGATAAACCTAACATTGTGGCTTGTATAAAAGCCTGTTCTACATATCCCTTATTCATAAGTTTTACTAACTTATCCAGTTCCTTTTCTTGCTTAGGTGTTAACTTATCTGTAAGTTCTAACATCTTCGCTTTACGATAAGTAGAAGCCGTTTTATTGTAGGCCTTCACCACACTTAGAACACTGGCTTTCTTAGACTGTTCTTGTTCTTCTTTCTTATCGGCTTCTTCCATCTGTTTCAAGATACCATCGACCCACTTCTTACCAGGATCACCGCCCCATAACAACCAAGCCACATGACCCGCGTCTTCCCATGGAGTATCTTTATTTTTAGGGGCTATAGACTTATTCTTTTCATGTCTAGCAAAGAAACCTCTCATCATCTTAATAGTGTCTACTGTAAGGTTGTTTCTGTTCTTTAGATTCACAGCCCTTTGTACACCACTACCAATACCTTTCTCTCCAGCCTCTTGGGCACTTAAACCACCTTTACCAGATTGTCGTCGGTACTCTAAACCTTTCTTTGCAGCGTCTGCTACTGTCTTAGGGGGCTTAAAATCAATGTGTTCGTATTTCTTTGGTACTGCCATAATAAAAAATCCTAGTATGTTAAAATGTGTTTATATACATACTAGGATTAAATAACTATTAACTATTATTAGAGTTTACTTAACGCTTTTAACGCGTCTGGAAGATACACTTCGGCTTCAAACCAACCCTGAATCTCCCCTCGTCCTATGTCGAAGTCACTATCCTTTGTGTCATTCAGTAAAACACTGTCTCCAAAAATACGACTGAGAACAGACTCTACTTGATTATGTAGCGCGTCTTCCGCGTATTCTTCTGGGTCACCACTCATGATCGAGGAATACTCTGCTTCCGCTTCAAAGGCAATTGTGATTGTATCTCCATCTGGACTTGTAGAAACTATGTCTAAACTTCCACCAAAAATAACATCACTCCTACCATTAAGTTTAGGATTACGATGAGCCCACATCTCTCTAAACCTTTCCAGTATAATGTCCTTGGAGGATGATTTTCTAGTACTACCTAATCTAATACTCTCACCCATAGCGCCTTGCCACCACTGTTGGAAATCTGTAAACAATGAGTCTAACTCATTGTTTTTACCTTTAAGTTTTCTAGCCATAGCTTGTACAGCACTTGGGTTAATGTCGTCAAAATCACCCATAAACAAGTCATACACTTGTTCTTGTACAGCACTACCTAAGGAAGCGTAGGCTTCTGCAAAACTTAAAAGACTATCTAAGTCCGAGTTTTTAATACCACCTGCTGTTTTATGTTGTGTACGAGACATACCTGGTTTCCAATTTCTGTTATACATTTTTAACTCCTTGTTATGTATTAACCCTTAACAATATAACCTTTAATACCATTAGACTTTAAGTAGGCTGCTAAGTCCATGTCTCTTGGCTTAACACCACTTAAAGACCATCCTAAGATTACACTTTTACGCCTACTATCCATATGCAACTCGTCAAACGAACTTGGTCTGTAAATTCCAATGTCAGGATTATTGGACAACAGTTCTAAAATAGGTTCGTAAGTTTCTTTTTTAACTCGTGGCATAGAGTTACTTAGAATACGATCTAAAGAACTAGAGCCAGCACTGAAAGACTGTTCCGCACCAATGTGTAAACGAAAGTCTGTGCCATAGTCGAATACAATAGTAGTATTCCACCAATTGGCTTTCTTAGACATACTTGCCCTACGATTAGACTTACTG
>Ga0181600_10000016_pt1 | contig 112236 bp, 107 predicted proteins | sample 041ome_2_FD_132982 | JGI IMG/M metagenome (GOLD analysis project Ga0181600, IMG submission 132982) | Coastal salt marsh microbial communities from the Groves Creek Marsh, Skidaway Island, Georgia - 041406US metaG (megahit assembly) | ecosystem: Environmental > Aquatic > Marine > Intertidal... | reverse complement strand
CGTGTTAAAAAAATGCGCACTCTTTTTGTTGAGTTAATGAATGAAAAAGCCCCAAATAGTGGCTTTGGTTATATTGCCGAGCAAAAAGGCATGTTCTCTTATTTAACTTTAACATCTGATCAAATACAGACGTTGATTAATGAACATTATATTTTCTTCATGGGTAATGGGCGTGTAAATATGGCAGGCCTAACGGAAGATAACATTGGTTATGTGACAGACGCGATAGCGTCCTTGTTCAATTCATAGGCAAAATGGAAAAGTGGTCTGATATATCACCTGAAGGACGCCCCTTTATTAAAATGCAGGGGTTGAAAAACCATTTTGTGATCGTCGATGGACGTGAACAAGCTTTTCGCCCAAGTGCTCAAGAAATAATAGAAATATGTGATCCTACTATAGGCGTGGGAGCAGAGCAGTTGTTGGTTATTGAGCCAGTGACTCAAGTTGGCGATGGCGCTTATGCGCGCGTTCGCATTTATAATCCTGACGGCCCTGAAGTGGAAGCATGTGGCAATGCTACAAGGTGCGTCGCTAAATTATTATTTGATGAATCGGGCCTTGATGAATTTGGTTTAGAAATTAATTTTGAAATACTTCACTGTCAAAGAGTAGGTGAAAATATTAGTGTAGAAATGGGTAAAATTTCTATGGAATGGGATAAAATTCCCCTTGCCCATGAATGTGATACACTGCATGTGGATATCAGCGATAATGGTGTAAGTGATGGTGTTGCGGTGAATGTTGCAAACCCACATTTGGTATATTTTGTTGATGATTTTAATGCGGTAGATCTGGCGTCTGTGGGTGAAAGTATTCAATCAAATGAATTGTTGCCTGAATCTGCTAATGTGGGGTTGGCGGAAATTTTGGATCATGAGAATATTAAGTTTCAAGTCTATGAAAGGCCGGGCGTTTTAACCCAAGCGTGTGGAAGCGGATCTTGTGCCGTCGTTGCCGCTGCGTTTAAGAGGGGTCTTATTCCGGTCGCCACGGCTAATGTTCATATGCCGGGGGGTACTTTAACAATCTCTTACAAGGAAGAAACCACTCCTGTAATGACAGGCCCGGCAGAATATTGTTATAATGGTTTTTTAATAATTTAAGGGGAAGAAGATGAGAAATTGGATAGTGATATTGATAGCAGGATTAATTGCATCATGTTCTTCTGAAAATACAATTGATGAAAAACAAAAAGCCGTCGATCAAATATTTGTAGATTTTCAAAATGAAATGCCAGGTGCAGCCGTAATGGTGATCGAAGACGGTGAAATTATAATGCAAAAAGGCTATGGCTTGGCTCGTGTCTCTGACCAAACGCCGGTTACAGCGGATACGAATTTTCGATTGGCTTCTGTCACGAAACAGTTTACTGCGATGACCATTTTACAACTTATTGAACGTGGCCAACTGTCTTTTGAGACTTCATTGACGGATATCTTTCCTGATTTCCCTGAATATGGTCAAGTAATTACAATTAGGCATATGCTGCAACATTCATCCGGTATCAAGGATTATGGACCAATGTCATCAATGGACCTTGGACGGCAATTTAATGACCAAGATGTAGTAGATTATCTTATGACATTGGATGATGTTGATTTTAAAGTAGGCGAGAAGCATGTTTATAGCAATTCAGCGTATGTGACTTTCACCAAAATTCATGAGAAAATCACAGGTCAACCTTGGCATGAGTACGTTAAAGAGAATATTTTTGATCCTATCGGTATGTTAAATTCACTTGCCTTCGTTGATGGCATAAATGCGGTGTCAAAACGTGCTTATGGTCACACGGTAGAAGATAATGGTAATATTTTAGAAACAGACCAGAATAAATGGAGCGCAATGCTCGGGGATGGTGGTATTTATTCTAATTTAAATGATTTCTACAAATGGGATCAGGCGCTTTATAGGGATCAGCTTTTAAGCCAGAATATGATGGATGCCATGTTTACTAACCAGAAAACCAATGACGGCATACCAATGAATTATGGATACGGTTGGCGACTAGAGACATATAAAGGTATGGAAATTCATTACCATACGGGGAGCTCTATTGGATTTAGAAATATTTATTACCGAATTCCGTCTAAGAATTTTTCAATAGTGATTTTTAGAAATCGTGATGAAGGAAGCGAATTCAGCAGTCTCGAATATGCTCATAAAATGGTAGACGTATTCTTTAACTAGCCTATAGACCAGAGTAGTTCACCACCCGCGCGAAACGGCACACACTCTTCGTCGCCAAAAGGAAAGACTTCTGGAATGGGTACTTTTTTACGAGTGAGAGTTATTTTTTCACGATTTCTAGGAAGACCGTAAAAATCAGGCCCGTTAAAACTGGCGAATTTTTCTAGTTTATCTAGGGCTTCTGCTTTATCAAAAATTTCAGCGTATAATTCAATTCCACCGTGGGAAGTATAAATGCCGGCGCATCCACAGGCGTTTTCTTTGGTGTGTTTGGTATGCGGTGCACTGTCGGTTCCTAAAAAGAATTTCTTATTGCCGCTAGTAGCAGCCTTGATAAGGGCTTTGCGGTGGGTTTCTCGTTTTAAAACGGGCAAACAATAATGATGAGGGCGAATACCGCCTTGGAAGAGCGCGTTACGATTTAATAACATATGATGAGCCGTAATTGTTGCGCCAACATTTGGGCCTGATTTTTCAACTAATTTAACAGCATCGGCCGTGGTAATATGTTCGAAAACCACTTTAAGCTCGGGAAAATTTTTGATGATTCCTTCCAGGAATTGTTCAATAAATACTCTTTCTCGGTCAAAAATATCTACGTTAGGATCTGTGACTTCACCGTGCACAAGAAGTGGAATTCCTTCTTCTGCCATGGCTTCCAGAACATCATAACAGGCAACAATATCGCTTACACCTTTTGAAGAATTGGTTGTTGCCCCAGCGGGATACCATTTAACAGCGTGGACAAATCCGCTTTCACGTGCCTTTTTAATTTCAGATGCATTGGTTCGATTGGTTAAATATAAAGTCATTAACGGATCGAATGTTAGTTTATGAATGGCCGGAAGAGCATCAATGATACGGTCACGATATTCTGAGGCTAGTTTTACGGTGGTGACAGGCTCCACAAGGTTTGGCATCATGATTGCGCGCGTAAAACGGTCCGCAGTATGTGGCAGCACTGAACTTAGAAATTTATGATCACGAACATGTAAATGCCAGTCGTCAGGCCTTGTGATAATAAGTTTATTGCTTGCGGTCATAATGGATCCCTAATTTTTAAAAAGCAGGGTTTATTTAGCATACTTTTTTGCAACAGGTAAGATGATCTTTTCCATATAATTATTTAAATAATTATTGATTTGAGAAGGGCCGGATCCTGCAGTACTGATATTGACTGTTGACACAATAACCAGTTCTTCTTTTTCCAGAATAATCATATCCGATGTAAACCCGAGAATTTCACTGTGATATTTTTCAAATCCATTTTTAGAAATTTTTGGTAGGTAATCTAATGAATTCAGATTGAAAAAATTGCCCTTTTTTATTGCTATATGAAATAAAGCTAAATCTCGGGGTGTTGTAATGATGCTTCCGGCCGCCCCTTCAGACGAAAGGCTGCTATTGGATGTTTCAATTAAATTGCCATCATCTACAAAGCTAAATTTAGCATTAATGCCGATATTCGAAATAAATTCATTTGTTCCATGATGGTAACTTCCAACTAAGCTTCCGTCCGGTGGAGTTTCATAGCTATCCATATATGTTTCATTAAGATTTTCAGGAATAAGCAGGCGTGTTCTAATTTCATCTTCAAGAAGACCGCCACTTATTTTTTCTATTATAAGACTAAGGAGGGTTGCATTGGTTTTCGAATAAGCATAGTAGCTTCCCGGTACTCCCATGGTAATATTTTTACTATTAATTGCATATTTAAGCGGCTCATCTTTTCGCCACACGTATTTAGGATTGAATTGGATACCTCTTGCGCGTCTTTGCCAATCATTATCTTGTTCATAAGAATTGAGCGTGCTCGTTTGATTGATCAGCTGTCTTACAGTTACTTTATTAAAATTTTCGAGGGTTGCAAATTGATCATCTAAAATCTCAGAAATTTTTGCATTTGGGTCGAGCAACCCTTCTTCGATAAGCTGAATGGCAGTAACAGCGACATAGAAACTGGATAAATCCCCAACGCCAAATAGGTGGCCTTGTGAAACAGTTTGACGTTCTTCCAGTTTTGAATATCCTGCGGCACCGGACCAAATTAAGCCTTTTTTCCCGACGACTGCGACAGAAATACCCGGAATTGCCGTAGTGGAGACAATCTGCTCAATTGCAGAACGCATTTCTTTATTAATCACTTCATTCTCTTGCGCCTGCGAAAGCGTTGTGAATGAGATTAAAATAAAAAGAGCAAAATATTTTTGCATAAGATTAACGTTCCTGATTCCCATTCGCATCCCAAATTTCAACATCACCGATATTAAGATCTCGGATATCTTGTTCGATTTTTTCGAGGTCGCCAACAATAACCCAAATCATGGCATCTGGCTTCAAATTTTCTTGTGCGGTTTTTTGAAGAATTTCCGGCGTTAGAGAATTATACTTCTCAGCTAGGGTCTCCGCATAATTATAGGGGCGGCCATAATGTTCATTACTCATGATATAACCAATTAAACTTCTGTTGGTTGCAAATCGGCCGGGAAGCGGTAAGGTTCTTCCTTTAACCATTAGATCTAACTCCTGATCACTGGGGGGGCGACTTTGTTTATAGTCTCTTATTTCTTTGATGATTTCATTCATTGCAGCGGCGGTTTTATCGGTTTGAACGGACGTGTTTATCCTGAAAGAACGCTGACGGATTGCCTGGCTTACATAGCTTCCTGCGCCATATGACCAGCCTTTATCTTCGCGTAAATTCATATTAATACGAGATGTGAACTCCCCCCCCAATATGCTGTTCATTGCATTGATATTAAAGGCATTTTTATCTGTTGAGGGTGATACTAAATGTGCTGCTTGAATTATGGATTGGACGGCGCCGGGGCGATCAACGAGAATGATACGTGTTTTATCAATATTATCAGCATCGGTGAGTGCTTTAATACCTTTTTCACGATCAGGGTTTTGCCAGTCACCAAAAGCTCTATTTAATTCTTCTTTAATTTCTTCAATTGTTGTATCGCCTACAATATAAATTTTTGCATTATCTGGACGGATCCAAGTTTGATGAAAATTTTCAAGATCTGACAACGTGATTGATTTTACGGCCTCTTCTTTTTCCAAAATTGTTTTGCCACTATACACATGGTCAGGACCATACAAAACGGTTGAAAGTAAATTTTGCGCAATACTCTCAGGACTCATTTTAGCATTTTCAAGATTTGCGAGTGTTAACGCTCTATCTCTTTCGATATCTTCTGGACGAAATCCTGGATTTCTTACAACATCTGCCCAAAGCTCGATGGAAGATCTCAAATTCTTCTTTAATGCAGAAAGACTAATATTTGAGCTATCTAATCCATTACTAAATCCAATACGAGCACCAAGCATCGTCTTTTGATCATCATATTCGAGGGATTTTAAACTGCTCGTCCCTTCATTCATATTACCAAATGTAAAGTCGGAAAGGCCTGGTTTTGTTGAATGATCAGTAACATTACCAGCGTCAAAGCGGATGGCTAGGTTGACCGTTGGTACACTATGGCGTTCTGTAAGTGTGATTTTAATACCATTATCAAGGACTGCATGTTGTAAAGGGGGTAGTTTAATTTCTGCTTCAGTGGTTAAGTTCGGCATTTGACTTCGGTCAGCACTGCTTCCTTCTGTGCTATACCGGCCATAAGGAACAAGGTCGAGCCTTAAGAATCCTTTTGATAACCATTGTTGACTGACATTTTTGATGTCTTTCGCAGAAACGTCACTTTGCCAATTTTGTTTTTCGTGAATGAAGCCCGGATTATTCGCGTATATTGCGCCGCTTGCTAGTAAGGATGCTTTACTAGAAATACTTTCCATCGCACGTATTAAACTATTATCAATGATGACTTTTACGCGATTTAATTCTTTTTTAGTTGGGCCTTTTTCAATAAATTCACTAAGCATTTCTTCAACAATAGCGGCGATTTCATCGGGGTCTTCACCATATTTAAGTTCAGCGGAAATCATAAACATTCCGGATAGTTCGCCCGGTACAATAGAGGCGGATGCGCTATTGACGCGTTGTTCATTATGGACAAGCCTTTCATAAAGACGGCTATTACGACCACCACCAAAAATTCTAGCTGCAACTTCAAGCTCTGCATATTCTTTGGTTGTTCTGCCGGGTATTGCCCAAGACCAAGTAAGGTATGTTTGTGGAAAATGGTCTTCCATTATTTCATAACGGTTGTCATTATGAACAGGGACCCATGATTTACGATGACTCATAGGAGGGCCGGCGGGAATATCACCAAAGTATTTATTCATCAAAGGTTTAGATTGTTCAGCATTAATATCGCCGCTTAGAACGACAAAAGCATTATTAGGCCCATAATAACTGTTAAACCAATCTCTAACATCATCGAGTGACGCGTTATCAAGATCTTCCATCGATCCGATTACGGAATGATGATAAGGGTGCCCTTTGGGATATACGCCTTCATATATATTGAAGTATAGTTTTCCACCGGGACGATTTTCGCCTTCGCGTTTTTCATTTTTTACGACATCGCGTTGTTCAGTTAGTTTATCTTCTGAAATTGCCCCGAGCAAATGACCCATTCGGTCCGATTCCATCCATAGAATGCGATCTAACCCTCCTTTAGGAACGGTTTGGTAATAATTTGTTCTATCTCTTGAAGTTGTTCCGTTTATTCCACTGGCACCAATTTCTTGTAATGGCTTAAAAAAATCATCGTCATAATTTTCACTACCATTAAACATTAAATGTTCAAATAAATGAGCAAAGCCGCTTTTGCCTTCTGGTTCATCTTTTGACCCTACATGATACCAGACGTTTACATTAATAATGGGTGCTTTTCGGTCCTCGTGAACAATAACGCGTAATCCATTTTTAAGGGTATATTGTTCATATTCAATCTTAGATCTATTATCAGCATATGCGGAAGATGCAATAATAAGAAATATCAATAACGATAAGGCGGACTTCATTAAAAACTCCAAATGTTTTTTGTTTTTCGTATCATAAGCATTTTATGATAATAAACGAATAAATATTTTGTGACTATATAAGGTTTTTCGAGTGATAAAAATAACAAACAGTAAATTCTTAAATGAAGATGATATTGATATCCGTTTTATCAGGGCTTCTGGACCAGGTGGTCAGCATGTTAATAAAGTAGAAAGTGCGGTTCAAATCAAATTCGATGCTAAAAATTGTGAATTTATTGATGATGAAATGTATAAAAGATTGCGCCAATTATGTGGATCAAAAATGACTGCTGATGGAATAATTGTTATTACTTCAAGCGAGACGAGATCGCAAACAAGAAACCGCGATGACGTTATTGAGCGCTTGGTTCAGATCTTAAAACAAAGCGCGATTAAACCAAAACTAAGAAAGAAAACAAAACCTTCACTCGCGTCTAAGAAACGTCGTTTAGAAAGTAAGAAGAGGACTTCTACATTAAAAAAAACGCGGAGTAATAAAATTATCGATTGAAGAAAGGACCACTTATTTAGAAGGCGTACTTTTCTCGGGGGTATCGTTGCCAGTCCATTTTGGCATCGTGACATGATTATCTGCTGTAACACCTGCGCGATTTAGTACGATGGGAACCGTAGATAATAGAATCTTTAAATCCAGCATAAAGCTGCAATGATCAACATACCAGACGTCCAATGTAAACTTTTGGTTCCAGATTAAAGAGTTGCGGCCCGTTATTTGTGCCCAACCGCTTATACCAGGGCGAACTTCATGTCGGCGCATTTGTTCGGCAGTATAACGTGAAGCATATTCAGCGATGAATGGTCTTGGACCAATAAGGCTCATATCACCTATGACGACATTCCATAATTGAGGTAATTCATCGATGCTCCAGTCACGAAGAAGTTTTCCGAAGCGGGTTAAGCGAAATTCATCATCTTTGAGTGCACCGTTTTCATCAATGCAATTTGTCATGCTTCGGAATTTCCAAATTTTGAAAGTTTCACCATTATAGCCAAGACGATCTTGTGTAAAGAAAATAGGGCTTCCCATTTTCAAACGAATTAGAACAATAACCATTAATAAGACAGGCGATAACAATAGCAACATGATAAGTGCACCGAAAAAATCGATGATACGTTTCCACGAATTTCTATAGTTCATTTTATACATTTTTCCCCATGGCCTCATTGCTATAAGCGTTTTACACTTTAAATAATGGAAATTACCATACAGTCCTTAAATTAATGTAACATTAATAAAACAAGTTTTTTTAATAATATTAGCCATTATTTCAATCATATAGCTTTAAATACTCTTATTTACATTAATAAATTAGCTCTAAACCCTTATTATTGATTGATTTATTAAATCTAAAAATTTCTGTTTTCCATAAAGAGCAATAAATGATCCCATACGTGGACCTTCTTTTTGACCCAGTAAGATTTCATATAATGCGCCAAACCATTCACGAAGATTTTCATATTTTTTTTCTTTGCCTACAGAGAAAACTGCGGTTTGAAATTCATTTGCTTCCGCGTCTTCAGGAATTTTCTCTATTTCCGCTTTTAGTAATTCTAAAGCTTCAATTTCAAAAGGCGTAGCAGTACGATATTTCTTATTTGGCTTAACGAAATTCTCATAATAAACAAGCGCATAACCAACCAATTGATCTAAAAGTGGATATTCTTCAGGTGTCGCTCCTTTGGAATAATTACTAATAAAGCCCCACAGGGTCTCTTTATTTTCTGCGTTACTGGCACTAACTAGATTTAAGAGTAGTGCAAAAGTAACCGGCACTTTTTCTTCTGGCGGATTATCACCATGAATGTGCCAAATCGGGCTTGCATATTTTTGTTTACCTTCAAGTGCGGGATATTTACTTAGATGGTTTAAATATTCGTCTACTGTTTTAGGTATGACATCAAAATATAATTTTTTGGCTTTTCTCGGTGATTGATACATATAAAGAGAAAGGCTTTCTTGAGTGCCGTACTGAAGCCACTCTTCCATAGAGATGCCATTTCCTTTTGATTTGGAAATTTTTGACCCTTTTTCATCTAAGAAAAGTTCATAGCTTAAGCCCTCTGGTGGTGTATCCCCAAGAATACGGTTAATAGCAGAGGAAAGTTTTACGCTTTCACTTAAATCTTTGCCAGCCATCTCATAATCAACACCAAGACCGCTCCAACGCATGGCCCAGTCTGCTTTCCACTGCATTTTACAATATCCACCGGTAACAGGTACTTCTACTGTTTCGTTCGTTTCTTCATCAATATAGCTTACTGTTCCTTTTTCAAGGTTTCTATCAACCATTGGAACTTGTAAAACGATGCCAGTACGCGGACAAATAGGCAAAAACGGACTATAAGTTTTACGTCTTTCTTCGCCAAGGGTTGGTAAAATCACATTCATGATTTTTTCATAGGCATTAAGCATTTTAAGAAGGGTATCATCCATGTCGCCGCTTTTATAAGCATCAGTGGCGCTGATAAATTCATAATCAAAGCCAAATCCGTCTAAGAAATTGATCAGTCTGGCGTTGTTATGGTGTGCGAAACTTTCGTGGGTACCAAACGGATCCGGCACTTTGGTTAGCGGCATGCCAATATATTTTCCTAGCATTTCTTGATTAGGCAAATTATCAGGCACTTTTCTAAGTCCATCCATGTCATCTGAAAAACAAATAATTTTGGTTTTTTTCCCGGTTAAAAGCTCAAACGCATTGCGCACCATTGTGGTTCTGGCCACCTCACCGAATGTTCCAATGTGGGGTAAACCAGACGGGCCATAACCGGTTTCGAAAACAATAACATCTTTATCCTTACCGGAACGCTCTAATCGTTTGATTAATTTCTCAGCTTCCTGGAACGGCCAAGCATTGCTTTGCATCGCCAATTCTCTTATTTCCGGTGTTGAAGACATTCTATTCACTTTCAGTTAAAAATTGATATTAAAAATATCCTATAATTCTAGGCTTCATAAGGGTTTATCGGCATAAGGTCAACAGCTCATTCTGTTGATTAATCATATTATCATAGATTTTTGCTTTTCGTAATGATGGGGGGTGGTTATAGTCATGTTAAACCTTAAATTGATAAGCCTTTTATGACAAGTTCACTGTTACATTTTCCAGATCCATTTAAAGCACTTGCTAAGCTTTCTGCGCTTGTCGTTGGACCAATTGGCGGTGTTATAATGACGCCTGACGGCGAAGTCGAAGTTTACACCCACGATGAATTAAGAAATATTGTAAAAAATCATGACTTTTTGGTCTGTAATCTTCCTGTTGTTAGCAGAAGACTAGCAACTGATCTTAGTCGATGCTTTGATGTACTAGAGCTTTTTGCATTTGTTCGTCCTGCTGAATTTTGTTTGCCCTTACCCCTTGGGCTTTCTAAAGCACTTAAAATGCCGTTTCCATGTATTGAACAAGAGGAAGAAGCGCTTGTGCTAATCAAAAGCGCTGAGCAATTAATAATAGAATTGAGTGAAGTCGATTATCAATATCCAGAAGGCGTTAAAGCCATTGGGTATAATATGGCAGAAGCCGGATGGAGATGGGGACCTCTCGTTATGGGAGCATTAGGCAATGCCGAAAGACACGATGGATATCAAGTATGGAGCCACTTATCAGAATGGGAAGAGAAAGCACCGCCACCGCCACCCGGTCAGGAAAATATTCTAAAAGAAGAAGCGCGAAAAAGATTAACTGATTTGTTGGGATTAAAAGCGGAGAAAAGAGTAGGGCAATTCCTTTATGCGGAATGTGCCCGTCATGCTTTTGATATGCCGCATGATGAAGAACCATCTTTAGTTTTATCTGAAGCTGGAACGGGGATAGGAAAAACTTTAGGATATATTGCGCCGTCGAGCTTATGGGCAGAAAAAAACGGCGGCACAGTATGGTTATCGACTTATACTAAAAACTTACAGCGTCAACTTGATCAGGAGATGGATCGTCTTTATCCAAATCCCGCGCTTAAAAATCAAAAGGTAGTTGTGCGAAAGGGTAGGGAAAATTACCTTTGTCTTTTAAATTTACAGGAAATTTCCGGTCAGGCCGCTCAAAGTCAAGGAAAAATATTAATTGGTCTTGTGAAAAGATGGGTGCGTTATAGCCGTGACGGCGATATGATTGGGGGTGATTTTCCGGCTTGGCTTGGTGAAACATTTGGTGTTGGGCGATTATCTCAATTAACGGACCGCCGTGGAGAATGCGTTTATGCTGCCTGTAGCCATTATAAAAAATGTTTTATTGAAAAAGCTCAACGAAAGGCCAAATACGCCAATCTCGTGATCGCAAATCATGCGCTTGTTATGGTGCAAAGTGCAACAAGACAAGGCGAGGCCGATCTACCTAACAGATATGTGTTTGACGAGGGGCATCACATATTTGATGCGGCGGATAATGTTTTTTCATCGCACCTCACCGGACAGGAAGGACTTGAGCTGAGAAGGTGGATAAGAGGCGCTGAAATTAAAAATAGACGCGGTAAGGGCTTAAAAGGTCGTTTAGATGATTTGGTGGCTGACGAAGAAGAAGCAGGGCAATTTATGGCCAGAGTTTATGCGGCAGCTATTTGTCTGCCGGCCGATGGTTGGCATACGCGGATTGCTGAAGGAAACCCAATTGGTCCCGCAGAAAAATTTTTATGGTTGATTAGAGCTCATATTTATTCAGTTTCATCAGGACGTGATGAGTTTCATTCGATTGAAACTTATACGACCAACCCATCAGAAGAGTTGGTTGAGGCTGCTCAGAATTTAAGAAAAGCTCTTGATGAGCTTGTTGGCCCTTTAAAAAGATTATCAGCATTGCTTCTTAAAAAACTAGATATGGAGGCCGATGAATTAGACAGTGCAACGAGAAACCGATTAGAAAGCATTTCCCGCAGCATTTCCCGCAGAGCCGAAATATTATCAGATGGCTGGGCGCCGATGCTTGGTGCGTTTTTAGATGATTTGCCAGCGGATACAAATTTTGTTGATTGGTTTGAGTTAAGTAGAAAATCAGGTCGTGAAGTCGATGTCGGTATGTATCGTCATTGGATTGACCCAAGCATCCCCTTTTCCAATATTGTTCTTAAACCGTCACATGGTGCTTTGATAACGTCGGCGACGTTGCGTGATAAATTATCGGATAATCAAAATCCGGATATTGAATGGAATAGCGCAGAAATTAGAACAGGCGCGGCGCATTTTATTAATCCGCCAATGCGCCATAGTCTTAAATCACCCTTTGATTATGAAAAACAAGCGCGTGTTTTTATCATTAATGATCTTAATATTCGAAATATTGATCATCTGGCGGCGGCATATCGTGAATTATTTGTTGCATCAAACGGTGGTGCTTTAGGACTATTTACGGCCATTGGTAGATTGAAGCAGGTATATGAACGTTTACTTGCCCCATTAGAAGAGGAACATATTCCTGTTTTTGCTCAACATGTTGATCCAATAAATGTAGCAACATTAATAGATATTTTTAGAACAGTGGAACATAGCTGTTTACTGGGTACGGATGCAGTGCGTGACGGCGTTGATGTGCCAGGCCCCTCCTTAAGGTTATGTGTTTTTGATAAAGTGCCTTGGCCGCGACCGACAATATTACATAAAGCGAGGCGAGATCATTTTGGCAAAGGGACGTATGATGATCTTTTAACACGCTTAAGAATGAAGCAAGCTTTTGGGCGTTTGATTCGTAAAAATACCGATAAAGGTGTGTTTGTGATGTTGGATGGTGCAACGCCCAGCAGGCTTTTAAGTTGTTTTCCTGAAAATGTTTCTGTTGAACGCATTGGACTTGCAGAAACTATTAAAAATGTGAAAGAATTCTTGGCATAGGACATATAATTTGCCAAAGATAGTAATAATAAAAAGCAAAAAATTTAAAAACAATAAGAGATAAAGGAAGTTTATAATGGAAACCAAAGCAGCAGTTGCCTATAAAGCTGGAGCGCCCTTAAGTATTGAAACTGTAAATCTTGATGGGCCCCGTGCAGGTGAAGTGCTCGTGGAGATGAAAGCAACGGGTGTTTGTCATACGGATGCGTTCACGTTATCTGGCGATGATCCGGAAGGTGCATTTCCAGCTATCTTAGGCCATGAAGGCGCCGGCGTGGTCGTGGAAATTGGCGAAGGTGTTACATCCGTTGAAGTTGGCGATCATGTAATTCCGCTTTATACACCAGAATGCCGCGAATGTGATTATTGTTTACATCCGAAAACCAATCTGTGCCAAAAAATCAGAGAAACACAAGGTTCTGGTTTAATGCCGGATGGAACAAGTCGTTTTAGTATCAATGGTGAACCGATCCTTCATTATATGGGGTGCTCAACATTTTCAAATTATTCAGTTATGCCGGAAATTGCGGTGGCAAAAGTTCGCAAAGATGCTGATTTCGAGAAAATTTGTTATATTGGCTGTGGGGTGACAACTGGTGTAGGCGCCGTTGTTTTTGATGCTAAAGTTGAACCCGGCTCAAATGTGGTGGTTTTTGGCCTTGGTGGTATTGGACTTAACGTAATTCAAGGCGCACGAATGGTCGGTGCCAATAAAATAATCGGAATTGATATTAATAACAGTCGTGTTGATATTGCTAAACAATTTGGCATGACTGATTTTATCAACCCAACAGAATGCGACGATCTAATGGAAGCTATTCTTGATCTTACCAATGGTGGCGCAGATTATAGTTTTGAATGTATTGGTAATGTTAATACCATGCGTCAAGCATTAGAATGCTGCCATAAAGGATGGGGTGAGAGCATTATTATCGGTGTTGCCGGCGCTGGCCAAGAAATTTCGACGCGACCATTCCAGCTAGTTACAGGACGCGTTTGGCGTGGCTCTGCTTTTGGTGGTGCTCGCGGACGTACTGACGTACCCAAGATTGTTGATTGGTATATGGACGGGAAAATCAATATTGATGATTTGATCACGCACACGATGCCCCTTGAAGATATCAATAATGCGTTTGACTTAATGCATGAAGGTAAATCGATTAGAAGTGTGGTTGTTTACTAAAATGGACGTTAAATCAAATCACAAATGCTTTGGTGGCGAAGTTCGATATTATAGCCATCAAGCAAATAGCACGAAATGCGAAATGAATTTCAGCATCTTTATTCCACCACAAGCGGAGAAAAGTAAATGTCCTGCGCTTTTTTATCTGGCTGGTTTAACGTGTACTGAAGACAACTTTACCACTAAGGCGGGCGCTTATCAGTTGGCCGCTGAACTGGGCATGATCCTTATTGCGCCAGACACTTCGCCCAGAGGTAATGCCGTGCCAGATGAAGAGGGATGGGATTTTGCAAAAGGAGCGGGATTTTATGTTGATGCTACCGAAGCGCCATGGGACATAAATTATAATATGTATAGTTATATAAGTGATGAATTATATAATTTAATCTTAGACAACTTTGAAGTTGATGCTAAACGTGTTGGTATTTTTGGCCATTCAATGGGTGGGCACGGTGCTTTAACAATCTATCTAAAGAATAAAGAGAGGTTTCGCTCTGTTTCTGCCTTTGCGCCAATTGTAAACCCTATGAATTGTCCATGGGGTCATAAAGCGCTTGGCAATTATATTGGTGATGACCGTAAGGATTGGGCCAACTATGACGCATGTGACTTAGTTAGAAAGGATCAATATGCGTCTGAAAATCCAGAAATACTTATAGATCAAGGGCTTTCTGATCCCTTTCTAGAAAGCCAACTTATGCCAGAAAACTTTGAGAAAGCTTGCGCAGATGTCCATCAAAAAGTGAACATTAGACGTCATGAAGGCTATGATCATGGGTATTTTTTCATATCCACTTTTGTCGATGATCATCTAAAACATCACGCAGCGATATTATAATGGAAGCAAACATGATAAATACTAATAAAGCCGTTGAAGTTATTAACCAGTATATAGACATACCAGGTGGCCTACTTGAATGTTTGCACGGAATTCAGTCAGTATTTGGATTTGTACCTAAAGAAACGATCGATGATATCGCGGATGGATTTAATATTTCCAGAGCAGAAGTGCACGGTGTCATAAGTTATTACCATGATTTCAAAACATCTCCCCGTGGAAAAAAAGTCGTGCGCATTTGTCAGGCGGAAGCGTGTCAGTCAATGGGATCACGTGATTTAACCAGACGAGTTGAGGAAATACTTGGGGTAAAAATTGACGAAACTCGTATAGACGGCGCTGTTTCGCTTGAGACGGTATATTGTTTTGGCAATTGTGCGCTATCCCCAAATGTAGAAATTGATGGCAAACTTCATGCGCGAGTGACTTCAGACAACTTTGAGAAGTTGGTTAAAGGAGAAGAGGCGTGACTGTAACAGTATATGTTCCTCGTGATACAGCATCTATCAGTATGGGTGCGGATGATGTGGCGAAGGCTATTTCTGACTTGCCAGAAGATATTAAAGTTGTCCGAAATGGAACATGGGGAATGACATATCTTGAGCCACTCATAGAAGTTCAAACGGACAAAGGACGCGTGGCATATGGTCCTGTGACGGTACAGGATATAGAGAGTTTACATCAAGCCGACTTTTTAAAGGGAGGCCGTCATGTTTTATGTCAGGGCTTGACGCAAGAAATTGAGTATTTGAAAAATCAGGAACGCCTCACTTTCGAGCGATGCGGGTTAATTGATCCCCTTTCAATAGACGACTATCTGGAAAATGACGGGTTTCTGGGCCTTAAGCGTGCTTTAAAGTTGTCTGAGAAAGAAATTATCGATGACGTCATGACGTCAGGGTTGCGCGGACGGGGCGGCGCTGCCTTTCCAACAGGGATCAAGTGGAACACAGTTTATGAGGCACAAAGCGATCAAAAATATATTTGCTGTAATGCCGATGAAGGGGACAGCGGGACTTTTTCAGATCGTATTTTAATGGAAAGTGACCCCTTTTGTCTTATCGAAGGGATGATTATTGCTGGCTTGGCTGTTGGTGCGACCAAAGGGTATATTTACTTGAGGAGCGAGTATCCTTTATGTAAAGTCGTCTTAAATGATGCCATCAAAATCGCAGAAGAACATAATTATCTTGGTTTTGATATTTTAGGGAGCGGTTCTGACTTCTTTCTTGAAGTTAGAATTGGAGCGGGTTCTTATGTTTGCGGTGAAGAAACAGCCATGCTTGAAAGCTTGGAAGGGAAACGTGGTATGGTGCGAGCAAAGCCACCACTTCCTGCGCATGTCGGTTTATTTGGAAAGCCTACGGTCATTAATAATGTTTTGACGCTGGCAAGTATCCCTATCATCATGTCTAAAGGTGGCGATTATTACAAAGATTTCGGAATTGGACGATCTCGTGGTACAATTGCTTTTCAATTAACGGGAAATGTCAAGTGTGGCGGCTTAGTGGAAAAAGCATTTGGAATAACACTTGGTGAAATGATTAATGAATTTGGGCAAGGTACTTATTCTGGTAAAAATGTGAAAGCCGTTCAAGTTGGCGGACCATTAGGGGCGTACATTCCACCACAAGAGTTCGATTTATCGCTTGATTATGAAGCCTTTTCAGAGGCTGAAGCGGTTTTGGGGCATGGTGGCATAGTTGTCTTTGACGAAACGGCTGATATGAAAGAACAAGCTAAATTTGCCTTTGATTTTTGTGTAATCGAAAGCTGCGGAAAATGTACGCCATGCCGAATTGGATCAACTAGGGGGTCTGAGTTGATTGATAAAGGCAACTTTGAATTAATGAGAGAACTTTGTGATTTAATGGATAGTTCATCATTATGCGCAATGGGTGGCATGACACCAATTCCGGTAAAAAGTGCATTAAAACATTGGGAAAATGATTTCAAAGATTAGAATTTGAGAAAAGCTATGACTTACGAACATGACATTGATTACGGCACGCCGGCGAAAAAAACGGATAAGGCAGTTACTGTAGAGATCGATGGCAGAACCATTACGGTTCCGGAAGGAACCTCTGTAATGAGGGCCGCACGTGAAGGCGGGGTTGATATTCCAAGTCTTTGTGCGACAGACAGTATTAAAGAATATGGTTCATGCCGTTTATGTTTGATTGAAGTTGATGGCGTAAGAGGCACACCAGCATCTTGTACCACGCCCGTTTCAGAAGGAATGTCGGTTAAGACAACTTCGGATCGATTAACGCAGCTTCGCCGAGGTATAATGGAATTATACATATCAGATCATCCAGATGATGATAGTCCTCTTCATGATATGGCACGTCTCGTGGGGCTTGAAGGAAATCGATACGGCAAAGATGGACATAATCATCTCAAAACCATTATTGATGATAGTAATCCCTATTTTAGTTTTGACCCGGCAAAATGTATATTATGCGCTCGTTGCGTACGTGCTTGTGAGGAAGTTCAAGGTACTTTTGCATTAACAATAGATGGCCGTGGATTTGATAGTAAAATTGCCGCTGGTACGGATCAGGACTTTTTATCATCGGATTGTGTATCCTGTGGTGCCTGTGTTCAGGCATGCCCGACGGACAGCTTATTTGAAAAACGTGCAATGGAAATGGGTAAACCAGAGAAAACAGTGATTACAACCTGTGCCTATTGTGGTGTTGGTTGTGGTTTTAAAGCAGAAGTGAAAAATGATGAAGTCGTTAGTATGATGCCGTGGAAAGAGGGTCAGGCTAATCAAGGGCATTCTTGTGTTAAAGGGCGATTTGCATGGGATTATGCTATTCATGAAGACCGTATTTTAAATCCCATGATCCGCGAAAATATTACGGATCCATGGCAAAAAGTTGGCTGGGACGAAGCGATTGATTTTGCAGCCAAACGTTTAATGGATATTCAGAAAGAACATGGACGTAAATCAATTGGCGGCATAACGTCATCACGCTGCACAAACGAAGAAGTTTTTGTTGTACAAAAACTCATACGGGCTGGATTTAAAAATAATAATGTGGATACCTGTGCGCGTGTTTGTCATTCACCAACAGGATATGGACTTCGCGAAACGTTAGGCACGTCGGCAGGTACACAAACATTTGACAGTGTTATGGATACGGATGTGATGATGGTTATTGGCGCTAACCCGCCGGATGCACACCCCGTATTTGCGAGCCAAATGAAAAGACGACTTCGTGAAGGAGCGAAATTAATTGTTATTGATCCACGTAAAACGGGTCTCGTTAAATCACCGCATGTGAAAGCAGACTTCCATCTTCCGCTTCAGCCGGGTACCAATGTGGCCATGATCAATGCCATTGCACACACGGTCATGACTGAAGGGTTGATGAATCAAGATTATATTAATGAGCGCTGTGATACCGATGCTTTTAATGATTGGCTCGATTTTATTATTCAACCGCAAAACAGCCCAGAAGTTGTTAGTGAATATACTGGAGTAAATGCCGAAGATATCAGAGAAGCAGCCAGGCTTTATGCTACGGGTGGTAATGCGGCCATTTATTATGGTCTCGGAGTGACAGAGCATTCACAAGGATCCACCATGGTGATTGGCATGGCGAACCTTGCAATGGCAACTGGTAATATTGGAAGATTGGGTGTGGGGGTGAATCCGTTACGGGGGCAAAACAATGTACAAGGTTCATGCGATATGGGATCATTCCCCCATGAGTTTCCAGGCTATCGTCCCGTTGGTAATGACGAAGCGCGCGGAGAGTTTGAAGAAGAGTGGGGTGTGGATCTTGATCCTGTTCCTGGTTACCGAATACCGAACATGTTTGATGCTGCAGTCGATGGGAAATATAAAGCCATGTATATTCAAGGCGAAGATGTTGCCCAATCAGACCCAAACACCCATCATGTCGAAGCGGCGATGAATGCTCTGGATCTATTAATCGTGCAGGACTTATTTCTTAATGAAACGGCACGTTTTGCGCATGTATTCTTCCCTGGCACATCCTTTTTAGAGAAAAACGGCACATTCACAAACGCAGAACGCCGAATTAGTCGCGTACGTAAAGTCATGGAACCCGTTCAAGGCATGGACGAATGGGAAATCACATGCCGTCTTGGACGTGCCATGGGATATGATATGCATTATAATAATGCCTCAGAAATTATGGATGAGATTGCACGATTAACGCCGACTTTTAGAAATGTGAGTTTTGATTTATTGGATGAAAAGGGATCAGTACAATGGCCATGCAATGAAAAAGCGCCAGAAGGGACGCCAATTATGCATATTGATAGTTTTGTGCGGGGAAAAGGCAATTTTATATTAACGGAATATGTGCCGACTACTGAGCGTTCAACGCGTAAATTCCCACTTATTCTAACCACTGGACGGATATTAAGCCAATATAACGTCGGGGCGCAGACAAGGCGCACAAAAAATAATGTATGGCATGATAAAGACGTTCTGGATATTCATCCTCACGATGCTGAAAACAGAGGTATCGTTGATGGTGATATGGTTATGATACAAAGTCGCATGGGTGAAACGGTGCTCGAAGCGAGAATAACCGAAAATATGCAGCCGGGTGTTGTTTATACCACATTCCATATGCCAGAATCGGGTGCGAATATAATTACGACGGATAATAGTGATTGGGCGACGTCGTGCCCTGAATATAAAGTGACTGCAGTTGAAGTGCGTCAAACAAATAGAAAATCAGATTGGCAGGAAGAGTTTGATGATTTCTCCGAAAGTACACGCCACATCGCGGAATAAAGCGTAGTGGAATTCTATGTCGTAGAAGCGATCCTCGGTGCCATGATGTTTGGCATTGGTGGTGTCTTTTTCAAATGGAATGCCCATCATAAAGGCGATGAAGATTTGTTCTTTTCTGGTCTTTATTTGGTTGGCTCTCTTTGTTTCTTTGTAAATGCCTTTTCCACATTACCAACCGATGATTATCTAATTTATATTATAATGGCGGCGCTTATTGGTCTTGGTTCGGCGGGTGGTAACTATGCTTTTTCAATAGGATTGAAACATGGACCAGCTGGGCTATCTTCTTCATTTGCTAAATCCAACATTATCATCGTCATTCTATTATCCTCGCTTTATTATGGCGAAAAAATTGGCATTCTAGAAAGCGCAGGGATATTTCTCATTCTTTTGGCTATGTTGGTTGTAAACATGAAAATGAAAGGCAAACAAAGAAGTGTATCGCGTATTTGGTTTTTACTTATGCTTTCTTGTATGTTTCTGCTTTCCTTTAGAAACGGGGGATTAAAAATTGCCGAAGAATTACAGATTTCAAGCTCAGCGGTATTAGCTCTCGCATATTTTTATTGTGCTGTTTATTTTTTCTCGCGTGTCTTTATGAAAAGAAATCGCTCGTGGCCTAGCGAAAAGTCAAAATCGCATATCTTTTTAATTGGGGGTATTACCGGAACCGTTTCATTCGCCGGATTATATTTTTATGCTGCGGCGCTTAATAAAGGGCCAGGCAGCATTGTTGTCACGTTATTTTCCTTAGACATGATTTTTATTTTGATATTATCATATCTAATTTTTGGTGAGAGGTTGAACCGAAATCAGAAATTGGGCTTTATACTTTCTGCAACTGGGTTTTTACTAATTGGGTTACAATAGATGACCGGAACGCTTCTTTTTGGTTTTTAAATAAAGATCATTATGATTATTTGAGGGGAATTTATGAGCGACACGTTCAGAAACAATAATATCGCAATTTTCTAGTCCCGTTACCTTATCAGGATTATTGGTCAGAAGCCTTACTTTTCCATAGCCCATTTGTTTAAGCATTTCCGCGGCGGGTTCGAAAATACGCTCATCTGATAAAAACCCTAACCGTTCGTTGGCATCAACTGTATCAAACCCCTGATCTTGTAAATGATAGGCCCGTAATTTATTGATTAGGCCAATGCCTCTTCCCTCTTGAGCTAGATAAAGAAGGATGCCGCCACCCTCTTCATTCATATATTTAATGGCGCCACGCATCTGTTCACCACAATCGCATTTTAAAGATCCAAGAAGATCCCCTGTAAAGCATTCTGAATGAATTCGTGTTAGAACGGGAGCTTCACGTATTGGGTCCCCGACAATAATAGCGAAATGTTCTGTACCACCGTCATCCGGGCGAAACGCAACCATGGTTGTTTGCTCCGCCCCTTCAAGTGGGACTTTTGCTGATGTCACAATATTAAGTGATAAGGCATCATTGACCGTATAATTCAGGACTTCGTCAACGGTTACAGAAAGAATATCATTTTGTTCAATAAGGTGTTCAGGGTTTTCAAGGACAACTGAAAAAACCGCTGCGGGAAGAAGCCGGGCAATTTTGCACATTTTAATACCCGCATCATGAATGGCGGTGGGATTATTTTCGGTTACGACAAATGGTCCTCGCATTATTTGCATTAAATCATCTGCGGGGTCCGCCATTGAGGAAATAACGCCGCTATTCATATGAGCACTAATTTTAACCAGTGCTACATCACCGGAGCGCGGTGATATTTTTAAGATATTCGCTCGATTATATGTTAATCCAACAAGGGGATCTTCATTAGAAAGAGCTTTAAGTTGTTTAATTTTCTGGTCTACAATAAGCTCGGCTGAAGTTACAAGATGCGCTTTTTTGCCGTCGGTCACAACAATTATACCCCCGCGACGCAGGTCGCCAGCGGCTCTTTCCACTGAGGTAAGATTTTGATTGATCACGGAATTGTTATTCACTTTGAGCCTAAACATCTTTATTTTAATTTGAATATGGTTATACGACTTATATAATATGAAGTTAAGTGTAAAAACAGAGAAACAACATGACACATACATATAATATACTTCTCGTTGATGATGATGATGATCTGAGAGAAAACCTTGCGATGCAACTTTCGTTTCACGAAGAGTTCAAAACCCAACAATGTGATAATGGTAAAAGCGGTATAGAAACCGTGAAAGATCAGGATTTTGATCTGATTATTTTAGATGTTGGCCTTCCTGATATTGATGGAAGAGAAGTATGTCGTATGATGAGAAAAACCGGCATTAATACGCCGATCATCATGTTAACGGCCGATGCATCGGAAGCCGATACAATCCTTGGACTCGATGCAGGTGCAAATGATTATGTCACCAAACCGTTTAAATTTGGCATTCTTTTGGCACGTGTCCGTGCACATTTAAGACAGCATCTTATTAGCGAAGACGCGAGTTATCCTGTTGGGCATTATGTGTTTAAGCCGGGCGATAAAATCTTAACGGACGAAGAAACGGGTGAAAAAATACGCCTTACGGAAAAAGAAACGGCCATATTGAAATTTTTAAAACGAGCCGAAGGCGCGACTATATCGCGTGAAAAGTTGCTTAATGAAGTTTGGGGTTATAATGCAAATGTCACAACCCACACACTTGAAACGCATGTTTACCGTTTAAGACAAAAAATTGAATCAGACCAGACTAAAGCAAAAATCATATTGACGGAATCTGGTGGCTATAGCATGGCGAATAGCTAAGAGCCTTCCTGATTTATCTAGACTCTTATCGCGTCCTGATATATCAAGCGCAACATGATGTTTGAGATATGTTTTACAAGACGATATTCAATGAGCCACCGGCTTTATAATATAAAGCAGGGTAAATGCTTTGTGCCGCATGGTCATAATGAATTTGTAAAAGTTCATTTGGTCAGCTTAAATGAAGATAACCTTGATGGGATGTCAAACATGAGCAACCAGTTTGAGACGTTAAAGAAAACGTGGCATAATTGGATAGATAATGCAGTTGATCACACAATGCAGTTATCTAGTCGCGACCCGCTTCTTAGCTATTTTAAAGAAAATGAACCTGAAAATTTACCCCGTTTAATGATAACGCCAGGGGACCCGACAACAGAGGTTTTGGCAGCGTGTTTCTTTTCCAAAATAAATAGCTTTTTAAAAGCCGAGGGTATTTCTATGAAATGCAATCGCGTTGAAGTGGAAGAAACGCCAACCAATACTGTTGTTTTTCAAGGGGACCCGGATCAAGCCATATCAATGGGTTCTTATGATGGACTTGATGAGCCATGGTGGGTGCGTGCAGACATGTCCATAAATGATTTATAAGGATATCTTATGAAGGATGCCGTTTTAATTACCGCGGGCCACAAACGAATTGGCAAAGCCATTGCTGAACGTTTAAGTGGTGCCGGGTATTATATTTATATGCATCATCATAACAGTGAAGCAGAAGCAAACGACACACTTTCAAAACTAGCTGGCGACGGAGAAGTTCTTAAATGTGATCTCGGTCAATATGATGAAGTGGAAAAAATGATCTCTTCTTGTATTCATTTAAAGCATGTGGTCAACAATGCGTCACTTTTTTCAGCAGATACGCTTTTAAATTTTCATGAAAATAGTTTTCAAGATCATATGAATGTAAATTTAAGAGGGCCGATGCAGCTTGCACGTGGTCTTTATAAGCGTTTGAATGAGAATGATCGTGGCAGCGTTATTAATATCTTAGATAGTAAAGTCTTTGCACTTAATGCTGATTATGCAAGTTATACATTAAGCAAATATGGTTTATTTGGCGCTACGGAAATGATGGCGCAGGCATTAAGCCCAAAGGTTCGAGTGAATGGAATTGCCCCCGGTATGACATTAATTGCCGAAGGGCAATCGGAGAAAAGTTTTGAACTTGCAAGTCATCTTAATTTCAATGGCGCACCTATCAATGTAAATGACATAGCCGACACTGTGCTTCATCTCATGAAAGCGCAATCTATTAATGGAACTGTTATTCCAGTTGATGGAGGGCAAAAATTGATGAACTTCACCAAAGATGTTGTTGATGTGGCTGATGGCATTCTAGACAAAAATTAAACGTCAAATTCAACCATCACCGGTGCGTGATCAGATGGCTTTTCCCACCCACGCGCCTCTTCTAGTATATGCATTGATTTCATTTTGTCTTTTAGAGGTGGGCTACACCAAACATGATCGAGCCTACGACCTTTATCCGCTGCGCGCCAATCTTTCGACCGGTATGACCACCAACTATAAAGCCTTTCCGGCTCTGGTACGAAATGCCGCATAACGTCAAACCAATTATGGGCTTCTTGCAGTGAATGCATTGCTTCACATTCTTGTGGGGTGTGACTTACCACTTTTAGTAATTTTTTATGAGACCAGACATCACTTTCTAATGGGGCGATATTTAGATCACCAACCAACACATGCTTACCATTTTCGGGCAGGTCATGGGACCAATTTGTCATTTCGGAGAGGAAATCCATTTTGTGAGCAAATTTATCATTCACCGCGACATCTGGTTCGTCACCACCAGCAGGGACATAAAAATTATGAAGTTTTAGCCCATTATCAAAATGTGTTTCCACATGGCGGGCATCACCCATATCACACCAATTTATTTTATTTTTTTCGGTCATGGGAATTTTGCTAAGTGTTGCAACACCGTGATAACTTTTTTGTCCAGCGAGCGCATGATGATTTAAACCGTACTGATTAAAAACATCCAAAGGAAACATGTGATCTTGTACTTTCGTTTCCTGAAGGCATAAAATATCGGGGTTATAATCAGCAAGGAGTTTTTCAACAATTGGCAGACGTGCACGAACGGAATTAATATTCCATGTTATAAGACGGACCTGAGACATTTATAATACCCTTTTTTTAAAATATATTGAGCGTTGTTCCCGCAACGCCCAGAGGCCAATGGCCATTTTCATATAGTCGAAATTTTTGCGCAAATGGATGATTTTCTTCTTCGTCTGCGGCAATAACCAGCGCTGCTTGATAACAAGTTTGAACCGCTTGACCAATTGCGGCGCGCAATATTTCTTCGTCATCAATACCCCACTGCATTGAGGCATTCTCGACTGCGTTTGTTATATATTCTGATGCTTTACTTGTAACATTTGTAAGAGCTACTTCTAAGACATCCTCTTCGATAAATTCTAAAGCGGAATTGATCAGTGACGCCGCCAGTTGTTCTTCAGCTTCCCATGCGGGGCTGTTCCAATCATTGGTCTCTAAGCATGCGATCGCATCGTCCCAGTCCATGATTTCTGCAGGATATCCTTCAGGAAAACCCAACGCATCAAGATAATGACGTGCAGCCTTGATATCATCTTGAGTCAGTTCTAAACCTATTTTATGAAACCATTTTGTTTCAGAAATCATTGATGAGAAGCGTGCGACAAGCATTAATGTTGGATATTCTTCACCAACATTAAAATCATCAATTTCTGTGTCAGTTTCTAGACTGTCTTCATTCATTTCATATTCCTTCTGTCGGCAAATTAGACGGAATATCAAGCCATAACAAGAGGGTAATTGATAAATAAAAATCCCGGCCAGATGAACTGGCCGGGCAAACAAAGTTTAATAGAGCGCGAGGGAGGGGAAAAAGGAAAAAACCTCATCGCCCTATGAAGCCAAAAAAATTGTGTTACTGGAACTTTAGAATAACAATCATTTCGACTTGTATTTTATATATGGGAACTAATTTTATTATTTCAAGATCAGTAGTTAGATAACTTATTAGAATTATTATCGTCTAGGGCCACGTCGTCTAGGGCGCGGATCGTCATATGTAAAGCGGCTGTCATCCACTGTCACATTATATTCAGGATTAAGCAGAGCAACCCTTGTCGTATAGCCCTGAACATCGACAACTTCCCATGATTTAAGTTCCATGGTCGATTCTTCAAATATTAAAGTAATATAGCCATAATCGCGTTGATCGGGTTGTATAACGGATGCTTTAATTAAACCAGCAAAACGGATCATTTCAGGAATTTCGATTTTCTTATTTTTCAGATCAATTTGATCTTCCACCAAAATGCTAAGAGGGGTTTTATCAATGGGCCATCGGCTTATTTGATTAACTTCATAATCAATAAAGGAAAGCATATCACCGTTACTTACAAGCAAGATCGGTGTATCATCGGTATATTCAAATCTTATTTTACCGGGTCTTTCAATATAAAGCTTGCCTTCATCGACGTCACCTTGAGGGCCACGTTGGATAAATGTTGCCTTTAAAGTGCGGATGCGATTAAGGGTATCTTCAATCTTTGAAATGACGTTTTCACGGTCTTCGTTTTCAATAATGGTTGGTGGTGCTGAAAATTCTACCATTCTCGCTTTGGGCTCAGGTTTCCCCTCTTCTGCTGATTGACGGGTTTCCAAGACTTCATTTTCTTCGATAGGGGGCACCGCAAGTGGTTCTTTTTCAACCTCTGGAACTTTAACTTGAACTTGTGCATAGGCAGCCTGCACCATGAGGAGCGGTAAAATAACTAATATTGATATAATTCTCATCATATATATGCCTAACATAATAATACTATTAAAATTTAGGCATACAATAAGGTAGAATTAAGACAAGATAAATTAAAAAGTTTTAATAGTCTTCAGAATGGTCTTGAACCAATACTTCACGTTTTCCAACATGGTTCGCGCTGCTAACAACACCTTCTCGTTCCATTTTATCAATTATATTGGCCGCACGGTTATAACCGATCTGTAATTGACGTTGTATATAGCTGGTGGATGCCTTTTGATCCCTTGCAACAATAGCAACGGCGCGATCATAAAGTTCATCACCTGAAGGTTTTCCAGAATTAGGGGTCATTTGAGAATTTTGCAAAAATTGTGAATCAAACCCTTCGTCAGGCTCTTCGACAATATTGGTAAGGTAATCAGGCTTTCCTTGTTTCTTAAGCGCTTTAACAACGCGTTCAACTTCTTTATCATCAACAAAAGGCCCGTGTACGCGGGTTATGCGACCACCTCCTGCCATATGAAGCATGTCCCCCATACCTAGAAGTTGTTCTGCACCTTGTTCGCCTAAAATGGTGCGGCTATCAATTTTTGATGTAACCTGAAAGGCAACGCGAGTTGGGAAATTCGCTTTAATTGTGCCTGTAATAACGTCAACGGATGGACGCTGTGTCGCCATGATTAAATGTATGCCGGCGGCACGTGCCATTTGCGCTAATCGTTGAATTAACGCTTCGATATCTTTTCCGGCGACCAGCATTAAATCGGCCATTTCATCAACAATGACTACGATCATTGGCAGCGGTGTTAAATCAAGACTTTCTTCTTCGTAAATTGGCTTGCCAGTATCTTGGTCAAAGCCCGTTTGAACCTTACGAATTATATTTTCGCCTTTTTGGCGCGCTTCTTCTAATCGCTTGTTATAGGCCGTAATGTTTCGAACTTGTAACTTTGCCATATTTTGGTAGCGATGTTCCATTTCACGGACGGCCCATTTTAATGCAACAACCGCCTTTTTAGGATCGGTTACAACAGGGGTTAACAAATGCGGAATATCATCATAAACAGAGAGCTCAAGCATTTTAGGATCAACCATGATCAAACGACATTGAGCTGGGGTTAATTTATAAATCAATGATAAGATCATAACGTTGATTGCAACAGACTTACCGGAACCGGTGGTTCCTGCGACAAGTAAATGCGGCATCGAAGAAATATCAGCAACAATTGGATCGCCGCCAATATCCTTACCTAATGCCATTGCTAGTTTTGCTTTACTATCTTCATAGACACTTGATGATAATATTTCCCTGAGAGCGACAATTTCACGTTTGCTATTGGGAAGCTCAATACCGATTGCGTTTTTACCCGATACCACTGCAACACGAGCTGATGTTGCACTCATTGATCTTGCAATGTCATCGGCTAAATTTATCACTCTAGATGATTTAGTACCAGGTGCGGGCTCTAATTCATAAAGCGTAACAACAGGGCCGGGTCTAACTTTTGTAATCTCACCTTTAACGCCAAAATCGTCAAGCACGGCTTCTAACATACGCGCGTTTTGCTCTAATGCATCATGGGTCAGTCTGTCTTGTTCGCTTAATGGCTTAGGGGGCGATAAAAGACTTAAAGAAGGAAGTGCGAATTCGCCGTCCGTAATGATATCGAGCATTGGTTGACGCTCAATAGTCTCTCTCTTACTGGTTTTAACGCTTTTCTTTTCTTTATCAATAATTGGGATTGTGCGTTTTTCTTTTTCTTCGCTCCTTTTTAGCGGAGGATCTTTTCGGGAAACAGACACAGATTTTCCGGCATTTTTATTTTTCGCAGGTTTTTCGCTTGCCCGTTTCATTGACTGCTTAAGATAAAGAATGACACCGACAATTTTTGCAACAAAGGTAAACAGCGTCCATTTAAGGCCATAAAGCATATTACCCCACTCGTCGCGTGTTAATCCGGCCGTATAATAGAAACATATGGTCGTAACGACAGCAAAAGTGATGCCAATAATGAGGGCGTAGAAACTGATACCCGTCCATGCGATGAAGCTCGCAATATAATCGAGCAAGACTTGACCTAATACGCCACCCAAGCCAATTTCCATGAGCATCCAGCTCTCAAATGGTGGTATCGTCGCAAAGGTAAGAGCTGCTGACATAGCAAGAAGTGGTAGCATCAATAAATGTATGAAAATAAACGGAAGTCCTTTAAGCGTAATAATACGCCATCCCCAAGTTAATAATGGAAGCACTAGGATATATGAAGCAAGACCAAGAGTTTGAATGAATATGTCAGCTCCATGTGAGCCGATTTGCCCAAGCCAATTGGTTGCCTCGCCTTCAACAACGTTATTCCAGCTTGGGTCGTTGATATCATAACTGATAAAGGAAGCCATAAAGCCTGCAAATATTATTATAAGAGCGCTTCCCCAAAACCGAATTAATAATTTGCGCAGAAACTCACTTACCGATGCTGGTAAAAGTGATTTTTTCGCGTTTTTCTTTATTGAATTTCGTCTGCCAGCCAATGATCTTCCCTGATGTCGACATATTCTTATTTCTTTATTAGTGTAGCATTATGCCACAGAACAAGGCAAATATATGGCCTAATCCGCTGTAAATATAGGAAAAAATCAATTTTTTTACATAATAATGATGTCATGACGTCATTTATGGTCATTATTATGATTTTATCATACTCCGTAGTATTTTAGGAGGATGTGAATTTGTAATCATTTCTCCGAATATATTTGCGAATACTTAACGCAACTTTTATAATAACTTTGATTATTGTAAGGATGCGATTTTGAAGAAAAATAAAACAAGTCAAACAGAGATCGTTATTTCTGGCGCCGGTGTGGTTGGTATGACGTTGGCTTTTTCATTAGCCGAACATGGTATTAAAACAACCATAATCGATAGTCTTGATATCGAGGCTTCATTAGGAGATGAATTTGACGGGCGTTCTTACGCCATTTCTTATGCACCATATGTAATGTTAAAAACGTTAGGGTTATGGGACAAAATTGGCCATAGTGCCCAGCCGATTAACGAAATTCATGTTACTGACGGTGATTGTCCCGCATTCTTACATTTTGATGAACAGGAATTAGGGGATGGCCCACTTGGACAAATGGTTGAAGTAAGGCACATAAGAGCGGGCCTTTATGGTGCCATTGAAAATCATAAAAACATTAATCTGATAATGCCTAATAAAATCATCAAAACAGAAAATTTAGACGGTAGCGTCACCGTAACGCTTGAAGGCGGTGAAGAAATTAATTCTAATTTGCTTATTGCGGCCGAGGGGCGCGGCTCACATTTAAGACAGCATTATGAAATTAATATCCGTGAATGGGAATATAAACAAACGGGCATTGTTACTACCGTTGAACATGAACTCCCGCATCAAGGGATTGCACATGAAAAATTTTATCCTAGTGGGCCGTTTGCAATTTTACCTCTTCAAGATAATCGATCCTCTATTGTTTGGTGTGAGCCGCCTGAGCGTGCAAAAACAATAATGAGTTTAAATGAAGCCGGTTTTAATGCAGAGCTTAAGAAAAAGTTTGGTGATTTCTTGGGTGACGTTAAGTCGTTAGGCTTGAGATGGTCCTACCCTTTATCAATGCAGCTGGCGGATAATTATACGGCGGATCGTTTTTGTTTAATTGGTGATGCAGTGCACGGTATTCATCCAATTGCAGGACAAGGCTTCAATTTAGGGTTGCGGGATATCTCAGCCTTAACGGAAGTACTGGTGGATGCAAAAAGAATTGGCGCCGATTTAGGGTCCGAATTGGTTCTTGAACGTTATGTCCATTGGCGTCGCACAGATAATAATATACTTGCATTAGGCATGGACGGTTTAACACGATTATTCTCAAATGATAATCCTATCGTAACATTCGGGCGAAGATTAGGAATAGCCGCCGTTGAAGAGATGCCGGCAATGAAGCAATTCTTTATGAAGCACGCACGTGGAACTGTTGGAAAGTTGCCTAAATTATTAAAAGGTGAAGCCCTTTAAAGTGTCGCTTCCTTGTTTTGGTCAGCTTTATGTACTAAGCTTTTCTAATGTTGAAGCTTAAATCGTTTATATTCATTCTTTTCTTAAGTATTTGCTCTATTTCTTATGCTCAAGAACCTTCACAGTGTATTGAATATTATAAACTGGATAAAACCTATACCAGTATTGTTTGGTATGCGGATAGAATGGGATATTCAAGAACCATCGGCCGCTTTGCCGATTTTGAGGGAACAATTGAATTAAATAATTGCGAAATTAATAAAAGCAAAATTGATATATTGATTGATACCAATAGCATTGCAAGCGGTAGCGATGAAATCGATCGTCAGTTAAAAAGCATAACATTTTTTGACGTTGAAAATCACCCAGAAGCTAGGTTTCAAAGCACAAACATTAATTTGGTTGAAAAAGATAATGCAGAAGTTACGGGAAATTTTACCATGCTTGGAAAAACCAGAGAGATTTCATTAAAAGTGCGCTTTAATAAAAAAGCCATTGACCCTCTCGTTAATTTAATGCGCACAGGTTATTCAATTAGAACCAATGTGAAACGCTCAAAATGGGGAATGGATAAATTGTTAGCATTCGTTTCAGATGATATTAGTATTGTCATAGAAGCCGAGGCACTTAAAGTAAACTAATCTAATTCTCTTGCCTCATCGATCAACATTATTGGAATACCGTCACGAACGGGGAAAGCAAGCTTGGCTTTTTTGCTAATTAATTCGCCGGCCTTTTCATCATAAACCAAACTTTCTTTGGTTACAGGGCACGCTAATACTTCCAAAAGACTTGGATCTAATTTGCCATAATTAACTTTTTGCTCTTCGGACATTTGGTATTACCTTGAATAATAAATTAGTCTTAATGAATATGCTGATCGGATAATATACCATCTTGTGGCAACTTAAAATCCATTATTTTCATCATTAGAGAGACTCTATCTTTCAACGCCCCACACTCTAACAATAATTGTTTTTCAGCGGCATCAAATGGACACACCATCGCGAGTGAATTGATGAGTTCTTCGTCTGCTAAATCTTCAAATGCATTCAAATCGATTTTTATATCCATCGCGTTTAAATATTGCTTTAAAGCCGAAAAAAAACTGTCCATGGTTTTTATTTGCCCAATATCTGGTTCGGCGGCATCTTGGATAAATTCTGAATAGTCAGCTTTAATTTGACGGTAAGGCGTTGTGGTTGCTATTTCTTCAGTTATTCTGAAACGTCTTAGTCCGGTTAAGATGATAAAATACTGACTATTTGCGGTTTCTTCAAAATTTGAAATTAAACCGACACAACCAATATTATATAAATCTGGGTCTTTATTTGCAGTACCGAAGTTATCGTTATTTTCAATGGTTGAAGATATGGCCATTTTCGAAGGTTGTATCATGCCGATGACCCCTTCATTTTTACGGGCATCTTCGATCATTTTTTTATAATGAGGCTCAAAAATATTAAGCGGTAAATGTCCGCGTGGTAATAAAATGGCCCCCGTTAGTGGGAAGATAGGAAGCGTTATCGGTAAGTCATTCATGTTTTTTGGCCTTAAGTTTTATGAAAATAATATACTTGATAACTTTCTACGTGCCGCCACCGTAAAAGGATCCATTGGCCCGGCCATTTCAAAAAATTTAAGTAGTTGTGTTCGTGCCCCATCTTCCTGCCAAGAACGGTCTGCTGCTATAATATAGAGCAATTGATCAGCTGCGTCTTCTTGAGAACCGATTGCCCATAAGGCCAAAGATAAATCAAACCTTGATTGATGATCGTCGGGGTTTTTCTCAATAGCTTTTTTAAGAGCGTCTAAATCACCAATATCGTCAAGTTGTTTCGCTGTTTCCAATGTGGCTATGGCGGCGGAGATCAAGGGGTCATTTTTATCTGCTGCACCAGAAAGAACTTGTTCTGCATTTTCAAGATCGTTTAGTTTTATTAAAACGTTTGCGAGCCCGGCAGTTGCTTTTAAATTTGTTTCATCAAGTTGCATTGCTTGTGAATAGGCACCGCCTGCTTCTTGGTATTGTTCTTGGCTGAATGCGTTTTCTGCAAATTCAAGAATTTGATCTATTTCGGATGGTCCCATTTCGGGGGCTATTTTTCCGATAAACTCTCGAATTTCAGTTTCAGTTTTTACGCCGGCAAAAGCATCCACGGGCCTGCCATCAACAAAGGCAACGACGGTTGGAACCGAACGGATTTGCATTTGTGCAGCAAGTTCTTGAACTTCGTCAATATTGACTTTAGCCATAATGACTGAACCATTTGCCTCCGTAACCACTTTTTCAAGAAGCGGAATTAGTGTTTTGCAAGGCTCGCACCAAGGCGCCCAAAAATCCACCAATACGGGGACTTGCATTGATCTTTCGATCACATCAGAAACAAAATTTGTCATGTCTGCGTCAAAAATATTTACCGCAGCGTTACTAGGGGTATTTTCCATTTTTAAAACTCTTTAAAGTGTATCAAAATCTATGATAATCGGATCAAAGCCAAAATGCTTGATAAATTTCAACAAATCTTCGCGGTGTATAGTGGTTGTCGCTTCATTATGTAAAGGGTGATGGTTTAAATATTCATTTTCCATCATGCCTTTATCCAACACAACGATCAATTCTTTATGCTCAACATTAATTAATGAAAAGGGTGTTACAGACCCCGGTTTGATTCCGAGCATATCAATCATCCTTTCAGGAGACGCAAAACTAAGTCGCCCGACATTTAATTTTCCCGACGTAAAAAGTGCCTTCATCTCTAATCTTCTATCTTCACTGAGCACGGCGAGGATAAAGTTGTTTTTCTTATCTTTAAGAAATAGGCTTTTACAATGTCCGCCTTTAATTTCCCCACGTAATTTCTGCGACTCTTCAACGGTATATAGCGGCGCATGGCGACAAGTGGTGGTTTTAATCCCTAACTCTTCCAGCAAAGTGAATAGATCTTCTTCCTTAGCGGGCATGTTAATTCCTTGAATTCAAAGGGTTGTTACGTTCCAAATATATAACGCGAGATTTTTAATTAACCAAAGCAATTTTTTTGTAATTAAGGGCTTGCAATATCAAATTTGTTTTGTATTATCCCCCGCACAGACAACAAAATCGTTGTTTTAGCATCTTTTAGGTGCGGGCGTAGCTCAGTGGTAGAGCGTCACGTTGCCAACGTGAATGTCGAGAGTTCGAATCTCTTCGCCCGCTCCATTTTCCAAAAAATTGTTTTATCTTCTCATGGGCATTTTATAAAACGCCTAATTCAAATTTCATTTAGGTGATCTTTTACTAATTGTCATTTGATAAAATTGATGACGCAAGATGTGTTTTAGCTTAGCATTACCTTAAAGAAATCATAGGGAGAATGAAAACCATGTTCAAAAAATTAAGTTGGGCTCTAGGTTTAATTATTATCATTATTATAGGATTTCTAATTATAAGTCGCTCAATGCTTTATAATTATGATGTAAATGCTGATCATGCTTATGATTTTACGGCTACAGAAGCAACCATTATCCCGGTTGAAATTTCTGGAAATTCTCTTATGTTGCCAGCCTACGAAGGGGTTGGTCAATCCAGCTTCCTTAAAGTGGAAGTGGAAGCGTCTTTGTTTAGCCACGTGATCAGACCGAGCCTTGAATTATCAGGCAATAATGGCTCTGAAATTCAATATTTTGCGCATGGTGCTAATGGGGAACGCTATATTAATGTCAGTAAGTTGATTGAGGCAGGGGCACATGAAATCATTTTTGAGGAAAATTTTCTTTCTATTGTCGATGGAAAAACGGATCTTATACAATTTGAAAACCCAATTTTAAAAGACAAAAAAATTCTTATTCTTGCGCCTCATCCGGATGATGCTGAGATTGCATCTTTTGGGTTATATAGCGAACATGATGATATATTTATTGTTACAGTTACATCGGGAGATGCGGGTTCTTTTATGTATGATGAAGTTTATTCGAGTGATGAAGCAAAAGCCCACTATCTTAAGAAAGGTGAGGTCAGAACTTGGAACAGTTTATCAGTGCCAATGCTGGGTGGCGTGCCTCCTGAAAATCTTGTCAATCTTGGATTTAATGACGCGCGACTTAGGGGCATGTATAGAGATAAAGATTTGATAGCGAGCGGATTTTATACGGAAATTTCCGATATGAACACATTTAGAAAGCAAAATACATCTTATCTTGCAAAAGGGTTAGAAGGAATTAATAACTGGGATAGTCTGGTTGGTAATCTTGTTTATCTTATTGGTGAAATCAATCCGGATATAATTATCACACCTTCCCCCATGTTGGATATGCATAGCGATCATCAATACACGACAATCGCTGCGGTAGAGGCATTAAAAAAATTGAATAAACGAGATGGTCAACTACTGCTTTATACAAATCATCAGGTTAATTTTAATGAAAGATTTCCTTATGGTGAGATGGGATCTTTAATCTCGTTGCCGCCAACACCTAAAGGAAGCAATTATTTTAGACGTCTTTATTCTTATTCTATGTCGATTGATGTTCAGCGCAATAAAATTTTTGCACTTGATGCTATGAATGATTTACGCTTAGGAACAGATTATCGTTTTTCTGGCCGCGCATTCCAACAAGCATTTGAAACGCTATGGATGCAGTTAACAGGGAAAGACGAAAGTTATTTTCGTCGTTCCGTGAGAAGTAACGAATTTTTCTTCGTCATAGAAATGGATGATATCTATGACGATAAGAAATTAGATAAATTATAAATACATGGCGCGCCCAAGAATATTTCTGATGTCAGGCTTATAATTCTTTTCATCATAAACATTGCTGACGATTAAATTTTCTTGCGGTGTTAAGACGCAATCATTATCGGCAAGTTGATAATTACCATCAATAATTGCTGTCATTTTTCCATAATTCTTTTTCTCAATTTGTTGAATTGCCATTGCACCAAAATTTCCTGCGACCAGCTTATCTAGTGCATCCGGCTCACCGCTTCTTAATAAATATGCAAGTGGTTGCGTTAACACACTAACATTATGGTTTTGCCGTAAATCCTCATAAAGAATGTCGCCAATACCCCCGAGTTTCTCGTTTCCATATTGGTCTTTCTTTCCTTGATAGATGATATTGCCGTCTTTTAATTTTGCTCCTTCGGCGACGACGGCGACGGCATAATTCTCTGAATTTCGAACACGATCCGATATTATCAAATCACTAAAATGATTAAGATCAATTGCTACCTCTGGAATAAGCACCCTATCAGCAGAGGCAATATGACCACTTAAAAGTGCGGGTTCACCACTGTGTCTTCCAAAAAGTTCAATGATGGCGATGCGTTCATGGCTGGCGGCTGTACTGCGGATTTTATTAATACTATTAACACAGCGTGTCACACATGTGCTAAAACCAATGCAATAATCAGTTCCATTCACATCATTATCCATGGTTTTTGGAATGCTAATGACCGGAAAGTTCTTTTTCGTTAATTGAGCCGCAAATCTAAGTGATCCATCACCACCAATTGGTATAAGGGCATCTATTTCCATTAGATCCAGTATTTTTAAAATATGGTCTGTACAATCAAATGTGCCTTCTTTAAATGTTGACGCAGGGACATTATCTTTCAAAAATTCGGGCAAGAATTCAGCATTAATTTGTACGGGATTATAGCGGGATGTATGTAAAATAGTACCGCCAATATTTTCGACACCACTTAATTCTGATAAATGTAAAGGCCGTGAAAGAGCGCTGTTTATTTCAGGGTCACCATCCGGGTTATAATCAAGTAACCCTCTCCAGCCGCGCTTAATACCAACACAATCCCAACCGTTTTGTTCCGCACCTTTTACTGTGGCTTTAATGCAAGCATTTAATCCTGGGACATCGCCACCACTGGTTAATATGCCGATCTTCATTTCGTTTTCCTCATGATAAAAGATTATGTTTTTTTAATTGATGCCTTAACTGATGATAATTCAGATTTAAAAATTTAGCAGCTTCTTTTTGGTTAAATTTACTTTTATTGAGAGCATGATGTAATAATTCTTTTTCATGGTTTTCTACACTTTCTTGAAAATCTAAAGGTTCATTAAAAATCGCTGTTTCGGGTTTAATTTCTTTTTGGATTTTTACCTTATGCTTAGAAGAAACTGTTGACGGTCTATATGGTGAATTAAAGGGATCTAGAAGAACGCCCTCAATTGGATGAAATTCATTTTCACTATAATAGACGGCCCGCTCAATAACATTTTTGAGTTCTCTTACGTTTCCAGGCCAAGTGTGCTCCAAAAGCATTTCTAAAACGCTTTCAGAAAAACCAGGAAAAGATTCCCAGCCCACTTCTTGTGCAATTTTTTGTCCAAAATGAATGGCTAATATTAAAATATCTTCTTTACGGTGCCGAAGAGAAGGAAGCGTTATGACATCAAGGGCCAACCGGTCAAGCAGGTCATGTCGAAAATCACCTGCTTCAGCAGCGCTAGGCAAATCAATGTTTGCGGCTCCTATTATGCGCACATCGGTATGAATTGTTTTATTGCTGCCTACTCTTTGAAAGGTGCCATATTCTGTAATGCGCAGTATTTTTTCTTGAGCAGACAACGAGGTCGTTGCTATTTCATCAAGAAAAATTGTACCTTTATCCGCTTCTTCAAATCGCCCTATCCTTTTTCCTTGAGCACCAGTAAAAGAACCAGCCTCATGACCGAATAATTCAGATTCAAGCAAGGTATCCGGTAAAGCTGCGCAATTAACTTGCACAAATTTTTGTTCCCATCTAGGGGATAAGAAATGTAAGCGCGACGCAATCAATTCTTTACCCGTTCCCCGTTCCCCGATTACAAGCACGGGCCTATCGTGGCGCGCTGCCCGACTGGCCTGTTCGATAATTTCTAAAAACGCGGGACTTTCGCCAATAATTATTTGTTGGTCATATTTCATTGATAAAAAATATCAAATAATGATAATAATTACTAATTAATAATAAAAATTTTATTATTAAAGCTCACCTATAAAAAGAGATAAAACCAAATAAACATTATATTGTAATGAGTTAGGGCAAAAATTCAAAACTGGCACAACTTATGCAATGTAAGTGGCGAAGGTCCAGAGTTGGGGCATATAATTTTTGGAGACATCAAATGGGCATTTTTACTCGCCTAACAGACATAATAAATTCAAACATCACACATCTTCTAGATAAAGCAGAAGATCCGGACAAAATGATCCGTATGATGATACAGGAAATGGAAGATACACTTGTTGAAGTGCGCTCTTCAGCGGCCCGTGTTATTGCCGACCGTAAAGAATTAGACCGTAACATATCACGTCTTAAGAAGGTAGAAGACGATTGGTATGCGAAAGCAGAATTAGCCTTAAGCAAAGATAGAGAGGATCTTGCAAATGCAGCACTCATTGAAAAAGCAAAACTGGTTGACCTCGCTCTGGAATTGGAGCAGGACCGCGCTCCTTTAGAAGATGCGCTTAAAAAATATGAAGAGGATATTATTCTTCTGGAAGCCAAAATTAAAGAAGCAAAACAAAAACAAAAAGCACTATATGAACGTCAAAACTCAGCACAGTCCAGATTAACAGTACGGGCAAAGCTGTATAGCAACCGGATTGAAGATGTGATGAACCGTTTCAATATGATGGAAAGGCGCGTTAAGGAAACAGAAAGCCGTGTTGAAGCAGAAGAAATGGGACGTGAGATGAACTTATATTAAGAGTTTGCCGACTTAGTTGCCAATGAAGCAGTTGCCGATGAATTGGCCGCATTAAAAGAAAAGCTTGCAAAGAAATCAAGCAAAGATGAAAAGAAATAAAAATCAGTGTATCCTGACCATCTTAGGTCAAGGAAAGGATAGAAAATGGAAATAGTTGGTATACTTTTTATGGCGATTGTCGCGCCAATATGGGTTTTGCTTCATTATATAACCAGATGGAAATCAACCAAAACCATCAGCAATGAAGACGAAAACATTTTAGCGGAATTATGGGAAAGTGCAGACAGAATTGAGGCGCTACTTAATAACATCGAACGTATTTTAGATACCGACTCCCCAGACTGGAGAAATAAATAATGTTTAGAGATAAAAAAACGCCAAAATATAGAAAGTTATATTTGGATAAACAAAATGCTAAAATATCTGGTGTTTGCGCCGGCGTAGGAGATTATTTTGGTCTAGATCCCATGGTCGTGCGAATTGTTACAGTGCTTATTGCACTTTTTGGCGGCGGATTAATCATATTAGGTTATATCCTACTGACCATATTCTTAGATGCGAAGCCAAAGGATATGTTTGAGAGTAAAAAAGAAAGTGAATTTTGGAAATCAGTGAGAACCGAGCCATCCAATACGGTGCGCGATGTGAGATATAAATTTCGTGATATTGAGCGACGTCTAAGAGCCGCTGAAGCTCATGTTACGTCACCACAATATAATCTTCACCGCGAAATTAACGATTTAGATAGGTGAATTTTAAGATGGACATTTTTGTCAAGCCAACATCAGAAAATCCATCTAGGGGGATTTTAAAACTTGGAAATAAAACCTATCCTTGCGCTTTAGGTAAAGGGGGTATTTCTTTTGAAAAACAAGAAGGCGATCATAAGAGTCCTGTGGGGAAATTTAGACTAAGAAGTGTTTATTATAGATATGATAAATTGGATAAACCAATATATAGCCAAGTTCCGATGATGGCTTTACTTAAAGAAGACGGTTGGTGCGATGATCCGAATGATGCCGCTTATAATAAAGCAGTGATGCTTCCTTACCATGCTAGTGCTGAGGAGCTTTGGCGGGACGATGATTTATATGATATTTTGGTGGTCTTGGGGTATAACGATAATCCTCCTATAACCGGCAAAGGTAGTGCGATATTCATGCATGTAGCACGTGATCTAGAAGATCATGAATTCAAAGGGACTGAAGGGTGTGTGTCATTGAAAAAAGATGACTTATTGGAACTATTGCCCAAGCTTACGACTGATACCCACTTAGAGATATCAGCTTAATTGAACATCAAAATTCATCTTTATCAGTTGTAAATTCTGGAATTTCAGTTATTGCTGTAATTTTAAAACCACGTCTTCGTGGGTATTTAGAACGAATTTTTTTAATGACGCTTTTGACATTTTTCGCGGGCAATTCGATATATCGTTAGTCTGCCCATCCATCATCATAGCGTGGGTGGGACTCAGCAAAATCAACGGCTGCTCTAACTTCGGTATTATACATTACAACTTCGTAAATTCGTGTGTTACGAATTTCACTAATGCTTGTATCTCTAGCTGGATAAGAATTATTCATATAAACGATGAGTTTCCTAATATACTTCTGCGACTTCGCCGTGAACAAACCCCAATCTTGCTGGATGAAGACGTTGGCATTGTGCTAATGCTTCATCTTCTGTGTGAGCTCTTACCATTATTAAATGAGTGTCAGCCCATTTAGCTTCGAAGCTCGGGTGATTTTGTTTACTGCGAACGGCTTGACGCACTTCTTCGTTATAAACAGGGATTTCAAAACTCTTTTTCATGATTAATCCTTCATGATTCTAATACTTTTTTTACTAATTACTGAATTATTACTCTATATTAGTTATCAAATTGATAACAACGAGCATTTTATTAAATATTTAATGACTAAGAATTCTCATGACCCTAAGGGTCGGTACATTGAAATGATAAATTTGGGAGAGCTCAAAGAAGATGCTCGACAAGCAGAGATTGTTGAAATATTTCAGCATCTTCATCAAATTTTATCCATCAAAAATAAGAAAAAAGAAAAAAATTTCTTCAGTAAAATATTCTCAGCAGGTAAAGAGGATGTCGATATAGAAGGCCTATATATCTATGGAGATGTAGGGCGCGGAAAATCAATGCTAATGGATCTTTTTTATGATTTGGCGCCAGGTCAAAAGAGACGAGTTTATTTTCACGCCTTTATGTTAGAGATCCATCAAGAAATTCATGAATGGCGTTATATGAAACCGCAAGATCGAATAAATAAATTCGGTACGGATATCGATGATCCAATACAACCTTTGGCGGCTTCAATTGCTGAAAAAAGTCCTTTGCTTTGTTTTGATGAATTTCAAGTGACCGATGTAACCGACGCTATGATTTTAGGGCGCCTTTTTGAGGCATTATTTGCCAGAGGTGTTTTATTGGTGCTGACTTCAAATAGAATTCCAGATGATTTGTATAAAGACGGTTTAAATAGAGGACTGTTTTTACCTACTATTGAGCTTATTAAAAATAAATTGGAGGTCGTGGAATTAAATGGTCCTATGGATTATCGACTTGAACGCATGAAGGGAATGGAAGTTTATCATTTTCCTTTAGGGGAAAAGGCCACGAAAGAGCTTTCAAATGCATTTTGGCGTCTCACGGACCATGAGGTCGACGATAGAACCGAAGTCGGTCCTGATACCATAGAAGTTCAAGGGCGAGTTTTAACGGTCCCTGTCGCGTCAAGGGGGGTGGCGGTTGTATCGTTTAAAAAAATGTGTGGTGCGGCACTCGGTTCTGCGGATTATTTGGCACTTGCTTGGAAGTATCACACTATCATTATGGTGGGTATACCTATACTTGGCCCTGAGAACCGAAATGAGGCAAAACGATTCGTGACTTTTATTGACGCTTTATACGAAAATAACGTAAAGTTTTTATGTTGTGCTGAGGTTGCGCCGAATGAATTGTATGCCGAGGGACATGGGCATTTTGAGTTTCAAAGAACAGTTTCCAGATTAATGGAAATGCAGTCAAAAGAGTATCTGGCAAAAGGCCATGCCATCTGATTTTTAGTTGTAATTTAAAGTAATTTTGTAATTACAAAAGTAAGCGGTTCCAATTTGTCCGTTTTATGTTTAAAAAACGTATAGAAACGGTTGCGCAATCAGTATTTTCGCGCTACATCGGAGGCAATAAATATATTATTAAAACTGGGGAAAAGGAAAATACCTTTTCGCCTAAAATTTATCTAGGAGTTAATTCAACATGGCACGTAAAAAAATAGCACTGATCGGTGGCGGTCAAATCGGTGGCACACTCGCTCATCTTGCAGGACTAAAAGGTCTTGGTGATGTGGTCATTTTCGATATTGCTGATGGTCTACCGCAAGGTAAAGCGCTTGATATCGCGCAAAGTTCAACGGTAGAAGGTTATGACGCAGCCATTTCCGGTACAGGTGATTATTCTGATATTGCTGGTGCTGACGTTGTTATCGTTACGGCTGGTGTTGCTCGTAAGCCTGGTATGAGCCGTGATGATCTTCTTGGTATTAACTGTAAAGTTATGAAATCAGTTGGTGAAGGGATCCGTGATCATGCACCTGATGCATTTGTAATATGTATCACGAACCCATTAGACGTGATGGTTTGGGCGCTTCAAAAATATTCAGGTCTTCCTGCAAATAAAGTTGTGGGTATGGCTGGCGTTCTTGATAGTGCACGCTTTACATTGTTCCTTGCTGAAGAATTTAATGTATCTGTTGCCGATATTAACGCATTTGTGCTTGGTGGACATGGCGATAGTATGGTTCCACTTGCTCGTTATTCAACGGTAGCCGGCATTCCTATTCCGGATCTTGTGGAAATGGGTTGGACGACAAATGAGAAACTTGAGCAAATCATTCAACGTACACGTGATGGTGGCGCAGAGATCGTTGGTCTACTTAAAACGGGTTCTGCATTTTATGCTCCTGCAACATCGGCAATTGCGATGGCGGAAAGTTACCTTGGTGATCAACGTCGATTACTTCCATGTGCCGTGGAGCTAAACGGTGAATATGGTCAGGATAATATGTATGTTGGTGTTCCTTGTATCATTGGTGAAAATGGCGTTGAAAAGATTGTAGAGATTAATCTTGATGAAGAAGAAAAAGCAGGTTTTGACCATAGCGTAGATGCTGTTAAAGGCCTAATGGATGCTGTTAAAGCAATTGACCCTGCATTAGCAGAATAATAATAAACTTTAAGGGTAAGGGTTTTCTTAATCCTTATCCTTTAAAAGGGCGTATAAGTTAATATATCTCAAAAGAGAAAAGGTAAAACCTATGAATATTCATGAATATCAGGCGAAAGCACTTTTGAAAGAGTATGGCGCATCAGTACTTGGTGGCGGCATTGCATATACTGCGGATGAAGCTGAGCAGGTCGCTAAAGACTTAGGTGGTCCTGTATGGGTTGTGAAAGCACAAATCCATGCTGGCGGTCGCGGAAAAGGTGGCGGCGTAAAGGTTGTCAAATCAGTGGAAGATGTGAAGCAAGTTGCTTCAGAGATGATAGGAATGAACCTCGTTACTCATCAGACAGGTCCAGCTGGTAAAGAAGTGAACCAGGTATACATTGAAGATGGTTGTGCAATTGCCAATGAACTCTATGTGAGTATTGTTGTGGACCGCGAAAGCAGTCGAGTAGCAATCATTGCTTCATCTGAAGGGGGCATGGATATTGAAGAAGTGGCCGCTGAAGCACCTGAAAAAATCATTACCGTTACCATTGATCCGGCTTCTGGCCTTTCTGGGTTTCATTGCAGAAAAGTTGCTTTTGGTATGGGACTTACTGGTAAAGCAGCAGGTGGTGTCGCAAAGGTTATCGCGGCGCTTTATAAAGCATTTATGGATAAAGACGCCGCAATGTTGGAAATTAACCCACTTGTCGTAACGGAAGATGACGATGTTGTTGTTCTTGATGCGAAAATGGGTTTTGATGGAAATTCATTATATCGTCATAAAGACGTTCAAGAGCTTCGTGATCCAACAGAAGAAGATCCAATGGAGCTTGAGGCAGCAAAACATGAGCTAAATTATATTAAACTAGACGGCAGCATTGGCTGCATGGTGAATGGTGCCGGCCTTGCGATGTCAACGATGGATATTATTAAGTTAAAAGGTGGCTCGCCAGCTAACTTCTTGGATGTAGGGGGCGGGGCCACTCGAGAGCGCGTTACTGAAGCATTCAAAATCATTATGAGTGATCCGAATGTTGAAGGAATTCTCGTAAATATCTTTGGCGGTATTATGCGCTGTGATGTCATCGCAGAAGGTGTTGTTGCTGCCGCAAAAGAGCTCTCTCTTACGGTTCCATTGATAGTGCGCCTTGAAGGTACAAATGTTGAAAAAGGAAAAGAAATTATGGCCAATAGCGGTATCAATATTATCTCTGCTTCTGACCTTGGTGATGCTGCGGTTAAAGCGGTTGCAGCAGTTAAGGAGGCTAAATAATGTCTATTCTCGTAAATTCACAAACAAAAGTAATTTGTCAGGGCTTCACTGGTGCACAGGGAACATTCCATTCCGAGCAAGCGATTGCCTATGGCACAAAAATGGTTGGTGGCGTGACACCTGGTAAAGGTGGCGGCGATCATTTAGGTCTTCCCGTTTTTAATACAGTTGATGAAGCGGTTCATAAAACAGAAGCGAATGCATCTGTTATTTATGTGCCCCCTCCTTTTGCTGCGGACGCTATTTTAGAAGCGATTGATGCTAAATTAGAATTGATAGTTTGTATCACAGAGGGAATTCCGGTTCTTGATATGGTTAAAGTAAAACGTGCTCTTCAAGGTTCAAGTTCTCGTCTTATAGGACCAAACTGTCCAGGCGCTATAACACCTGGCGAATGTAAAATCGGTATTATGCCAGGTCATATTCACCAAAAAGGTTCTGTAGGTGTTGTATCACGGTCTGGCACGCTCACATACGAAGCAGTTCATCAAACGACAGTAGTAGGCCTCGGTCAAACAACATGTGTTGGTATTGGCGGTGATCCTGTAAACGGTACAAACTTTATCGACGTCCTTGAGGGCTTTTTGGAAGATGACGAAACTGAATCAATTATTATGATCGGTGAGATTGGTGGTTCTGCAGAAGAAGAAGCAGCAGAGTTTTTAAAATCACATAAAATTCAAAAACCTACTGTTGGATTTATCGCAGGTCGTACAGCGCCTCCCGGCCGTACGATGGGTCATGCTGGTGCGATTGTATCGGGGGGTAAAGGTGGCGCAGAAGACAAGATTGAAACAATGCGAAGTGCAGGGATTAATATTTCTGAATCTCCTTCTGAACTCGGTACAACATTGATGGATGTTTTAAAGGGTTAAACAATTTTAAATCAATGTGATTTAGAATGTTATTCTTTATTGAACAAATATAACGGGCTCGAATGATATGAGTATAGACAGCAAAGACAATCTTTTTAACGGCTCAAGTGGAGCATTTGTTGAAGAATTATTCGCGAGATATTCTCGTGACCCTTCCTCAGTTGATCCAAGCTGGCAAGAATATTTTCAGGAACTGGCAGAAGACGCGCGCACGCTTATGGGTGCGGGCCTTGAGAAACCAGGTGCATCATGGAAACGTTCAGATTGGCCTTATGATGATAGTGATGACCTTGTGTCGGCACTAAATCCTGGATTTGAAGCTAAAATTCAGAAAAAGAAGGGAACGGCAAGCGAAGAAGATATTCGTAAAGCAACGCTCGATTCCATTCGTTGTCTCATGATGATCCGTACTTATCGCGTGCGTGGTCACCTTCATGCTGATCTTGATCCATTAGGACTTACTGAAAAACCATATCATTCCGAACTTGATCCAGAAACTTACGGGTTTGCTGAAGGTGATTTAGACCGTGAAATTTTCTTAGATAATGTTCTTGGGCTTGAAACGGCAACTGTTCGTGAAGTATTAGAAATTCTTAACCGTACCTATTGTTCAACATTCGGTGTTGAATTTATGCATATTAACGATCCGGAAGAAAAAAGCTGGATTTTGCAACGTATTGAAGGTCGTGACAAAGAAATTCATTTTACTGATAATGGTAAGAAAGCTATTTTACAAAAACTTACTGAAGCTGAAGGCTATGAAAGCTATTTAGCTAAAAAATATGTCGGTACCAAAAGGTTTGGTTTAGATGGTGCGGAAACACTTATTCCTGCGCTTGAAGCGGTGATTAAGACCGGTGGCCAAAACGGTATTAAAGAGATTGTTTTAGGGATGCCTCACCGCGGTCGCTTAAATGTTCTAACAAATGTGATGAGCAAATCATATCAAGCTATTTTCCATGAGTTTCATGGTGGATCATCAACACCGGATGAGATTGAAGGATCAGGCGATGTGAAGTACCATCTTGGGGCTTCTTCCGACCGAGAGTTTGATGGCAATGAAGTTCATTTGTCCTTAACAGCAAACCCTTCCCATTTGGAAGCGGTTAATCCAGTTGCACTTGGTAAAACACGTGCCAAGCTTACGCAACGTGGTGATATCGGTGGAACAAGTGTTCTAACACTATTGATGCATGGTGATGCGGCTTTTGCGGGTCAAGGCATTGTCGCGGAAGGTTTTGCGATTAGTGATTTGCTTGGATATAGCACGGGCGGTACAATTCATGTGGTTGTGAATAACCAAATTGGATTTACAACAACGCCACATTATTCACGTTCTTCACCTTACCCATCAGATATGGCTAAAGCAATTCAAGCACCCGTTTTCCATGCCAATGGTGATGATCCAGAGGCTGTCGTATTTGCAATGAAATTGGCTACTGAATATCGTCAAAAATTCAAAAAGGATGTTGTAGTTGATATGTTCTGTTATCGCCGATTTGGCCATAATGAGGGCGATGAACCATCCTTCACACAGCCATTAATGTATAAACGGATCAAAAATCAATCCTCAACTCGGACGATCTATGCGGAACGCCTCGTGCGCGAAGGTGTCATGACCGCCGCTGAGACGGACCAAATGGTGACGGATTTTAATAAATATCTTGATGGTGAATTTGAGGCTGCAAAAGATTATAAAGCTGAGAAAGCTGATTGGTTCGCCGGCAGTTGGTCTGGTTTAGAGCGCCCCGATAACGATTTACGCCGCGGCAGTGATACAGGCGTTAGCAGTGATGAACTTCAGGACTTAGGAAAATTACTAACGACCGTTCCAAAAGGATTTAAAATTCACCGTACATTGCAGCGTACTTTAGATGCGAAAGCACGTATGTTCGAAGCAGGTGAAAATTTTGACTGGGCGACAGCCGAGGCACTTGCGTTTGGTACTTTAATTCGTGAAGGGCATCGTGTTCGTCTTTCTGGGCAAGATAGTCAACGTGGTACATTCTCGCAGCGTCATAGTGTTTTTATCGATCAAGATACTGAAGAACGTTATGCGCCACTTGCACATGCCGGTGATGGACCGGACGCCCATGCAACCTATGAAGTAATTGATAGTGCGCTTTCAGAGGAAGCGGTTCTTGGTTTTGAGTATGGTTATACCATGGCGGAACCAAATGCGCTTGTTATCTGGGAAGCACAATTTGGTGATTTTGCCAATGGCGCCCAAATGATATTTGATCAATTTATCTCTAGCGCGGAATCAAAATGGCTGCGCTTTAGTGGACTTGTGGTTTGTTTGCCGCATGGATATGAAGGACAAGGTCCAGAGCATTCATCAGCAAGACTTGAACGTTTCTTGCAGCTTTGTGCAGAAGATAATATGCAAGTCGTTAATTGCACGACACCGGCAAATTATTATCATGTATTGCGCCGTCAAATGAAGCGTAAATTCCGTAAACCTTTGATCATTATGACACCAAAATCATTACTTCGTCATAAACTTGCGACATCGAAAATAGAAGACATGGCTGAAAACTCAGAATTTCACCGTATTCTTTGGGATGATGCACAGTCGGATCCACATAAAACAATTAAGATTAATAAAGACAGCGGTATTAAACGTGTCGTCCTTTGTTCGGGTAAAGTATATTATGATATTATGGCAGAACGTGATGCGCGCGGCCAAAAAGATACATATTTAATGCGCCTTGAACAGCTCTATCCGTTCCCTGGTGAAGCTTTGGCGAAAGAGCTTAAGCGCTTTAAAAATCTTGAAGCGGTAGTTTGGTGTCAAGAAGAGCCGAAAAATATGGGTTCTTGGAGCTTTATTGATCCTTATATTGAAGATGTGCTTTCTAACGTTGGTGGTAAAGTGACGCGTCCGATTTATGCTGGAAGAAAAGCTGCTGCTTCTCCGGCGACAGGATTAATGGAACGACATAAAGTTGAGCAGGCTAATTTGATTGATCAGGCCTTAACAATTACAAAAAGATAGTTATATAAAATAAATAATAATAAGGAGAAGGTCATATGGCCGTCGAAGTTCACGTACCGGTACTTGGTGAGTCAGTCACTGAAGCGACAGTAGGAAAATGGTATAAAGCCGTTGGTGAAGCCGTTGCTGTTGATGAAGTTATTTGTGAATTAGAAACAGACAAAGTTGCTTTAGAAGTAACAGCTTCTGCGTCTGGTGCATTATCTGAAATTATTGCTGAAGAAGGCGATAATGTTGAGGTTGGTGCTCTTCTTGGTAAGATTGACGAAACGGCGAAAGGTGCGGCATCTGCTGCCCCTGCCGCAGCTCCTGAAAAGGCTCCAGAGCCAGCAAAAGAAGTTATAGCTCCTGCTACGGAAGAGGCCCCAGCCGCAGCGGCGAAGGGTGTAAATGCAAGACCTGCGGCTGCAAAACTTGCTTCTGAAAAGGGTGTTGACCTTGCGACAGTAACAGGCACTGGCGCAGGTGGAACAATTACGAAAGCAGATGTGCTTGCGCATCTTTCAGGCGCGCCTGCATCAGTAGCAACGGCCTCTACGGCTGCCCCAATAGTAGCCGCCCCACAAGAAGAAGTCGTTCCGATGACGCGTCTTCGCCGTACAATAGCGAAACGATTAAAAGATGCACAAAATACTGCTGCGATGCTAACTACATATAATGAAGTGGATATGTCAGCGGTGATGGCACTTCGTTCACAATATAAAGAAGTCTTTGAAAAGAAGCATGGCGCACGCCTTGGCTTTATGTCTTTCTTCACGAAAGCATGTGTGGCGGCACTAAAAGAAATTCCGGAAGTGAATGCAGAAATTCGCGACGACAGTATTGTTTATAAAAATTACTATAATGTTGGTGTGGCGGCTTCAACTCCATCTGGCCTTGTTGTCCCGGTTGTAAAAAATGCGCAAGACATGGGTTTTGCAGATATCGAAAAAGAGATTGCTCGTTTAGGCGGTCTTGCCCGTGACGGGAAACTCGCCATGGATGATATGATGGGTGGCACTTTCACCATTTCAAATGGTGGTGTTTTTGGCTCACTTCTCTCAAGCCCGATTTTGAACGCACCGCAATCCGGAATTTTAGGAATGCACACAATTCAGAAACGTGCTGTTGTGGTGAACGACGAGATTGTTATTCGTCCAATGATGTATCTATCGCTATCATATGATCACCGTATTGTTGATGGTAAAGGTGCGGTAACGTTCTTAGTTCGTGTTAAAGAGAATTTAGAAGATCCACAGCGACTTGTGTTGGATCTATAGGCGGTTCTTGATTTTTAATAATAATAAATTGGAAGTTCGTAATGAGCGATAATTATGATTTGGTTGTCATCGGCGGTGGCCCCGGTGGATATGTAGCGGCGATTAAAGCGGCACAACTTGGACTTAAAACGGCATGCGTTGAAATGCGTGGTGCTCTTGGCGGTACTTGTCTCAATGTGGGTTGTATGCCTTCTAAGGCTCTTCTTCATGCTTCAGAATTATTTGATGAAGCAAATGGCAGCATGGATAAGTTCGGTATTTCGACGGGTAAAGTTTCCATCGATATTTCAAAATTGATGGATCATAAAGATGGCATCGTCACGGACCTTACTAAGGGCGTAGAATTTTTATTTAAGAAAAATAAAATTGATTATGTTCAAGGCCGCGGAAAAGTTGCGGCGGCAGGTAAAGTTGAAGTTGCACTGAATGATGGTGGCACACAAACGATAGACACTAAAAATATTATTATTGCGACTGGCTCTGACGTAGCGGCGCTTCCTGGTATTGAAATTGATGAGAAAATTGTTGTTTCATCAACGGGCGCTTTGAGCCTACCTAAAGTACCAAAACATATGGTCGTTATCGGTGGCGGTGTTATTGGTCTTGAACTTGGTTCCGTATGGAAACGACTGGGTGCGGAAGTAACCGTCGTTGAATATATGGACCGTATTACACCCGAAATGGACGGGGAAGTATCGAAAACTTTTGCACGTATTCTTAAAAAACAAGGGTTTAAATTTAAATTTAAATCTAAAGTCACTGCGGTTAAAACCACAAAAACGGGCGCAACGGTTTCTGTTGAGCCAGCTGCGGGTGGGGACACTGAAAAAATTAAGTCTGACGTGGTGTTGGTATCTGTTGGTCGCCGTCCTTATACAGAAGGCCTAGGTCTTGAAGAAGCGGGCGTAAAAATGACTGACCGTGGACAAGTAGAAATCAATGATCATTTCGAAACAAATATCCCTGGCATTTACGCCATTGGGGATGTTGTGCGTGGTGCAATGCTTGCTCATAAAGCCGAAGACGAAGGTGTCGCGGCTGTTGAAATTATTGCAGGATTCGCGGGACATGTGAATTACGATGCAATCCCAGGTGTGATTTATACAATGCCGGAAGTGGCCAGTGTCGGTAAAACGGAAGAGCAGCTTAAAGAAGCTGGTATTGCTTATAACACGGGTAAATTCCCCTTCACAGCGAACAGCCGCGCCAAAGCAAATAGTCAAACGGACGGGTTTGTTAAAGTGCTCTCTTCACAAGATACCGACATGATCCTTGGTGCGCATATTATTGGTGCGGATGCAGGAAACATGATCGCTGAACTAACTTTAGCCATTGAAAATGGTATTTCGGTTGAGGATGTTGCTTATTCATGTCATGCGCATCCAACTGAGAGTGAGGCCACTAAAGAAGCGGCCATGGCCGCAGGCGGTCTACCTATTCATATGTAAGGCTTATTTCATAAAGAAATAAAAGGGGCGGCTTTTTAGTCGCCTTTTTTATGTCTAAAATATATAGTGATGAAAAATAATATTCAGTATACGTCAATATAATAATTTAGGGTGAAAATCTTCAGATGAATATTCATCAATCGATGCAAATGGCGGTGAAGTTTGCTAATGGAAGGAATTTTGCAGAAGCAGAAAAAATCCTTCGGGGGATTTTGGCGACCAATAATCAATTTCATCCGGCTATTCATATGTTAGGACAGCTCGCATTTCAAAGTGGCCGCGATGATATTGCTGCAAAATTATTTCATCAAGCCGCAACGATTGACCCCAATAATGCTGGATATCACCGTGATTTTGCCGAGACACTTTTCTTTATGGGGCATTATAAAGATACGCTGATGGCAATAAATCGGTCAATTCAAATAAACCAGAATGACCCGAAAGCACATTTTATTGCTGGTAATGGGTTCATGCATATGGGGGAAAATGAACAAGCAATTAAAGCCTTTAAACATACTATTAAAATGGACCCTAACCATAGTTTTGCCCATAATAATTTGGGATCTGTGTATGAAAAAGAGGATAAATTAAAAGAAGCGAAAAATCACTATGAACTCGCGATGAAAGTAGATCAATCTAATGTACTTGCGATTAATAATCTTGCGACGCTTCTAACGGCTGAAGGAGATCTGGACAAAGCCAATAAGTTATTAAATCAGATTATAAAAACGAAACCAGATTATATTGAAGCGCATCATAATTTATCTGCCTTAAAACGATATAAGGAAGGGGATGAACACATTGCAATATTGTTGTCACTTCTTGAAAGTGTTGAACAAATCCCGCTTGATAATAAGTATCGATTATATTTCATTCTCGGAAAAGTTCATGCAGATCTAAAAGACTATGATAAAGCATTTGAATTTTATGAATTGGGTAACAATTTGAAAAGATCCACATTTGAATATTATGAAGATCGATTTATAGAAAATGTTGAAAAGATTAAAGCAATATATTCCAAAGAGAATATCGGAAAAGAAAAAGTTACAAAAAGTAATAAACCTGTTCCGATTTTTGTTGTTGGAATGCCTCGTTCTGGATCGACTCTAGTTGAACAAATATTAGCAAGTCATAGTGAAATATTTGGTGCAGGAGAACTTACTATTCTTAGTGAATATGTGAACGAGATAATACAGAATTATCCTGAAGACTTAGAAAAATTATCCGATCAAGAACTTCAAAAAATTGGTGGTAAATATTTGGATAAAATTAGTGCATTTGACCCTAATGCAAAATACATCGTTGATAAGAACCCTGGAAATTTTCTCTATGCAGGATTAATTAAAAAAATTCTACCAGAAGCCCTGATTATTAATACAAATAGAAATGCGATGGATTGTTGTGTTTCTAATTATACACATCTGTTTCTTGATACTATTCATTACACAAATGACCTTGGCGAATTGGGTCGTTATTTTAATATTTATAGCGATTTGATGGCACACTGGCGCTCAGTTCTTCCAAATGAAATGCTTTATGATATTTCTTATGAAGATGTGGTGGATAATCTTGAACAAGAAGCAAAAAGTTTAATTGAATTTACAGGTCTTGATTGGGAAGAAAGTTGCCTTGAATTTCATAAGAAAAAATCAAATGTGAAAACGGCAAGTGCCGCACAGGTGCGTAAGCCCATATATAAATCATCAGTGGAACGCTGGCGCGTTTATGAGGAGCATTTAGGGCCTCTCATATCAGCGTTGAAAGATAAAGAGTGATGAATTTCTAAATGCTTTTATTCATCAGCGTTTTCGATAATGTGCGGTTGAATTAACACAATCGTTTCTGGTTTTTTCCTGCTTTCATCAACATGTTTGAATAGGTTGCCAACGACGGGAACTGTCGTAACAGGATCATTGTCTGGTTCAGATATGTGTGTAACAAGCCTTAACTGACAATCCGTTGGAAATGCACTTGGCGGAATATCATATACTGCGCCAATGTGTTTTACACCTTTGGCAGCCGTATCGAATCCTAGCATGCCCCATATGCTGTTGGTTGTGGCATTTTCACCTTCAAATAATGTCCATGTTCCCAATAAATCTCGGCCTGTGGTGATTTCTTGTCCTTCATCGTGATATACATGTTCGCCATTAACATAATGGTCTTCCGTCCAGGAAACGGTTAATTTCCAATCACGCTGAAGATCCAGAAAAAATGGCGGCTAAAATAACAGCCTTAGTTAGATAACTATATATTTCAGGGAACTTGATATTTATTAAATTAAGTTCCCTGATTTAAGATTGAAAAAGGTCTATTTTTTCTTCGCGCTGGGGTGGGCGTTATTATAAACATCCATTAAATAGGCGGTGTCTACATCTGTATAATGTTGTGTTGTTGAAAGATCGGCGTGTCCAAGTAATTCCTGAATGGTTCTAAGGTCTCCACCCGCAGTTAATAAATGTGTTGCGAAACTATGGCGCAATGCATGTGGTGTTGCAGATGACGGTAATCCGAGGGCGATACGTACTTTTTGCATGGCGAGTTGCACATTTCTCGCGTTTAATCGTTTTCCGCGCACGCCAATGAAAAGCGGATCGCCATAGGATAATTTTTTAGGGCAAGCTTTAATATATTGTTTTATGGCATCAATTACCGCGGGTATAAGTGGTACTAGTCTTTCTTTTCCTCCTTTACCCGTCACGGTCATAATATCTTTCTTATCCAAATCCCCAACGTTAAGGCTTAGAGCTTCTGAAATACGTAAGCCGCAACCATAAAGAATAGTTAATACCGCAATATCACGCAGTGACACCCATTGGTCATCAGTAAAGTCGCCGACATCTTTGATGGTTCTTTTTGCGGCATCTTCACTTATTGGTCTAGGGAGTCGTTTTTTTAATTTTGGACTGCTGACGGCGTCAATGGCATCATTTGAAATGATTTTTTGGCGACGTAGATATTTATAAAAGGAACGAACTGCGCTAAAACTTCTGGCCATACTTGCAGGTGTTAGCCCGTCTCGTCTTCTTGCGGCGAGATAGCTTCTAAAATCGGCGGGATTTAAATTTTCGAGCGTTTTTTTATTTGGGGCATTTCCCACATGTTCATTTAGAAAGGAAAGAAATTTAATCAAATCTCTAAGATAAGCTTCATGAGTATGTGCTGAGACGCGTTTTTCGGAAATTAGATAATCTTGCCACTTTCTTATAAGCGGGGTTATTTCAGGATAGATTTTGTTTTCTAATTCTTTTGTTTTTGCCATTGGATCAAACATTTATGAAATGATTTCCCGAGAAACCTTAAAAGCTCCGTGCCTTGTCCGGGGTAAAACATATCTGCATCGCGACTACCAAAAGATAATATACCCGGTGGATTATGATCAGTTGCTGGTATTCTAACGAGAGCTTCAGCCTTAACCAATGATTTGGCCGGTCCAAATATTTCTTCCGAAACATCGACATCACCACGCAATTGAATGATATCGTCTTTTCCGAGATATTTATTAGCATGCCCTTTCGATAAAGGAGCGACTTCTTTTAGCGAAGGTATCTTATTTGCATGACCTTTTTCAAAGCAGATCCGGATCACATCAATATGCAGCATATCAGGCCAATCCTGTGTCACGATATGTCCTATATGTTGAATACTGTCAGTGTCAAGTAAGGCAAGTACCGCTTCATGCACTTGTACTTGGGTCGTTAGATTATTGCGCGACGTGTCTATTAAATGGCCTTGGCTGTTTCTAATGTCTTCAAGATTACTTTTAAGTTTTTCAATCATCATATTTTGAAAATCAACCACACCATCATCAGTAGTTCTGTCTGGCGCTGTAAGGACCATTAGCAGTTCAGGATTATCATTTAGAAAAGACGGGTTGTTTCGAAGAAAATTTTTAATATCTTCTACGTTTAACTTAGAACTGATTTCTTTTTTCTCGGCCATATTAATTTTACGCTATCAGGCGATATTTTGCCCGGTTTTTTCCCAATCTTTGACAAAAGCGGCTAATCCGCTATCCGTTAATGGATGTTTGAAAAGTTGGTGAACGACTTTAGGTGGAATTGTTGCAACGTCTGCGCCTATCACAGCACTATCAAGAATATGCATATTATGTCTTGTGCTTGCGACGAGGATTTCCGTTTTAAAATCGTAATTGTCATAAATGGTGCGGATATCCGCAATAAGGGCCATACCGTCGTGACCAATATCATCATGACGACCAACAAAAGGCGAAATAAATGCAGCGCCTGCTTTGGCGGCGAGTAACGCTTGCGTTGCAGAGAAGCAAAGAGTTACGTTAACCATTTTGCCTTGATCAGCGAAATGTTTACAAGTTTTAAGTCCGTCTGGTGTTAGCGGAACTTTAAGACATACATTATCAGCAATATCATAAAGAGCAGCGGCTTCGCGAACCATTGTTTCATAATCGGTCGCGGCAACTTCAGCACTAACTGGACCATCAACAAGATCACAGATTTCTTTTGTGACTTCAAAAATATCACGACCTGATTTTAAGATCAAAGACGGGTTGGTTGTGACACCATCCACAAGTCCGAGGTCAACCAGCGGTTTGATTTCGTCAATTTCTGCCGTGTCGATAAAAAATTTCATGATTTTGATGATCCTTCGTCTATAAAATGAATGCCTTTCTTGGCGGCATATTGATTTTAGCTTTTTGCCCTGAAATTATCTTTTATGCAAGGGTATATTAAGATAATGTATCCACGAAATAATAAACAAAATGATCCTTTTGAAAAGCAATTAATGTCAGAACTTTTTCCAACACGTAGAATTCAGGTGCTATTACCGCTTCCTTTAAGTGGTGTGCTTGATTATTTGATGCCTGAAGAAATGATGCTTGAAATTGGTGATTTTGTTACCGTGCCCCTCTCAGGACGTGAAATGCAAGGTGTTGTTTGGTCATTGAATGCACCAGAAAATGACATTCCGATTGAAAAATTAAAGTATGTTGTTCGAAAGGCAGAATTGCCACCCGTACCGGATACGTTGATCCAATTCGTGAAGTGGGTCGCTCAATATACTTTATCGCCTTTGGGGTCGGTTCTTAAGATTGCGCTTAGTGTTCCTAGAAAGTTTGATAAACCAAAAAAGAAAATCTTTTATCGTTTAAGTGAAGACTTGCCGGATAAAATGACCCCTGCAAGACAAAAAATTGTTGATGCGGCCATAGAAGACATGCCTTTAGCTGTCAAAACCTGGAAAGAGATTGCAGGTGTGAGTGATGGGGTTGTGCGTGGTATGATTAAAGCTGAAATGTTGGTGCCCGTTGAAGTGAGCGGTGAAGAAACATTCATAAATCCCGATATTGAACTTGAACGTGCACTATTATCAGAAGAACAAAAACAAGCGGCTGAACATATTATTACTCAACAGCGCACCAATTCATTTCGTACGATATTACTAGAAGGAGTAACAGGCAGTGGTAAAACGGAAGTTTATTTTGAAGCCATTGCAGAATGTTTAAAAGAAGAGAGTGCGCAAGTTCTAGTGCTGGTTCCTGAAATATCCTTAACAACACAGTGGCTAGATCGGTTTAAGGAACGTTTCGGTAGTGAACCTGTAATCTGGCATTCTGAAATGACACCCGCGCAAAGACGTAGAGCATGGTGGGCCACAATTCGGGGAGAAGCCCGCGTAATTGTTGGGGCCAGGTCAGCACTTTTTCTCCCCCTTCAAAAATTAAAATTAGTTATTGTCGATGAAGAACACTCAACAACGTTTAAGCAAGATGAGGGCGTGATGTATCATGGACGTGATATGGCTGTCGTTCGTGCGATGCAATCAGATTGCACGATTGTACTTGCCTCTGCAACGCCTTCCCTTGAAACAATGATTAATGCACAAAATGAAAAATATGACTGGTTATATTTAGGGGAACGTCATGGGCCTGCCGAACTACCTGCGATGTCGACGGTAGATTTACGTCATTATAAATTAAGGACAGGGTCAACAATAAGCGGCCCCTTATATGATGCGCTAAAAGAGAACTTGGAAAATGGTGAGCAGTCCTTACTCTATTTAAATAGGCGCGGTTATGCGCCACTCACATTATGTGGATCATGTGGCCACCGTATAGAATGTCCGCATTGTTCAGCATGGCTTGTCGAACATCAAAAATTTAAAAAACTTGAATGTCATCACTGCGGGTTTAATCGACGCCTTCCTGAACAATGCCCAAATTGTGAAGCAGTAGATAGTCTTATACCCTGCGGTCCGGGAGTTGAGCGCGTCGCAGAAGAAATTGAACTTCTTTTTCCTGAAGCACGATTAGCGATTATGTCAAGCGACGAGATATCTTCGCCGCCCGCTCTGAAAAAAATGGTCGAAAAAATTGAAAATCATGAAGTGGATTTTATTATTGGAACGCAGATAATCACAAAAGGATATCATTTTCCGATGCTAACACTCGTTGGGGTTATTGATGCCGATCTTGGTATGTCGGGAGCTGATCCAAGAGCGGCAGAGCGAGCCTGGCAGCAATTAGAACAAGTTGCGGGACGTGCAGGACGTGAAAAGCATGCAGGACGTGTTTTATTTCAAACCTATCAGCCGGATCATCCCGTTCTCAAAGCCTTAGTATCTGGTGATAAGGATTTATTTTTAGAAGCAGAAGCAGAAGCACGAGAAAATCAGAAACTGCCTCCGTACGGAAAATTAGCCTCTATTATTTTATCTGGAGCAGATCGGTCAAAAGTTCTTAGCTTTTCAAAAGAACTCTTAAAAAAATCGCCGCAATATGACAACGTTACAATATTAGGGCCTGTACCAGCGCCTCTCTCATATTTAAGGGGTAATTATAGATATCGTTTTTTAATCAAAGCGGATATTGAAGTAAATTTACAAAAGACTGTTCGTGATTGGTTATCTCAAATGAAAACAGGGCGCGGAATTAGGGTTCAAATAGATATTGATCCATATAGTTTTTACTAGAGAGCTAATTTCTGAAACATATATTCAAGCGTCATTACGCGCCCCAAAAGCCCTGGATCTTTAATATCATCGATTTTAAAATATTGATCCATAATCCTTACGCCTTTGGGAAGGATTGCTTTGATATAATTTTCTTTCAAAGTATCGGGTGGTGCAAAAGTTGCGAGCTTATGTTGAATGGCGTAGCTATTTTTCCTAAGCCAAATAGGGCGGAAGATCGTTAAATTATTTTTGATAATATTTTTAAATGGAACAGTTTCATTAAAGCGATAACCATAATCCGAATAATAAGAAGCCAAAGCAGGGCTGATTTTATTTATAAGCTCTCCTTGAAATTTTCCGTGTGTTTTAAAATTAAGTGGGATTTGAAGAGCTGCAGCAATATTTTCATAACTTATGAAAGGGGTAAGAAAATTACCAAGACGACTACTATTACTAAAATCTTTACTCGTCCAATAACGTAGTCTGAACCCGGGATAGGCATATTCAACTTGTGTTCTGCTCATCTTTTCATTTTCCAGATTTAGAGCATATTTAATTTTTTCTTTTAAGTGTCTTTTGTATTCAGAAACATCAATTTTTTCTGTGCAAAACTCTTGGGTAAAGCGGTGATAAAAAACACTCATTAAATCATCGACGGAATAAGCTTTATTGGGCAGATAAAAGAAATTTCGATAGATTTCTCCACCACCACCATTCAAAACCATTGTATTATTTTGGCTTCTGTGGCGTCTGGTTTCCATATTACCACCAAAATCATAGATTCCTTCAAAAGGAAAACCATCCAAGCCATAATAATTATCATTTATGATTTCAGCATATTGATCGGAAGATGGTTTTTTATGGTTGCTTTTGTCAACATGATTAATCTCTAATCCTTCGCCTTTTTCTATGGATTTGGCCACCAAAAAATCAGGACTTGAATTTTCGCCGTAGACATAAAGCTGTGGTGTTACGCTGGCGTCAATTAGTAACGATAGAAGAAGACGAGAATCATAACCGCCGGAAAGGGCTGTCGTAATATTTTTCCCATATGCACTCACAATCGTTTCCATCTGACCTTTGATGAGAGTTGCTTGCTCATAGAGTAATTCATCATAACTGGCCGATGAAGGATTGAAAGTCACAGGAAGGTTTTTTTTATGACTGATAACACCGCCTTTTTGAAGTTCAAAAAATGATAAACTATCCGCCAGTTATACTTCATTAAATGGTGTCGTGCTTCCATAGGTGGTTTCTTGAAAGCAATATTCATAAACTCCTTGGCGATCAATTGTTAAATTTGGGCTATTTTCTGCTAATGCTAAAACAGAAGAGCACCAAATATTTTGATTAACATCATGAAAAATACGTGCACCACCCAAAGGGTCACTAAGAAGATAAAGCTTATTATCTTTTTTAATAATGAGAGTAAATGTTCCTAAAAAATGCTCAGGCGATACTTTATTTGGATTAAAGTCTGAAATAAATTTCTTTAGCGCATTTTCACCGTGAGAGCCGCGTTAGAAAAAACAACCGCTTGAAATACAGAAGTCGCCTGTCTCTGTTTCATATATATTTGTAATAGGGGATATGGATTTTTTAAAAGAGATGATGCAATAAGAATCATCTTCAATAATTCTTGGGTTTTTCTGACCTTGTAACTCTAAAGTTTTAAGGATGGACTTTATATTGTTTTCTGAAATTTTATTTTTACGATATAGGACAAAATCATCCATTTAAATCACTCATTTTTTATTATAGATTTTGTAAGTATAAATTATACTTTTATCTCAGTGCATTATAACTATCAGTCGTGAATAGGCAATCGGGAATGATCGCTTTAATAAAATTAGGAAATCAGAAAAATTCATATTTTCCCTCAGTGAACTTTTGACTTCATATAGAAAAAAATTCACTAGGATAAAATGTGATCTTGCAGTATGCGAAACTGTGTGCTAGGTATCGCGCGACTATTGATAATTTATGACAGTTTTTTGTGACGTAAAATTTCTTGAAAACGTGGCAATATAAGGAAAAACAGTTAAAAATTATTTGTTTTTTTAGCCTAAGAATGATTCCTTCTTATCGGATTATTCTTTAACAAAAAGGAAGACATCAAAGTGTCATCTGAAAAAGCAGAACAAATTGCTTCTGAAAATATTTCGCTAACAGGTCTCGCTGGACGTTATGCTGTGGCGCTATTTGAAATTGCAGAAGAAGAAAAGTCTCTCGATCGGGTAGCTGATGAATTAGCTGGTTTAGCGTCTTTTTTAAATGATAATGAAGACCTACAACAAATAACGACAAGCCCAATCATATCACTTGCTAACAAATCTACGGCAATGGCGGCATTGGTGAAAGCAGCGAACTTTTCTAAAACAGTAAAGAATTTTATCGGTGTGGTGACCAATAATCGTCGCCTCGATCAATTAAATAATATCATTAATGAATTTAACAGAATGCTTTCCCACCATCGTGGTGAAGTGAATGCATCTGTCGTGACGGCTTATAAGCTTGACAAAAAACAGCTTGATGCACTTAGCAAAAAGCTTAAATCAATGGTTGGAAGTGACGTTAATGTGGAAACCGAAGTCGATGAAACTTTGCTTGGTGGCATGGTTGTTCGTTTAGGTTCTCGTATGATTGATAGTTCACTTAAAACAAAACTTGCTAATCTTGAAGCAACAATGAAAGAGGTTGGATAATGGACATCCGTGCAGCGGAAATTTCCAAAATATTGAAAGAACAGATCGCTAATTTCGGTGACGAAGCAGAAGTATCTGAAGTTGGTAAAGTTCTCTCAGTTGGTGACGGTATCGCTCGTGTATATGGTCTGGACAATGTGCAGGCTGGTGAAATGGTTGAATTCCCAGGTAATGTTCGTGGGATGGCTTTGAACTTAGAAGCTGACAACGTAGGTGTTGTTATTTTCGGTTCTGATCGTGATATTAAAGAAGGCGATACAGTTAAACGTCTTGGTACAATTGTGGACGTACCTGTTGGTAAAGGTTTGCTTGGTCGTGTTGTTGACGCGCTCGGTAACCCAATTGATGGCAAAGGCCCGATTGAAAACGTAACACGTGAACGCGTTGAAGTGAAAGCCCCAGGCATTATCCCTCGTAAATCAGTGCATGAGCCGGTTCAAACTGGACTTAAAGCGATTGATGCCCTTGTGCCTGTTGGTCGTGGACAACGTGAGCTTATCATTGGTGACCGTCAAACAGGTAAAACAGCCGTGGCGATTGATACTTTCCTTAATCAGAAAGAAGTTAATGCTGGTGATGACGAGAATAAGAAACTTTATTGTATTTATGTTGCGGTTGGACAGAAACGTTCAACAGTTGCTCAAATCGTAAAAACACTAGAAGAGCGCGGCGCGATGGAATATTCTATCGTTGTTGCGGCGACTGCTTCTGAGCCTGCACCAATGCAGTTCCTCGCACCTTATACAGGGACAGCGATGGGTGAATATTTCCGTGACAACGCAATGCATGCATTGATCGTTCATGATGACCTTTCAAAACAAGCGGTTGCTTATCGTCAAATGTCACTTCTCCTTCGTCGTCCTCCTGGTCGTGAAGCTTATCCTGGTGATGTTTTCTATCTTCATTCACGTCTTCTTGAACGTGCTGCGAAAATGGGTGATGCAGCGGGTAACGGTTCACTTACTGCGCTTCCGGTTATTGAAACACAAGCGGGTGACGTGTCTGCCTATATTCCGACAAACGTTATTTCGATTACAGATGGTCAGATCTTCCTTGAAACAGAACTATTCTATCAAGGTATCCGTCCTGCGATTAACGTTGGTCTATCAGTGTCTCGTGTGGGTTCATCTGCACAGGTAAAAGCTATGAAGCAAGTATCCGGTACAATTAAACTTGACCTTGCTCAGTACCGTGAAATGGCGGCGTTTGCGCAATTTGGTTCTGATCTTGATGCGTCAACGCAACAACTTCTTAATCGTGGTGCGCGTCTAACAGAACTATTGAAACAAGCTCAATATTCTCCAATGTCAGTAGCTGAACAAGTTGTATCAATCTTCGCAGGTGTAAACGGTTTCTTGGATAAGATTGAAGTTGGTGATGTTACTCGTTTCGAACAAGCTTTAATCTCTGATATGCATGCTAACAATAGTGAAGTAATGGATACGATCACGAAAGAAGCTAAAGTATCTGATGAGACAGCAGCGAAATTAAAAGAAGTGATCGGCAATTTTGCAGAGAACTTCGTATAAGAGCATTTGAAAAAATAGGATAAGTCAGTATGGCTAACCTCAAAGACCTCAGAAATCGAATTGCAAGTGTGACTTCTACGCAGAAGATCACCAAAGCAATGAAAATGGTTTCTGCATCAAAGCTTAAAAGAGCGCAGGATGCGGCGGAAGCGGCGCGTCCTTATGCGGAACGTATGGAAAATGTCCTTTCTTCAATTGCTTCAAGCATGAAAGGACAAACTGGCGGACCGGCTTTACTTGCTGGAACTGGCAGTGATCAGAAACAATTGGTTATTGTTGCTACATCAGAGCGCGGACTTTGCGGTGGATTTAATACAAATATTGTTAAAGCCGCAAAAGCAAAGATTAAAGCGCTTATTGAAGATGGTAAAGCAGTAACAATTATCACTATCGGTAAAAAAGGTGCCAGTGTACTTAAGCGTGAATATGAAGACAAAATGGTTCAGCACTTTGACATGTCTCATGTTAAAAATCTTGCGTTTGATGATGCTTCACCGATTGCGTCTCGTTTAATCGAAATGTATGAAGCGGGCGATTATGATGTATGTACGCTTTTCTTTGCTAAATTCATCAATGTTCTTACACAAGAAGTAACTCCACTTCAGCTTATTCCTGCATCAATTTCTGATGAAGGCGGTGCTGATTTGGGAAATGCTTGTTACGAATATGAACCTGATGAAAATGAAATTTTGGAAGATTTGCTACCACGCAATGTTGGTGTGCAGCTTTTCCGCGCGTTATTAGAAAACGCAGCCAGTGAACAGGGTTCTCGTATGACAGCGATGGATAATGCGACCCGTAATGCTGGTGAAATGATTGATGACCTGCGTACAACGTATAACCGTTCACGTCAGGCTGTGATTACAAATGAATTGATTGAAATTATTTCGGGCGCGGAAGCGCTTTAAGAACCATTGAAGCGGGCATAAGTGCCCCGGGAGTTAAATAAGATTATGACTACAGAAAATAAAGGTCACGTAGTTCAGGTAATTGGTGCCGTTGTGGACGTTAAGTTTGATGGCGATCTTCCTGCTATTTTGTCAGCGCTTGAGTTAGACAATAACGGTAACCGTTTGGTGCTCGAAGTTGCGCAGCATCTGGGTGAGAATACAGTTCGTACAATTGCGATGGACAGCACGGACGGTCTTGTTCGTGGTATGCCAGTTGCTGATACGGGTGCTCAAATCTCTGTTCCTGTTGGACCAAAAACATTAGGCCGTATTATGAACGTTGTCGGTGAGCCGATTGATGAGCGTGGCCCAATTGGAAATAAAGACGTTGCCCCAATTCATGCTGATGCGCCGGAGTTCTCAGAGCAATCAACTGAATCAGAAATTCTTGTTACCGGTATTAAGGTTGTTGACCTTCTTGCTCCATATGCGAAGGGTGGTAAAATTGGCCTCTTCGGTGGTGCGGGTGTTGGTAAAACAGTGCTTATTATGGAATTGATTAACAACATCGCGATTGGTGCTGGTGGTTATTCTGTTTTCGCCGGAGTTGGTGAGCGTACTCGTGAGGGTAACGATCTTTACCATGAAATGATTGAAAGTAAAGTTATCGATCTTGAGGGTGACGACAGTAAAGTGGCGCTTGTTTATGGTCAAATGAATGAGCCTCCTGGGGCGCGTGCTCGTGTTGCTCTTACGGGTCTAACGGTTGCTGAATATTTCCGTGACGTAGAAAACCAAGACGTTCTATTCTTTGTGGATAATATTTTCCGCTTTACACAAGCTGGTGCTGAGGTGTCCGCGCTTCTTGGTCGTATTCCTTCTGCCGTGGGTTATCAACCAACTCTTGCAACAGACATGGGTACACTTCAAGAACGTATTACATCAACAAGCAAGGGTTCGATTACATCTGTGCAAGCCATTTACGTGCCTGCTGATGACTTGACTGACCCTGCGCCTGCTGCTTCATTTGCCCATTTGGACGCGACAACCGTTCTTAATCGTGCAATCTCTGAAAAAGGTATTTACCCTGCGGTGGATCCACTCGATTCAACATCACGTATTCTTACGGCTGAAGTTGTTGGTGAAGAGCATTATAATGTTGCCCGTGAAGTTCAAGAAATTCTGCAAAAATATAAATCACTTCAAGACATCATTGCTATTCTTGGTATGGATGAACTATCTGAAGATGATAAACTTGTGGTATCTCGCGCACGTAAAGTTGAACGCTTTATGTCACAACCATTCCATGTTGCTGAAGTATTTACTAACATGCCTGGTAAGTTTGTTGAGCTTGAAGAAACAATTCGTAGCTTTAAAGAAATCATCAGCGGTGATCACGACGATCTTCCAGAAGCAGCTTTCCTTATGGTTGGCGGTATTGATGAAGTTATTGAAAAAGCGAAGAAAATGGCAGCCGCTGCTGCTTAATAAATAAAGGATTTAACGGTTATGGCCGATAAACTTCATTTTGAACTGGTATCACCAGCGAAGCTTTTAAAATCTGCGGATGTGGATATGGTTGTTGTGCCGGGCACAGAAGGTGACTTTGGTGTTCTTCCTGCCCATGCGCCAGTGGTATCGACATTACGTACTGGTGTTATTGAAGTTCATGATGGCGGCGAGCCGGAAAAGCTTCTTGTGGTTGGTGGTTTTGCTGAAGTGAATTCTGCGGGCCTTACGATCCTTGCTGAACTGGCGACGCCTATCAATGAAGTGGATAAAGCTGGCTATGAAGCTGAGCTTAAAAACTTAACTGAAGATGTTCAAGATGCAAAAGATGATGAAGCAAAGGCCCGTGCTGAAAAGGCGCGTGACAAAGTTGCTTCTATCTTAGAAGTTTTGGAACGCGAAGCCGCTTAAGTTGAATATATTATTTTATGAAAACCCGATTGATGAATATCGGTGGGGTTTTTTTATGACTTTCTTTATATTCATTATAGGCCTTGAGGGCATTCTTCGCCGCCGCAATGAAGGTAAAATGACGCACACTGCGAACACATGGCAGAAAGAGGAATTGTGATTACTGGGGCAAGAATGAATATATGCAAATAATCAAGTTTAGAAAGTATTTCACCAGAGTAAAATAAGTTTAATCCCAAGCTTTTTTGATATAAATACACAAAGCTATATGTGAATAGGGTTGACGGGAGAACAATTGACAAAAAGCTTAAGAACATGCGCATCGTGTTTTTCTCAGTAAGACGCCAGGATGTTAATAGCCCGATCCGTTTACCGATGGTTCTTGCACAAATAGCCAAACTAAACCTTAAGAATACAAGATAAGTGATAAGTCCCGTAACGGTTATGATAACGGCAAATCGCATGAATTCATTATCGCTCAATCCGATAAAGTTTGAAACACTGTCATTTAAATTCATTTCAGTGATGAGGTATAAAAGCAGTGCGACGCAAGTAATTGTAATCAGTGAAGCGATACCAATTAAAAATAATACTTTTGATATAATGACCATGCTCCGAGTTAGTATCGGCCAAATTTTCTTCTTTAATAAATGTTCTGGCCCAAGTAAATAAAGCCTATGCCATAAGATCACGCAGGGAATAGCCCAAATATATGTTGTGAAAATATAAAGCATGAAAGAGATGTTATAGCCATCTGGTACCAGTTCCGTTGAAGCCCGCGGCATAAAAAACGGATCAAATAAGCCTGATAGCCCGATAAGGGTGAAAGGAAGAAACGCTAAGACAGAGATAAAAGTATGGTTCCATTTGTAGTACCATAAGAAACTATAAGCTTCTTTAAGACTGGTATTAATACAAATAGGGGAACTTTCAAAACGCATACTATACTTTCACATCCAATGTTTGTTTTGGAGAATTATGTTCTATGGGAACTAATTCTTTATAAATTTCCACACCAGCAGATAACTGCAATGCATAAGGTAAAATACTGATTGGCAACAAAATAAATGCAATAATTGAATTTATCGTATTCGATTCAACACCAGTATTAGAGACCATATACGCTAAAAGTGCCGAAATCATGGTCATGGGTAAAAAACAGGCAAGCGCAATAATTACAAGATTTTTATTATTATTACGGGTGTAATAATACGCACTTTTCATTGGGATTAGATGATTGCCATTAGCGATACTTGTAAATGTTGGTAATGTACGAAAGACGACTAATGATAAAAACAGTGCCATTAAAACCCAAACGACGGAAGAAATAATTTCAGAACCTAACGTTTTGGCGCCGATGGAAGAATTGATGACGGTTAATATGAGTGCAATAAGCAAACCGATGCTTAAGAGTGCAAGTAATAAGACGATAGAAAGGGCAATTGTATAAAGCAAATATTTGCTAAAAATTTCCAATAAACTTTTGGTGGTCAGTTTAAAAAGGTGTTCTTTACCAAGCATGAAAAGTCTATTTAAAAAAATTCCTAAGATAATCAATATTAAAAGCGTGAATATTAGACGGGGTAACACTTCGATAAACTGTGTTGTTTTAGGATCAATTTTAAGTGGCGATATATATTGATAAATAAATGTCGGAAGTAATATTACGTAGCAAAGCACCAAGTATGATTTGAAGTGATCTAAAATATTTGTATAAGATCTTTTTATGATTTCTAGTGGGTCTAGAATTTTATTTTTTTCTTCAAGCATTGATTATTCCGCGAGATAGGAAAACTTATCAGCAAGCTTCTGATAAAGGTTTTTTTTGAAAGGCACAATCATATCAGGCAACTTATTCATGTCTGTCCATTTCCATTCTGAAAATTCAGGATGTTCTGTTTCAATATTTATATCTTTATCTTGGCCACTGTATCGCATAACGAACCATTTCATGGTTTGACCGCCGTATTTCCCTTTCCATACTTTACCATAAAGTTCTTCAGGTAAATCATAAGAAAGCCATCCTTCATATTCTGCAATTATTGAAGCATTTGTAATGCCGGTTTCTTCCTCAAGTTCTCGTATGGCGGCTTCTTTAGGGTCTTCACCTTCGTCTATGCCTCCTTGCGGCATTTGCCAAGCTTCGACAAGGGTATCAATACGTTTTGCGACAAAGACCTGATTATCACTATTTAATAACATTATGCCGGCACAGGGGCGGTGAGGTAATTTCTGCTTCATCATTATTTTATCGGTTGGCGATTGGCTATGGCTGTTACGGGAACCAAATCAATTCCTTTTTCTTCTAGAGACATTGACCATGTTGCAATCTCATTAATTGTTAGCGGCAATGCACGTGCAATACCTAGCGCTGCGCCAAATGTATTGGCGGTTTTTTCAAGTTCGCCTAACTGCTTTTGAATTTCTTCAGCGGTCATTACATTGTCTATGTAACGATCATTTATCGCTCTAGGCATACTCGCCCGTCTTGCAAGGCGGGCGGCCATGCTAAAGCGGGTGGATCTAGCATCGACAAACATTAAACCACGATCCTTTAAATCATTAATGATCGGTGTAAGGGCTTCTTCTGATGCTGTAAATTTTGACCCCATATGATTAACCACGCCTACATACCCGCCAACGCGTGAGATGATCCAATCAAGCCGTGATAGGTTCTCACGTTCATTTAAATCGGTAATGAGTGTATGGGGCCCTGGATCACTATCAGGATAATTAAGAGGTTCCGTTGGCAGCATTAGAAATCCTTCGTGACCTTTTTCGCGAGCTTTGTTCATCCAGTCCTGTAAGTTTCGCCCATATGGTGAAAATGCCAGGTTAACTTGTCCTGGTAAATTTTCAATCGCCATTGTGCTGCTTTTAGAATTCAAACCGATATCAGTAACGAGAATAGCAATGCGGGGCTTATCTTCTGGACCCTCATAAGGGCGGGCATATTCTTTCCACGCAATTAGCCCATCTGGTCCGAGCGTTGGTTTTAAGCCATTCTGTCCTTCAATCAATAGATTTTGGTTAGGCGCGGCCTTCAAAGGCATTTGAGTAGCCAAAATATCTTTCGTCATTTCGTTGACGGAGGGTTCTTCAGCTGGGATTGCCATATCATTTATAGATTTAGGGGCATAATTTCGAACATTTACATCTGGAATTGTAATAGTTGTTTGAGGTAAATCTTCATTGATTGTGACGGGTTGATCTTTGTTAGCATCATTTTGAACAGGTTCTTCCGAAAACATCACCCACGCCACAGTTAAGGATAAACCAATTAAGACAAACCCCCAGGCAAGCACCAGAGGGTTCATCACTTTTTGTTTGGTTGAGGTTTTAAGTTCAGGTTCGTCTGCCATGCGTCTTAAAATTCCAATAAATTATTGATTATAAAACAGGATATTTTACTGGTTATTCCTTGCAATAGCCATTCCACGAATAAGATTGAGCGCAAAATTCAATTGATAATCATCTTGTGCCGTTGTTAGTCGAGGCGCCTCTTCCTCTTCGTTTTCCTCTTCTTCATCGTTATCTGCATCGGCATTTTCGTCATCTGTCTCGTTTTCTTCGTTATCATTATCGTCATCTTCTTCGCCCTCATCATCGCCCTCATCATCGCCTTCATCAGTGGCATTTGGATTGGCTAAGCTTCCACGAAGGCTTGCTTCGCTACGCCTTGCTCTTATGGCTTCGCTATCGTTTAACCTTAACTGTTCAACAACAACATCTGGCACTATACCTTCATTTTGAATTGAATTTCCTGATGGCGTAAAATAGTAAGCAGTGGTTAAGCTCATAGCACCATTAGTCGAAAGTGGCATTACTGTTTGTACGGATCCTTTCCCAAAGGATTGAGTGCCCACAACGACGGCGCGCTCATGGTCTTGCAGGGCACCCGCAACAATCTCAGACGCTGAAGCAGAACCACCATTAATCAAAACCACAAGGGATTTTTTATCAATGTTGTCACCGGGTTTCGCATTATAACGCTGAATATTTTTATCGTTGCGTGTACGTGTTGAAACAATTTCACCGCGATCCAAAAAAGTACTTGATACGTCAACAGCTTGATCGAGAAGGCCACCTGGATTATTTCTTAAGTCAAGAACGATTCCTTGCAAATTATCACCTAATTCTTCATCGATCTCTTTAAGGGCATCACGTAAACCGGAGGTTGTTTTTTCAGTGAAAGAAGAGATACGAACATATCCTATTTCATCTTCGATGCGGTGTCGAACGGACTGGACTTCAATAATTGCGCGTGTGATCGTTAATTCGATAACGTCACTTTCGCCTTCTCTGACTATGGTAATATCAATATCTGTATCAACTTTACCACGCATTTTATCCACGGCTTCGTTTAATGTAAGCCCGTTAATTTGTTCGCCGTCAATTTTGGTAATATAGTCACCGGCTTTTACACCAGCGTGAAACGCAGGAGTATCATCCATAGGCGCTACGACCAGAATAACACCTTTGTCCATTGTCACTTCAATACCAAGACCACCAAATTCACCACTGGTTTGAACGCGCATATTTTCATAGCGTTTCGTATTTAGATAAGTTGAATGAGGATCAAGTGAAGTCAACATACCATTGATCGCTGCTTCTATTAATTCTTCGTCATCAACATCTTTTACATAATTGGCGCGAATACGTTCAAACACATCAGCAAATAAGTTTAACTGATTATATGTTTCTGTTTTTGCCGCAAATGATGGATTAGACAAAGTTATGCTCATAAAGCCAATGGCATAAAGTGTCGTTTTGAAGAAGTGTCTCATAAAATTACCTTTCTATTACTTACCGGCTATTATTCATGGCAACCATCCATGGCAGCGGATTAACTGGCTTTCCCTTTTGTCTTAATTCTACATATAATTTCTGTTTAGAATTTGACAAGCCTGTCTCATTGGACATTTGTCCTACAGGCTCTCCTTTTAATACCCATTGTCCTACAATACTATTAATATTTTCCATCCCTGCAAGTAACGTATGATATCCGTCACCATGTGATATAATTAATAATTGACCATAGGTCCGAAATTTTCCAGCAAATTCTATGCGACCATCATGGGGAGCAATCACAGTTGCTCCTTGCCTTGTATCAATTGTAATGCCTTTGGCTCTGCTGCCAGTTGCAAGTAATTGATTGAATGATTGGCCTATAGTACCCCTAGCCGGAAGTGGTAAATTACCTTTTGCATTTGCAAATGATGTTCCGTCTCTTGGGATTGGGGCGGTAGCTGTGTTAACGCTATTACGAGATGATGTTGGCCTGTCGCGAAGTAATGTTTCTGCTTTCTTGGCGGCTTCATCACGTAAAGCTATCTCTGTTTCAATTTGATCGATAAGGTCTTGTAAATCCTTGGCATTTTCCGCAAATTGTTTTAATTTTTGACGTTCTTGTGCCGTTGAAAAATCAAGTAAATTTTGACGTTCTATACGTTTTTTTAATAAGACATCGATATCATTATTTGCAATCACTAATACGGTTAATTGCTGCTTTAGTATTGTATTCTGTTCCGTGATTTCATATCGAACTTCATTAAGTTCATCTAAATCATTTTCAATCAAAGACGCGCGGTTCTTCAAATCTGGTAAAATCACTTTCAATAGGGATGTCGTTCTTAATGTGTCAATTGCTTCGCCGGGTTTAAAAGCGACAACATTGGTTTGCTGAAGACTTAGACGCTGCATTGCACCAAGCGTAGATGCCATTTCAAATTTTTTATCATTTAGACGGTCTTCAAGATTTTTTTCGCGAATCAATAAGTCAGCTATATTATTTTCGCCATTGGTGATTTGATCTTCAGTTTTTTGAATGTCTGCTGCAGAGTTAATTAATTTTTGCTGTATTTCTGCGATTTCTTCACGAACTTCGATGGCCTGTTTTTCTAGTGTCTCTGCTTTTTCTGCTGTTTCTTCAATTTGTTTGCGAAGTTCATTAAGGCGTTCAGAATTTTCTTGTTCATTCTCTCTAATTTGAGCGTGAGAAAAAGAAATAGACAGTAATATCCCAAGACAGCATACGGTGAAATACCGTGAACTATTTTTGATCGCCTTGAGTATATTAAAAATGATCATTTTATGATGCTATTCCCAGAATTATGTAATTAAGTTACGACCAGTCATCGTATCGGGTTTATCAATATTCATTAAAGCGAGAATGGTTGGAGCTACATCACATAAGGCTCCATCCTGTAATGAAATTTGATCGTTGTTTGCTGCTTCTTCATTTAAAAGAATGAAGGGCACCAAATTGGTTGTATGCGCCGTATGGGGGGCACCCGTGTCTGGGTTTTTCATCAATTCTATATTTCCATGGTCTGCCGTGATCAGTATACTACCACCTACCTTATTTAAAGCCTCTTTTAAACGGCCAAGTGATGTGTCTATCGTTTCGACGGCTATAAGCGCTGCTTCAAGGACACCGGTATGCCCGACCATGTCCGGATTGGCGAAATTCACAACAATCAAGTCAAACTTATTAGATAATATTGCTTTAACAAGTTTATCCGTTACTTCGGGGGCGGACATTTTCGGCTTCAAATTATACGTAGGTACATCTGGTGACGGGATCAAAATACGTTCTTCGCCCTTATAAAGGTCTTCGTTCCCACCATTAAAGAAAAAGGTTACATGCGCGAACTTTTCCGTTTCGGCAATACGTAATTGTTTAAGATTATGGTCAGATACAATTTCACCTAATGTTTCTTTGAGTGGATCGGTTGGGAATAAACAATCCATATACTGTATTAATTCATCAGAGTATTTTGTTAATCCTAATGCCGATGATAATTGAACATTTCGGCTTTTTTCAAAACCTGAAAAATTTGGGTCAACAAATGTTGCCATAATTTCACGCGCCCGATCTGCGCGAAAATTGGCCATTAATAATGCATCACCATTATTCATACCAGCATATGATCCGATTATTGTTGGTTCGATAAACTCATCAGTTAATTCCGCATTATAAGCGTTGTCGATAGCGGTTAAGGCATTTTCTGATCTTAAACCCTTAGAATCACTAATAGCGACATGTGCTTTAATCACTCTATCCCATCGATTGTCCCTATCCATAGCATAATATCGACCACTAATGGTTGCGAGTGACACATTTTCAAGCTTGGCAATATCGGCTTCAAATTTTTTAACAAATTCTTTTGCGCTTTTTGGCGGTACGTCGCGGCCATCGGTAAAGCCATGTATAAGAACTGGAATACCTGCTTTTGCATATTCTTTAGCAACCCCAACCATATGGTCTTGATGACTATGAACGCCACCCGGGGATAATAATCCCATGATATGGCAGCTTCCGCCTGTTTCTTTTAATTTCGTTATTGATTCTTGAACGCATTCAATATTTTTAATGTCATCATTTGCGATGGCATCATCGATGCGCGGTAATTCTTGTTTTACAACGCGACCACCACCAATATTCATATGACCGACTTCTGAATTGCCCATTTGACCTTCCGGAAGGCCTACTGACATGCCGGAAGTTTTAAGAAATGCGGAAGGATATTTGTCGCAGATCGCATCATAATTTGGCGTGTTTGCCATTAAGATAGCATTATTGTCGCTTTCTTCTCGGGCACCCCATCCATCCAAGATACATAAGACGACGGGCTTGGTCTTTTTTAATGTTCGATTTGTCATGGTTTCACTATACAATCATTTAATTTTAAAGGAAAATATAAAGATGCAATCTTAAGGCACTCTTAATGAATTAATCTTTGTGATAGGGATGTCCCTGTAATATTGTTGATGCTCGATAAAGTTGTTCCCCGAGCATGGCGCGAACCATCATATGGGGCCAAGTCATATGGCCTAAAGAAATTTTGAGCTGCGCACGCTCTTTTACTATTAGATCATAACCATCGGCACCACCAATAAGAAAAACAAGGTTAGAAATGCCCTGATCTTGATAATTTCTGATTTTTTCAGCAAAAGCAGTACTTCGCATTTCTTTGCCTCGTTCATCAAGAGCAATGACTATTGCACCATTTGGAATGGCGTTTAATATCAAATCACCCTCCCGTGCCATGCGCTCGACCCCTTTTATAGGGCGACGCTCTTCCACTTCAGTTATTTTAACGGACCACGGACAACGCTTGAGGTAAGTGTTTAAAATTTCACCTTCCGGGCTTTTTTTCATTCGCCCGACGGCAATAATTTCGATATTCATTCTTCTGCTAAATCACCCTGATCTTGGGCGTCTATACTTTGCTGTTTCATTTTTTCAGGCGTAAAGTCAGCGGCCCACATTTTTTCTAAATTATAAAAACTGCGAACTTCAGGGCGGAAGATATGGATGATGATATCGCCCGCATCTAATAATACCCAATCAGCTTTTTCCATGCCTTCTAATTTGCAGCCATTTTCGGTTGCATGTTTTAGTTTTCGATATAGATGATCCGCTATTGCAGAAACCTGTCTTGTGGAGCGACCAGAAGCGATCACCATCGAATCGGCGATGCTTGTTTTTCCTGCTAAATCTATTTGAACTATGTCTTCAGCTTTGTCGTCTTCTAGTGAATCGATAACCAATTTTAGAAGATCCGCCTTTGAGAGTAGCGTATTAAGGCTTTTTTCACCTTTTAACTCAGTTGTTTTTGACACTTTTAAGTCTGTAACCTCTTGTTATTACTTAATTTATTTCTTATATTTGTTGATGACTCGGGGTTGCTAGTTGCTTCATAAAAACTCCAAGCCGGTGGTTCTAATTTATATAAATTGCGAATATCAGCTTGATCAATTCGGTATTTCTCTAGGGCCTTTGCCGCAGCACTTTTAATATTGGCATTAGAATAACTCGGACGGTTAAAAATCGCAATGGGAACTGTGTTTGCTATTTTTTCCCAATCTTTCCATTTGTTGAACTGCTCAAGATTGTCGGCACCCATCAGCCACAAGAATGAGAATTTTGGGTATTCATTTTTTATACAGTTCAGCGTATCAATCGTATAGCGCGTATTAAATTTTTCTTCAAAATCACTGACTAAGATGCGGTCATCATTTACGATATCCAAGGCTGACTGAAATCTTTGGTTATAGGTAATTTTATCTTCGTCGCTTTTTAATGGATTTCCTGGTGAAATCAACCACCAAATCTCATCCAGATCAATTTTATCGAGCGCGGCTAAGCTAATTTCCAGATGCCCGTCATGGGCGGGATTAAATGATCCGCCCAGTAAACCGATTTTTTTTTGAACTGATTTATTATGGTCTGGTTTGTCCATTCCCTCTAACCTGATATTTATAACTTGTAAGTTGTTGTAATCCGACAGGGCCACGTGCATGCATTTTGCCTGTCGAGATACCGATCTCAGCGCCCATTCCAAATTCACCACCATCAGCATATTGTGTTGATGCGTTATGGATGACAATAGCACTATCGACTTCATTCAAGAATTTTTCTGCAGTAGACGCATTTTCAGTAATAATAGAATCTGTATGTTGTGAGCCATATTTTGCGATGTGGTTTATTGCACCTTGGACGCCGTCGACGATTTTAACAGATATGATTGCATCTAAGTATTCTGTTGACCAATCTTCCTCTGATGCCTCAACGGTTTTTTCAAAATTTTCCATAACTGTCTTATCACCGCGAATTTCACAACCATTTTGCTGTAGCTCGCTAAGAACGGGCAATAAATGGCTGTCGATAACTTTCTGATCAATCAATAAAGTTTCTGCTGATCCGCAAATTCCTGTACGGCGCATTTTAGCGTTTAATGTAATAGCGACTGATTTTTCTAGGTCAGCTTCATCATCAATGTAAATATGGCATATACCGTCAAGATGTGCCATGACAGGAACGCGGCTATCATTCTGCACACACTCGATTAACCCTTTTCCTCCTCTTGGAACTATAATGTCCACGTATTCGGCTAGCCCTAATAACTCCCCAACGGCTGAACGGTCTTGTGTCGGTATCAGTTGAATTGCCGTTTCTGGTAAATTCGCAGATTTCAACCCTTCTTTTAAACACGAATGGATCGCGCGACTTGAATGCGCACTTTCACTGCCACACCTAAGGATAGAGGCATTACCGGATTTTAAACATAACACACCTGCATCAGCGGCGACATTAGGACGTGATTCAAAAATAACACCAATAACACCAAGCGGGACTCGGACACGAGATATTTTTAAGCCATTAGGGCGTTTAACTGTTTCAAGCACATCCCCAATTGGATCTTTTAGGGCCACGATATCTTCAATGCTTTTTGCAATTGCCTCGATGCGATCGTCATCAAGTAATAGTCGGTCAAGCATCGCACCGGTTAAGCCGCGTCCTTTCGCAATTTCCATGTCTTTGTTATTTGCGATTAAAATTTCGTCATTTGCGATACGAACGGCTGCAGCCGCTCCTAATAAGGCATTATTTTTTTGCTCAGAACTCGCCAATGAGAGAATACTACTCGCCTTTTGCGCGTCTTTACCGATTTCTTGCATTAATTCTTTAATATCTTTTTCATTATTCATTTTATTAACTCATTACCATATCACTTCGATGGATTAATTCTTCACGCCCACCGTATCCTAAAATATTTTCAATTTCACTGCTTTTTGACCCTAAGATTTTTTCAGCATCCTCTGATGTATATGCCATTAGACCCCGTGCAATTTCCTGTCCTGATTGGTTCAAAATTTTTACAGTATCACCTCTTACGAATTCACCTTCTACTTTAACAACCCCTGCGGGAAGGAGGCTTTTTCCATTGCGTAAAGCCTTTTCAGCGCCATCATCAATGATTAAGTTTCCAACAGGTGATAAGGCACCTGCTATCCATTTTTTCTTTGCGACCATCGGCGTCGTTGATGCGTTAAACCAAGTCCCTTTTTTGGTCGAAAGATATTCTGTGATAGGGTTCATTAAGGTACCGTTTGAGATAACCATATGACATCCACCTGTCATAGCAATTTGAGCTGCCGCAATTTTAGTAATCATACCGCCACTACCAAATCCTGTGGAAATAGGCTCACCGGCCATATCTTCTATTTCAGGGGTAATTTTTTCAACGACAGGGATAAATTTCGCATCTTTATTTGCTCTGGGGTCTTTGCTGAATAGTCCATCGATATCTGATAATAAAAATAATAGATCTGCAGAACACATGCTTGAAACTCGTGCGGCTAATCTATCATTGTCGCCGAAACGAACTTCATCAGTTGCGACCGTATCATTCTCATTAATTACGGGAACAACGCCTAATTTTAATAGCCTATTGATTGTACCGCGCGCATTTAAATACTGATCTCGGTTTTCCGTATTGCTATATGTTAAAAGCACTTGAGCGACGGCAATATCATGTTTTGCGAGCTTTTCCCTGAATGTTGATGCCAGTTCAATCTGACCAATTGCGGCAGCTGCTTGATTTTCGACAAGCTTTTTCGCCATGTTTAATCCGAGTATTTTGCGTCCTAAAGCAATAGAGCCGGAAGAGACTAATATGACGTCTTTCCCTTCTTTTTTTAATTTGGCCACATCTTCGGCAACGGAGGAAAGCCAATCGGAACGAATTTTTCCACTTTTCTCATCCACGAGTAGTGCCGATCCGATTTTTATTACGACACGATTAATTTCTTCCATGATATTTTTTGAAGCGGTTTCATTCATGATTATACCGGTGACCATTTTTCTTCAGAGACCTTTTCTATTGAAGAAAGGGCATCCTTATCTTTTTGAGCCTTTTCAAGTTGACGAACATCTTCAACATTAGAAAGAAGTGCTCTAAGTAATTGATCAACGCCCTGTCCTGAAACGCCGGAAATTGGCATGATAGGTGACTTTGTTACTTGCTTTAATTCATGAGAAAGCATCTCAACTAATTCTTCATCAAGAGCATCAATCTTATTAAGGGCTATAATTTCTTTTTTATCGGCAAGTCCTTCGCCATATTGCTCTAATTCTTTTCGTATTGTTGTATAGGCTTCTGCAATATCCTCACCCGTTGCGTCAATGACATGTAGTATTGTAGCGCAGCGTTCAACATGACCTAAGAAACGATCACCAAGACCATGACCTTCATGTGCTCCTTTAATAAGACCAGGAATGTCAGCGACAACAAATTCTTTTTTATCGACATAAACAACACCAAGTTGTGGCTTCAAAGTCGTGAAAGGATAATCAGCTATTTTTGGTTTTGCACGGCTTGCTGCGGATAGAAAAGTTGATTTTCCTGCATTTGGAAGACCAACTAAACCAGTGTCAGCCATCAATTTTAACTGCATCCAAACCCACATTTCTTCTGCGGGTCCGCCTTCTGTAATTTGGCGAGGAGCTTGATTGACGGACGTCTTAAAGCTTGCATTTCCGCGCCCAGGGTGACCACCTTCAAGCATTAGAACAGTTTGGCCGACTTCAGTAAGATCAGCCAGCATAATATCATTATTTTCATCGAATATTTGTGTGCCAACAGGAACGGATAATATGATATCGTCGCCTTTTGCTCCGGTGCGATTACCACCCATTCCGTGCATCCCTCTTGATGCCTTGAAATGCTGCTTATATCGATAATCAATTAGGGTATTTAAGCCTTCAACGGCTTCGATCATCACGTGACCGCCTGCACCACCATTTCCGCCATCAGGGCCGCCAAATTCGACACATTTTTCGCGACGAAAACTCATACAGCCAACACCGCCTGCGCCCGATTTAATATATATTTTACATTGGTCTAGAAACTTCATAATGCTTCCACGGTTAATAATAACTCAGAACTATACCTTAGTTCTATAGAAATTAGACGTAAAAAAAGGAGAGTGAATGATCAATCTCCTTTTTCAAATCTAATATGACTTTTTAAAATCTAATTTTAGGCTTTTATTCTACAGTAACGAAGTTACGCTTTAGTTTGCCTTTGTAAAATTTGATCTTTCCTTCAGTCAAAGCGAAAAGAGTGTGATCTTTACCCATGCCTACATTGTCTCCCGGGTAGAACTTTGTACCACGTTGGCGAACAATGATGTTTCCAGGGATCACGGCTTCACCACCGAACTTTTTAACACCAAGGCGGCGACCTGCTGAATCGCGACCGTTCCTTGAACTACCACCAGCTTTCTTATGTGCCATTATTATTTCTCCTTAGTTTTAGTTGCGGTTTTCTTAGCTGCAGGTTTTTTAGCAGCGGCTTTTTTTGGGGCTGCTTTCTTAGCGGCCGGCTTTTTAGCAGCAGCTTTTTTCGCTGGAGCTTTTTTTACAGGCGCTTTTTTCTCTTCAGCCTTTGTATCTTCTTTTTTAGCAGCTGCCTTCTTAGGAGCAGCTTTCTTAGCAGCGCCTTTACCGATTTCGGTAACACGAAGAACTGTTTGTTCTTGTCTGTGGCCTGCTTTACGGCGATAATTGTGACGACGTTTTTTCTTGAAAACGATAATTTTAGCTGCACGAGCTTGTTCAAGAATTTCAGCTGTTACAACTGTACCTGAGATGGTAGGTGTTCCAACCTTAACGCCTTTGTCGTCGCCGAACATTAATACGTTTTCCAGAGAAACTGTATCGCCGGCTTCGCCGTCTAATTTCTCAACTTTAATTACATCGCCAACTGCAACTTTATATTGTTTGGCGCCTGTTTTGATGACTGCAAACATAATTTGTTTCCTGTTTTTTCTTCTGGTCATAGCCGGTAATGAACTTTGTTCATATTTTCTGACCGGTTTATGACGAATGTCATCTTTAAAAAATGCGAGACTCAAACTCGCTTTTCAAAGTGGGCGAAATATAGCGTTCAGACCGCTTCTGTCAAGGTTTTTCTCTCTTTTTTTCGTAATGCATAATCATGAAATATCAAAAGACATTAATCACGGATTAGAAATCAAATAAAAAAATGGCTCATAAGATTAAGACGAATAAAAATCTTAAGAGCCAGAAAAAAGCTAAGTTATTATATTAAAAGCCGTAATTTACGGATAATCTGAAGTTTCTTCCAGGAAGTGGCACCAGATCTTTTAAGAATGATGCATGTTGACGTCTTTCGGCATTTGTTAAATTTAGCGCTTGGAAGCGAACATTCAAATCTCTCTCTGTACCAAATGGACGCCATGTAACGGAAGCGTCGACAGTCGTAAAACCATCAGTCGGTAAAACACCAGGTGCTGTTGTGGTTCTGCCTGCAACATACCGAACATTTGTACCGACATCAAAATTATTACTTTGGTATTCAATTCCAGCACTTCCGCTGGCGGCTGGAATTCTTGGAATTACACCACCATTATTAGCAAAACGTGCATGAATAACATCGCCACTCGCAGACAAAATCACTGCATAGCTTTCATTGTCGATTAAAGTGTACGCCATTTCAGCTTCTGCACCATAAAAAGTTGCATCTTGTGCACGGAACTGCAGTAAATTTAAGCCGTCCACTTCTGTACCACTTTCATCTTGAAAGATAAAATCCTTATACCATGTGTGATAAACGTTCACACTACCACTAAAGCGACCTAAATTACGTTTAAGCGTTAATTCAGCACTTATCGCTTTTTCAGTGTCTAAGTTAATGTCACCGACTTCAAATGCATTTGTTGCAAGATGGGGTCCGTTAGAAAATAATTCTTCCGGTGTTGGTGCGCGTTCAGAACGGCTCAAGCTTATACCAATAAGGTCATTTTCAGTAGGGTGAATAGCAGCACCTCCTGAGAAACTTAAACTATTATATGACCTTTTAATATTTAGGGCTTTATTTTCCGTGGTTTGACGATCAAATCGGCTACCAAATTCAAAAGTTATTGGTTCAATTTCAATTTCTTCTAGGGCAAATACACCCCATTGAAATGTATCATTCGGCGCAACGAATGCTTCTTCACCAATTGCGGAGAAATCACGGTTACGTATTTGAACGCCGACAGTTCCATGTAAATTTCCAACTTGTTGTTGAACAAACTCTAGTCGTCCTTCCCAACCTTTATTGGTAAAAGTTGTGCCGACTTCGTCGCCTTCGAGTTCAATATGTTTATAGTCCGCATAACCGAATCTCAATCGAGCTTCTTCGAAAACAAGGAAATCTTGTTGGATATCACCTTTTAAATCAAAACGTTTTTGATCAAGATTGATGCGCACGATTTCTTCTTCTTCATCATGCTCTTCACCTTCTTCCTCTTCTTCTTCCTCACCATGTTCATGGCCATGGGCTGGAACACCGTAATCGCTGTCATTAATGTTGAAAGACATACCAAAGTTGAAGTTTTCACCAATCCAGCCCGCGCCGAAAGTGCCGCCCTTATTATCAACATCAGAATTTTCTACACTTCCGAATTGATCTTCTTCTTCGTGCTCTTCGCCTTCCTCTTCTTCATGTGCTGCTTCTTCGAGTGCGCGTTGTCTGGCGCTTTCAGCGTATCCTGGGATGCTAAAATCATCAGTACGTCGGAAATACCCATCGACATGAACGACAAAATTATCCGTAACTGCGAAATCTACTGCACCGCCACCAGAGCGATCATTACTAACAGAATCAACCGAAAGACGAGCTCTACCGGAAACGCCATTTTCAGGGACGTAAAACGGGATGCGATTGTCAATAATGTTAACTACACCACCAACGGCATTGTTTCCGTATAATAACGTGCTTGCCCCGCGCAGAATTTCAATGCGTTCTGCTGTTAAAGGATCACCCGCAACGGCATGGTCTGGGCTTGTGCTTGAAGCATCAATGCTACCAATACCATTAATTAGTACGCGGATACGGTCACCACCAAGTCCACGAATTATCGGGCGACTTGCCCCTTGGCCAAAAGCAGTAGAAGAGACGCCGGGAAGATTAGAAAGAGTTTCACCTATAGTGGCTTCAAGACTTTCCTGTAATTTATCATCAGAAAGAATGTTGCTACCTTGAAGAATATCAAAACGGCTTTTCTTGTGAGGAGAAGCCGTAGCAAAAACCACATCAACATCATGGCCATGATCATGCAAGGGCTGTTCATTTGTTTCTTGCGCAAAAGTAGACGTACCTGCCGTCATACCAATAGTTAAAGCTATTATACTGCTTCTTAAATATAATTTATTCATTTTTTATGTCCTATTGAAATTTGCCTCAAACTAGTGCGTTATATTGTAACATTCAAGTATTATTTTTTGAAGAAATTTCAAGGAATGTTAATGGGCCAAATCGGCATATTTGTTGACAAGACTGGGATGCTTGCGTAACAATATTACATTGTGAACTTATTCAATGCGGAAAAGTTTATGCAGAAACCATATAAATATCTAATGGTATTTCTTTCTATTGTGCTTGTATGGGCACAAAGTACTGTGGCTATGCATAACCATTATCAGCGTAACTACAACCCAAACCATCTGCTGAATTTTTACCATAGTCAATTACCTCAACATGATCATCAACATCAACATTCCGATGACTGCGTTGTTTGTAAAGTTGCGGAGGTTGGTAAAAACAAAATAAATGATGCTAAAATTTATAATGCGACACACATTAGCAAGATTAATACTGTATTTGTGTGTGTTAAACAAAATTTACTGCAGATAACCTGGGTAAAACCATCCTCACGCGCACCGCCCTTATTCTAATTTTCTGAAATAATTTTATATTAATCATGAAAAGATAACAGCCATTTTTAGAGCCGTTTTCCTTTTCTCAGGATATTAGGAATAAGCTATGAGCAGGACAGCCTTAGTAAATAAAAATCACATTATTGGTCTTAAACAAGACCAAAGAAAAATCGTAAACACATATCGTCTGACATCTAATCAAAAGATGGTTTATGAAACCTTATTAAACCTTGGACGGTCAGCCGGTGCATATGAACTTCTCGACCTATTAAGAAAGAAAGGTGTTAATGCCGCGGCAACTGTTTACCGTGCGTTAAATGAACTTTCTAGCAAAGGTTTGGTCAAACGCATTGTAAGCACAAGAACTTTTATTGCCCACGAACACCCGAAATCAGCGAATGAAGAATCACTAATGCTTATTTGTAAGCATTGTGGGGAAGTTTCATCAATTGATGATGAGAATTTGATAAAATTGTTTGATAAGAGCATTTCTCAAAGTGGTTATCGAGTTGATAACTATCATTTGGAACTAATTGTCTCTTGTGATAGATGCAATAATTAAGTTTGTTTTCCTTTTGAGATTACGAAATTGATTAATGCTTTTGCATCACCTGAATTCCATTCAGCCGGGCCAATAAGGCGACCCACTTCAAACCCATCGGCATCTATTAGTATGCTGGTGGGTAATGCTTTTGTCTTTAAAGTTCTGGCAACATTTCTATTGTCATCGATATGAGTCGTTAAATTAGAAATATTGTTGTCTTTAATAAATTTTAGCGAGCTTTCAATGCCATCTTGATTTTCAGATATAAGAACAACTTCGAAATTTTCTCCGCCTAAATCATTTTGAAGATTATTGAGATCAGGCATTTCTCTTATGCACGGAGCACACCACGTCGCCCAGAAATTAACAAGAATGACTTTACCTTTATAATCTGAGAAAGAAACCTCATTACCACTTTCATCTTGAAATTTTGTGGTTGTCGCGGGTATAGCACGGTCATGAAATACAAATCTTTTCATCGCACCTGCCGTAAGGCCTTGCGGTACGTTCGTATTTGGCGTATTCCCTAAATCATAGAAAGAAAAAACACCGACCATAAGGACGATGAAAGAGAGAATATATATTGTTTTATTTTTCATTTGATCCTCAAGATTAAAATAAAGATTTGTAAAATGACTGAAAATACTCAAAAACCAAAAGCCAATACATTATGGGGTGGCCGTTTTGAAGGCGGCGTCTCCGATATCATGGAAAAAATCAACGCCTCCATTGATTTTGATAAAATCTTATACAGGCAAGATATCCAAGGATCAATCGAACATTGTAAAATGTTGGTCGAAACAGGTATTATTACGAACGAAGACGGCCAATCCATTCAAGATGGGCTTACGCAGATTGAGCAAGAAATTACTGAAGGGAATTTTGAATTTTCTGCAGAACTTGAAGATATTCATATGAATGTTGAGGCGCGGTTGACTGAAATAATTGGTGCAACAGCGGGAAGACTTCACACGGCAAGATCACGAAATGATCAGGTTGCAACAGATTTTAAGCTTTATGTTCGTGACGCATGCGATCAAGCGGATGAAGCACTAAAAGCTTTACAAATAGCGCTTATTAATATCGCTGAAGAAAACGCTGATGTTATCATGCCGGGCTTTACACATTTACAAAGTGCTCAGCCGGTTACCTTCGGTCACCATATGATGGCGTATTTTGAGATGTTTACCCGTGATAGAGGTCGTTTTCAAGATGCAAGAAAACGCTTAAATGAATGCCCGCTTGGTGCGGCTGCTTTGGCAGGGACATCATTTCCGATTGACCGTCATCAAACTGCAAAAGCACTTGGGTTTGATGGACCAACGGCAAATTCAATGGATTCGGTTTCAGACAGAGATCACGCCCTAGAATTTATGTCGGCGGCGGCTATTAGTGCAGTGCATGTTTCGCGCTTAGCTGAAGAGATGGTGACGTGGTCTTGTGCGCAATTTAATTTTATTCAAATGTCAGATAGCTTCACGACCGGCTCATCGATAATGCCGCAAAAAAGAAACCCGGACGCTGCAGAATTATGCCGTGGTAAATCTGGCCGAATAATTGGATCGCTAAATAGTTTATTGATAACAATGAAGGGCCTTGCACTAACTTTTTCTAAGGATATGCAAGAAGATAAAGAAGCAACCTTTGATGCAGTGGAAACATATTCGCTGATTATTGCGGCAATGACAGGCATGGTTGAGGATATGAAAGTGAATCCTGAGCAAATGCGTAAAGCTACGGATTTAGGATTTATTACTGCAACAGATCTTGCCGATTGGGTTGTTCGAGTATTAGGGCTTCCCTTCAGACAAGCGCATCATATTACTGGGTCCTTGGTCGCGATGGCTGAAAAGAAAGGTTGTGATCTTGATGGATTAACACTTGAAGAAATGCAAACTATAGAGCCATTAATCACAGATGACGTTTTTAATGTATTAAGTGTTGATAAATCAGTTGCAAGCAGAGTAAGTTTTGGTGGTACAGCACCGTCTGAAGTTTTAAAACAGGTTGAAAGTGCTAAGAAAAGAATAGGATAATTATGAAAGATTATTTCACCATTATTTTAATGATAGCCTTGTCATCAGCATTATTTTCCTGTGGCAAACGCGGTGATTTATTACCGCCAGAAGGCTATGAAGTACCAAAAGAATAGCATTAGTCGAGTATAGAAGATGAATTTTTATGAATACCGTAATGGTGAAATGGTCGTTGAGAATGTAAAAATTTCAACGATCGCAGAAGAAGTAGGGACGCCTTTTTATTTATATTCCAGTGCCTCACTTGCTTATCAATATAATCAATTTATAGATGCATTTGGTGATATAGACCTGTTAATTTGTTATGCCGTCAAGGCAAATACAAATCAGGCGGTTATTAAAACATTTGCTGAGCTTGGTGCTGGTGCTGATGTCGTCTCAGAAGGTGAAATGCGCCGAGCGCTTAAAGCTGGTGTACCTGCTTCTAAAATTGTTTATTCTGGTGTAGCGAAAACAGTTGATGAAATGAAATTTGCTTTAGAACAGGGCATTTACCAATTTAATGTCGAAAGTGAACCTGAGCTTTTTCGATTAAGTGATGTCGCTGATGAAATGAAAAAAACGGCTGATATCACTTTCCGGGTTAATCCCGACGTTGATGCAAAAACACATGCAAAAATTTCCACAGGGAAATCAGAAAATAAATTTGGTGTTCCTTGGAAAAACATACGTAGTCTTTGTGCAGATGGGGCTAAACTTCCTGGTATTAATGTGGTTGGATTAGATTTGCATATAGGCTCACAAATAACGGAACTTGACCCGTTTGAAGAAGCGTTTATCCGTATTAGTGAACTTGTAGAAACATTACGTGAAGATGGACATGATATTACGCGACTTGATTTAGGCGGTGGCCTTGGTATTCCTTATGAGGGTGACGATTTTCCCCCGCTTCCAAAAGAATATGCAGAAATGGTCAAGCGCGTTACAAATCATTTAGGGTGTCGTATTATCATTGAACCGGGCCGTTTTTTGGTTGGAAATTCAGGCGTGCTCGTTTCGAAGGTGGTCTATGTGAAAAAAGGCGAAGAGAGAAAGTTTCTCATCATTGATGCCGCCATGAACGATTTAGTGCGCCCCAGTATGTATGATGCATACCATGGTATTGATCCCATTAAAGAAACAAACGAGCCCAGCACATTATATGATGTGGTCGGGCCAGTTTGTGAAACAGGGGACACATTTGCGACCAATAGATTAGTTAGCCCAATGGAAAAAGGTGATTTATTAGCGATTCGCTCAGTGGGAGCTTATGGGGCCGTTATGGCGAGCACTTATAATACAAGAAAGCTAGTCCCGGAAGTTATTGTAAATAATGAACAATTCGCTGTTGTGAGGCCTAGACCAAGCTATGATGAAATTATTGGACTTGATCAACTTCCCCCTTGGCTGTCAGAATAGGTTTTTATAAGATATAAAGGGTGTGCTCTGTTAGAAGATCGTAACGCAAAATCTGCTGAAACATTTAAGTCATTCTCACTGAAGAGAATGGTTGATGTTGTTATACCACCAATAACATTACTACTTTTATATTACACACTGTCGCTATTTGATATTTGGGAAAGTTTTTCTCCCGTATTACAAGCTGTATTTTATGTTTCTCTAATTGTTGTTTGCGCGTTACTGCTAATTTTTACTTTTTTTGGAAAAATAAAATTTAATCACAGCTATACAAGAAGAAGGTTTTTTGTTGTGCTAGGCGCCGTGCTTGTTGGTGCCTTAGTAAGTGGCGATGAATTTGGCCGTTTGACAACATTAACTCTTAAGCCGCGTGCGTTATTTGATTATGAAAAACCCGAAATTACGGCAACGTTAACGCCGCCACTTTACCTTGATCAAGATACGACGCAAAAACAACTTGTTTTGTCTGATGAAGGATATGAGGATATTAATCCAATCTATGAAGGTAGCGTCATTGATTTAAAGGTTACGGGTACAAAGTGGGCCCCTAAAGTTCTTTTATCTGATGGTTCAAAAGTTGCATTTGAACAAGTAGGCGATAATGAATTCATCGCATCGACCCAGATTAATACACAAACATCATGGGCATTAATGCAGGGATCATACAAAATTGGGGAATGGCCAATTATCGTCATCGATGATAGAGAACCCGAGATAGATCATTTTACCATAGAAGAATATGAAAATGACAAGGGGTATTTGGCCTTTAAGGTTGATGTGGATGATGACCGGAAATTAATGAATGCTTCTATTGCTATTCAAGATCAAAACGGTAATCAAGAAGAAATCAAGCCATTAGCGATTAGAAATGTCAGATCGATTAATAGTATTTATTATGCGGATTTTTCAGGTTCATTGTTATCAGGTGAAACCGCCGATATTGTATTATCTATAGAGGATGAAGCCGGACAAAAAACCACGTCTATTTTAAAAGATATTTTAATACCTGAAAAAGTCTATGAACATCCGGTGGCTGGTAATCTAATTGATCTTAGATTAGAACTGATGGAACCGTCATATGACAAGAAAAGAATATTACGTCATTTGAAGGCTCTCGGTCTACTTGGTGAAAAAGAAGGCTTGCCGGCTGTATATTATATGGCGTTAAGATCTGCTTATTGGCGTTTGGCAAACCCGACTGAGGAAAATGATGTTGTAACGGCGAGAGATTTACTTTGGGATACTGCCCAGACTCTTGAAAATAATGGAATTGGTGTCATTGAAAGCGATCTTCTAGCGGCTCTTGATGAGTTAAGACTGGCCATAAGACAAAAGCAAGAAGTGCTTGAAATTAGAGAAAAGTTAAGAACGGCTGATCAATTATTTAAAGATTATTCCTTTATAGCCTCGCAAGATATATCAAACAGATATGATCTTGAAATTGATATAAAAGCATTACGTAGATTATACAGTTATATTCTTGCCTTTAGCGATCAAAAGAAATTTTATAATGCGTCCCTTATTGTTGATTTTATGGAAAAAGGATTGGTTCAGAATGATGACCTCATTTTTAGCCGCGATGGGCTTGGAAATTATTTCGCGCTAACCGAAAGCCGTCAAACTATTAATAATCTTATCAAAATTCAAAAAACACTTCTTGCAAGTTCCTATAATGAACAAATGACAAGTAAAATCACTAGTAAACGCTCCAATTTGAATGAAGATAAGAAAGAAGATAATAAAAAAAATCAGATCGCTCTTCAGAAAAAAGTTGGGGCCGCCGTTAAAATGCTTGGTGACAAAATATCTTTCTCGGGTTCCACATCCGGGTTTTTAATAAATAATGCATCTGATCTCATAGAAGAAATTTTATCGAGTATGAAAAAAAGCGATACAGCAGAAGTTACACAGTCACAATCTGAATTAATTGCTGTGATGAGTAATATTAAGAGAGTTCTTAATAAGCCAGTATCTCGTTCGCCTGAACTTCAAAATATTTTAAAAGAAATTAATTCTAAGCCGGTTTCATAATTAATGAATGCTATTTTTGACACTTAGCACTTCTTCTACGGCATGACAAATTTCGTCGAGTGAGAATGGTTTGCTAATAACATCATGGATCAAATTTCCAATGTCATTTGCGCGTTGTTTCTCGTGTACAAAGCCAGTCATCATTAGAATGGGAAGTTCGGGATGCTCCGCTGTGACTTTTAAAGCCAGTGATATGCCATCCATCACAGGCATGATTATATCAGTGAGAAGGAGATCATATTCACCCTTTTCAAGCTCGACGACAGCCTCTCCGCCATCGGCCACTCCAAGGGTTTCATGGCCGCGCAGCTTTAGGGCTCGACAAATAAATGTTCGAACTGCTACTTCATCTTCTGCAATTAAAATGCGTGCCATATATCTTCCAATTTTTATAAATCATGATATGTCTACACGTAAAATCTTTATATTTTCTTTATATAAGCAAATTAATTTGTTGCAAATGTGACGCTAATGTCTCGAGCTTCATTAGGCGAGTTGGGTAGGGAGGTTTCAAAAGCAACCTTTTCACCTGTATTAACGAACGTTTGATTTGCCTGGAAACTCCATTCTCTTAGTACCGTATTGCGTTCATCGAGTAATCTTATTCTTAAATCTGGAATATCTTGTTGGCTGTCTGAAATATTTTCTACATGTCCTGCTATAACAAGATTAGCTACGCCATTTATATTTTCTCGTCTTGGCGCTAAACCACCAATTACCAGTCGTTCTTCTATGGGGTCAACATAAGGAGCCTCTGGTTGAACTTCTATTTCTGCACCATCAAGTCCAATTGCAGCATATAATTTTTTAGAAGCAGGCCAACTTGATGAAATACTCTCTTGAAAGATCAGGAATAGGCTTATGATCGCTGTCAAGAAAATGACAAGCGATATCCACCCCATTTTTCCTGAGCCGTATTTTTGATTTTGTAAGGCGGGAAGGTTTGATCCTTTCGGTATTGGACGCTTTCTTTTTCGAGGCTGACTGATTGGAAAGTCAAAGTCTTCTTCTATTTCAGTATTGTCTGAATTGTTATTGTTAATATTTTTTTCTGGGTTTTGGGTATTATCAGATTTTACATTTTCATCATCTGATGGAATGATTTCTAAGTCTTCTTTAGGTTTTTTTTCAAACCATGTATTTTTGCATTTCGCACAACGAACCGTTCGACCATTGGGAAGTAACACGGTCGGAATTACTACATATCTTGATTTACATTCTGGACATGTAAGGATCATTGGATTTTTTACTTCCCCTTCTTAATTTTTATAACATTGAAAAATCACGTTATAGTATGGGTTTATATGATTTTCAATAGGATTACGAAATATTAAATTTATTAACGACTGCATATTATGATAGTTTCATTAACAAATTATTGTCGAAGGTCTGTGTAATCATAAAATTATTGGTGCTATTTCATCGTCTTATTATTTTATTGCCATAAAATGAACCAATTGGAATTGCATTCTTAAACTGACTATGATCTAAACGAAATGATAAAATCATTAAAGGGGCTTTCCTTGCTTGAATTCAAAAATGTCAGTATGGGATATAATAAAGGACATGATGTTTTAAAAGACGTGTCTTTTAAATTAGAGCCTGGCTCGATGCATTTTCTGACCGGTCCTAGCGGTGCTGGTAAGACATCATTATTGAAATTACTATATTTAGCACATCGTCCAGGGCGTGGCGAAATTATAATGTTCGGACGAGATGTTGCAAAATCACCGCGCGAAGAATTGCCGAAATTAAGGCGTAGAATTGGAGTTGTATTTCAAGACTTTAGGTTGTTAGATCATATGTCCGCTGTAGAGAATGTGGCACTTCCTTTGCGCATTGCTGGCGGTAGTGGCGCGCAAATAAATGAACATGTTGAAGAGCTTTTAAGCTGGGTGGGTCTAAAGCAACGTATGCAGGCTTTTCCTTCAGAATTATCTGGAGGCGAAAAACAGCGGGTAGCAATTGCAAGGGCTGTGATTAGAAGGCCCGATATACTTCTTGCCGATGAACCTACAGGAAACGTGGACCCTGAAATGGCGGAACGGTTAATGTATCTCTTTGTTGAGCTGAATAAACTTGGTACGACGATTGTAATAGCGACCCATGATAATGGTCTAGTGTGTAAAATTGGTGCACCACGGTTACATTTAGAATCTGGGAAACTTCTCTATTTGGAGGGTACGAGACCCCCATCTGAGTTTCTTAATCAGGATGGGGAGTTTAAAATATGAGCCCTTCATTTGATTTTTTACCTTCTGTAAAAAATAGAGAAGCGACAAAATTATTACCATGGGCTATGGCCATTATGGTTTATTTGAGTGCTTTGTTCGCCGCAGGTAGCCTACTTCTTCATTCAGGATTTGATGAATGGGCTAGTTCTTTGCAGGGTAGAGTAACAGTTCAAATTACGGGTGAAGAAAAGTCCGCAATTATGTCAGAGGCGCTTGAAATACAAGATGAATTAAGAGGGACACCAGGTATTAAATCGGTGAGAATATTATCTGATGAAGAAATCTCCGCTCTTCTTGAACCTTGGTTAGGGTCTGGAAATATTACGGATGATTTGCCTGTACCAGTCATGATTGATCTTGAAACCAGTGATGACGCTTATGTTAATTTGGACGCCCTCGAAAGTCAGGTGCGTCAATATAGTGAGAACGTTTATTTGGATGATCATGCACGTTGGCTTAGTCATTTTTATAATTTAGCAAATACTATAGAATATACGGCCTTCTCAATTTTGATTATGATTTTAGCGGCGTCGATTTGCATTGTTATTTTTGGTACTAAATCGAGTATGGCGGAGCATAAAAAAACGATTGAAATAATGCACCTAATGGGGGCACAAGACCATATGATTGCGAAGGCATATCAAAATAGATTTATGATCTATGGTATTAAAGGGGGCCTAGGGGGGCTCGTTTTAACTTTGCTGACTATTTATATTCTTTTTATACTTATTCAGAATATTTCTGAAGGCTTAGTGGAAATTCCTTCATTTCCCTTTTTAACGCTTTCTAGTCTCCTACTTTTTCCTTTCTTCTTCGCTTTTTTAACGATGTTAACAGCACGAGTAACGGTGCTGCGTGAACTAGGAAGGATGGTTTGATAATTCATGCGAGCGTTTTTTTATCTATTTCTTACTTTGGTTCTGATGTGGTTAGGTGGATATTTGTGGTTTATCAATCAACTTTCAAATAAACAAATGAATATTTCAGATAAGTCGGACGCTATAGTCGTCTTGACGGGTGGCCAAAATAGATTAAGTGTCGCTGGTTTACTTTTAGAAGAAAGATTGGCGGAGAAATTATATGTTTCAGGGGTTGATACTAAAGTAACCCGAGATCAGCTTATAAATTTATTGGGAACGGGTCCTGAATTGTCATCCTGCTGTGTTGAAAGTGGAAAAGAGGCTGCTGATACGGTTGGTAATGCGATAGAGACGATGACGTGGGTTGGTGAAAACGATATAAAGACAATTCGTGTTGTTACCTCACTAGAGCATATGCCTCGGGCAATGATTGAATTTAAACGTTTTATGCCGGAAATTTTATTTATCGAGCATCCAGTTGGATCATGGAGACCAGAAAACATTAATTATTTCAACTTGTCACAGGAATATAGCAAATATATCATTAGCCTACTCAGATCACGAATTTCTAGTCAAATTTATAATAATGAAGCATAAAGATTATTTGAAGGGAAAAGCCATATATGCTGCGCTCTTTTTTATTTAAAGCGGTATTTTATTTGTGGACGACATTGTTTTGTCTTCTTTATATTCCTTTTTTTTGGCTTTCTCGTGATGCGTTAATTACCTGTCAGCGGTGGTGGTCTTATGGCGTGCTTTTTTTCTTAAAGATAATAATGGATATTCGATTAGAAATTCGGGGCATCGAAAATGTACCCTATGGCGGTGCTTTTATCGCTATGAAACATCAATCTTCTTTTGATACGTTTGTGATGCATACCATTGTATCTCATCCAGCATTTATCATGAAAAAGGAATTGTTAAAAATTCCACTTTATAGCCAATTTTGTAAAAACACAGGTATGATACCTGTTGATCGAGATGGTGGGTTAAAAGCACTTAAAGATATGATGCAAAAATCAGGTGCCGCTATCGAAGATGGTAGACAACTCATTATTTTTCCTGAAGGGTCGCGTACTTTACCTGGCGCGAGTGTTAAATATCAATCCGGAATATTCGGTATCTATAAGTTCGCGAAGAAACCGGTTATTCCTGTCGCATTAAATTCGGGTGTTTTTTGGCCGAAAAAAGGTCATCTTGTGGCTGGGGGTAATATAGTTTTTGATTTCTTAGAGCCAATTGACGCGGGTCTTAGCAGAGACGATTTTATGGCAACCTTGGAAAATAAAATAGAAGAAGCCAGCAATAGTTTAATTAAAGTTAACTAAATTGTTATAATCCTATTCTATCTTTCATTTTGTAATAAAGAGGAGAATATCATGAAGATAATTAGTTCTATATTAGTTTTATTATCAATGTGTTTTATTCATAATAATGCTAATGCGGCACCAGGTGATGTGGCTATTGGTTTAAAAGCGGGTACCTTAGGCTTAGGATTAGAGGCCACGTTTGAGGTTGCTGATCGTGTAAACGTGCGTGTGGGCGGAAACTATTTCAAGGTTGGTTCTGAAGTGGACGTTGAAGGTAATGATTATGATCTCGATGTAAAATTAAATAGTTTTACGGCTTTGGGTGATTGGTTTGTGACGGACAGCTCATTTCGTGTGACGGCTGGACTCGTCTTAAATAATAACGGTCTAAGTGGTTCTGCTTTACCTAGTAATTCATATCAGATTGATGATCAAATCTATACGAGCCCTGAAGTTGGCGATTTAAATGCAGAAATTGATTTTAAGTCTATAGCACCTTATTTAGGCATTGGCTGGGGAAACCCGCTTGCGGATGATAGTGATTGGTCATTCTTTATGGATCTTGGGATCATTTTTGCTGGCAAGCCACGACTTGATGTAACATCAACAGGAGGCACGCTTTCAAACGATCCGATATTGCTTGAAAATATCGCGCAAGTTGAACAGGATTTTAGAGATACGGATGAAATTAACTATCTCAAATTTTATCCCGTTATTTCAGTGGGTTTTAATTATCGTTTTTGAAGTTAGCAAAAATAAGGTATTAAGAGAGGCAGAGTTTTCTGCCTCTTTTTTTATTTATAGGATTTTTAGATGCGTTTTAAATTAATTGTAATTTCGGTGATTACCTTAATAGCTGCCTATAGCTTATTTTGGTTTAAATTGGCTGATGACGCAAAGGAAATGACCCTAGCTTGGGTGGAAAATAGTGAAGAGCGTCTTAACGGGGTAAAGTTATTTGTCGGTGATGTTACAGTTTCAGGGTTTCCCTATAAAATAGTTATTGAAGCGACAACATTTAATGCGGCAATTCCTGAAGGTTTCATGACTGTGGAACCTATTTTGATTACAATCCCTCAAATTTCAGCCGTATATCAACCATGGAAGCCAAATCACGCGGTGATTGTCACCGATTATATGGATGCCGTTATTGGTGAACTAAGTATGCCGTCTGTGAGCATAAATTTTGAAAAAGTGATGTCATCGGTAATTTTGGATGAGGGAACAAATGAGCTCAATAACCTTTCAATAATTGCGGATTTGACAAGTTGGCAGCATGGGTTGCGAGGTGAGGGAAATGAAGTGTCTTTTATAGAGCAGCCCGAATTTCATTTAAGGCGCAATACAGGTGGGAATACTTCTCAATCAGCATATGACTTGCCTGTCAGCCGCGCACTCTATTTTAAATCTAGAACGTCCTTGATTAATGAGTTTAGGAATACCGTTTTAGGTGAAAATGCGGATCAAATTAAAATTGAAACACTTTTACATGCAAATAGTCAGCCCGATTATACTATCGCAGGTCTTTCAGAATGGCGTGATGACGGCGGAACACTGAGTATCAGTAATTTTGAATATGGATCAGTGGATCAAAAAGTTAAATTAACAGGCGATCTAACATTGGATGAAAATTTAAAACCATTGGGTGCCTTTGATGCGTCCGTTACAAATATTGCCTCTTTATTTTTACGGCTTTCTGAAAATGATAATATTCCGGAAATGGCGCGTTCCTTACTAAAAAATCAAGCGAGCGCATCATCATTACCCGAAGAAGTGCCGCTTGCCATAAGCATGCAGAATGGCCAAATGTATGTTGGCCCCATAATGGTTATGGAATTACCACCAGTAATTGAATGAGTTTATATCTTAAGTCTTAATCATCTTGGTGACGACCGAAATCGGTGACATCTTCGTCTTGCCCGGCATCGATAATTTGTTTTCTAATTCGGCGCGTTTTTTCAAACATATCATATAATGCATCGCCGTCTTCCCAGCGTATCGCACGCTGTAATGCGGTAAGGTCTTCGCTGAAACGACCAAGCATTTCTAAGACGGCATCTTTATTGTTAAGAAATACATCTCGCCACATTGTCGGGTTAGAGGCAGCAATACGGGTAAAGTCGCGAAAACCACCCGCAGAAAATTTTATCACCTCAGATTTTGTCACAGTCTCGAGGTCTCTTGCGGTGCCAACGATATTATAAGCAATTAAATGCGGAATATGGCTTGTTATTGCAAGAACTTGATCATGATGATCAGGATCCATCATTTCGACATTGCTTCCTAGTGCTTCCCAGAACTGTTTCAAATTCTCTATTGCTTCTTTATCTGCACCTTCAGGGGGGGTAATTATGGCCCATCGGTCATGAAATAATTTTGAAAATCCAGCCTTTGGGCCTGATTGTTCGGTTCCGGCAACAGGATGCGCGGGAATGAGATGGACATGATCCGGTATGTGTGCAGAAAGCATTTTAAGAACAGAAGATTTCACACTACCGACGTCGGTGATCGTTGAGCCTTCTTTTAAAGAAGGGGCAATTTTTTTACTAATTTCAGAATAAGTTCCAACTGGGGTTGCTAAAATGACCAAGTCTGAATTTTCGACAGAATTTTCAATTGTTTTAGCCAAATCATCAACGAGTTCTAATGATTGAATAGTTGAATGATATTCTTTGTTGTTATCAAAGCCGATTAATTTATCTGTAAGGCCGCGTTCTTTAATACCGCGTGCCATAGAAGAGCCGATTAGGCCCAGGCCAATAATGGTAATTTGATTATATAGGGCCATTTAATTTTCCATGAATTCTTTAAGTAACTTAATGACTTCTTTGTTTTCGGCTTTGGTTCCGACTGTTAATCGCAGAAAATTTTCTAAGCCTTGGCTGCTATAATAACGTAAAATATATCCATGGCGTAATAAAAATTCATTGGCCGCGCTTGCGGTTTTATCGCGGTCTTGAAATTCAAATAATATAAAATTTGTTTGGCTTGGGATTACATTTAGCCCAAGAGTATTTAGTTCAGACATCAGCCAATTACGCCATTTTTTATTGTGACCAAAGGCAAGTTTTTCAAATTCTATATCATTAAGCGCTTCTTTGCCGGCAATTTGTGCGCTGCTCGGCACATTAAAAGGATCACGAATTTTATCTAAAGTTTCTGAAATTTCTTTACAAGCGTATCCCCAACCTAATCTTAGGGCAGCTAAACCATAAAGCTTTGAGAAGGTACGCGTCATTATAACATTATCTGATTTTTCAACCAGTTTTATGCCCGCATCATAATCTTCTTCTTCGATAAATTCTGCATAGGCTGCATCTAAGACCAGAAGAATGGAGTCAGGAATATTTTGCCACAATCTCTCAATTTCACTATTTGGTAAGTATGTACCTGTTGGATTATTGGGGTTTGCAATAAAGATGATTTTTGTCTTTTCGCATACGGCATTCAGAATATTATCAACATTGGCAGTATAATCGACATCTTTTACTTCAATTGGAACTCCGCCTACAGAGGTGACAGCAATAGGATACATAGAAAAACTATGTGCAACAAAGAGGGCTTCGTCGCCAGGTTTAAGATAAGCACGACATACAAGCTTTAATATCTCGTCTGACCCGACGCCACAAACGATCCTATCTTTATCAATATTATGTTTATGAGCGAGTGCCTGACGCAATTCTTGGTAAGAGGGGTCAGGATATCGATGCAATTCTTCTGCAACGTTTTTATAAGCTGCGATTGCTCTAGGGCTTGGTCCAAGCGCACTTTCATTAGCAGAAAGCTTTACAGGCGGTTTTTCGCTTTTCGCTTTAGATTTTCCGGTGACATAGACGTCAAGTTTTTCAATCCAACTATGTGTTTTAGGTCCAGTCATGGCGACTCTCTTATAATTATAACTGTTTTTGATCTACACGGATATCGTGGATTGCACCACTAAAAAATGACGTATAGTGCTGAATTGATAAAGTTTTTACTCTTTTTAATAGTGATCAGTCAAAGATTTGTTGACTTAAGAGTAAGCTTTAGTAGAAGTCTTAAGACGATAAAATTTATTAAAAGCTATAAAATGAACGAAACAGATGAACATAATATAGAAGAAGACGGCTTTGCAGAGGTTGTAAAACTCGGCGAAGATGATCCTCTTCAACTTTCATCTGGAGAGACTTTATCACCCTTTAATGTAGCTTATAAATCTTGGGGTACATTGAATACAGATAAATCAAATGCAATACTTGTTTGTCATGCTTTAACGGGCGACCAATATGCGCGTGGTAAAAACCCATTAACGGGTAAAGAAGGGTGGTGGCCAAAAGTGATTGGTCCTGGCCTGCCAATAGACACAGATAAGTTTTTTGTTATTTGTGCCAATGTGCTCGGTTCATGCAGTGGGACAACCGGACCAAAAGAAATTAATCCGGATACTGGCAAAGTATACGGCCTTGATTTTCCCGTGATTACAATTGCAGATATGGTATCTGCACAGGTTAAATTAATAGATTACCTAGGGATTGAAAAATTATTTTCTGTCATCGGCGGTTCGATGGGAGGAATGCAGGTGATGCATTGGGCAGTTGGTTATCGTGACCGTTTAAGAACGGCAATGCCAATTGCATCTACTTGGCGACATTCTGCACAAAATATTGCGTTTCATGAAGTCGGGCGTCAGGCCATTATGGCGGATCCAGATTGGCAAGGTGGTAAATACGCAGAAAGTGATGCTCGTCCGCACGCAGGGCTTTCTGTGGCGAGGATGGCAGCCCATATCACATATATGTCTGAGAAAAGCTTAACATCAAAGTTTGGTCGAAATTTACAAGACCGTGATAAACTGACTTTTGGTTTTGATGCTGATTTTCAGATCGAAAGTTATTTAAGATATCAAGGCATTTCTTTTGTCGATAGGTTTGACGCCAATAGTTATCTCTATATCACAAGAGCGATGGATTATTACGATATTACCAGCAATTATAATGGTAATTTAACGGAAGCTTTTGACGGTACTGATGTTAAATTTTGCATTATGTCATTTACATCTGATTGGTTATATACGACCCGCGAAAGTCGAGAAATGGTGCGTGCTTTAAATGCCGTTGGTGCCCAAGTCAGTTTTATGGAAATTGATATGGATAAAGGTCATGACAGCTTTCTTTTAGATTGTCCTGAAATGTTTAATATTATTTTCGGTTTCTTAAGTGCGGAAGCTGAAGTTGCGGGGATTAAGACCAATGAATGATTTTAAGAAAAATCACCGCGCCTCAGATATTCGCGTCGACCTTTTATTGATTGCGAATATGATTTCAGAAGGAGCCAAAGTTCTTGATGTTGGATCAGGTGACGGAATGCTTCTTGATTACTTGCGCCGTAAAAAACAGGTTATAGGTCGAGGTATTGAACTTAGTCCCGAAGGGGTTAATCAGAGCATTGCAAAAGGACTATCTGTTATTCAAGGAAATGCAGAAGAAGAAATAAGTCATTTTCCTGATGATAGCTTTGATTATGTAATTTTAAGCCAAACCCTACAGGCAATGGACCGTCCTGATATTATATTAAATGAACTCTTGAGAGTAGGGAAACGCGCCGTCGTATCATTTCCAAATTTTGGCTATTGGCGCGTTCGTCTTCATTTGATGCTTAAAGGCAAAATGCCTGTCACTAAATCATTAGATTATCCATGGTATAGCACCCCAAATATTCATTTTTGCACCATACGTGATTTTGTTGATTTATGTGAAGAACTTGATATTAAGATTGAAAAAGGAATGGCCGTTAACAGCTCAGGCAGCAAAATGGGTGTGGATTCGCTATTCTTTTCAAACTTTCTGGGTACTCAAGGCTTGTATGTCATTACGAAGTAGATTTATTTTTCAGTATATTGAGAACCCACTATCACTGGTTTATTGACACGCATGCGATGTCCTTCGGTGGGATTGGCAGCGTAAATTTGCTTTTCCGTTTCAATAATTAGTACGCCGGCGAATTGGCTCCACCATCTTTGTCCTGTTTTTTCTAAAGAGGATAAAGCCGTTAACATTGTTCTACTTTTAAATGGAGGTAGAAATAATGCGGATGCTTGTCTAGTTGGACTAAGCATATTTTTAGAAAGCATTTGCCTTAGTTGCGAATAGGAAAATGGTTTTCCATGCCCGAAAGGGTTCGCTTCTGATCGACACCAGGGGCCAAGCCGACTGGGAACAATTATTATTACACGTCCTCCTGGTGCTAACGTTCGCCAAACTTCTCTCAGCATTTCTTTACTATAATCAGTATGCTCAAGTGAATGAGCGAGAATAATCCTATCCATACTTGCGTCTTTTGTAGGCAAGTCAGTTTCCCGCGCAAGGGTTGCGACATTTCCTAAATACCGACCGTAACGATTTTTGTCGCGATCTTTATATCGCGGCCAACGGATAACACCTTGTTGAGAGGGCATGATTTCTATGACATGATCCGCTTCTTGACGGTAAGTTTCAAGATATGGGTTGGCAAAGCCAAGTCCCATGACATCCATCCCTTTAACCGATGGCCAAAGAGAACGAATTTGTCTACGGATTAAGCGTGTCGCTATTTTTCCCAGTGGTGTGCCATAAAAGCTACTGAGTTCCGTCACATCTTGGAACATATCTAGTTATCCTTATTTCTAAGGACAGATTATATCGAATAATTAGCTAAAGCCAATAAAGGAAAAACTATCGGCCCCCAAATAAATTTGGTGGGCCGATAAAGAGAGGGAGAAGTTATTAAAGTCTCTTTCAACACAATCTAATTAAGAGACGATATAACATAACAAACATGTTATAATATCTCAAGATTTTTATAAATAATAATTCTATCGATTAATTCTTGAGAATATTGAAAAAATCATACAGACTTAGAACCAGCAAAAAAGCCAAAATAAAATCAAAGGGCAATAAATGAATTTTACGAAAATAGTGACAATGGCTGCAGTTGCAGCCTTAATGATTGGGTGTGATAATGCGCCAAATTCACCGGAACAAGGTAGCGTAGATCAAGAATTACAAATGATAGGCTCGGATGAAATTTCCGGTATAACATTTGAAAATATGGATAAAACTGTCCATCCTGGGGATGATTTCTTTGAATATGTAAATGGAACCTGGTTGAAAAATACCGATATTCCTGCTGATAAAAGCCGTTTCGGCTCATTCAATGTGCTTCGCGATAATGCGGAAGCGGATGTCAGAACGATTATCGAAGAGGCATCATCTTCCGGCGCATCAGTTGGCAGTAGCGAACAAAAAGTTGGTGATCTTTATAAATCCTATATGGATATGGAGACGAGAAATGCCCTAGGTATTTCCTCCTTAGCCCCTAGAATGGCTCAGATAGATGCTATCAGCGATCTTAAAAGTATGAGCGAATATATTGCAGAGGCTGGGAAATACGGCCTAAGTACACCTATTCCATTATTTGTCAGTAATGATGCGAAAATTCCAACACAATATGCCTTACAAACTTGGCAAGGTGGGCTCGGCCTACCGGACAGAGAATATTATTTTAATGATGATGAGAAGTCGGTTGAAACACGCGCAAAATATGTTGAGCATATCGCAAAAATGTTTGCATTATCTGAATTAGATGGCGCAGAAGAAGCGGCCAATCAAATTATGGCATTAGAAACCAAAATTGCGGAGCAACATTGGAAAAAAGAAGAAAATAGAGATGCCAATAAAAGATATAATAAATATACTATTGCTGAATTAAAAACGCTGCTTTCCAATTTAGACATAGACAATTTACTTGCGATTACCGGTGCATCAAATGTTTCAGATATTATTGTCAACCAACCAAGTTTCATGGAAGGGTTGAATGGTTTATTGGCTGAAACAGATATTGAAACATGGAAAAAATATTTTAAGTGGTCGTTGATAAATGATATGGCTGGCCGACTTAATGAAGCAATGGATAAACAAAATTTTGAATTTTATTCAAAAACATTAAGTGGTGTTGAAGAACAGCGCCCAATGTGGCGGCGAGCCGTGTCAACGGTCAGTGGTAACCTTGGTGAAGTCGTTGGAGAAGTTTATGTTTCCAAACATTTCAAGCCGGATGCGAAAGCACGTATGGTTGATTTGGTCGGAAATTTAATTAAAGCCTATGAAGCGAGTATTAAAGAACTTGATTGGATGGGTGAAGAAACGAAACAAAAAGCATTAGCGAAGCTCGCTAAATTTACACCTAAAATAGGATATCCTGATAAGTGGAAAGATTATTCGAAGTTGGAAATTAAAGCCGATGATCTTGTTGGGAATATCGAGCGTTCGGCACAAACAGTTCATGAACGTGAACTTGCGAAACTTGGAGCGCCCATCGATAGAACAGAATGGTTTATGACACCGCAAACGGTCAATGCTTACTATAACCCAACAATGAATGAAATCGTATTTCCTGCGGCCATTTTACAGCCGCCATTCTTTAACATGCCGGCTGATGATGCCGTCAACTATGGCGGGATCGGTGGGGTAATCGGCCATGAAATTGGCCATGGTTTTGATGATAGCGGAAGCCGTTATAATGGTGACGGCGCCCTTGAAAATTGGTGGACAGACGAAGATAAAGAAAAGTTCGCTGCTCTGACTTTAAAACTTGTGGCGCAATATAACCGTTACGAGCCAGTGGTGGGCACATTTGTAAATGGTACGTTCACATTAGGTGAGAATATTGGTGATCTAAGCGGATTAAGCATCGCTTATATGGCCTATAAAATGTCACTTGGCGGCAAAGAGGCTCCTGTTATCGATGGTTTAACTGGTGACCAGCGTTTCTTTATTGGTTGGGCGCAAGCGTTCCAATCAAAAATTCGAGATGAAGCGTTAATTACACAAATTCAAACCGATCCGCATTCGCCAGACCGTTATAGAGTGAACGGGATTGTCTATAACGTTGATGCTTTTTATGAGGCGTTTAATGTTGATGAAAGCCACGCGCTTTACATTAAACCGGAGGATAGAGTGAAGATTTGGTAAGAAGTTATTGAGTTTCTTGCAGTTTGAGAAGCTTCTCTCTTAAAAATGCCCAATTACTATCAGCGAGGACCATGTTTGTGCCACGGTCCTCGTTCCAGAACTCTCTAAATGGGTCGGAATAATGCAGATATAAACGTCCTGCAATCACAGTATATATTTTAGGATCAGATGGATTAGTATATCCTTTTGAAATACCAACAGGATCGTATCCGCCATATTGGGGCGCATAGTTTGTGGGTTTCGCGACAAATAAATCTCTGTTTCTGATGCTTGTAAAATACCAAGTTGAGCCAGCCCAATCAGCTTGATAATCGGAAGTTCCACGCGCCGCTACTTTATCTGTAAAATAAGACACCGTATCATAACCGTTAAGTGCAATATCCTTGCTTGTATTAAAAATAATGCTATCGGCTTGATAATCTTGCTTGGCATAATAAAAGGATAAAGCACCAAAAAGGGAAGCAACAATTGCAGATACAATTAAAAGATTGCGCGAAAGATTATTCGTCATTATTTACTCTATCTGGTTGGAACGGGCGTTTCACCCGAATAATCATAAAAGCCACACCCGGTTTTGCGACCAAGCCATCCGGCTTCGACATATTTTACAAGAAGAGGGCACGGGCGATATTTACTGTCCGCCAAGCCATCATATAAAACCTGCATAATGGCGAGGCAGGTATCAAGGCCGATAAAATCTGCAAGTTGCAATGGCCCCATGGGATGATTGGCCCCAAGTCTCAATGACATATCGATGGCTTCAACTTCGCCGACACCTTCATATAGTGTATAAACCGCTTCATTGATCATTGGCATCAAGATACGATTGACAATGAAACCCGGAAAATCTTCTGAACTGGCGCTTTCTTTTCCTAATTTTTCGACGATGTGCGCTACCGTTTTAAAAGTTTCATCACTCGTCGCAATCCCACGTATTAATTCGACAAGTGACATAAGAGGCACAGGGTTCATAAAATGAACGCCGATAAATTTTTCTGGTCTATCGGTAACTGAAGCAAGCCTCGTAACTGAAATCGAGGACGTATTGGTGGCCATAATTGCATCAGGCTTCATAATACTGCTTAATTCGGTAAATATTGCTTTTTTAATCTCTTCATTTTCTGTGGCGGCTTCGATTGCAAGATCAACGTCTTTTAACTCTTTAAGATCATTAGAAGTTCGAATAGCTGCTAATGCATTTGTGCCGTCTTGCGCGGTGATGATTTCTTTTGAAATTTGTCGGTTTAAATTTTTTTCAATGGTGGTGATGGCTTTTTTTAATGCATCTTCGTTGATGTCACAAATAATGACCTCATAGCCAGATAAGGCAAAGACATGGGCAATGCCATTGCCCATTTGTCCGGCGCCAATAACACCAACAGTTTTCACCATTATGAAAGTTCCTTGTCTAATTCTGGAAGTGCTTCAAATAAATCTGCGACCAGGCCGTAATCTGCCACTTGAAAGATTGGTGCTTCCTCGTCCTTATTAATGGCAACGATGACTTTACTGTCTTTCATTCCTGCAAGATGTTGAATAGCACCTGAAATACCAACGGCGATATAAAGTTCAGGGGCAACAATTTTACCGGTTTGCCCTACCTGATAATCATTAGGAACATACCCGGCGTCCACGGCAGCCCGTGATGCACCAATGGCCGCACCCATTTTATCAGCGACACTTTCAATCAGTGAGAAATTTTCACCGCTGCCCATACCGCGACCACCAGAAATGATAATTTTAGCAGAGGTAAGCTCAGGACGTTCTGATTTACTGAGCTCAGCCCCTACAAAGCTTGATAGACCGGGGTTTTCAGTTGCCGTAATATTTTCAATAGCTGCGGAACCGGATGTTGTATCCGCAGCGGCAAATGCGGTTGTACGCACAGTGATCAGTTTTTTCGCGTCCGTTGATTGAACGGTAGCGATGGCGTTGCCAGCATATATAGGGCGCTTAAAAGTATCATTGCTTTCCACCGAAATAATATCAGAGATTTGTGCCATATCGAGCAGTGCTGCCACACGCGGCATAAAGTTTTTACCGGTTGTGGTCGCTGCCACAAGGATTTGATCATATCCGGATGATAGGTCAACGATCAGCAGCGCAATGACTTCTGCGAGCGGGTGTTGATAATCATTGCTATCAGCACATAAAACTTTTGAGACGCCATCAATTTTTGCCGCTGCATCCGCGACGCTAGCACAACCGCTGCCGGCAATTAATACATGAATATCAGCGCCAAATTCTCTCGCGGCTGTAACTGCGTTTAAAGTGCTTTCTTTTAATTCAGCATTATCATGATCTGCTATTACAAGTGTGCTCATTATAGTACTCCCGCTTCATCGCGTAGTTTAGAAACAAGTTCCGATACGCTCTCTACCATGACCCCGGCGCTTCTGCCTTCTGGTTCTTCGACCTTTAACATTGTTAAGCGTGGTGAAATATCGACGCCATAATCATTAGGCGTTTTCTCGTCCAAAGGTTTGCGTTTCGCTTTCATAATATTTGGAAGCGATGCATAGCGTGGTTCATTAAGACGTAAATCAGTGGTGATGACAGCCGGTAAATTAAGTTTTACGGTTTCAAGACCACCGTCAATTTCACGTGTTACATTGACACTGCTGCCGTCTATTTTAACGTCGCTGGCGAATGTGCCCTGCCCCCACGAAAGAAGCGCCGCGAGCATTTGACCGGTTTGATTGCTATCGTCATCAATGGCTTGTTTACCCATCAGGACAATTTCAGGATTTTCTTCCGCCACGACTGCTTTTAATATTTTCGCAACAGCAAGTGGTTCAACCTCTTGATCAGTTTTGACGAGGATGGCGCGATCAGCCCCCATTGCAAGGGCTGTTCTTAATGTTTCTTGGGCTTTATCTGGTCCAATAGAAATGGCAACGATTTCATCTGCGCTTCCTGCTTCTTTTATACGAATTGCTTCTTCAACAGCGATTTCATCGAATGGATTCATAGACATTTTAACGTTAGCGAGTTCAACACCACTATTGTCAGATTTGACGCGTACTTTAACATTATAATCAATGACGCGTTTAACGGGGACGAGTATTTTCATTTTCGGTTCTTCTCCGGATTTTGATCCTGATTTATTTCCTACACTATAATACCAATTGTAACTTATTCAACGAGATTCAAGGCCAATTTTGCCTGATAAGTCACTTTGACATTCTATTGATTAAAGATTACCATCGACGCTAATAAAAAATTAAAAACGGGACTTATTATGAAATTATATTTTAAACGTTTTTCGGCTTTAATGTTGATGACTTATGTCATATCAGCTGTTTCTTTTGCGGAAACATATGTTCGGTATGAACAAAACGGCAAAACGTCATGGGGTGAGCTTAAGGGCGAGACAATCCACCAGTTATCAAACGCCCCCTATTTGGAGGGAATGGCAACAGGATTAAAGGTCAATCAAGCCGATGTGAAAATGATGGCGCCCGTTGACCCGAGAGATGTTTACATGACGGGTTTTAATTATGAGGATCATATTCCCGAAGGACAAAAGACAACTCCATATCCCGGATTATTCATGGTTCCGGCCGGCACTTTAATTGGCCCGGATGCGGAAATTATCCATCCTGCGGATAGTGACTTCATTGGTTATGAAGCAGAAACCGTGATCGTTATTGGGAAGCGCGCTGATAATGTTAGCGTCGAAGACGCGGCTGATTATATATTCGGTGTAACAGCAGGGAATGATGTATCTGCACGTGACTGGATCCCCGCAGATATTCAATGGTTTCGCGGTAAGGGCGCGAAAGGGTTTAATTCCGTAGGACCAGTGCTGCAAACGGGACTCGATTATAAAAACCTTACATTAACCGCGCGCCTTAACGGTGAAGTGAGACAAAACGGTAATACGTCCAAAATGATTCATGATTTTGAAAAAATGGTCAGTTATATTTCAAAATATTTTGTGCTTAACCCCGGTGATTTGATCTGGTCTGGAACCATCGGTACATCCGAACAATTAAAAGTCGGTGATGTTTATGAGGTCGAAATCGATGGCGTTGGCGTTTTAAGAAATACAATTATCCAAGGTAAATAAAGTTTAAGGAAAATAATAAAATGAATATCAAGACAACAGTTGCGGGTGTAATCGCCGCGCTTCTTATCAATAACGCGGCTTTCGCCGAACGTTATGTACGTTATGAAGAACATGGTACCGTATCATGGGGGGAGCTGGTTGATGGTGTGGTACATCAATTATCATCGGCCCCATATCATGGCGGTAAACGCACGGGTCATACCTTGAATGAAACAGACGCAAAATTAAAAGCGCCGGTTGATCCCAACCAATCATTTATGACCGCCTTTAATTACCGCGATCATAAATTGCCGGGATATGAACAAGACCCCACCAAAAGACCAGGTCTATTTACGGTTCCCGTCAGTTCTATTATTGGGCCAGAAGACGACCTTGTAAGACCGGCGGAAGCCAAAAATTTTCATTATGAAGCAGAAATGGTTATCGTGGTCGGCAAACGCGCAGAAAATGTCTCGCTTGAAGATTCAAGTGATTATATCTTTGGCATCACCATCGGTAATGATGGTTCGGAACGCGATTGGCAAGCAAGCGATATTCAATGGCTTCGTGCAAAGGGATCAAAAAACTTTAATGCTGTCGGCCCGCATTTGGTCACGGGGCTTGATTATACGGACCTTGATATCGAAGGACGTCATAACGGCGTTAAATCACAAGGGGCGAACTCATCAGGGATGATTTTCGATTTTAATTATATGGTTCATTATATATCAAAATATTTTGTACTTGAGCCCGGTGATGTAATCTGGTCTGGCACCATGGGTGATACCGGTTCCATGAAACCGGGTGATACTTACGCGATTACCGTTGAAGGTGTAGGCACGCTTGAGAATAAATTGGTTCAAGAGAAATAAAATTTTCATCTTTATGATGTGAGAGAATTTTCAAACAATACGAGTGTCTGCTTTTGACACAAAGCGGACAGTCAAAATTATTGCGAAAATATCATATTTATCAGTTGTATTTTAACGTATTGGCTTGCGCCTTAGGGGCGAATTTAGTTGGTAAAGAGAACCGGTGAACTTAATATAAATTTAGGGGAAGGATACTCGGGGTTTTTTATCATTACCTCTTCAAAGCGCTTACATATGCCGCAATCGTTTTTATCCTCAGTTTTCCTAACACGCAATGTCACTATCATTCCTTTTTCATCTTCATTTTGTAATTCTATATCGATCATTGTCGTAATTGGCTCTTCATCGGTGAATATTATTCTTATATGAGGAACTGGTTCCATGGTTATGTATTTGATTCTCCTATCGTTTATTGAATATATTCCAGAAGATCCATTTTCTTCCTTTAATTTAACCACGGCTGTATTATTGATTTGCAAACCTTCCTGATGTGCAAATTGCGTAATACCTAGAACGGCCCAATAATAAGGGCCAAAATATCGACCAGTACTTTCTTTAAAAGAGGCCGAAATCACAATTTCTTTTATCTCGCCTTTGCTATCAAAAAAGAAAATGAAATAGCTTATCATCAACATAATACATGATGTAAAAATTAGGTTTTTAATTCTATAAAATCGCTTCATTTCTCGTGCTTTTTTAGTGACAAGTACAGCTGGTTCAGTTGAAAGCCCCATCTTAGTTATAAGTTTCTCATCTTATATCAGTACACTATATTCGACACACATTTCAATCGAATTGGCTAAACTGTATTCTCAACGCCTACTTTGTATTGATAGCTATAATAAGCTGAATGGCTTACGACCCCATAAGTTCTGCCATAAGGGCTAAATTTGATAACATGTATCTTATCACTCCTTTAGCTTGAAAGAGTTTAGCTTAGTAATGGCCGTTGGTCAAAACGGGTTTACATGACTGGCCGCTTTGGGTCGAAAGCAGTCATTCGATAGTTAGATTTTCAAGGCTCCTGAGATTCAGGAGCCTTTTTGATCACATCAAAGCTTTAGCGGCTAAATTGACAATCATTGCTATTAAATAAGCCAAGCCAAATAGGTATCCCGTCATAAAGGCGGTCCAGCCCCAGCTGTTGGTTTCCCGCCGTGCGGTGGCGAGGGTTGCGAGGCATTGCGGGGCGTAGATAAACCATGCGAGGAACGCGAGCGCGGTTGATAACGGCCATGCACTTTGCAGAACGGTGGCAAGGCTTTCGGCCACTTGATCTTCGTCCCCTTGCAGGGCGTAAACGGTCCCAAGTGCGCTAACGGCGACTTCGCGGGCGGCCATACCGGGAACAAGGGCAATTGAAATTTCCCAGTTAAAACCAAGTGGTTCAAAAACCGGCTGCAATGTGCGACCGATAAGACCCGCGGCGCTATAATATATGTCTGCCTCAGTTGCGTCCTCAGGCGGGTTGGGATAAAGCGTGAGTGCCCAAAGGGCAATAGCGGCATAAAGAATGATTGTACCCGCGCGACGTAAAAAGGCGCGGACACGCTGCCATAATTCAAGGAATACATGCTTTAGACGCGGCAGTTGATATTTTGGCAGTTCCATCAAGAATGGTTGAAGTGTCCCTTTAGTGATGGTTTTTTTCATGACGGCGGCGACGATAATTGCGCTGACGATACCAGCGAGATAAAGTGTGAAAAACACGACACCTTGAAGGCCGAAATACCCCAACACCGGATCATTGGGAATAAAGGCCGCAATCATAAGGGTATAAACCGGAAGACGCGCGGAGCATGTCATAAGCGGTGCAATCATAATGGTTGTGATACGGTCGCTGTGGTTTGCAATGGTGCGTGTTGCCATAATGCCCGGAATTGCACAAGCAAAACTGGAAAGAAGGGGAATAAAAGCACGACCATTAAGGCCGACTTTTGCCATTAATTTATCCATGATAAAGGCGGCGCGGGCCATATATCCGCTCGCTTCAAGAAGCAGGATAAAGGAAAAGAGGATGATGATCTGCGGTAAAAACACGAGCACGCTTCCGACACCGGCAATAAGGCCGTCTTGTATGAAGCTTCTGAATATGCCTTCTGGGATATAAGTGGCGACGGCTTCACCAATTATAGCGAAGGTGCCTTCAACCATGTCCATAGGGGCTTCTGCCCAGCTAAAAACGGCTTGGAACATAAAGAATAACATCACGAAGAATAAAATTGGACCCAAGACAGGATGCAGTGCAATGCCATCAAGCACGCGGGTCATTTTGTGATGACCACCTTCTTTAACGGTGACAAGCTTAGTAATACGCCCCGCTTCTTTTTGCAAGGCACGGGTTGATGTGTCCGACATGGCGCCAGTTGGTTTTGAATAGGCACTCGCATCGCGATCAAGAAATTCAACCAGTCTGGAAATGCCACTTGTTCTAACGGCTACAGTTGTAAAAACGGGAAGGCCAAGTTCTTCTTCAAGTCGATTGGTATCAATTTCAATGCCGTCACGTGTTCCTAAATCATGCATGTTTAGCGCGACAATCATGGGAAGGCCTAGTGATTTTAATTCAAGAACAAGCCGTAAATGAACGCGAATGTTTGACGCATTAATGACACAGACCAGAACGTCAGGCTGTGTTTCAAATTCATGTTCGCCCGTAATCACTTCACGGCTTACTGTTTCATCAAGGCTTCTGTCATTTAAACTATAAATACCGGGTAAATCGATGAGCTTAACCGTATGTCCACTTTCGGTGGTAATAAGACCAGAACGACGCTCTACGGTGACACCCGGGTAATTGGCAACTTTTTGATGGCTTCCGGACAAGGTATTAAAAAGGGAGCTTTTTCCAGCATTTGGCGCACCGATCAGGGCAACATTTAATCCGCTCATTCTTTTTCTCCCAAAATAATCGCGTCCGCTTCCATGCGACGAAGGGCTATTGTCATCGTTCCCACTTTAACTGCGAGAGGATCGCGCCCAATGGGGCCAACATGAAGAAGTTCTGCCGATATGCCTTCTTCAAAACCAATTTCCAGTAGTCTGTCTTCCAGATCTGCAGCAAATTCCTGATCATGCACCCGAGTGGTATCAAAGCCGGCAATAATGCCTGTTTCACCAATTTCCAATTCACTTAAATATTTTGTCATATGAGCTTACTTATTAATTATCATTCTTAATAGCATTTAGTCATAGACGATTCTGCCTGATAGGGAAACAAAAAATAAGCCCGTAAGACTTAATATCTTAGGGGCTTTAAAACTTAATATAGGGAATGAACTTATTCAGCGTCGAATTTAATGCCTTGTGCAAGCGGTAGTTCAGTTGAATAGTTGGTTGTACTTGTCATGCGGCGCATGTAACCACGCCAAGCGTCAGAACCACTTTCGCGGCCGCCACCTGTTTCTTTTTCACCACCGAAAGCGCCGCCGATTTCTGCGCCACTGGTGCCGATGTTAACGTTGGCGATACCGCAGTCACTACCGAATTCAGAAGTAAAGGTTTCGGCTTCAAGCATATTCTTTGTAAAGATTGCAGAAGATAACCCTTGTGGTACGTCGTTTTGACGGTGGATTGCATCTTCAAGATCAGTATATTTGAAGGCATAAAGAATAGGGGCAAATGTTTCTGTTTTTACATTTGCGTCCGTGCCGTCCATTTCAACAAGGGCAGGGTTCACATAGTAGCCACCAGGATATTCATCGGCTATGGCGCGACCACCACCAGTGATTACACCACCGTTTTCTTTAGCAACTTTAAGAGCATTTTCCATGTTGTTAAAGCTGTCTTCGTCAATCAATGGGCCCATAAGTGTTGCTTCATCAAGTGGGTTTCCGATTGAAACACCTGCAAAGGCTTTCTTGATGCGCGGTACAATCTCATCATACACATCTTCGTGAATGAATAGACGACGTGTTGTCGTACAACGTTGACCACATGTACCAACGGAACCAAACACGATACCTTGGTAAGCAAGGTCAAGGTCAGCATCTTTTGATACGATGATGGCATTGTTTCCACCAAGTTCAAGAATTGATTTACCGAAACGAGCGGCTACATTTTGTCCAACGATTTTACCCATCGCACTGCTTCCTGTTGCGGAAATAAGCGGCACGCGCTCATCAGATACAAGAATTTCACCAATGTCACGTTCACCAGTAAGAATAATTGAAAGGTTTTCCGGCGCATCATCACCAAATTCAGCACAAGCCATTTCAAATAGTTTTTGACAAGCAAGGGCGGTTACAGGTGTTTTTTCTGATGGTTTCCAAATAACAGAGTTACCACACACAAGCGCAAGACATGTATTCCATGACCATACGGCCACTGGGAAGTTGAAAGCACTGATGATACCAACAGGGCCAAGTGGTTGCCATATTTCACGCATTTTATGAAGAGGACGTTCAGACACAATCGTTAGACCGTGAAGCATGCGGCTTTGACCAACAGCAAAATCACAAATGTCGATCATTTCTTGAACTTCACCTAGGCCTTCTTGATAAATTTTACCACATTCAAGTGTTACTAGGGCACCAAGTGCTTCTTTCTTTTCACGAAGAATGTTACCGAGAATGCGAACCAACTCTCCGCGACGAGGTGCTGGAACATTACGCCATGCTTTAAAAGCTTCTACTGATTGAGCAATCTTTGCTTTTGCTTCAGCGGGTGTATCCATTGTTACATTGGCTATTTCTGAACCATCAATTGGTGTTTGGACGGCAAGATTACCGCCTTCAATATCAGATGCCGTTAAACCAAGAGCGGCATAAATTTCTTCTTTATTCATCATATCAAACTTCCTTATATGTTTGTTCTTAAAAAGACGATCAGCTTTTATCAGATTCTCTGTTACTGGTTAAATAAAATAGATTTTAATATTTTTAATAATTATGACGAATGTTTATTATCTCTATTAAATCTATATGAAAAAGTATGTTTTTAATTTCTCGATTAAAATTTTTATCATTACATAAACGAAATATATTATATAATGAACAAAAGTCAATTATAAATGAACAATATTAAACTATATATGTCGTTTATTAGTGTTAATTGGGTATTCTATTGAACTTTGATGATAAGATAATGTGACTCTCAGTGTTTAAAACGCCATCAAGCATTGCAATCTTTGTTAATACCGAATCCATCTGCTGATTGTTATCTGTTCGCACAAGTATCATAAAGTCAATTGAGCCAGCTACAGTTGCAAGGCAATCAACCTCAGGCATATTATATAAAGATTCTTCAATAAGCGAAGATTTCTTGGGGTCACGGGTTATTGTGACATAACAGCGCGCATCATTTTCTAGCGTCTCAGGCTTAAGTTTTACCGTATAGCCATCGATTACTTTTTCTTCTAAGCGTGTTAACATCATGTGGATGGTGGATCTGGCTAGGCCTAACTTCCTTCCTAGCTCTGCGGCACTCATTCTGCTATTGATTTTTAGTAAATCGAGCAGTTTTTTTTCGCTTTCTTGTAATTTCATTATTGTCACCAATTTTGATAATATATGAACAATATATAGCAATAAAATACATTTGTACAATTATAAATAAACATTAGTCAGTAATAAAATTAATTTTGTATAAATTTGATGTACGAGTATTATCCATTTTACAAAATTTAGGATTGGATTATAGTCTCTATAATTAATTAAGGAGAATTAATATGTTAAGATCCGTTATTCCGTCGATTTTGTTTATAGGCGCATTGATATTACCAGCAGATGCAGAACAAGTACGCTCACGTGATATCGGACTTAAGCCTGGGATTTTAAATACGGGTGACTTAAATGCTATTACAGATGTCGAAGGCGTCTTGGTCGGTCATGTGACATTGGATTTAGGTGACAGCGTTAGAACCGGTGCTACCGCCATTCTTCCCCATGGGGGCAATATTTATCAGAATAAAGTTCCAGCAGCAGCAGTGATTGGTAATGGCTTTGGTAAAATGATGGGATATACCCAAATTCATGAACTTGGTGAAATTGAGACACCTATTCTATTAACGAATACATTGAATGTTCCACGTGCGGCAGATGCAATCCTTGATTGGACGCTGGCACAAGAGGGTAATGAAGCGGTTCGGTCTGTCAATAATGTGGTTGGGGAAACAAATGATGCGGGTCTTAATGACATACGCGGCCGCCATTTAACGGCAGATATTATTATTAAAGCAATAGAAGGTGCTAAATCAGGATCAGTAGAAGAAGGTGATGTCGGAGCAGGAAAAGGAACCAGCGCGTTTGGCTGGAAAGGTGGTATTGGAACTTCATCTAGGGTATTACCTGATGAACTCGGGGGATATACCGTAGGGGTTTTGGTACAAAGTAATTATGGTGGCATTCTGATGATGGACGGCGTGCCAGTTGGTGAGGAATTAAACCAATTTTATTTACAGAATTATGTTGATAGTGATGTGGCCGATGGATCTATCATGATGATTGTTGCTACTGATGCGCCTCTATCAGATAGAAACCTTGAACGTCTTGGTAATCGTGCAATGACAGGATTGGCGAGAACGGGTTCATCCATGACCAACGGAAGTGGTGACTATGTGATTAGTTTTTCAACGGCCGAAAGTGTTAGACGCACTTCGGATCGCCGTAATGAAAATGCACAGATTGAAGAAATACCAAATAATCGCGTTTCGCCGCTCTTTCAAGCAGCGGCAGAAGCTACCGAAGAAGCTATATATAATTCATTATTAATGGCACGTTCTGTTACATCAAAAAATGTTATCACTGGGGAAACAAAAACTGTACATGAGCTTCCGGTTGATAAGGTTCGTGCGATCTTAAAGAAATACGGTCGATAATAGGCTTGGGTTTTAGAGGGGAATGTGTTAATTCGCGCACATGAAAAATATTTCAAATCAAGCTGCGGAAACAAAGAGCCACGTTAAGGCCGTTTTAGGTCCGACCAATACAGGTAAAACCCATTTGGCCGTTGAACGGATGCTGGGTCATGCGTCAGGCATGATTGGCTTACCACTGCGTTTGCTTGCGCGCGAAATTTATGACCGCGTGGTTGATAAACAGGGCAATACTCATGTGGCTCTTATCACAGGTGAAGAGAAAATCGTTCCCAAAAATGCACGTTATTTTATTTGTACCGTGGAAAGCATGCCGGTTGAGCGGACGGTGGATTTCCTAGTAATTGATGAAGTTCAGCTCGCAGCGGATTTTGATCGTGGACATGTGTTTACGGATCGTTTGCTGCGTTCACGCGGCCGCCAAGAAACAATGTTGCTTGGGTCGGAAACAATAAGACCACTTATTAAACATCTTATTCCTGACGTAGAATTTAT
>Ga0181600_10000013_pt1 | contig 119473 bp, 108 predicted proteins | sample 041ome_2_FD_132982 | JGI IMG/M metagenome (GOLD analysis project Ga0181600, IMG submission 132982) | Coastal salt marsh microbial communities from the Groves Creek Marsh, Skidaway Island, Georgia - 041406US metaG (megahit assembly) | ecosystem: Environmental > Aquatic > Marine > Intertidal... | reverse complement strand
TAAAGTCTGCCTCGCCAGCGCACGCGATCCGTCGCAAGTGCGCTTTATTGCGAGACAGAGCAGGCACTTTAATGCAGATGAGAATCATTATCAATTAGATTTGTACTTATTTTTTGATATTTTTCCCTTTGCGCACAACAATACGTACCAGATAGGAATTTTGAGCACTTGCTTAACTGCCCATCGCTCGTGTTTAGCCGCTTCAGAACTAACACCTCAGCAGTTGACACTAATGCGCTAAACACTCAAGTCACTAAAAAGGACATCACAATGAACACCCCTATCAAGCCTTCGACACTTAGCGCTCTGATTGCTTCATCACTCTTCCTCCCTTCATTCGTCGCCAGCGCATTTGCGAGCGACAGCGATCTGCATGCAATAGCCGCAGCCCCCTCTGCCGCTCGCATCGCAGCCGACATTGAAACGCTGGTTGGCTTTGGCACGCGGCATACGCTGTCGGAAACCCAATCACAGACCCGAGGGATTGGCGCAGCTCGGCGCTGGGTTGAGGCCGAGTTCAACCAAATCTCAGCTGACTGCGGCGGCTGTCTCGACGTATTCACCGTTGGCGACACTGTGTCGGGCGACCGCATTCCCAACCCAACCGAAGTTGTCAACGTGATCGCCGTATTGCGTGGCACACAAGACCCTAACCGCTATGTGATGATGAGCGGCGATATAGACTCTCGCGTCAGCGACCCGCTCAACGCCGAATCAGAATCACCCGGTGCGAATGACAACGCGTCGGGCCTGGCTGGGGTTATCGAGGCGGCGCGCGTACTCAGCCAGTACCAATTTGCAGGCTCGATCGCATTCGTTGGCCTCTCAGGTGAAGAGCAGGGTCTCTATGGCGGTGCGATACTCGCCGAGCATGCCATTGCGCAGGGCTGGGATATCCAAGCGGTAATAAATAACGACATGATCGGCAACATCACGGGCGTCAATGGTGTCACCAACAATGCTACTGCACGCGTTTTTTCCGAAGGCACGCGCTATGTAGAAACCACCGAAGAGGCACGATTACGGCGTTTTCAGGGCGGCGAAGTCGACTCAGCGTCGCGCAATATCGCCCGTTATGTTGACCTGATGGCGGACAAATACATTAGTAATCTTGATGTGATGATGGTTTACCGCTTAGATCGCTTTGGCCGCGGAGGCCATCATCGCCCGTTTAACGAAGCTGGCTTCCCCGCGGTACGGATTATGGAAACGAACGAGAACTACACACAGCAACACCAAGACCTAAGGGTTGAAGACGGCGTCGAATACGGCGACACCATCGAGCATGTAGACTTCGACTACGCTGCCAAGCTCACCGCGTTAAACGCCGTGGTGCTTGCCGGCATGGCGTGGGCACCGGCGCCGCCAAGCAACGTCGCAGTGCGCGGCCAGGTCAGCCCCAACACCACACTTAGCTGGACGCAGGACGCAGCTGCAGCGGGGTACCGTGTGCACTGGAGGTTAACGACATCACCCACGTGGGATTACTCACGCGACGTCGGTAATGTCGATACTTTTACGCTCGAGAATATTGTTATCGACAACTATTTCTTTGGCGTGTCTAGCCTGTCAAGCCAGGGCGTTCAGAGTCCCGTGGTCTTCCCGGGGCCGGCGGGCGCTTTTTAGCGGTTGAGGCTTTTAAGTTCGCTCAAAGTGTGCGACAACGATGCCTCGTTCGTATTACTCGCGTGCAATTAATAACAATCAACAACAGGAGATTCAGCATGAACACGAAACGCTTACTTACTTGCGCGGCGGTCATTGCCGCCTCGACTTTCGGCGCAACAAACGCACAGGACTCTGAGGCTGATAACGCCATGAGCTTTTTCATCACAAGTGTTGGCAGCGGGGACGGCGCCAACCTCGGTGGTCTCGCCGGTGCTGATGCACATTGCCAGAACCTCGCCCAGGCGGCAGGCTCTCGCGGCAAAACTTGGCGCGCGTATCTTAGCGCCCATGCGACCGAGGAAATGGCGGCGATCGACGCGCGAGACCGTATAGGTTTCGGCCCTTGGTATAACGCCCGCGGTGTTGAAGTGGCGAGCACGCTCAATGCCCTGCACAGTGACTTTATGAATCTCGGTAAAGAAAACTCGCTCGACGAAAATGGCAATACGGTGAATGGCCGCGGCGACACACCGAATGAACACGATATTCTCACCGGCTCAACGCTTGCCGGAAATACTGTAGACGATGGCGACAATCACACCTGCAACAACTGGACGAGCAATGACTCGGGAAGCGCGCATGTCGGACACTTTGATCGTCAGGGTGGCGGAGCGAACCCCACTTCGTGGAACAGCGCGCACGGTTCGCGCGGCTGCAGCCAAGCCAATCTGGTTGCAACTGGCGGCGCCGGTTACTTCTATTGCTTTGCCACAAACTAACAATCGCCCAGAGCGCGTCACACATCCGAGAGACATAATATGAGCCACCCAACGCCACTGAAACTCTATGGATTTGGCCCCTCACGGTCTTTCCGCGCACTCTGGGCGCTTGAAGAAACGGGGCTGGCTTTCGAACATATCGAAACAGCCCTGCGCAAAGACGCGACGCTCGAAAACAGCGCGAAGCACCCTAATTATCTTGCGCTGAATTCTCAGGGCAAAGTGCCAACCCTAGTCGACGGCGACAAGGTGCTGACCGAAAGCGTTGCAATCGTTAATTACATTGCGCGGCTCGCGCCAGAGTCCAAGCTCATTCCGACTTCCGTCAGCGAACTCGCGCGCTATGACGAGCTGTCGTGTTTTATCCTTGCCGAACTCGAGCAACCCCTTTGGAGCAAAGGCAAACACCTGTTCGCCCTGCCCGAAGAGCAGCGCATTGCTGCTATGTTCGACACGGCGGCATTCGAATGGGCGAAGGCGGTGCGCAGCCTCGACGCTCTCCTCGACGATTCCGAATTTGCTCTTGGCAATCAGTTTAGTGCTATCGATATATTGCTTGCGCACACCTTTAATTGGGCGCAGCGATTCGAATTTGACGTACCGGAAAAGTATATCGCGCTGCGTGACCGCCACTTTGCGCGCCCGGCAGCCCAGCGAGCCCTCGCGTCGATGGCTTAGGCTAAACTGGATGCTTACACAATGAACACACGCTTATTCGTGAGCAGGCTGCTAGGACGCTTTTCGATTTGTGTTTTTGCTGCTGCGTTTCTGCTTTTAGGCGCGAATTATTCTGCCGCTGCAGATCCCGAATCGCTAACATCCCTCGATACTGCCTTTTACCGAGTGCAGAGTTTCGATACCAAAGCTGGCGCCAAGCCCCTAGCAATCAACCACCTCGGCATCGAGACCAAGCAGGCGGCTGACGGCGGCTATCTGATCACCGCTGCACTCGAGGGTTATCCTGCCCACGCCGCCGGCCTCGAACGCGGCGACATCGTTTTACGCATCGATGGCGCCGATTTTCATCCCCTTCTCAGCTTGAATTCGCATGCAGCAGAGAGCCAATTTCGCCCGCACAGCGCACCAGCCGAATTGACCTATAGACGCGGGGCGACTGTTCTCACTGCGCGTGTCGAACCTGTTTTCGAAAGCCTCTACGACAGCTACCGCAGTGCTACTCTTAATAGCGTACTCAGCTTTGCTGCAGGCAATAAGGTGATCGGCTATGTGCGCCTGTGGGCGCTAACGCGAGAGACAGGCGACCTCGTCACTCTGAGCCAACTGCTTCAGTCGCTACACGATACCGATGGCATAGTGTTAGACCTGCGCAATAGCTACGGCTATTTGGCGTCAGAACATATCGATCTATTTCGCGCGAGCCGCAGTGATTTTTTATCTATTAGCTTGGTAGGCAAGCCTAATTCAAACGCAATCGAGCACGAGCGGAATCGCCTGCTTCCCGCTCGGCAGCGAGATGACACACTCCGTGCCTATCGCAAGCCCATCGCAATTCTCATCGACAGCTCGACTCGCGGCGCAGCAGAGCTACTCGCGTATCAATTAGCAAAACTCGACAGAGTCACCACCGTCGGCGAGCCGACGCTAGGCCGCTTAGGCAGTTATCAGCGCGACGGGGGAGTTGAGACTCTGGTTGAGAACTCGGTTGAGAACTTGGAAAATAATTTAAATAAAAGCCTAGACGGAGGCTCTCTGGACTATTCGGCCGCCGACCGTGTTCTTATCGATGGCAATGTCTTCGAGGGCATCGGTGTCAAACCGAAACGCAACGCACCCTTTCCCTTCGAGACAGTCTCTCGTGGCGACCCACAGTTTCAAGTTGCCGTGAATGTATTGATGGGTGTTATCTAATCTGTCGCGATAAGGCCTTCAGAATCCGGCGACTGGCTCTTCGACTTCGCTCCACCTTAACTTGCGATAGTCGAAACCCTGCTCGAGTGTCGGCTTTACTATTCGAAAATAGGGCGAGAGATCAAAATCCCTCGGCGTGTAATGCGTAAAGTGCCTGCGGTAGAACACTGGCACCTCTCCCCCCCTGCCAACTGCCTCGTCCCCTAACGTCAAATGCTTGCACTCATTCGTTATCACGAATTCCTGCACTGGCAATATAGGGTAATCGATCGACTGAAAGGTCTCTGCGATGAGAGTCGAGCAGATTGCTTTAGTCGGCTCCCCGCTACCAAGGCCAATCATCGAGCGACGCAGCCTGTTGGGCACCACCGGCTTCTGGATGAGATAGCGCACTAGGTCAAAGACATTTTTCTTATCGTATTGATGCCCAAGCTTCGACATCGCAAAGCGCACTAGCGCCTCTCGATCCTCATCACGCAGCCCTACTGGTCTGCAGATACGAAGATTAGCGTCGGCATAATAATTTGGCTCGACAAGCCTCACGCCCTCTTGAAGGTCTGCCTCAAGCAGCGTGCTCGCGCTACTCGACTCACCGCCCCGCCCGACAAATAGGCAAGCGTGTGACCACGAAGACTGAGTGAGGTATTTAATCGCCGTGCTGATTCGCGTATTGCCATCAACCAATACGATGTCGCCAGTCCTGAGTACAGACGCTGTTTGATCTATGGAGGTTGACTCAAAGCGTTTGTAGCCCGGGAGACGCTTGCTGAGAAAACCCGCAAGCCTTGCGCCCGCAGTCTGTTTCGCCCAATTAAGCATGCGATAACACCATTCTAGAACCGAGTAAAAAAACTGTTAATTTTCTGGTCATGTCTTGTACACTGAAGTACGAAGAGTGTATACGAATCATCAGGAGTTAAGAAATGACGACAGCTTATAATAAGTTTTATATCAACGGCGAATGGGTAGAGCCCGCAGGCCGCGAGACAATCGACGTAATAAACCCAGCAACCGAAGAAGCCTTCGCGACGATTAGCATGGGCACAGCTGAGGACGTAGACGCGGCAGCAAAAGCAGCACGTGCAGCATTCCCCTCCTGGTCGCAATCAAGTGTCGAAGAGCGCAAGACTGTTCTGCAAAAAATCATGGCGGGCATACAGGCTCGCGCCGGCGACCTCGCCGCTGCAATCACTAGCGAAATGGGCGCACCGGTAGGCCTCGCTAATGCAGCCCAAGTACCAAGCGGACTCGGGCACTTCGCCGCAGTTCTCCCTGTACTCGAGAATTATAAATTCCAAGAAACTCGCGGCAGCACACTCATAGTGAAAGAAGCTGCCGGTGTGTGCGGATTCATCACGCCTTGGAACTGGCCACTCAATCAGATCGCTTGTAAGGTTGCACCCGCACTTGCCGCTGGTTGCACCATCGTCCTCAAGCCCAGTGAAGTTGCCCCTATCAATGCCTACATCCTCGCCGAGATAATTGACGAGTGCGGCCTTCCACCCGGCGTGTTCAACCTCGTCAATGGCGACGGTCCTAATGTAGGTGCCGCAATCTCAGCGCACCCCGAAGTCGATGTAGTCTCATTCACAGGCTCGACTCGAGCTGGCCGCGAAGTTGCGAGAGCAGCTGCCGATGGCATCAAGCGTGTCACACAAGAACTCGGCGGCAAGTCTGCTAACATCATCCTCGACGATACGGCTGACTTTGGCAAAGCCGTGTTCAGCGGCGTACTCAATTGCTTCGGCAATAGCGGACAGTCGTGCAACGCGCCCACGCGCATGCTCGTACCTAAAGCGCGCATGGGTGAGGCGATAGAGTCGGCTAAAGCTGCCGCGGCGAAGGCCGTCGTCGGCGACCCAAATAGCGAAGGCACAAGCCTCGGCCCTGTAGTGAGCGAACTTCAGTTCAACAAGATTAACGCGTTGATCGAAGCGGGTATCAAAGAAGGCGCGGAGCTCATCGCCGGAGGCCCTGGTCGCCCGGACGGCCTCGACAAGGGCTATTTCATCAAGCCGACCGTTTTCGCCAACGTCACCAATGATATGACTATTGCACGTGAAGAAGTCTTTGGCCCAGTGCTGACTATCATTGGATACGAAGACGATGCTGACGCGATCGCGATTGCAAACGACACGGAGTACGGCCTCTCTGGTTATATCTCGGGCGAACCCGCCCACGCACAGCAAATTGCTCTGCAGATTCGTACCGGCATGGTTCATATCAACGGCGCGCCGCTGGATATTTCAGCGCCTTTCGGCGGGTATAAGAAATCTGGCAATGGTCGCGAGTGGGGCCTCGAAGGGTTCGAAGAATACCTCGAAACTAAGGCGATGATGGGCGCGGCGTAAAAACCACGCGCTGTCTTAACAAACAAATGGTCGCTTCTGCGGCCATTTGTTTATTGGCTTCGCCTGCTCCTGGCATAAGCCACCTCGATTACATTTAATTCCACAGAACTTTCGAAGCACTTTCGAAGAACTAACGAAGAACTAACGAAGGACCAACAATGAGCCTAGCAATTACTAAACACTCAATAGATATCGGCATCGTCTGCAACGACATAGACGCCATGATGACTTTTTACGGCGAGACCCTTGGTCTACCGCTCGAGGCAACGATACCGATGCCCGGCGGGGGCAAAATGAATCGATTCAAAGTTGGCGACAGCGTCATCAAAGTAATCGAACTCGACCCCGCACCTGCGACCCAAGCCGCTCCAGGCGGTATTCGTGGCGCGACAGGCTATCGCTATTGGACTATCGCAGTGAGTAATTTAGTTGCTAGCGTTGAGAAAGCAGCAGCTGCGGGGGCAACAATCGTCGTAGCCGCGAAAGAGGTGCGCCCAGGCATTACCATTGCAATCATCGCCGACCCCGATGGCAATTGGGTTGAGTTGCTCGAAGAAAGCGCATAACTCGATCTCGGGCTGTTAAATTATCGGTATCTATTCAATAGGATACCGACTACACTGATGGTTCTTGAGCGTTGTTCTTTATGGCGACCCCCTTCTTTTTGCACGTTGTGTCACCACAGCCTATCCAAGATCGTAGTCATTGACCCTCTTAAGATTGCACCCTAGCGGGTCGATCACTTGAGCATTCTTAGGCCCACTAGCTGACCTCTCTCTCGAAAACGAAAAGCACCGAAAACGAAAAGCACCAAGAACGACCCGCACGAAATGCGCGTTCGGCACTCCGCTGACTGCGCACAGTGAAAGTTAATTCCAAATAAGGAAAGTAAGAAATGAGCAAAGGTACAGTGAAGTGGTTTAACGCAGACAAAGGCTTCGGCTTTATTACACCAGAAGACGGTGGCAAAGATCTGTTCGTACACCACTCAGAAATCAAGAACGGTGGCGGCTACGCAACATTGAACGACGGCCAAGCAGTAGAGTTCGAAGTAGGCCAAGGCCAGAAGGGCCCCTGCGCGAACAACGTCGTAGCAGTATAGCTCCTCCCATAGTAGCCGTTAGCGCGGCCTCTATGTGTTTCACACCAGCGCCCCGTCGCGAGTTTTCTCGCAGCGGGGCGTTGTTGTTTCTGGGTTATACTTCTGATGCTACTCTTAAGGAGCCACCCTATGCCCACACTTATTCACCAGCGCGTTCGCGACTGCAATCTAGGCACCTACCCCAAAGCGATTGGCCGTGTCAGTTCGGGCTGGGTTGTCGCCGGCGATGTGCAGTTTTTGCCAGGTTATTGTCTCCTCTTGCCAGATCCCGTCGTACCAGACCTGAATGCACTCGACGACGAGGCGCGAAAGACATTTTTGATTGAAATGAGCGTGATTGGTGATGCGATACTCGCAGTCACCGGCGCGGTGAGGATCAATTATGAGATGCTTGGAAACGTCGAGCCCGCGCTGCATGCCCATCTATTTCCTCGCAGTAATGACGAACCCGAGGCGCTGCGCTTAAAGCCGGTGTGGTTTTACGACTGGGAGAGGGAACGCGCGTTCGACCCGATCTTAGACGCGCCCATGATGGCGGCGATCAGGGACGAATTAGCCGAACGCGGCGTACTCATCGACTAAGCTACTTCCAGATGCTGCGCGCTTGAAGGTTGATGTCGAATTTGGCACCCGCAGCCTGCTCAACATGAATAATGAATGTCTCGGCGTCCGGATGACTGTAGCCGAGCGTTTTCATACCGCCCTCGCCTAATGCCTCGAACTTAACGCTGTTGCCGTTTATTTCCATGAGACGCATTTTCTGTGCGCCATCAGTGCGCGGCGACATGCCCGGATCCCACTGCTGGATGTTGAGCTCTAAAGATCCATCGACTTCTTCGATCGTGATCATCTCAAACATGCTCGTCGCATCGTCACCGGTCATTCGAACCATCGCGGCGAGTGAGCGGCCGTCAGTGCCAATCCAATTTTCTTCCAATTGATTAGGCCCTAGCGCGCCTGCCCAGTTACCCGTCATCCATGATAACTGTTCGATCTTCGCTTCGGGTGCGGCGAACGCAGATACCGAGGCGACGAGCCCGAGTGTGGCGAGTGCTATATTGGCGATTTTGATCATTCTCATTCTTATTCTCCGGGTTAGTTAGTTTATTACTGTGGCGACCGATCTGGCCGCCTAATCCTGCGATTCTTCGCGTTTGCGGTACGCGTCTTCGAATTTATCGTTGAGCCGGCGCATGCCGCCTAGCCAGCGATCGTAATCATCTGTCTTGCGGCGCATATACGTCAGTACTTCCGGATGCGGCAGGACTAAAAACCCTTCTTTCTCAAGCGTCTCAATTACCGTGTTAGCGAGCTGCTCCGGCTCGAGCATCCCGTCGAGCCCCGCCACGCCGCCATCGCCAGCACCGACTGCAGTCATGGCTGTGCGCACCGCTTGCGGGCATAGCGCTGAAACCTTGATACCACGATTACCGTAGGTAATCGAGAGCCATTCGGCGAAACCGATCGCAGCGTGTTTTGTCACAGAATACGGCGCAGAACCGACTTGGCTCAATAGCCCAGCGGCTGAGGAGGTGTTAAGCAAATAGCCTTCGCCGCGCTCGAGCATCGAGGGCAATACGGCACGTGCGGCAAACACATGCGACATCACATTAATGTCCCAGATAGACTGCCACGCCTCGGTTGATACATTCTCGCCGCCCGCAGTAAAAATACCGGCATTCGAGCAAAACAAATCAATATGGCCAAACTCGGCGAGCGTTGCGTCGACAAGAGCGCTGACCTCGTCTTCTTTGCCCACATTCGCGACAATGCCCCGCGCCTCGGTGAGCGCCGCAATATCGGCAACGGTCGCATCTACGCCCGCCTGATTAATATCCGACACGATGACTGCTCGAGCGCCTTCGCGCGCAAACCGCTCGCTGAGGCTTTTACCGATTCCGCTTGCACCGCCCGTTACAACGACGACTTTATCTTTAATATGCATGCCGCTTTCTCTTTAAGTTGTCTTCAATCTAACGTCGCAGCATCTGCGTATAAGCCGAGGTACGACAAGGAGTCAAAGCAGTTTACGTGGTTCTTTCGAGGCGTGCAAAGAAGCAGATATACCCTCTTAATACAGTCGATCTGAAGGTCGCAAGCAGTTGCAACAACACTCGCATACGAAGAGCAGATAAGGTTTGTCTATGCTATATTCTCTCGCCTCAGGGTTTGTCGACGGGAATAGTTTTCCTCATCTCACCCTATCGAAGCTGTCGCAGAGCAGCCACACCGTACATACCTGTTTGTCGTCATTCGCCTTACCCCGCGCTACAGGGTTGAGCAGACTTTTGGCGACAAACCAACGAATTATAGGGTCGAAACAGCGAACCCTCACTGGAGAGACACATGCTACGCACACTTCTATATACAGGCATTGCGACAGGCCTGACATTACTCGCCAACACAGCTTTGGCACAGCAGTCAGCTGATGGCATCGAAGAAATTACCGTCACCTCGAATAGCCGCAAATCGGAAGGCCTCGCTGACATCAACGCAGCGGTTTCCGTTATTGGCGAAGAGGAGCTTCGCAGTATCGGCCATACACACCTGCAAGAAACACTCAATCGACTCCCGGGCGTGAGTATTCACCGCAATAATGGTCAAGAGAGCCTCACCGCGATCCGCTCGCCGGTGCTGACCGGCGCAGGCGCCTGTGGTGCTTTCCTCGTTGCCGAAAACGGCATCCCTGTTCGCTCTAGTGGCTTCTGCAACGTAAACGAAATGTTTGATCTACACGCTGAAAACGCCGCGAGCGTCGAAGTTGTTCGCGGTCCAGGCAGCGCATTTTGGGGTTCGAATGCCGTCCACGGACTCGTCAACGTCGTGCTCCCTAAAGCGGGCGACGCTCGTCAAATCACCCTCGAGCAAGGCCCGCGCGGCTCGCAGCGCGTCAAAGCACAGCTAGGCCAAGATCAAGGCAACTTCAAACAGCTTCTGCTTGTTAACGGCACAAGTGAAGAAGGCTACCGTGACGAAAGCGGCTTCGATCAGCAAAAGCTAACCTACCTTTACAATTACACGACAAGCAACGGTTGGGCGCTGGACGGCGGTATCACTCACGTGAACCTCAATCAAGAGACGGCGGGTTTTGTCACCGGCTTCGAGAGTTACAAAGGTGCAAGCCGCACTGGCAATCCTAATCCCGAAGCGTATCGCGACAGCAAAAATACGCGCGCATGGACAACTTTTACCAAGACCCTCGGCGACTGGGATGTCGTTCTCACGCCTTATTTGCGCGACATCGACATGAATTTTATCCAGCACTTCTTGCCGGGCCAACCTGTTGAAGAAACCGCGCATCAGAGCATTGGCTTGCAGTCGGTCGCCTTTACCGATCTTGCCAATGGCGCGCAACTCGCCGTTGGCTTCGATGCCGAGGTGACCGATGGCTCACTAACACAGACTCAGCCCAATCCAACTGAGGGCTCGTTCTTCTTACGCAACTCTATCCCGCAGGGCAAACACTACGACTATCAGGTTGATATCGAGCAGGTTGCCGCGTTTGTAAGCTATGAGCAGAGCTTCCAATCCGGCTGGGACCTGTCGCTAGGACTGCGTGTCGAAGACACAAATTACGATTACGACAACCAAATGATCGACGGCCGCACCGATGAATTCGGCGTTGCTTGCCGCTTCGGCTGTCGGTACAACCGCCCAGGAGATCGCAGCGATAGCTTCACGAACCTCTCACCCAAACTGGGTCTGAGCTATGCACTTAATGATTCACATAGCCTGCAATTGCGGGCGCAGCGTGGCTTCCGCGCACCGCAGGCAAGCGAGATGTATCGCCTGCAGAACGACCAGAACATAGCAGACCTAGACTCGGTGGAGCTCGACAGCTACGAGGTTGAGTTTAAGGGCGCTGGTGAGGGCTGGGCATATTCTGCTGGCTACTACTTCATGGACAAGCAGAACGAGATCGTCACCAACAGCGCTCGAGTCAATCTCAACAATAGCCATACTCAACATACCGGGCTTGAGTTTTCGCTTGGGCTAGATATCACAGAGACACTCGCCCTAGCGGCAGTCTACAATTTCGCCGAACATACTTACGAGAACTCTGAAATCTCTGGCGGGATCGACATTCAAGGGAATAATGTTGACACGGCACCGCGTCAGTTCGGCAATCTGCGTCTTCGTTGGACACCGAGCGAGCGCGTGACCAGCGAACTCGAATTAGTCAGCATGGGCGAGTACTACACCAACCCTGAGAACACGGCGAGCTATTCGGGTCACAACTTACTCAATCTGCGCACGCAGTACACGGTAAACGATTCGGTTCAGATCTATGCGAACATCTTAAATCTCGACAACCGCGAATACGCCGAACGCGCGGATTGGACGACGTTTACCGATGACCGCTACTTCCCAGGGGAACCCCGTCGCGCGTTTATTGGCATCACGATCAATTACTAGCGGCAGCGCATGGATAGTACGAAGAAGCCACTCAGCACTGTCTCTCTTGGAGGAACTACAAAAGACTCTTCGAGAGAAACTGCGCAGCGGAGTGAGAAGCAAGTCACTGAGCAGCGCGCCTACGCGGCTCTGCTCAGGCATTTTTTGATGCCTGTGCCGTTTGCAGAGCGTCCTACTGAGCATGCCGACCCCCGAATTCATCAAGATATTCTGTCGCCAAGCTCACTTCGTGCAGCGGCAGTATTAATTGCGGTCTCAAGGCCTTCCAGCGCGCAACCAAGTCGCGTCGTACTCACCCTTCGTTCCGAAAAACTGAAATCTCACGCAGGTCAAGTCAGCCTCCCGGGCGGCACCTGCGATGCAGAAGACGATGACGTAATCGATACCGCCTTAAGAGAGGCTGAAGAAGAAGTAGGGCTCGCCCGCTCAGAGGTCGAGGTCATCGGACAGATGGGCGAGATATCGCTACCCTCAGGATTTAGGATTACCCCAGTAATAGGGCTTATCGACGCAGGCCTGACACTGACGCCCTGCCCCGATGAGGTCGCCGATATTTTCCACCCGCCGCTGGACTTGCTGCTCGATCCCACAGCGTACTCGCGCTCGATTACTCACTACCGAGGCGCTGATCGGGCTATTTTCGAATTGCCCTATGAGGGTTTTCGGATCTGGGGTGCCACTGCCGCTATTCTGTACTCTCTCGCAAAGCAAGTGAGTCGATAGTCCTCTTATTTATGACGAGGAGCTTTTAACGAGCTTTTAATCGACTTTATCTGACGTCGCTAAAAAGCCCGCCGGCGTTTGATCTATTGCTGTGGCGCTGCCCAGCTAGGGAAATCACCGAGCACATCGAATGCGACGTGTCCTAGCGTGTACACAAAGGCGGTCACGATAATCACCGAGAGTATATCGAGCCAGATACCCGCGATAACCATTTTAGTGATCGGTACACGCCCAGACGCATAGATAATCGCATTGGGCGGTGTCGAGACAGGCAGCATAAAGGCGCACGAAGCCGCGAGTGTCGTTGGAATAATAAGCAGCAACGGATGAACCTCGATCGCTTGCGACAGAGAGGCCATAATCGGAAGCGCGAGTGAAATGGTGGCAACATTAGATGACACCTCGGTGAGTAGCGTAATAAACCCTACCGTACTCAACACGATGGCAAACGGGCTCGCATCACCCAGAACAACCTGCAGCTGACTCGCCATATAGGTTCCGAGCCCAGACGTCGAAAAGCCCTTAGCAATCGCGAGTCCGCCGCCAAAGAGAAGCAAAATACCCCACGGCACATTTTTTGTGTCTTCCCAGTCCATCAAACGACCACCCACTTTTTTACTAGCAGGAATGACAAACAGTGTCAGCGCCATTGCGATAGAAACAGTGCCGTCGTCAATAAGCGAACTAATTGGGGACGCGCCAAACTGAATAAACAGCAGATCGAGGTAGTGGCTCCAGCCGAAAATATCGACCTCTGCGCCGAAAAGCCTTTCCTTACGAGTCATCCACAGTAAAGCGACAGCAATAAACACACCACGCACTCTTCGTTCTTCCGTGGTAATCGGACCAAGCTTCTCTATTTCGTCGGCGATGAAAGCCTTTCCGCTAAAAGGTGTAGTGGCAGGCAGTGGGAACACGAAGCGCGTAAGCAAAACCCAGCTGGTGAATAGAAAGACCAGACTCATGGGCAGCGCAAAAGACATCCACGTCATAAAGGCAAATTCGGGGGCCTCCGGGAATATCTGTCCCATTTGAGTGACGAGCACACCGTTGGGCGGCGTGCCGATCAACGTCGCAACGCCGCCAATAGACGCCGAATAGGCGATGCCTAAGAGTAACGTGAGCGCGAAATTGGGCGCCCGAGCATCGACGTGGCCTCCGGCGAGCCGCGTCTTCTCATTAAGTTCTTCGTAAAGCAACACAAGCGACATGCCCATAGGCATCATCATCATCGCCGTCGCCGTATTCGACAGCCACATGGATAAAAACGCAGTGGCAATCATAAACCCGAGCACTAAACGATGCGGCTTGCCACCAATGATGCGCAGGATGCTGAGTGCGATACGCTTATGCAAATTCCATTTTTCGACCGCGGTGGCGATGATAAACCCGCCCAGATAGAGAAGAATAATCCAGTCCATGTACTGCGCGGCAACATTGGGATAAACAATGTCGAGGTCACCTAGAGCAACCCCCGCCGGAAGACCTGCCCCCTCGGCGTCGATAAGACCAGCAGCGGATTGTGCGCGCCCGCGCATGATGCCGAGCAGCGGATAGAGCACGATAGGAAGAAGCGCCGTCGCAGACAGCGGGATCGCCTCGGTAATCCACCAGATTGCCATCCATACGATGACGGCAGCCATCCGCGTAACCATGGGATTACTTGGATCGAGGTCGACAAAAAAGAGCATAGCCAGAAAAGCAGCAGGACCAAGCACGAGACCTATGCGCGACCTTAGAGGGGTTTCGATAGTCTCGCTTTCACTCAACTCTGCGTGCACGCTCATTGTTGGCCTCTGTTTTTCTTGTTGATTCATACCACGCGCAGTGTTGTCTTCACGCGATTGCCACCGGCCGATACTAAGTGCTGTTATTCGCGTTTAGTATCGGACAGCCTCTATGACAGCAAGCTTTCTAGAGCTGCTCGAGAATAGCGTCTGCCGAACTAACCTTGATCTCACCTGGCGCTTCTATGCCTAGATAGGTCACCGTGCCGTCTTCGACAATCATGCCAAAACGCTGAGCGCGCTGCCCCATGCCGAAGCCACTCGCATCTAGCGAGAGACCAATCGCTGCGGTGAAATCCCCATTGCCATCGGCCAGCATCACGATCTCTTCGGCATTCTGTGCCTGGCCCCAAGCACCCATAACAAACGCATCGTTAACCGACATGCAGGCAATAGTGTCGACACCCTTCGCCTTTATCGCATCGGCATTCACAACAAAACCGGGCAGGTGAGTCATCGAACAGCCTGGGGTAAATGCGCCCGGCACGGCAAAAAAAGCCACCTTCTTGCCGGCGAATAACTCGTCACTGCTCAGCGGCTTAGGTCCTTCGCTTGTCATCACCTGAAAGCCGATCGCTGGTACTTTGTCGCCCACTTGAATAGTCATAAAAATGCTCCTGCGACACTTGCCGCTTTAAAAGTTAGTCGTGTGTGAAAAATGAATACCGCAAGATAATAACAAACAAGCCGTCTAACTGACGACAGTTAAACGGCTTAGTATTGAACAGAGTTTATTTAGGATTAGGTGCGTGTGGAGAGCGATGAGCTGTCTAATTTGCTAAGAGAGCGCGCCCTGCGAACTAGGCGCAGTTGCTTAGGCTAATTCCGCAAACTGCGCAGCCTGTTACTGAGGTCTTCTACCGAAGTGCCAAGCGCCTCTTCTACCTTTTCTGTTACCGTATCTTCGATCTTTTCAACCTCTTCCCGCGCGCGATTTTCGACTCCCTGTCTGACTTGATCGAGGCTTGGCAAATTAGCCGCTCCAATCGAGCTTATCAACGCTCTAAGGACAATCTCAGCTGCCTCGGCAGCCGATGCCCCACCCCCCGTACCACCTATATCGGTCAGGATAATGTCGGGCAAAGTGACTTGAGTCGTGCCCAAGCCCGTTACAATCGCCAACCGTGGCCCGAGTATTTCGAGACGCTTGAGAAGGATTTTTTTAGTCGACGCAGGCGCTGACTCTGACGCGGCACCGTCATCACCGCTGGGGAGATTCGCCAGCAATGCACGCAAATTATCGCTAGGCATTTTGGTCTCGTAGTTAATCTGCGGCTGAGCTAGCCGCAGCAGTTCGATCTCTACTGTGTCACCAAAAATCGAACTAATATCTACTTCCGCCTCAACGGCCCCCAGCAGAATCGCAGGCCCTTCTGAGAATCCCGCAGGATTAGCTATCGATAGGCCTCGAATGCTGGTTTTTCCGTTGAGTGGTGATAGCGAGAGCGAGTCGACGCTCACCTCGGTCATTAACGCCGATTCGCCGGCGAACTCGATGCCTGCTTGGGCGGCTGAGCCGAGGTAGAAATAGCCAGCCCAAAGAATAATAGAAAACAGAACTACTAAACTCATAAACACGCGCGCAATCATTGGCAAGCCTCCTTGTCTGCCCGCACGAGTATTCGGCAAAGGCCAACTCGTTAAGGCAATAAATTGAATGGTACTGTGAGCGAATCCGCTTTATAGCTGGCTAGGTAGCCACGATTAGTTTCTGGATCAAACCCTAGATCGATAGCGATATGATTTGCTGGATTGGCAGATCCACCAGAGAGTAGACCCGAAATAGACGACTTTATGCTCGGAGTGACACGAAAAATCTCAGGGGGTAAAAGACCGACTCTCGAGGCTTATTCCGACAACACTCGAGATCCAGTCGCGATGCAGGCGAAGATACTCGAACACGGCAACCGCGCCATAGCTTCCCTGCGTCTCTTCGTTAAACGCCGCGCCAATGACCTCACCTACAGTGATGCCGCCGAGCACATAGCCCTGCGGAGTGCTTATTAGTGCAGGGCCGCCGCTGTCGCCGAGACTCGGCATTCCCTCGAGGTCTTCGGTAGAGCCTCTATCGACTCGCGGGTCATCGAAAAGGACACTAAAGCGGCTATCCACCTGCGTGAGGCGGTTACTCGCGCGCCGAAACTTGCCATCGTCATGATCCCGTCCAGACAGCCCCTGCCCTGTGAAGCCCCATCCAAACACATGGATGAGCTGGCCCACGCTGACATCACCATCGGCAAGCAAGATAGGGCGTGGAAATGGAACTGGGGCGGTAAAGCGCAGTAATGCAAGATCGACATCACGGGCAGAGGCCTGATCATAAAGGGGATGAATGACGAACGCATCGATAGCCCGCGTTTCATTGGCAAGCTGTACCTGAAAAGTCGCGCCGCTTTCTAGCGACGCTTTTAATGAGGTTTCATCAAGACAATGCGCCGCAGTGATTGCCCACTGAGCATGGATAAGCGTTGCAACACAAACTTTGCGCGGCCCCTGTTGCTCGAGAAAGAACACCGCAGGGAAATCACTTGTGGCGATTTCATACGAACCACTCGCCACGTCGTGCCGCGTGATGATTGGGCCAGCCTGTGCTGGAAGGCTCGCAGTGACGACGCCAAACGGCACTAATATCGCAAGCAACGCAAGCATCGGCCACGAGGTTGTAGGTGGATTATCGTCGCGGGTCGCTGTACGCGAGCGGCGCAGCGGCCGCAGATTAGGCGCTGCGCGCCTGCGGCGAGCGAGTTTAAACATGCCAAAAATTCGCCACAGTACCACGCCCATGGTCACAAAAATAAACGCAAGCACCACGGCGGCGAGCCACTCTTGAGAACCCCAGCCGCTGGTGTTTATCACACTTGCTAGCATGCGCAATGTCTAGCGGATTTAGTCCTCACCGGCCAACTCCTTGAGTAATTGCATGAGGCTTTCCGCGCGTGCCCTAGGATCATCAAGTTCGAGCAGCGCCTGCCTTATATTTTCGCCCATCGGAATGAGTCCGCTGAGATGCCAGCCCAGCTGCCAAAGATTTTCGTATTCGATATCCAAGTTCTTTTCGGCGACTAACGGATGTTCTTCGAGGCCTTTTAATATCTCGACCAATTCATCGAATTCGTCCGAGTAGGCAACGGGCTCGCCGTCGATTGTATCGCCCTCGCTGAGCACAACCTCGCCCATCAATAAGTCAGTGTCAGATTCCCAGCAGTCCTCGACGCGAAATTTCGTTGTGCCCTCGATCGTGATGCCCAGAAGGCCGTTATCCAACTGATTCCAATCGATGATGCGAGCGAGCGTGCCTATCCGACTAACGCTCTGAGAAGAATCTGCTGTGCGTGCTTCGGTACCTGCCTCGATCGAGCAAATACCAAATGGCGTGCCCGATTTAAGGCAGTCGGTCACCATGTCGATATAACGTCGCTCAAATATCTGGAGGTCGTGCCGCCCTGCAGGAAATAACACAATCCGCAGCGGAAAAAGGGGAACAGTAATGGCGTCTTCTAACTTCGCGAACGACATATAAATCTACCTTAATACAGTGTTCGGGCTTAGCTTAACGCTTAAGTGCCCGCAATAATTTGTCGTGAATGCCGCCAAAGCCGCTATTGCTCATCACCACAATGTGGTCGCCTTCGACTGCGCTTTCTGCGAGATAGCTAACAATCTCGTCTACCTCGTCGAAGCTGCGGCTCGGCACAGGATTGCTTGCCTCGAGCGCGGCAAAGTCGAGCCCCGAGTTTGCGGGGCGCCGCCAAACGACTTCATCTGCAGATTCGCACGCAGCGACCAAGGTCTCCTGATGTACGCCCGCGCGCATAGTATTAGATGCCGGTTCTATTACAGCAACCAAACGCTGCTTCTTGCTGCTGCGGTCGAAATGAAGCCGCGCAGCCATGCCCTCAAGCGTGGTCTCTATTGCAGTCGGGTGATGCGCAAAATCATCGTACACACGAATGCCGCGACGCTCACCGCGCAGCTCCATGCGTCGCTTAACGCCGCGGAAATTATTTAGCGCTTCTGCAGCCGTTGATACCTGAACCCCCGCATGATGCGCCGCAGCAATTGCCGCCACCGCATTATTCACGTTGTGGCGCCCGGTCATCTGCCACTCTATCCGAACGTATTCGATCGGTTCGCCACCTACACCCATTTTAGACAGCGAAAAACGACTGCCGTCTTCGCGATTGAGCTCCGCATTCCAATAAACGCCGCCTGCATCGAGCAGCGCAAGCGAATCTGCTGGCACCGCATCGACACCGAAGCTCTGTCTCGGCGTCCAACAGCCGCGCGCGAGGACATCCTCCAGTGCCTCTTCACCGCTGCCCGACAAAATAAGTCCATTGCCTGGGAGGGTCCGAACGAGGTGGTGAAACTGCCGCTTAATCGCCTCAAGGTCATCGAAAATATCGGCGTGATCGAACTCAAGGTTATTAAGGATCGTCGTTCGCGGTGCGTAGTGAATAAATTTTGAGCGCTTATCGAAAAATGCGCTGTCGTATTCGTCTGCCTCAACCACGAAGAAAATGGAGTCTCCGAGACTCGCCGAGGCTGGTAGGTTGTTCGTTACGCCGCCAATTAAGTAACCCGGTTTCATTCCTGCGTATTCGAGTATCCACGCGAGCATAGCACTTGTAGTTGTCTTTCCGTGTGTGCCGGCTACGCCGAGCACCCAACGGCCGTGCAATACGTTCTGTGCCAACCACTCCGGGCCCGAGGTATAACGAATGCCCCGATCGAGTACGTATTCGACACTGGGATTTCCACGCGACATTGCATTGCCAATAATCACGAGATCTGGTGCAGGACGCAAATGTTTAGGATCAAAACCCTCGCAAAGACGAATACCTTGCTGCTCTAACTGAGTGCTCATTGGTGGATACACATTCGCATCGCTACCACTGACTTCAAATCCGAGTTGTTTCGCGAGTATCGCAAGGCTGCCCATAAAGGTGCCGCAGATACCGAGTATATGAATATGCATAGGGTTTAGTTTCGCGACTCTGCAGGCCGCCTCTTTCGTGGATGAATCGTGTTTATAACATGAATCTCGGGTAGCATTGCAGCCCAAGTAGAGCAAACCTGACTACAACCCAAGCTAAGAGAGCAATACTGTGAACCTATGGGAATTTTCACTCTCCGTATACGGCAAATCCGGTGTGCCTGATGCCTGTCTCACCTTGCAGAACAGCCATGGCTTAGACGTCAATCTTGTTCTCTTTTGTTTATGGTTAGCTACCGACTCTCGCTGTTTGGCAGGGGCCGAACTGGAAGAGGCGATAGCACTTTCTAACGCGTGGCGGCAGAAGATGATTTCTCCACTGCGTGCACTCCGCACCGAGATGAAAGAATGGCCGTCTGAGGAGAGTGTCTCCGCGTTTTCGCAGCGCACAGACTTTGAGGAACTTAGAAATAAAGTGAAAGCGGTCGAACTCGAGGCAGAGAGATGGCAGCAACAGATGCTGACGAGCCTCGTGGGGCGCTCTCAGACCAGTGAAGATAACAATTTACGTGGTTTTTCTGCCAGCCTCGATCTAATAGCTGCGCAAAGCAAAAGCTGCGAGCGGGCATGGAATGAGTCAATTGTATTTATTGCGGACGCGCACAGTGACGACTTCGGCAAAAAAGTACGCAGCGTTCTCTCGCCGCTTCAGAGTAACCGCTAACGCCCCCTCCTACGCGAAGAGGGGGCACGCCGTTAGCGCGTGGGACGCACCTTCTCGCGAATCGTTTGCCACAGCGAATTCCCGCCCTCAGGCTTTGCTGCTGCAGTTCTTTGGCCACCAGAGCCCTGGCGTCTAGGCCGATTATTTGCTGCGCCGTTAGCACCTCGACCGCCTGCCGGACGCGGCTTGTCGGTAGCACGTGGGGCACGATTACCGCGATTGTCATCCGCATCGATACGATTACCGTTGCGGTCGCCGTTTTCATCGCGCGCTGTCGACTGCGCTCTGCCTTGGCTTGGTCGGCGATTCTGAGTTTGGGCTTGAGCACGACCCTGCGTCTGCCCCGCACCTTGTGACCGACCTCGGCCACGCGAGTCGCCCGCAGCGGCGCCATTGGAGCGACCGCCATTAGCTGCCCCGCCCTCGGCACTACGAGCGTTGCGACCACCACGTGCGCCGTTGCCGCGAGGCTGACGAGGAGGACGCGCCTCTTCGACATAGTCCTCTGCGCCAGCGACGGGCGTGAGATCAAACTCTTTCATGTCTGCTTTAGGAATAGGCTTTTTAATCAACCGCTCGATATCTCGAAGTTGCTTGCGTTCGTCGCTGCTAACCAAAGAGATCGCGAGGCCTTCAGCGCCCGCACGACCCGTACGACCAATGCGGTGGACATAATCTTCGGGGACATGCGGAAGATCGAAGTTAATCACCGACTCAAGCTGATGAATGTCGATACCGCGCGCGGCGATATCCGTGGCCACTAACACCTGAATCGAATCTTGCTTAAATGAATCGAGCGCTTTAGTGCGCTGCGCCTGCGACTTGTTGCCGTGAATAGCCGCGGCTGTGATGCCGTCTTTCGACAGTTTTTTCACTAGATTATTGGCGCCGTGTTTAGTTCGGCTGAAGACCAAAGTCTGGCTAGTATTAGAACGAAGAATCGCGCTCAGCAATTGCGCTTTCTGCTGCTTCTCTACGAGGTACATGCGCTGTGTAATTATTTCGACAGTTGAATTGCGCGGTGCCACGTCGATCTCGACAGGTTGGTGGCAAATAGTTTTGGCAAGCTTACGAATATCATCCGAAAAGGTTGCCGAAAACATGAGGTTCTGACGCTTTTTAGGCAGGAGTGCGAGTATCTTACGAATATCCCGAATGAAGCCCATGTCTAGCATGCGATCGGCTTCGTCGAGGATCAAAATATCGACTTTATCGAAATGCACGGAGCGCTGCTGATGAAGATCAAGTAGGCGCCCAGGTGTGGCCACAAGAATATCGAGGCTCTTGCGCAGCATGGTTTTCTGCGGATTAATGTTTACGCCGCCGAACACAACGCCCGAGCGCAGATTCTCATTAGTACCATAAGTCTCGATACTGTCTTGTATCTGCGCAGCGAGTTCGCGGGTAGGCGTAAGCACAAGCGCACGCATCGTGTCTGGCTTTTTGTTGGTCTCGCCGCTGAGCAGTTGCAGCAAAGGCAGAGTGAATCCAGCCGTTTTGCCTGTGCCAGTTTGAGCGGCGGCCATAACATCGAGGCCTTCTAGGATTACGGGTATCGCTTTTTCTTGAATGGGCGTTGGCTTGGTATAGCCGGTCTTTTCGACAGCGCTAAGCAGTGAATCGGAAAGGCCGAGGTTTACAAATGTCATAAAAATCTCTAATTTATCTTGTTAATTTACGCATAACAGCGCTGCTACTCGGTGTTCGAAATTAAGAACAAACATCGAGGTAATAGCTTATGTCTTGCCGCAAAAAGTGGCGCTAATTCGCGCACAGGGTGACGCGGCTGCGTTAAGACAGCGGCATCGTTACGATTACAGTGTTACTGTGAAGCCTCAGACTATTGGCATGTGTGCTGCGCATAACGCGGCAACAGACAACAACGGTGGCAAGGTGCACGGGTGTGCATTCGAAAGGTGTCTAGCTGGCTTGCCGTGACCGCGAGACGGTTGCAAGGGGAGCTAAAAACAGTAGAAGCACAGTCGATGGCGAATCGGGAGCCTTAGTCGACTTGGGCGCAAGGTACAGCAATAAGAGGCTCGCGTCAGCTTTTATTTCGCGAGCCTCTTTTTGATTCACGCTTTAGTTAATAAAGAATCCGCCGTCGATCAGCAAACTGTCGCCGGTGTGATAGCTGCTTGCATCACTCATCAAATAAACAGCAATCGCCTCAAAATCAGACCGATCACCCCAACGCCTGATGGGAATCCGAGGAAGAACGGCATTGGCGAACTTCTCGTTAGCGTAATTATCCGCCGTCATCGCAGTCTCAATATGCCCTGGTAAAATCGAATTAGCAGTCACGCCGAAGCGGGCGTATTCGACTGCCAGCGCCTGCATCATCGAAATCACGGCGCCTTTGCTTGCACCATAGGCTTCGACTCGCGCCATGCCCATCAAGGCGCCGAGTGATGCCGTGCCGATTAGTCGCCCGCCGGCATCGCCCGCCTCAGCACGAGCGCGCATGTGACCTGCGGCTGCTCTGAGCGTATAAAACAAGCCGTCGAGATTGACGTCGAGCACCGCGCGCCACTCCTTTGTCGTGGTTTCATCGAAGCGACCTGAGCGCGCGACACCCGCATTCGCAAAACACGAATCGACGCGGCCGAACACGTCCAGAGTCTCGGCAAAGCTCGCCTCTACCGCAGCCTCATCAGCCACGTTGCAAACAATCGAATGAATCTTCTGTGACGCGTCGCCGTGCTCTTGCGCCAGTGTCTTAAGCGTGGCTACTGCGGATGCGTTCTTCTCGGGGTTGGTTCCCCATAAACACACACTCGCGCCATGCTTTATAGCACCCTCGCCAAAACCAAGCCCAATGCCACTATTGCCACCGGTAATAAGGGCAACCTTGCCGCTGAGATCAAATAAGTTTGCTGCCATGGGAGCTCCTGTTTCTTAAGTTTAATTATTTAGCGTCTGTGATCGCCTGTTGCACGCCTTGCCAGCGCTGCACGAGGCCCGGATCGATATCGAAGAGGTCTAGCACGCGACCAACGTGATGATTCACAAGATCGTCGATTGTTTGCGGTTTAATATAGTGCGCGGGCATCGGTGGCGCGATAACCGCGCCGAGCTGGCTCGCCTTGAGCAATAATTCGCAGTGGCCAGTATGCAACGGGGTCTCGCGAGGGATCAAAACTAGGCGTCTGCGCTCTTTTAAAATAACGTCTGCTGCACGCACGATAAGCGAGTCGGCATAGGAGTTAGCGATGGCCGAAAGCGTCTTAATAGCGCACGGAGCGATGACCATACCGTCGGTGCGAAACGAACCACTCGCAATGCTCGCACCGATATCTTTGTTGGAATGGACGTGGTCGGCTAACGCCTCCACTTCCTTTGCGCTAAAGTCGGTTTCGACGGCGATATTTAATTTGGCAGAGTCCGACATGACCAGATGCGTCTCCACGTCGGCGACGTCTTTCAATACTTCTAAGAGCCGAATGCCGTAGATTGCTCCACTCGCTCCCGACATTCCGATAATTAATTTCACTGAGTATCCTAAGTGAGCTGCGCTCAATCTTTGCTAAATAGGCCTGCGATGGTGCATTAATCGTCAGACACAGGCAAGCGCGCGGCTTATCCTAAATTTCTTGGCACGTAGTTTCATCACAGCATCGCCCTTACAAGCACAAAAAGCACCGCTCACCGAAGTTAACGCAGCGGCAAATTGCGGCGCGGCGCACCAGCGAGTAAACTGCGGCGTTCTTAGTAGCGGCAATAACACGCAGCGTTCGCCCCATGCAGCGACGAATGCTGCGAATAACATTTCTAATGTGAGCACCGAATCATGAGCAAGGCCAACCTCTTCTACGCCCAGTCAGGCGGCGTTACCGCCGTTATCAACGCAAGCGCCTGCGGCGTTATCGAAACCGCGCGTAAGCACAAAGACAAGATAGGAAAAGTCTATGCGGGGCTTAACGGCATCGTCGGCGCCTTACACGAAGACCTTATCGACACCAACAAAGAGTCTGCAAAAACGATCGCTGCGCTGCGCTCTACACCCGCCGGCGCCTTTGGCTCTTGCCGCTACAAGCTCAAGTCATACGAGGAAAACGCGCGCGAATACGAACGTCTCATGGACGTATTCAAGGCGCATAACATTCGGTATTTCCTCTACAACGGTGGCGGAGACTCGCAAGACACTGCCAACAAATTCGCGCAGCTGTCTATCGACAAGGGCTATCCCATCACCTGCGTTGGGGTACCTAAAACAGTCGACAATGATCTCCCCATCACCGACAACTGCCCAGGCTTTGGCTCGGTAGCTAAGTATGTTGCGGTATCTATCCGTGAGGCAGGGCTCGATGTAGCGTCGATGTGTGCAAGTTCGACCAAAGTCTTTGTCATGGAGGTTATGGGTCGCCACGCAGGTTGGATCGCCGGTGCCGCGGGTCTTGCTGCAGAGCAAGAAGGCGATGCGCCGCATATCATTTTATTTCCTGAGATTGCCTTTAACCGTGAGAAATTTCTCAAAAAAGTGAAGAGCTGCGTAAAGAAATTTGGCTATTGCGCGGTGGTTGTCTCCGAGGGCGTGCAGAACGCCGATGGCAGCTTCCTCGCCGAGGCCGGTGGCAAAGACGCCTTCGGTCATGCACAGCTCGGCGGAGTCGCCCCATTTATTGCCGACATGATCAAGGCAGAGCTAGGGTATAAATACCATTGGGCGGTGGCCGATTACTTGCAGCGTTCGGCGCGGCACATTGCGTCTGCGACAGACGTAGAACAGGCTTACGCAGTAGGCGCAGCAGCAGTAGAGTTCGCACTCGCGGGAAAAACAGCGGTTATGCCGGCGATCATTCGCGGCAAAGGGAAAAAATACAGCTGGAGTATTGGTGAGGCAAAGCTATCGGATGTCGCCAATGTCGAGAAGATGATGCCGCGCAATTATATAAGCCGCGATGGCTTTCACATTACCGACGCGGCGCGAGATTATTTGGCGCCGCTTATCCAAGGTGAAGATTACCCTGAGTACAAGAATGGCCTGCCGCAGTACGCGCGGCTAAAAAAAGTACTCGAAAAGAAAAAGCTCAAGACCTGGCGCAGCTAAGGCGCCAGTCGCTCGATAATCCAAGTCAGACCATCTCGCGTGTAGCGAAATCGGTTATGGAGGCGGTTCGCGCCGCCTTGCCAGAACTCGATTTGTGACGCGCGCACGCGATATCCACCCCATGTCGAAGGACAGGGCACCTCTGCTCCCTCGGTGCTTTTATCGAGCGCAGCGAATGCCGCTTCGAGCGCCTCGCGCGACTCAACCACCTCGCTTTGCGGAGACACCGCTGCTGCTAACTGGCTGCCGCGGGGGCGGCTGTGAAAATAACGCTGCGAGTCTTCGACGCTGAGCCGCTCAGCGACACCACTCACCCGCACCTGCCGCTCGACACTGTGCCAGGGAAAATGCAGGCTGATATTCGGGTTGAGATCTAGGTCGCGACCTTTGTGGCTGGCATAACTCGTGTAGAAAACGAAACCCTCGGCATCGAAATGCTTGAGCAAGACGATGCGCTGGCTGGGCATTCCGTGCGCGTCCACCGTTGCAATGGTCATGGCTGGCGGGTCTACCACCTCCATCTCGAACGCCTGCTTCATCCATTTAGCAAATTGATCGTGTGGGTCATCGCCAAGGTCAGCGCTGCGCAGTTCGCCCAGCAAATATTCGCGCCTGAGGTCGTGTAAATCCATACTTGCTTAGTGTCCTGTCTATTACATTATAAAACGGCCGTATTCCCACACTTGATTACGCCGCGTGCCGGTTGCGTAAAAGAACGTGCCGGGACCGTGTTTTTTACTGGCGAAGAATTTACCTTCGTATCGTTGCCCGTTCGGCCAACGGTAGGTGCCTTCGCCCTGATAATGGTCGTTAACGAAATTACCTGTGTAATTTTCCGTATTTTGACTGAGCCAATACTCGGAGTGTTCGTTCTCCTCCCAGCGTGGCAGTCCAAAGAAGTAAGAGCCGTGGCCGTTGCGTTTGTCACCGCTCCACTGGCCTATATAAAGTTTGCCGTCCCCGTTCCAGTAGGTGCCGCGACCGCTTCGAATACCTTCGTCCCAGTTGCCAACATAAATAGACTTCTCAAGAAAAGAGACAGGTATTTCTAACCGGCCTTTACCATGGAATTTACCGTCAAGAAATTCACCTCGATACATACCCTTACCGAAATCGGTTTTAAGCTCGAGTGTGCCCTTGCCGTTTTCGCAGTCGCCACGCACGCATTCGCTCGAGGTTACAGAGTCCAGCGGCAGCGCTCGGGCTACCGTCATTGCCATTAATGCGGCGGCGAAGACGCTCGCGCGTAACACTATTTGGAATGGTAGGGTGGTCGAACCACTGTGCATCTTGTCTACGGATTGCCAGTACGCCTTGAGCATTGTTGATCCTCCGTTAGTTAAGGCGCCTAAGCACATTCAGTGGACTGATATTAACCACGCCGCGCGTCGAATTGACGCCGAGACCGCCGATAATAATCATACCGGCGAGCGGACCGGCGAGCCAAACCCAGTAGTGTAGAGCGAACTCCTGCTCAAACACCTGCTCTTGCAAATAATACAGGCTCGCCTCGGCGCCCAGTGTCGCAACGAGTCCTGCCATTAGGCCGATACTGGCAAACTCGATGAGCAGGCTCGTCATGATGAGCCGCTTGCCCGCGCCGAGCGTGCGTAAAATAGCGTTCTCGTAAAAACGCTCATCGAGTGTCGCATTGACGCAGGCGAGCAGCACAAGCGCGCCGCACACAAGTACCAGCACCGAGATCAGCTCGATCGCCGAGGTCACCTGCGCGATGATGTTCTGAATTTGCTCTATTAGCGCATCGATTTCGATGACAACAATAGTGGGGAAGCGCTGCACTAATTCGTTAAGCAAAATTTTCTGCTCGCGCTCCATGAGGGCAGTCGACAAAAAAGTCGCGCCAAGATGGTCGATCGTACCGGGCGAGAAAATAATAAAGAAATTGGGCTGCATATTATCCCAGCGCACGCTGCGGAAACTGCTCACCTCGGCGCTCACCGTCTGCGCATTAATCTCGAATTCGATCACATCGCCCAACTCGATATCGAGCCAGTCGGCATAGTCTTGTTCGATAGACACGAAACCAGGCTCGACAGTAGCCTCCCACCACTCGCCGCCGGTCACGCGGTTATCCGCGGGCAACTCGGCGGCCCAAGTGACCTGTCGCCGACTGAGGCGACCGCGGACCTCGCCTTCCTCTGGTTCGTCGCCTGCCTCACTTTCACTGGCCTCTTTGCCAGAGCTAGCACCAGCGCCAGCAGCATTCGTCTCGCCCTGCCCGTAGCCCACCGAAAGCCCTACTCGTGCAGCGCCCTTCGCGGACTCTTCCTCTGCGTCGTCTCCTCCGCCACCGGCAAGCGTGCCACGTTCGGCATCGGAGTTAAGGTCTTCCTGTGGGTCGGGCGTTGCTCCATTAACCTTGGTGACGCGCGCGCTTATAAGCGGGTAGAACGCATTGCCTTGCACCCCATTTTCTTCAAAGAATTCTTCAATGCCGGCAATCTGCGGCTGAGAAATATTCATCATAAAATGATTTGGCGTATTCTCAGGAAGCTGAGCCTGCCAGTCTGCGATGAGGTCGGTGCGCAGCAATCCAAGAATAAGCAGCGACATAATTGTCACCGAAAACACCATCACCTGAAGGACGTTCTGCTTGCGTCTGCGGCGTGCGGCGCTCATCGCAAGCTTCCACGCGCTGCCTGCTCGCATACCCACCGCACTGCTCGAACTCAGCAGCAGAAAAGACAGACCCGAGAGGAGAATCGCAATGCTTGCAACAGCGACAACCAGCACCGAGGTGAGTACCGCGTCCTGGCTATACCAATACACCAGACCGATTGTGCCACCAATGCCGAAAACATAGGGCACATTGGCACCCACTTTTTGTTGGCTAATATCTTTTCGTAGCACCCGCAGCGGCGGGGTTTCGCGCAGTGCAAGCAGCGGCGGCAGCGCGAACGACAAGAGGCAAATTACCGCGGTCATCGCACCCACAACGAAAGGCTCGAAACCGGCTGCAGGAAGCTCGACAGTAATAACTGTCTGCAACGCTCGCAGAATAATATGGTGAACACCCCACCCTAAAACGCTGCCGACAACCACAGCAACAATGGCGAGTAACGCCTGAATCCATAAATAGATGAATCCGATCTGTGGAGAGGTACAGCCGAAGGTCTTGAGGATAGCGACATAATCGTAGTGGCGTTCGGAATAGCGTTTAGCAGTGAGTGCGATGGCAACGCCTGCGAGCAACACCGCAAAAAGCGAGCCCAACAGCAGAAACGACTCGGCGCGGCTTAGCGCCTCACTGACCTCTTCGCTTTCGTCACGTACATCGCGTAGGCGGTATTCGCCTTCGTATTCGGCGTCGACCCATGTTTCGAATTCATCGAGCGCGAGCAGCTCGTCGGCTGCAAACAAGAAACGATAGCTCACGCGGCTGCCCAATTGCACGACGTTAGTCTTGGCAACGTCATCCAGGTGAAGCATCAGGCGCGGACCCGCGTTGTCGACCATACCGCCGCCCGACCTGTCGGGCTCGGCGATAATTATCTTACTAACCGTGAGCTCGGCCTCGCCAACGTAGACGCTGTCTCCGACCTCTAAACCTAGCGCAGGCAGCGCGCGCGATTCGAGCCACACCTCACCGGGCTGCGGGCCACTTTGAATCGGCGCACCGCGAATAAAAGGCGCGTCGGCAATGATTACATCGCCGCGCAGCGGGTAGGTGTCGCTCACCGCTTTCGCGCTGACGAGCATGTTGCCCGAATCAGAGAATGCCATCGAGGTAAACGACAGGGTGCTCGCCGTGCGCAAGCCACGTGTTTGCGCCTCGTTCAGAATTTCGTCGGGCAAAACTTTTCCGCTGCCGAGAACACGATCGGCGGCGAGCATATTCGCCGACTCGAGCAGAAGCGCTTTCTCGAGGCGATCGGTAAACAGCGCGATGCCGCTCACCGAGGTTACTGCCATTACTAGCGCAAGAAACAGAAGGCGTAATTCGCCGCTGCGCCAGTCGCGCCACAAAAGCCGCGACGCAAGCCCGATTAAAGTCGACCAGCTTTTGCTGCCATCGCCCAAGGGCTGCTGCAAGGGCTGCCCGGAAGAATCAGAGCCGCCAGCGCTGTGGTTTTGCGCGTGAGTCGAGAAAGTGGGTGAATTAGGCACTCGCAGACTCCGTGCTTTCGCTCGCGTTGGCGTTATTGCTCGCGGCACCCTGCGGCGACCCCGAATCGCTTTCTATCTCGCCAGCAATTAAGCGCACGATGCGGCCGCAGCGCTGCGCAAGGCGTTCGTCGTGTGTCACCAACACAAGCGTAGTCGAAAACTCTTTGTTGAGATCGAAAATAAGCTCGACGATTTTCGCACCTGTGGCGGTGTCGAGATTGCCGGTGGGCTCGTCGGCGAAGAGTATTTTTGCCTCGGTCGCGAAGGCACGCGCAATCGCTACGCGCTGCTGCTCGCCGCCCGAAAGCTGATTTGGGTAGTGCGTAATCCTCTCGGCAAGGCCAACGCGCTCTAGCAGCGCGGTTGCTTTGGCGCGTGCCTGTGCATCGCCCTTGAGCTCGATAGGCAGCATGACATTCTCGAGCGCGGTGAGACTCGGCAATAACTGGAACGATTGAAAGACAAAGCCGACGATTTGACCGCGCAGCACAGCGCGTTGCTCCTCATCCATCGCCGCTAAACTATGCCCGCCGAGCAGCACATCGCCGCTGGTCGCCGCATCGAGGCCCGCCATAAGACCAAGCAGAGTCGACTTACCCGATCCGGATGCGCCCACGATGGCGACTGTCTCGGCCTCGGCAATGCTTAAGTCGACCGAATTGAGGATCGTTAGAACCCCCTCGCTTGTCGGCACGCTCTTGGTCAGTCCGTGAATCTCTATCATGTCTAATGTCGTCCCTGTCTTAGTTAGCGCCGACGCCTAGCGCGTCTGATTACTAGCGCGTCTGATTAATAGTACGGGAGTGTAACTACGCAGGCGTGTGAACACGAGCCGCGATACGATTTTGTTAGCCTAGTATAACGCTAGATCAAGCTTCGCAGTTTGCCGAGAAAGGCTTACCCACACGAGGCCACTGAGGTATTCTGAGCGTAATTTGGTTATGTATCGCAACTCTTAGCTCTAAAAACAGCCCTGAGAACAGCCCTAACGATGATTAAAGCTCTATTTTCAGCAGTCTACGTGGCCCTGCTTTTAACGCAGGCAGCAGCAACCGTCGCAGAAGACTCGCCCAGCGCAGGCTCGTCCCCTCAGCCCAAAATACTCATTTTTGGTGACAGCCTGAGCGCCGCCTACGGCATTGGTGAAGACGAGGGATGGGTGACGCTATTAGCCGAGAGGCTAGCGCAAGAGGACAGCGAACTTGAGGTCGTAAATGGCAGCGTGAGCGGCGAGACCACCACCGGTGGACGCGCGCGTCTGCCGAGCTTGTTAGAACGCTACAATCCAGCCTTTGTTCTGATCGAACTGGGCGGCAACGACGGCCTGCGTGGCCTGCCGCTTTCCCTCATGCGCGAGAATCTCACCGACATGATCCAGCTTTCGCAGACAAGCGGCGCGACTGTCCTGATTGCCGGCATGCAAATCCCGCCGAACTACGGCCCTCGCTACACCGAGCCCTTCTTCGCGCAGTACGCCGAATTAGCAGAGGAGTTCGATCTTTATCTCATTCCGTTTTTAATCGACGGCATACCCCAGCAGCCGGAGTTAATGCAGGCAGACGGCATTCACCCCAAGGCCGAAGCACAGTCGATGATACTCGACAACTTTTGGCCCGTGCTGCTTGAGGCGCTGCAGCCTTCTGACTAATCACTTCCGGCTTGGCGCGTGCTAGCGCGGACCTGCCGGCGGACGCTGTTCAATCTTCGGCAGGCTGCCGATCATGCCGTCGGGCCGTGCCGCAGCCAGCATCCGCTGATACGCAGGGCGCGCCTCGACGCGCACCTTCCAACCGGCCACATGCGGAAAGCTGTCGACATCGACAAGCGCCAAGGTCGTCGCCACGTTAAGCGGAAACAGCATCATGATGTCTGCCGCCGAAAAAACCGACCCGCCAAACCATTCGTTGTCCGCTAAAAAATTCTCTGCAAACTGCACAACCGCCTCGCTGTCGACTAGCGGCGAGCGCGCCGTAGGCGGCTGAATACGCCATGCGCGGTAATCGCTAAACAGCCGAGCAGCGAGCGAGCCTTCCGCATAGTGCATCCACATCTGATATTCAGGGAAGTCGTCGCTGTCGAGCGCAGGGGCGAGCTTACCGCCGGCGTGACGCTGCATAATCATTTCAATTATCGCGCCAGACTCGACCAAGATTTGATCGCCGTAAACAACCGTAGGCGCCATCGGCATCTCATGCCCGAGCGCCCGTATAGACGCCATCGACGCACCCAAATTACCGCGCGTATAGACCAATTCATAGTCGAGTCCTAGCTCTTCCATCAGCCAAACTATGCGCTCAGAGCGGCGGCCTTCGAGGTGATAAATAGTAACCTCGGGCATCGGCATGACGCCCGGTGTCTGCGCCTGCAGCAAACTGCTAGACAAGAGAAACGCCGCGATAAGTAAAAGGGGTTTGATCTTCGTGTTTGGTCTAAACATGTTGGTCATAAGTACTCCGGTTGGCGACTGAATAAATAACAGCTGGTCGTCATCCTAGAGTGCTGCCATCTAAGAGTCTAGCCACATCGCAACCAAGTTGCGGTCACTATATTCGCGGTAGACGGTCTTTAATGCGATAGAGCATCAATGCCGAACCCAAATTACACACCGCGATTGCGACAAGTGCGAGGTCGTAATTTCCCACTTGATCGTAATAGTAAGCCACTAGCACGGGGCCTAGCGCCGCCATGCCAAGCACAAATGGCAGTGCGGTCGAGCGAACAGAGCCTAGATAGCGCCGCCCGAAGGTGGTCGCCCAAATCACTTCTTGCAGAGGCAACAAACCTCCCCAGCCAAACCCCATCATGATGAATCCACAATAGACGAGAGCATCGAAACGTGTCGCGACGCTATAAACAATAACCAACACCGCGCCACCGGTTAGCGCAGCACCAATAGCAGCGAGCTTCTTTGGACTGTACCGATCGATCAATATCCCCCATACAGGCTTGCTGAGAAAAGCAGGAATCGACGCGAGTGAAATCATACTCGACGCAATAAATCGTGAATAACCAGCATCGGTCATCAAAGGAATCGTCTGTAGCAGCATAACCGTAATGGAAATTTGAAAGAGACCGAACGCAAGCACCAACGTATAAAAAGTCGAGGTGCGCATCGCCTGCGCGCGAGTCATCGAGTTGGCGAAGTCTGCGCTTGCCGCCTCGCCCTGCCCCGCCGACACTTGATCTGGCGAAATACCATCGGGATGCAAGCCAAAGTCTTCGGGCGCACGCCGCACAATAAACGCCATCGGCAGCGTCAGAACACCCGCCCCCAGTGCAAGCAGCTGCCATGAGGTGCGCCAGCCAAAGGCATCGACAGAATAGGTCGCTAAAATGGGCAGCACGATGCCCGAAAGCGAAATGCCCATCCCGGCAAGGGCTACCGCGCGACCTCGGCGTTCGACAAACCATTTTCCTAGCGTGACGTTGACAACGAGATTGCCCACCATCGCAGCGCCGGCCGTTAATACAAGCCCATTGAGCACGAGCCAATGCGTCAGTGTCTGCACTTTGCTCAGCCCGAATAGTGCAGCGACAAGCAGACTTCCGCCAATAAGGATAAAGCGGCGACCGCCATGTTTATCGATCTGTGCGCCGATTAAAAATCCAGTAAACGCCATCACCATTTGGCCAATTGAGCGCGAGACCGAAAACTCGGCGCGGCTCCAGCCAAACTCCTCGGTCATGGGAATCATGAATGCACCCACTACATAGTTGGCCATGCCAACAGACACAAACTGGGTGACAAAGCCTGCGAGGATTATCCAATAGCCGTAATAGACTCGAGCGCTAGCGCCCGGCCCCGGTGGTGTGAGCGGCCCGTCTCCCGAGGTTTTCTCGATGACGCCGTGTCGTGAAATATCTGGCATGGTTTCCTTGAGCGGGACGGAGGTTTAGCGCACAGCTGCGACTCGCGCTGCGGCGTTACGCCGCGGCGGCGCAGAGGGCAAGATAACGCTTTACTACGTTATCGACACCCTCGTGCAAAGACTCCACCACAAGCGCATGCCCAATGGACACTTCCAGAATCGCAGGAATAGTTAAAAATTCGCCGAGGTTCGCAAGGTCCAGATCGTGACCCGCATTGAGGCCGATACCAAGCTCGGTAGCGCGCAGCGCTGCCTCGCGATAATTACCCAGCACCGCGCTTTGCGACTCACCACCAAACGCCTGCGCATAACTCTCGGTGTACAGCTCGATTCGGTCTGCGCCAACACCGGGTACGCGCTCAACCATCGCCGCATCGGGGTCGAGAAAAATACTGCTGCGAATATCGGCATCACGCAGCCGCCCCAGCACATTCGACAGGAGGCTTTCGTGCGCACCAATGTCCCACCCATGGTCAGAGGTCAGTTGATCGGGTGCGTCGGGGACGAGCGTGCACTGGTCGGGCTTGGCGTTGAGCACAAGCTCCATGAAGTCTTCGCTAGGATAGCCCTCGATATTAAATTCGACGCCCGGATAGTCGGCGAGAAAGGAGGTAAGCTCGCGAATATCGCGACGGGTCACATGACGCTCATCGGGTCGCGGATGCACCGTGATACCTTTCACGCCCAAGCCAATCACCCGCTTGCTGAAATCGATCACACTTGGGAAATCGCGCCCCCGTGAATTTCTCAGCAGCGCTATTTTGTTTACGTTTACGCTTAGCACTGTCATCGTTTATCTCGCTCAAAAATTGACACTCGGTCAAACATTACTCTTAACTTTAGGCTTCGGTTGCCTCGAGAAAATCGAAGACGATTTTCTGAAATGCCTGCGGCTTGTCGGCATGCACCCAGTGCCCCGCCTCCATCACGATTTTAACCGAGGCCTGGGGAAATAATTCGAGTATTTCGGGCTCATGTTCCGAGCCGATATAGCCCGACTCGCTTCCCTTAACAAACAGCACCGGCTTGTCGAACGGCTTCTTACCCTGCGGTTTTTCTCGCAGCCTGTCGTATTGGTCTTTTATCGCAGCGACGTTTAATTTCCAGCGCAGCCCTCCGCCTTCGGCGCGGGTTAGATTAGTCATGATAAATTTAAGCGTCGCCTCGTCTTCGATATGCTGCGCGAGATGCGCCTCGGCATCGGTTCTCTTCAGGGCAGTCGTGAGATCTAGCGTCATCATGCCTTCGATCACACGGTGGTGTCCCGCGCCCATGCTCTCGTAGGCAACCGGGGCGATGTCGACAATGATGAGGCGTTTGACGAGAGCGGGATAGCTCAGTGCTAGCTGCATCGCAACCTTGCCACCCATCGAGTGGCCAAGCACGGTGCACGCGCCAAGCTCGCGCGCCTCGATAAGGGCGCGAACATCCTCTGCCATCGATTGATAATCGAGTTCGGGTGCGTGTGGCGACTCGCCGTGATTGCGCAGGTCGATGCCGATAACACGATAGCGTTCGGCAAGCGCTTTGCTATGCAATCCCCAGTTGCCTTGGTTGCCGAACAATCCGTGCAACACGAGTAGCGGCTCGCGTTCGGCCGCATTCGCCTCGGCAGCCCCTTCGTCAGCAGCCCTATATTCGCGCGCATTTAACTCAACGGTGTTGCGCATTAGGCATCAAGCTCCGCAAGCAGAGCGAGCACATCATCGTGATGCGATTTAGTCTTCACTTTGTCCATTACGTGCGCAAGGCGCCCCTGTTTATCGACGATAAAAGTGGTGCGCAGGATTCCCATGTATTCCTTTCCCATAAACTTTTTCAGCCCCCATGCACCGTACGCGTCGGCCACCGCATGGTCCTCATCAGACAAAAGCGGGAAATTGAGCGCATGCTTTTCTTCGAATTTTGCCAGACGCGCAGACGGATCAGGGCTTATCCCAATGGCTACCGCATCGAGCTTTGCAAGCTCCTGCTTCGTATCTCTCAGGCCGCAGGCCTGCACCGTGCAGCCGGGCGTCATCGCCTTCGGGTAGAAATACAAAACAACGTGCGCGTTACCCTTAAAGTCTTTGAGCGCGACCTTATTGCCAGCCTGGTTAAGCAAGCTAAAGGCAGGGGCGAGGTTGCCTACTTTGGGGAAAGGCCTTTTGGTGTCCACAGTCATCGTAATCTCCTTGGTGATTCAGCCGATGGATTATACTCAGTAGAGGCGGATTAACTAGGTCACGTTCATGCAAAACAGTAACGCCCTTTCGAGCGGACTCAGATCCGTTGTCGTGTTAACCGGCGCCGGCATTTCGGCAGAGTCGGGGATTCAAACCTTTCGCGCAAGCGATGGCCTGTGGGAAGAGCATCGCATCGAAGATGTCGCCTCGCCCGAAGGCTTTGCACGTAATCCAACGCTGGTTTACGACTTTTATAATCAGCGTAGACGCCAAGTGCAGGCAGCCGCCATCACCCCCAACGCGGCTCATAGCGCCCTCGCGAGATTCGAACACGACCTTGTGCAAGACGGCGGCGAGTTTCTCCTCGTCACTCAGAACGTAGATAACCTCCACGAACGCGCAGGCTCGCAGGCACTCAGCCATATGCACGGCGAACTCCTTAAAAGCCGCTGCGTAAACAGCGGGCTTGTTTTCGATTGGCGGCAGGATCTTGGGTTCGACTCGGTCTGCCGCTGTTGCCAGCAGCGGGGGAATTTGCGGCCGCATATTGTGTGGTTCGGAGAGATACCACTCGGCATGAGCCAGATTGAGGCCGCCCTCGCGCGCTGCGACCTGTTTGTCTCGATTGGCACCTCTGGGAATGTCTACCCTGCGGCGGGGTTCCGTCATCTAGCCCAGCAAGCAGGTGCGACGACTGTCGAACTCAATCTCGATAGAACCGGATCCGTGTTCGATGAGCATCACTACGGCCCAGCGACGCAGATTGTTCCCGCATTCTTCTCTAAACTTGCCTAGTGGCCCGGCTCTTTTCAAACCGGCTTTACTCTCTGTCTAGCTTACTCGACAATAAGTCCAAGCATCGACAGCAACCAAGGATCTCCTCATGTTACGGAAAATAGCACTCGGCCTGAGCGTACTCGTTTTAGCTCTATTCATAGCCAGCATCGCTGGCTACGTTATCACGGGGCCTCAAGCGCCCGCCGCGGATTCGGTGAGCGCTCAATGGCTCAAGCCGGGGCCATACATGACCGCGAGCAGTGATAAGGTCTTTGTGGACTCAAGCCGGGGAACGGCTGCGAACAGGGACTACTCTGGTGCCGCAGACCGCACGCTTGCAACCACACTCTGGTATCCGCTCGATTCAGAGGAATCGCATCCGCTTGTCATCCACAGCCATGGCTTTACCAGCGCTCGCAATGATCTCAGCTATGTCGCAGAACTGCTCGCAAGCCATGGCTATATCGTCGCCGCGGCTGACTACCCTCTTACTCACGGCGGAGCACCGGGAAAACCCAATGCCGTTGACGTTGTAAATCAGCCTGCCGACGTGAGCTTTCTTATCGACTCGGTAAGCGCACTTTCAGGCCCTGAAAAACCCTTCTCTGGCAGCATTGATGCCTCGCGCATTGGCCTCATGGGCTATTCGCTGGGCGGATTAACCACCGAGTTGGCAACTTACCACCCTACCCTCAGGGATCCGCGCGTTGCGGCCGCAGCATCGATAGCTGGCCCTACAACGGGCTTCACGGCCGATTTCTTTAAAACCAGCGACATCCCGTTCTTGATGATCGCCGGTTCTCTCGACTACCTGATTAACTTTGAAGCCAACGCAGCGACAATTCCCAATCTTGTCGAGAACGGCGCACTAGTTACTATAACTGGCGGCACCCACCTCGGCTTCGCAAGCGTCGCCGACCCAATGTTCCGTTTTATGCGCCACCCGGATAGCCTAGGCTGTGCGGCAGTTCTAGCGAATCTCGACAGCGACCCTAACGACTCATTGAATCAGCTTGGCGGAGCAGCCGAAGGTATCGTTGTAGACCCAACCGCACCTCAAGTTTGTGAAATAACTCCAGATGAAAAGGCGCTACACCCAGGCGAACAGCACATGATCACTAGCATCGCCGTTCTCGCATTCTTCGAATCGCAATTTTCTCCTTCCGCGGCGGCAAGAGAACAAGCAGCAAGCGCGCTCGCAGTATCGTTGCCAACCGAGTTCGCTGCGGCAAATTACAGCGATTAGTCTAATCGTCAACACGAGACTCTTTCTCTCTCAAAAAACCAACGCTAAACCAACAAACTAATCTCGTGCGCCAGCAGACACTGTGACTCACTGCATAACTGCACCGTCACGTTAAGTTTTCCTGCTTGATCAAGGCTCAGCTTATGCGAGGGCTTAAGCGCCAGCGTCAAATCGAGTAGTTGTGCGCCGCGGTAATCGTTTTCGCTCGTTTGGGCAACGTGCTCGAGTGCCCAAGCACTCTCCTCAGACGCCTCGATGCGCAGGGGCAGCGACCCTCCTTTGGTGTCATTGGCGGTGATATGCCATCCGTCGGCGATGCGCAGAGCTAACGACACGTATTTTCTCTCTGCTTGCGCGGTGCCGATTTTGCCTGCTTCCGGCGACGAGGGAATTAGTTCGATACTGGCTAGCCCACCATCGAGGTAAACCCTGCCATCGAGAGACCCTCTTTCGTGTTCGGCTTGCACTCGCAGCAAACTAGAATGACTGAGCGGGTGCTCGTTTAGCTGACCGCTGACTGCATTAAATCCGCGCCGGTATAACGCTGCGTAATCGTGTTTTACCCCGCCTGCCGCTGGCTGCTCGGGCAAGAGCGCTCGCCGCTGGTCCAACAGCAACAAACAGCGCAGCGCCGTCGCAATAGGTGACAGCGTCGCGCCGTCGCTTGCGCTTTTAGAGCGCGTTAGCCGCGGCCCGACTTGCTCGCGAGGGCTGAGGAAAAAACCGTCTTGGTTGGGGTCCCAAAATTCATCGATCATGGTGTCGGTGAGCGCTTGCGCTCGAGCGAGCCAACTGCTGGCTTTTTTATCCGATTCTTTAGCGAGCTGCTTACCTAGTTTTGCATTCGCTGCCGACACGTCTCTTTCGCCAGTGCTTTGCTGGACATCGAAAAGGGCAACCAGCCCTTCAATTAAATTCGCATAGTCTTCAAGCTGTCCATTAATGGATACCGCGCCATTCAGTGCTATGCGCCACAGCTTGCCACTGGTTTGAATGTTCTCGCGACAGACTATTTCAGCAGCTCTCAACGCAGCGGCTGTCCAGCGCGGCTCTGATAATCGCGCACCCGCCTGCGCCAGCGTGTTTATCATCGCCCCACTCCACGCGACGATTAATTTGTCGTCGCGCAGTGGATGGATGCGCTGCTCGCGCGCTAGGTAGAGTTTCTCGAGTATCTGATCTAATGTTGAATAAAAATCAGTGTCGCCAGTCTCGCGCGCACTAACCTCTAGCGAGCGCGATAGCTCGAGTATGTTAGAGCCTTCAAAGTTGCCCAATTCGTCTGGGCCGTAAAGATGGCGCACAAGCTCAAATTCTTCCGCATCAAGCGCGTCGCGTAATTCTGCGAGCGACCAAGTGAAGAAAACGCCTTCTTCACCTTCGCTGTCGGCATCGGTAGCGGAATAGAAACCGCCGCTGGGGCGCTGCATATCGCGCAGAACATAGTCGAGGGTTTGGGTGAGCACACGCAAGAAAAAGGGCTTGGCCGTAAGACGATACGCCTGCAAATAGACAAGCCCTAGCTGCGACTGGTTATAGAGCATCTTTTCGAAATGCGGCACGAGCCATTCTTCGTCGACGCTGTAGCGAGCGAAGCCGCCACCAACCTGATCATAAATGCCGCCACGTCCCATTCCCTCGAGCGCTCGGTCGACAAAGCTCAGGGCATGAGGATCTTGTTCCCGCGCCGCTTGGTCGAGTAAGAATAGGAGCAGTGGCTCCTGCGGAAATTTAGGCGCACCGGCGAGTCCGCCGCGTTCCCGATCTTCGCGTTGGAATAGCGCCTGCAGCGTGTTTGCCCGCAGATCTGCATCTAGCTCCTGTACCGCTTGTTTGTCTCCCAGAATTTTTTCGATGCCCTGCTGCATTTGCCGCGCGCTTGCCTCGAGTTCCTCACGCTTGCTGTCCCAAGCGATAACCACTTGCTGCAGAAGCGCAATGAACTGCGCCGCAGGGAAATAGGTGGCGCCGAAGAACGGCTCACCGGTGGGCAAAAGAAGATTCGACATAGGCCAACCGCCTTGTCCGGTCATCAGCTGCACGCCGGTCATATAGACCTCGTCGATGTCTGGATACTGTTCCCGGTCCATTTTGATGCTAATAAAGTGCTCGTTGAGAACGGCGGCGACCTCAGAATTGTCGAAACTCTCGACCTCCATAACGTGACACCAATGGCAGGTCGAATAACCAATAGATAAGAAGATCGGCTTTCCTGTTGCCTGCGCCGCGGCGAACGCCTCATCGCCCCACGCATACCAATTCACAGGATTGTGAGCATGTTGCAGCAAATACGGCGAGTCTTCTTCGATTAGCCGATTGATGAATACGCCCCGCCCTGATTCGTCGAGATGCTCGGTGCGCTTATCGTAGCTCCCGTGTTTCGATTCCTCTACTTCCCTGAGGCGCTTTTCTAACTGCTCACTTTCCATTAATCCTTTGCCTATTTATTGCCCTAGCATCTGTGACGCTGCAGGCTTCCTCAAAGTCTAGTGACTCGTCTAAAGCCACTGCTAGTTCTCTGTGCCAACCAAGTGCCAGAGAAGGCTATAAAATAAAATCTAATAAAATCATTTGTTTATTGCTGTTTCCCGCCAAAGAAATAGTGGTAAGGACACCTTTTATTTTCATTTGCTGCAACAAAATCCCCTGCAATGCGTTCTAGTTAAGCAGATTACATTGTTTCTGCGCATGTAATCTTCTATGCCCTACTTGGTGCCCCTGCGTGCAGGGGCACTTTTTTTAGCTGCTGCTAGCCTGTAAATTCCCGTTCATGATAACGTCTCTCTCACCAAAGATAACAAGTCGAGTGACAAAATTAGCCGCGTCCGCTATTTTCAGTCTAATTCTGCTCACTCATTCGATTTTAGGAGAAGCCAATGCGACAAGGAAAAAACAGCGCCACTGCCCTCATCATTGCGATTATGCTCGGCGGTTTTGCGACTACGGGCTACGCTGATCATCACGGCGGCAGCCACTCAAGCCTCGAGGCGCTTGCGACTGGCGCTCATAGATCAGCGGCGAATATCATGCGCAACGTCGAGCGCAATCCTGTGGAGACGCTCGAATTTTTCGGACTCGAAGCCAACATGACCGTGATCGAAATTTTACCTTCGACGGGCTGGTACACCGAAATCATTGCTCCCTATGTGCGCGATCAAGGAAAGTTTTACGCGGCGCATTTCTCGCCTAATGCGAGCCTGTCTTACATGGCGCCAAATCTGCGTAACTTCGAAGCCAAAATGAGTTCCGATCCGGCGCTCTATGGCAAAGTCACTGTTCGCCACCTAAACCCACCTCATGAAATAGTGATCGCCCCAGCCGAAAGCGCTGACATGGCACTGACGTTTAGAAATGTGCACAACTGGGTCATGGCCGATCAGCAGCATGAATTTTTTGCGACTTTCTTTGCAGCACTCAAACCAGGGGGTATTCTAGGAATAGTCGAGCATCGCGCCAAAGCCGACGCCGGCATGGAGGTTATGCGCACGTCTGGCTATGTTACCGAAGCCTATGTCAAAGAATTAGCCGAGGCGGCAGGATTCGAATTCGTCGCTAGCAGCGAGGTCAACGCCAATCCTAGCGACCCGACTGTGCATCCACGAGGCGTCTGGACTCTGCCACCAAACTTTCGCATGGGCGATGAGGACAGAGAAAAGTATGCTGCTATCGGCGAAAGCGATCGCATGACGCTCAAGTTCAGAAAACCTCTCTAAGATGAGCAAGCAACCGATCTGCCTCATTGTCGGCGCCGGCGACTATATAGGCGCGGCCATTGCCAAGCGTTTCGCCGCGGGTAGTTTTACCGTCTGTCTCGCGCGCCGCGGTGGCGAGAAAAACGCGGGGCTGGTCGCCGAAATAGAGGCGGCGGGTGGCAAAGCACACAGCTACTCGCTCGATGCACGCGAAGAGGAGCAAGTAATCGCTTGCATAGACTCGATCGAATCTGAAAGAGGCGCACTCGACATCGTTATTTTTAACGTCGGTGGCAATGTTAATTTCCCGCTGCTTGAAACAACCGAACGCGTTTTTCGCAAAGTATGGATGATGGCTTGTCTCGGGGGTTTCCTAACGGGACGTGAAGCGGCTAAACACATGCTCCCACGCGGCCATGGGTCTATTTTTTTTACCGGTGCCACAGCGAGTATTCGCGGAGGAACAGGCTATTCTGCCTTTGCATCGGCGAAGTTTGGCCTGCGCGCACTCGCGCAGAGCATGGCGCGTGAATTAGGCCCTAAAGGCATTCACGTTGCTCATCTCATTATCGATTCGGGCGTCGATACCGAATTTGTCCGTCAGCGCATTAGCGCCGCGGGCGGCGATCCAGACTCGCTGGCACCCGATACCCTTATGCGACCCGAATCGGTTGCCGAAGCCTACTGGCAGCTACACAGCCAAAGCCGTGATGCGTGGACTCACGAATGTGACATACGGCCATTTGCCGAAAAATTTTAAGGAGCACCTATGAACCTACGCGTCGAATTTCACTACGACTTTGGCAGCCCAAACGCCTATCTGAGCCATCGAGTTCTGCCTGGCATTGCAGAAAGGACGGGGGTAAAGATTCACTATGTACCGGTATTGTTGGGCGGCATATTTAAGTCGACTAATAATCGTTCGCCCATGGAGCAATTTGCGGACGTACTGAACAAACAGGAGTATCAGGCGAAAGAGACGCTACGTTTTCTCATGAGGCACGACATCACCGAGCTCGTTCGTAATCCTCATTTTCCTGTTAATACTATTTCGATGATGCGTGGTGCGGTTTTTGCGCAGGGCAAAGAGTGGGAGGCTCAGTATATAGATGCGCTGTTTAAGGCGATGTGGGAACGCGGACTGAACATGGCAGACCCAGAACAGATCGGCTCGGTGCTAACCGAGGCAGGCTTGCCTGTGGCTGAGATCTTGGCGGCAATTAGCGAACCGGACGTAAAGCAAGAGCTTATCGACAATACGGCAAACTCCGTCGCGCGAGGAAATTTTGGTTCACCGAGTTTCTTCGTCAACGAAGAACTTTTCTTCGGTAAGGACAAACTGCGTGATCTAGAGGAAGAGATTGTTAGCAAACTTGGCTAGCGCACACTCGCCCTATCGAATATTCGCACAAGCTCGACGGCTGCGCCAAAGGAGTCGGGCTCGATCTGCATCTCAATGCGCAGCCGCGCGCCATCTTCTATGAGCGTGTAGGTTTCGAGCGTAAAGCCGCCATCGCGCGGCCGTGACTCGACGACCAACGCATTTCCGTTCCAGTTTGCAAAGGAGAAGTCTTCGGCTCCCTCTTCGTAAAAAGAGTTCGCTGTGGTGCGCCTACGACGACCATCGCTGTGAAACAGGCGCACGAAATTGTCGGCATACTCGAAGCGAAGCTCCGGCTCCGCGATGGCAATAAAGAGAACGTCATCGTAGGAAATACGATCGTAGAGCTCTTGTTCGGGAGGGCCACCACGGTAGAAGTCTTCAGGTCTTTTACGCAGGAAACGGCGCTTCACTTTGCCACCGGCTTCCTTGATTGCCGCCTCAACTGCATCATCGGTGTTGTCACTGAGACTCTCATTAATTACCCAGCTGCCGTTAAACGCTTCGGCGCGCGCAGCGCTCACTCGCGTGAGTTCCTGTGATTTAGCCTGCGCTAAACTAATTTCAGCGCCGAAGAGACAACAGCAACAAACGGCAATAAATAAAGCATGCGGACTGATCGAGCCTTTTCCCCTCATATTGCCTTACCTCCAATGCGCTTAAAAGGCGTGCTATCGCGCACGAAAACCTTACCTGCAAACAGTAACAGAACGAATAGGCCGATGAAATAAAGAGGGAAAGCTGGCAAGGCGCCGATGAAAATTTCGTCCTCCGATCCGTCTGGCATTCCACTACGCAGACTCGCGACCAATCCGGTGTAGAACACACTCGCAATGCCTAATCCTAAATTGAGCGCGAGTCCGCGAAAGCTAAGCACCGTTGCGCGCAGATCTGATTCGACCATACGATTAAGATAGTAGCTCGACTGAAATTGCACCATGCCGAGCACCGAAAATGAGGCGATAGCAAACACAAGCCCAACCCAAGGTATCGCAAAGCTCGCCCCAAAAAGCCCAAGCAGCAAAAGCCCTGACAGAGATAAAAAGTTAGTCAGGGGCACCTGCGTAGTCACCAAAAAGCGCGAAAGACGCGCGTTGGCGATACCAATCAGAGACACGCCAGCACCAATAAATCCAAAAAGCGAGACGGGAATATCGATCACTCGGTAATACTCACTCGCAAGCACTACAAAATGCCGCGCCACGCTGTCGAGCATCAGGGCGGCGAGAATAACAAACAATACAAAACGATGACCTAGCGTCCAGCTCGCCGCCACACTTATTTGCTTGAACGGGCGAGCGAGTCTCAACAAGAGGCTCGTATCCTGCGCCTGTGTCTCCCTAAGCGCTGACAGCCTTTGCTTGTCGATGTCATAAAATCCAATCGCGATAAAGAAAACGACAACCGAGGACACCAGCGTGAATATCACCGGCAGCCGAATAACCGAGGTTTGTGCGAGGCTCAAATTTGAGTCCATCGAGCCGAGCACCCCGTTGACCACAGTTGCGTCGTAGATCAACCCGCCCGTGATCATCGAGACAAAAAATCCAACAGACACAAACCGCGTCGTCCGCTCTAAGAAGTGAGCCCATTGGTCTTCGCGGCCCAATGCTTTCAGCGAATCGTAAGCAAGCGCCTCGTCGGCCCCGCTTGCCGCAGCCTCCGAAAGACCAGAACACAGGCGGTTACCTAAGAACAACCAAAACAAAAGCGGCGATGGCTCTGCGTGACCTCCCTCGCTAAATCCAGCGATGGGGGCAAATGCGATTAGTGCCATTTCGGCGACCATTAGAACAGCGGCAAACACAACAAGACGCTTGCGTCCGACAATATCGGCAAGCGCACCCGAAGGAACCTCGGCGCCAACGATGGTGAGCGCCCAGACGATATTGAGTATCGCGAACTGCTCCAAGGTAAGCCCATAATCGAGGAAAAGGACGGTAAATACAGGGTAGTAGAAACGTGCTGAATACAATAACCTAAACGCGATGAAGCGCTTGAGATTTCCTTCTAGACGAGCCTGATCATGTAAATTTGTCATGTTTTTCCTGACACAGTTGTGTGAGTGCGAGCGCTAACCGCTGTAACTTCTAAGCGTAACGAGCCCCGCGCGAACGTCATTGTGAAGTCTATTAAGAGCCTGTTGGAAGACTGTTGGAAGCCTGCCAATAAAACAGAAATACTCAAGGGCTCTTGCGAAAATGAGATCTAGAGAATACGCGCAGGCATTTGAATAGTCACCCGCTTATCGGCTATGCTCCAGAGCCGAAGTCGGCGAAATAAGGGCCGAAATAAGGGCCAAGTGGCGCCACCCGACTATTAGTTATAAGAGCAAAATAGTTAAAAGAACAAAACTCCTGGAGGGAGATTCTCGATGACGATGCAGCAAACACCTTTAATCCTGTCGCGCATTCTTGGTCGCGGCGCAGTACTAGATCCCGAAGTCGAAGTCGTCACCGCGCAGGCAGGTGGCACTACCCATCGCCAGACGTTAGGGCAAACATGGGACCGCGCTAATCAGGTCGCTCATGCACTAAAGAATCATGGAATAGAAGTAGGCGACAGAGTTGCCAGCTTTATGTGGAACAACTATCGCCACCTCGAGCTTTACCAAGGTGTGCCGTCGATGGGTGCAGTACTGCACACACTCAATGTACGCCTCTCGCCAACCGATCTCGAATACATCATTAACCATGCCAACGATCGAGTGATTTTTGCCGACGAAGACATTCTGCCTTTGCTCGAGCCCATCTGGGATAAAGTGCCCTGTGTCGAGCTTTTGGTCATTTGTCGCCACGGCGAAGGCGGCGAGAGCAGCTTCAAAAACCAAATCGATTACGAGGATTTCATCAAAGGTCAGCCGACTTGTTTTGAATGGCCGGAGATAGACGAAAACTCGCCCATGGGGCTTTGCTATACCTCGGGCACGACCGGCAAGCCAAAGGGTGTAATGTACACACATCGCTCGACTTACCTGCACACCATGGCCGGCTGCTTAACCGACGCACTCGGCCTGACCGCGCTGGATTCACTCCTTGGCATCGTCCCTATGTTTCATGCGATGGGCTGGGGACTTCCCTTCAACGCATCAATGCTTGGCTGTAAACATGTGATGCCGCATCGGTTCATGACACCTGATACCTTCCTTAAGCTCATGCACGAAGAAGACGTCACGATTGCCACCGGCGTGCCGACTATTTGGCAGGGCGTTAAAGCGGCAGTAGAGGCAGCGGACGGTAAGTTCAACCTTAGCAAACTCGCTCGTCTGACCTGCGGCGGATCTGCACCCCCTGTCTCGATGATGCGCTGGTACTGGGATGAGCTCGGCGTCGAGATGATTCAGGGCTGGGGCATGACCGAAACGAATCCGCTGGGCACGCTATCGCGCAAGTGCGCGAAATACACGCAGCAAACAATGAGCGAAGATCAGCAGTTCGAAAACATCGCGAAAGCAGGCCTCATAATGCCTGGCCTTGAAATTGAAATTTTCGACGAAGAATGGAATCGCCAGCCACATGACGGTGAAACCGTTGGCGAGCTTTGCATTCGCGGTCCGTGGATCGCTGCCGAATACTACAACGATCCGCAGCCTGAAAAATTCCATGACGGCTGGCTCGTTACCGGCGACGTAGCAAAAATCGACAAAGAACAGTATCTGATGATTGCCGACCGTTCGAAAGACCTGATTAAGTCAGGCGGCGAGTGGATTTCGTCTGTCGACCTCGAAAACCATATCGTTGCCCTGCCCGGCATCGCGCAGGCTGCAGTGGTCGCTCAACCGCACCCGCGTTGGGACGAACGCCCTGTTGCACTAGTCATCATGGCAGACGGCGCAGAGCTCGATCAGCAAGCGGTACTCGAACACTGTGCGAAGATTTTTGCGAAGTGGCAGCTACCGGACGAAATAATTAAGACCGACGCGATTCCATTGACCTCAACAGGGAAAATCGATAAGAAAGTGATCCGCGCACAGCTCGAGGCCGACGACTACAAACTGCCTGACCTGCGCTAAAAACGATCAGTCTAACTAAAAAGGCCGCAGCTACTAAAGAAGTGATCCTTCAGTAGCTGCGGCCTTTTTTATCTATCTCGCCGTCGTGCATCACTGCCCAGAGTAAGTCGGCGCGTAGTCGGCTCCTTCGAAATCGGCACGACGAGCGCCCGCTAAAATGCCCGGCAGCGCGTAATTACCCTCGTGACAGGCATACTCGTAAAGCTTTTCGTCGGTTGCCATCATCGGCAACTCGCCGCTCCACGGCTGCGTGTAGTTTTCGGGGTCATTCACCGTGAACTGATACAGAATAGAATCATCAGCCGTGCGCGTAAAACGCTCTGTTACGACCATTTCGGGGGAGCCATAGAAACGATGGTCCAAGGACGAGCGCAAGTTCTGCTGCAAATGGAAATTAGTAGTAACCACCACTAGCGTGTCGTCTTCGTAATGCCCGATCGAATCGCCCATCCAGTAATTCATGGCCGGCTGCGCGTGTTCGCCACCGAGTCGGATAACGCGCGCGTCGTGATTCATCTCGGCAAGCAGCACAACATACCCTTCGGTCTGCACGATCTGCGTATTGTTGTTGTAAAGAACCGGAAGTTTAGGCGGCCCGCCGGTCGAGCCAAAGCCAACTACACAGCGCTCTCCAAGCGGGCGCACCTCGGGGCCATCGTAAGAAGCGCGCTGCGTCATCGCTGCCTGATAGTTCTCTTGTCCCTTTGTGCTGTAAGGCAGCCTACCATCGGCCGGATCGGTAATGATCGACGTGCGGATTTCCCCATTGACGACCGAAAGCCGCTGACCGGGGTCCATCCAGAAAGTGTTGTAGCCGCCTACGCTGCTCGAGTCGGGCGCCTCGCGATTTGGGTCGCTGGGCAAATTGCTCGCCTCGAAGCCCGCCTGCACCGCAGCCTCGATACGCTGCGCCTCATCGGAGGTTAAGACTAGCTTGCCTTCAAAACGCGCGGCGCGCTCGAGGTTCGTCTGGGTTGCTATCGACCACACACCCTGAAGATCGGGCGCGCCGAATTCAGTGCGCGGGGTTAGATAACCACTCCCAGCAGTTTGCGCCGAGCTCGATACCGCTGAGCTAAAGGCGAAGACTGCCGTTGCCACAGAGGCTGCGAGCACCATTCGGTTAACTTTCATCATCTTTGCAGAGCTCCAAACTGAAAATTAGGTCACGTAGGTCTAGATATCACGGGCGATGAGCAGCTTCATTATTTCGTTGCTGCCGCCGTAAATCTTGCCGATCCGACTGTCTGCGTACATCTTAGCAATCGGGTATTCCATCATGTAGCCATAGCCACCGAAGAATTGCAGGCATTCGTCGATAATTTCGCACTGCTTTTGGGTAGTCCACCATTTAGCCATTGCAGCAGTAGTGTCGTCGAGCTTACCTTCGGCGAGTTTCATCGCACAGTCGTCGACGAATATGCGCGCGATCTTCGCCTCGGTAAACCGCTCAGCTAATTTAAACTGAGTATTCTGGAAATCGAGAATGCGCTTACCGAACGCCTTACGCTCTTTCACATAATCTGCCGTTAGCTTTAGCGCTTTTTCCATAGTCGCACAGGCGCCTGCGGCTATGATCACGCGCTCCTGAGGCAGTTGCTCCATAAGCTGAATGAAGCCGCGCCCCTCGGCCGTACCGAGCAGATTCTCAGCGGGGACTTTGACATTGTCGAAAAACAACTCCGACGTGTCTTGCGATTTCTGACCTAACTTTTCGAGGTTTCTTCCTCGACTGAATCCTTCACACCCTGGCGTTTCTACCATAATCAGCGAAATACCCTTACCGCCCGCCGCAGGATCGGTTTTCGCCACAACACAGATCAAATCAGCGGACATACCGTTGGTAATAAAGGTCTTCTGACCATTAAGCACGTAATGATCACCGTGTTTAATCGCCGTCGTCGCGATGGACTGAAGATCGGATCCTGTGCCTGGTTCTGTCATAGCAATTGCCGCGACGATTTCGCCACGTGCCATTTTTGGCAGCCAGCGCTGGCGCTGCTCTTCGCTGCCGTAGCCGTGTATATAGTGAGCGACGATGCCAGAATGTACGCTGTTGCCAAATCCGCTTACCCCGGCATGACACATCTCTTCGACCAACACCATCTCATGTTTAAAGTTGCCACCGCCACCGCCGTATTCTTCAGGGATCGACGCACACAAAATGCCGGCCTCTCCCGCGATGGTCCAAGCGTCACGATCGACAATACCTTGTTTCTCCCAGCGGTCAGCGTGAGGGACGAATTCTTTGGCTAAGAATTTTCGCACCGCGTCCCGCATGATATTCAGTTCTTCATCCATCCATGGGGATTCATAGGCTTCAAACATGATTCGGACCTTTCTTAATTCGTATTTAGATACTTACATATTGCACGCGAGAGGAGCCTAGTGGCTCACCTCGCTCATGCGCTCGATAATCATCGCGTTGGCCGTACCACCGCCTTCACAAATCGCGATAAGGCCATAGCGACCACCGCGACGCTCAAGTTCGTGCACGAGCGTTGTCATGAGTTTAGCGCCGGTGCCACCGAGCGGATGTCCTAATGCCTGCGCACCGCCGTTCACATTGAGTTTGCTTAGGTCTGCACCGACCGCTTTCGCCCACGCTAAAGGAACCGAACCAAACGCTTCGTTAACCTCGTAAAGATCGATATCGTCGATCGAGAGGCCGGCTTTTTCGAGCACTTTGATTGTCGCAGGAATAGGTCCTTCGAGCATGATTACGGGGTCCGAACCTACCACCGCAAGCGAATGAATTTTCGCACGCACCTGCAACCCGTGCTTTTTCACTGCGCCTTCGTTCGCGATAAGAATCGCCGCTGCGCCATCGCTTATCTGGCTCGCACTGCCGGCAGTAATCACGCCGCCCTCGCGTAGCACATTTAAACCCTGCAGCCCTTCGAGCGACGCCTCAGGACGAATGCCTTCGTCTACGTTATGCACGTCAGCGGTGCCGTCTTCGAGTTTAATATTCAGGGGAACAATTTCTTTTTCGAAATAACCTTTCTGCGTGGCTTCCCACGCTCGCTGATGGCTCGATAGCGCAAACGCATCGAGTTCATCACGCGTGATTTCGTATTTTTCGGCGAGCAACTCAGCCCCATCGAACTGACTAAACTGAATGCCAGGGTATTGAATCTCGAGGCGCTCACCCTTTGGAATGCCGCGCCCGTTAGCGAGTCCATCGCGCACGTTCGATCCCATCTCAACCGTGCTCATGGCTTCGACGCCACCGGAGATAATTACGTCTTGCGTACCAGACATAACCGCCTGCGCGCCGAACTGAATCGCCTGCAATGAAGAGCCGCACTGACGATCAACTGTCGTGCCTGGCACTGCAAGGTCGAGTTTCGATGACATAGAGACATTGCGGCCGAGGTTGCTCGCCTGCGCGCCGATCTGCATGACCACACCAAAGATCACATCATCAACCGCGTCGACAGGAATACCGGTACGATCGACCAACTCATCGACGACAGCCGCGCCGAGATCGATAGGATGAATTGCGCTAAGGCGGCCTTTTTTCTTGCCGGTTGCGGTGCGCACCGCGCCCACTATGTATGCATCTGCCATGGTGTTTTCCTTCTTTGTGTCTTGTTGAATTTTCGTTGTACTAGCTCGCTAATTTTAACCGCATTAAGCTGGCATTCTGATGCCAGAATCGAGGCGAATCGTCTCGCCATTGAGGTAACCACAGTTGACGATATGAGCTACTTCCTGGGCAAATTCTGCCGGATTGCCGAGTCGCTTCGGGAACTGCGTAATCGCAATAAGTGGTTCACGAACCGCGTCTGGGGCGCCCGCCATCATCGGCGTTTCGAATACACCCGGGGCGATAGTCATGATACGCACGCCACGTTTTGAGAGATCGCGCGCGATGGGTAGCGTCATCGACACAATGCCGCCTTTAGATGCCGCATAACCTGCCTGACCAGTCTGACCGTCGAAAGCTGCAACGGAGGCGACATTCACTATCACCCCGCGCTCTCCATCGGCAGTAACAGGCTCATTAACCTGCATGACTTCCGCACAGAGGCGCAGCACATTAAAAGTGCCCACTAAATTAACGCGCACGATATGCTCGAATTTGGCGAGCGGCATAGGGCCGTCTTTACCAACAGTGCGGGCTGCACCGCCAATGCCTGCTGCGTTGACGTTCACATGAATAGTGCCAAATTTCTCTTTTGCTATAGCGATCGCCTCGCTTACGCCAACCTCATCGGCAACATCACCCGCATGCCAGGCGACAGCAGGGCCTAGGCTCGCCGCTGCCGCTTCGAGCGCATCAGCGCGCAGATCGTAGAGCATGACATTGGCGCCGGCGGCGATGAAATTTTGAGCAGTCGCGAGGCCTAAGCCTGATGCGCCACCGGTGATGAAGGCAGTCTTGTTCTTAAGATCCATAGGGCTATTTTCTCTGCTTTAATTGACGTCTAGTGCCAAAAGAATAGTGCATCCCCGCAAAAAGGGGAACCATTAAGGCAACGCACAAACCAGCGCGTTAAATCTATCGCTTGATCGGCCTCTAGGGGTATCAAACCGGCTCACGCATAGCCTATTATCGATGCGGTGTAGTTTGACTCAGCTGCCCGCTCTGGTCAGGCAACTCACCGGATCGATCCAGCGATGATTCAGGCAACAACCCAGAAAACAAAGAATGATAGAACAATAAGACGCACGGCGCAGGAGTAACTATGGGACCGCTCAAGGGTATTAAGGTAATCGAAATGGCAGGTATTGGGCCGGGGCCTTTCTGCGCGATGATGCTATCGGATATGGGCGCCGAGGTTATACGTGTTGACCGGCTAGCGCATAAAGGCAGCGGACATAAAGCGAATGTCCTCAATCGCGGCCGGCGGTCAATTGCCGTAGACCTCAAGAATCCAGAGGGTGTTGCTACTGTGCAGCGCTTAATCGACGGCGCCGACGTGGTCATAGAAGGCTTTCGTCCAGGCGTGATGGAACGTCTCGGACTTGGTCCCGACGCGTGCCTCAAACGCAATTCGCGACTCGTTTTCGGCCGCATGACCGGCTGGGGTCAAGACGGCCCGTTAGCATTAGCCGCTGGCCACGATATTAACTACATTTCGATAGGTGGCGCGCTCGGCGCGATGGGATATGCTGACAGACCCCCAGCTCCGCCCCTTAACCTAGTTGGTGATTTTGGTGGCGGCGCCATGTATCTCCTTGCGGGCGTGCTCGCCGCGCTTGTGGAACGCGGCATGTCAGGCAAAGGGCAGGTGATCGATGCTGCGATGACCGATGGCACGGCCAGCTTGCTCAGCCCCTTTTACGGCATGATGGCGATGGGCATGTGGACCAAGGAGCGCATGGACAATCGCCTTGATGGCGGCGCTCACTACTATGGCAGCTATGCCTGCGCCGACGGCAAATTTATTAGCATTGGCTCTATCGAGCCTCAGTTCTATGCGCTACTGCTCGAACTATGTGAAATCGACGACCCAGAGTTCGCCAAACAGAACGATAAACAGCATTGGGCAAGCCTGCGAGGCAAGCTCGAGGCACTATTTATCACGCAGCCTCGCGACCACTGGTGTGCTTTGCTCGAAGGCACCGATGTTTGCTTTGCGCCTGTGCTCGACCTTCAAGAAGCACCCACGCATCCACATAATGTCGCGCGCCAGAGCTTCGTTGAGATCGACGGCGTCACACAGCCGGCACCGGCGCCACGCTTTAGCCGTACGCCTTCATCTGTACAAGCGCCGGCAGCCATCGCAGGCGAACACAGTGAAGCAATACTTAACGACTGGGGATTTAACAGCAGCGAAATCTCCGCTCTCAAGCAAGGTGGGGCTATTTAGCGCTCATTCGACTTAAGCTCATGTAATCGGCGAGAATACTTCTTGCTCTATTTTCTCATTCTCTAAGACCATAGGACGCGCTCATGAAGTTCAACACGTTACTCTGGGAAGTCGATGCTGGCATCCTCACCCTCACGCTCAATCGCCCCGAACAGATGAATTCTTTTACCGTTGAGATGGCGAACGAACTCATCGCCGCATTCGGCGCTGCGAGCGAAGACGATAGCGTCCGCGCAATAGTCGTCACCGGCGCTGGAAGGGCATTCTGCGCAGGCATGGACTTATCCCGTGCGGGCAATGTGTTCGGCCTGCAAGAGACGCTCGAGCCGACTATGGATGATATGCGTAATAGACTAAACGACCCCGAAATAGAAGCTGGCGTTCGCGACACCGGCGGCCAAGTAGTCCTCGCAATCTACGACTGCAAAAAGCCCGTGATCGCTGCGATTAACGGTGCCGCGGTCGGCATAGGCGCGACGATGACTTTGGCAATGGATATTCGAGTGGTGTGCGAACGCACGAAAGTCGGCTTTGTTTTCAACAAAATCGGTATCACGCCCGAAGCCTGCTCGTCGTGGTTTCTCCCGCGCATTGTGAACATGGGTACTGCGCTGGAGTGGGTGTATAGCGGCGATTTGATCGAGGCTTCAGAACTCAAGGAACGAGGCTTCGCCAATCATGTAGAGACGAGCGAAACGCTTCTCGAGCGCGCGTATTCGATCGCACGCCGAATAACCCAGCACAGCCCTGTCGCCATCGCCCTGAGTCGGCAGATGATGTACCGAAATGCAGCAGCAGCCCATCCAATTGAAGCGCATCGGGTTGACTCGCTCGCGGTTTTCTACGCGAGTCAGACAAGCGGGAAAGAAGGCGTAGCGGCTTTCCTTGAAAAACGCGCAGCGAATTATACCGATAAAGCGTCGATCGATATGCCTGGGTTCTATCCTTGGTGGTAGTCGCATCCAAGCAAGTCGCAGACGAAAAAACATGACAAGTAAAGCGAGCGAAATAATGAATAATGCTAATCAACCTGCCTTTCAGGCACTCTGCGAGACCACCGGCCGCGTGATGCTCGGCCTGTATTTTCTATTGCCTGGTGGCATTATGAAAATGGTTAACTATCAGGGCACGGCCGACTATATGGCGAGTCATGGGATGACTTATATCCCTTTCTTTTTGATTCTGACGATCATCATCCAGACCGGCGGCGGGCTTGCGATGATTGCCGGCTATCAGACTAAATTCGCTGCGTTTTTGCTCGCCGGACTTACGCTCGTGATCAATGCAGTGATGCATGACTTTTGGACACTGCCCGCGGGTGAACTGCAAACGGCACACGAAACCCAGAACTTTGTGAAAAATCTAGGCATCGTCGCCGGCCTCCTCGTCGTATCGGGTTTAGGCGCAGGGCGCTGGAGCCTTGATTCTCGACGCTAAGCCCCCACTAAAATGCAAGATGCAGTTTTTGTATTGGCTGCGTTTTGCGTTTAAAGTAAGAGCCGTAAAAGTTAACCGAAGTATTACTTGGAGAACCCGCGATGATCATGGTGCAATCTACCTTCTTTCTTGTCGACGAGACCAAAGAGGACGCCCTCGACTTAATGCGCGTAATGGTGGGCAATTCGCGCAAAGAAGACGGCTGCGTAAGCTATGAGTATTTCGCCGGTGTCACCGAAACCAATCAGGTTGTGCTTCTGCAAGAATGGACCGACGCTGAGTGTCTCCAAGGGCATTATCAGAGTTCACACATGGAAGAATTTCTGTCCAAACTCGGCCTCTATCTCGAAAGCGAGGTTATCACTCGTACCTACGCGTCGCCCGACGAGCCCGTCGCTCAGCGCGCCGATGCCCGTGACGAAGCCGAGCGCAAGCGAACTGCTGCTTCGAAGGCACCGCAGACAATTCACTAACAAACCTCCTACACTTCTCACCCTAAGCCGAGCCTCTGCCCTATGTTCTACACTCAATTAGAGGGGCAACGCGCTCCTGTCAGCGCGACCGATTCTGCACGACTCATCAAGTGGCGCCTCTCGACCTTCTGGGTCATGCTCGTTGGCTACGTTGGGTATTACATCTGCCGCGGCAACCTGTCGGCTGCGTTCCCATTGCTCGAGCAGGAATTCGGATATTCGAACACACAGCTTGGCCTTATCGTCTCGCTATCGGAAATCGCCTACGCCGTAGGCAAATTTATTAACGGGCCTTTGGCGGACCGCATCGGCGGCCGCCGTATTTTCCTCGTTGGCATGGCCGGCGCAGTTTTCTGGAACCTTATTTTCGCTCTGTCGGGCACGCTCACCGCATTTATTGTTGTGTGGTGCTGCTGCCGCTATTTCCTTTCGATGGGCTGGGGCGGCCTCGCCAAGACAATCGGGTCATGGTATTCGAGTGATAAAAACGGCCGCGTCATGGGCGCGATCAGTGTGAGTTTTCAGTTCGGCGGGGCTATAGCTGCGCTCTTCGCGGGCTTTCTCGTCTCGATGGGCGTGAGCTGGCAGGGCGTATTCGTCTACCCCGCTATCGCGCTCAGTGTCATAGGCGTTTGGGCGTTCTTCGCCTCGAAAGGCACACCGAGCGACGTCGTGCCCGGCGCGATCGCCGTAGAGGGCGAGTCGGCAAAGAAGCAGCTGGCCGACTATGGCGACGACGAGTCGCCCGCCGTAATGACCATCTTAAAAACCCTGATCAAGATGCCAATCTACCGCCAGCTTCTGGTGTTTAGTTTTCTCACGACGCTTCTGCGTTCGGTCTTTCTTATCTGGACGCCGAAGTTTCTGTTCGATATCGGTCAGGGCGCCAGCGCTGCGATCCTAAAATCGGCCGTGTTCCCGCTATTGGGCGTTGCCGGCACGCTATTCATCGGCTGGTATACCGACCACTACGCCCGCAATGGCGATCGCGCCCGCATGATGTGGATCATGCTCGCCGTGCTCGTTTTATGTACCTTCTCGATCTCGGTGCTGAGCGCGGCAGAAAACCCTAATTACAATCTGATTATTTTCTTTTTGGGCGGCAGCGGGTTCTTCCTGCTTGGCCCTTATTCGATGAGCAGCGGCGCGCTGACGCTCGACATCGCGGGTGCCAAGGGTGCAGGGTCGTGCACTGGGATAATCGACGGGATGGGTTACATTGGCGGAGCGATTGCCGCATTCGCTGCCGGGGCCATGTCCGACAGTTTGGGCTGGTCGCAGGTGTTTGTGGTGTTAACCGGCTTCGCGGCGATCTCGGCGCTTAGCGCCTACGGCATGAGCCGCGGCTTCCAAAAACTCGCTAAAAACAGCGAAGCTTAGTCGAATTCACCGGCATCTAGTCTGGCGAAATATTTCGTCGCGACCGCTTTCACTTTGGGTGCAAGCAGCAGCGTCGACACCATCGTCGGTATTGCCATCGTGGCGTAGGCACCGTCGAGCAGATTAATCACGATATCGAGCGAGACTACCGAGCCCGCCACGATCAGCAGCATATAAGCCCATAGATAATATTTTTCGCGGTGTGAGCCGAACAAGAAGCCCATGCACTTACTGCCGTAATACCAGTAGGTCAGCACCGTAGTCATGCTAAGCACGAACACCATAATCAACAGCAGATAAGAGCCAAAGCCTGGGAAGACCTGCTCGTAAGCCTCAGCCGCCATCGTGACGCCCTGAGCGCCGCCCTGCCATACGCCTGTCACCAGAAGCGTTAGCGCGGTGCATGTGCAGACGATTAACGTGTCGGCAATAGGGCCTACCATTGCCACTAGGCCTTCACGCGCAGGTTCGTTGGTTTTGGCTGCGCCATGCGCCAGCGACTCAGTACCGATGCCCGCCTCATTCGAGAACGCGCCGCGCTGCACGCCAATTAAAATGACCGTGCCGATCACACCACCAGAGACAGCCTCGCCACTGAACGCATCGGTCACGATGAGCCACAGCATCGCAGGCACTTGGTCGATGTGGCTGACAAGAAGAACCGAGGTCACCGCGAAATAGAAAATCACCATCGCCGGCACCATTTTGCCAGCCACTGCCGACACGCGCTTCACGTTGCCAACTGTAATCGAAAAAGCGATCACAGCAAGTACGATGCCCATCACTAAATCGAAATTGAAATGAGAATCCGCCGTAGTTAGCCCATTGGGAATCGCGACGGTGTCGCGAATAATTTGCACGAGTTGATTAACCTGAAATACCGGTAACGTGCCCACCATGCCGGCAATCGCGAAAAGCCACGCAAGGGGCAGCCATTTACGCCCCAGTCCCTCGCGAATAATGTACATCGGGCCGCCTTGTAACCGGCCGACGTCATCGGTCCCGCGGTACAGTATCGACAGCGTTGCCGTATAAAACTTGGTGCTAATACCGACGATCGCGGTGACCCACATCCAAAAAATTGCGCCGGGACCGCCGACGGTCAGCGCGACGGCCACGCCGGTAATATTGCCCAGCCCCATGGTGCCAGCGAGCGCGGTAGCTAGCGCAAGGAAATGCGAGATATCGCCGCCGATGCTGTCTGAGTCGTCGTGAAATTTGCCTCGAAGCAGGTCGATGCTGTGGCGAAAATAGCGGAAATGCCTAAGCCGCGAATGCAGCATGAAGAAAAAGCCGCCGCCGACTAACAAGATAACAAGCGGCAGCCCCCACATAAAACTAACGTAGGCCGCAATAGCCGCTTCGATCTGAGTCATTGGCACGCGGCCCTCGATGGTCTTCTAATTTTTATCAGCGGCAGTAGGTGAACCTGACGCTTTGTAGTCTCGCGCTCGCCGGCTATTTCGCGTCGGCTTCTTGCCTACGCTCGCCCGCAAGGATTGCGCGCATCGCATAGTTACCTTCGTGGCAGGCATACTCGTAGAGCTCGGAGTCGCCATACATCGGCAGCTCCCCGGTCCACGGCTCGGAGTAGAGTTCGGGATCGTCGATTGTGAAGGAATAGTGCAGCTTTTGATCTTCGACTCGTGTGAAGCGCTCGGTCAGGTGAATGCCTTCCGAGATCAAGCGCTCTTTTTGCACCTGCCAAGGATTGAAATTTTTAGTCTCAACCACGAGCGTGTCGCCTTCGTAATAGCCGATGGAATCCCCCAACCATTTGTCGTAGGGCAGATCTTTAAACTCTTGGTCGATGCTTACGATGCGTGCGTTGTGCACCATCTCGGCGAGCAGCATCACATGCGTCGGCGACTGCACAATTTGCATATTATTATTGTAAAGACTGCTCAAAAAAGGCGCGGTAGACGAAAAACTAACGAGACAGCGATCCGATAATGTCCGGCCTTCTGGGCCATCGCTTTCGGCGCGCCCCATCGGCAGGTCTTCCTGCTGCGAGGCTCGCACGGCCTTGCCTTCTTCGCGCCAAGGAATCCGCCCATCGTCGGGCTGAGTGATTATCGACGTTCTGTAAAATCCGTTCATAAACGACAGCGTGTCGCCCGGTGTAATCCAGAATCCGTTGTAGCCACCGACGTTTTCGGGGCCCGGTGCTTCGGCACCGGTTGCTTCTAGGTAGGCGATATAATCGGGCGTAGAGACCATCGTTTCGAGCATTTCTTGCTCGGTGATCTCGAGCTTGCCGTTATAGTTTGCGGGACGCTCGAGAGACGAGCGCGTCTGATAATTCCAAATACCTTGAACATCGGGCACGCCCCAATCCAGTTTAGGTGGCTGCCAGTCTGCCGCGTCTTGCGCCTGCGCGACTAGTGGCAATGCGCCTATTGCTAGCCCTATCGCTAGCCCTGCGGTCTTCTTTTCGATTCGGATCATTGTCTGCCCCTTTTACTAAAATCGGCTGAAATTGATTTAGCGACCAGATTGGCGCCTCTCGTTATTATTCCAATTTGGCTCATTCGCCCTCATCAAGCGCGCCTTGAGGCTACCCTAGCGCCAGCGTCTGGCGCAAGTTTCAACCAGCAGGTTGAACCTTACGATAGGCGCTTCGACAATAGTTTTCGCCGGTTGCTAGGGGATATTCGCCGCAAAGCGGAATTCCGCTACCGGCTCAACCTGCGCGAGATGACGCACGAAATAGTCCCAGCGCTTCTTCATAAAGTAGCGCGAATTACCAAAGCCATGGCCCGCCTCTGGCAGCAGCAAAAGGTCGAAATCTTTCTCCGCGTCGATGAGCGCCTGCACTACTAGCAGCGTATTCGACGGATGCACATTATCGTCCATCAGGCCGTGCGCCAGAAGCAGCTTGCCTTGAAGTCTGTCGGCGAGAAGCTGATTCGCTTGGCCATCGTAATTCGTCGTCTGGCTGGCTACTGCGCCCGCCTCTTCAACCAGCGTTGTCTCTAGCAATCCTTGCCATTTCTCACCCCAATCGTCTTCGTAGTTGCGGTTATCGTGATTTCCCGCACCCGACACCGCGACCTTGTAAAAATCGGGATAGCGGAGAATGCCCGCAGTCGAGGCAAACCCACCGCCCGAATGGCCCCAGATTCCAACGCGGTCAAGGTCCATCCAGCGGCGCGACTCGGCGAGTTCGCGAATCGCGGCAATCTGATCCGGCAGTCCGTTATCGCCCATGTCGGCATAGTACGCATCGTGGAATGACTTGGAACGGCCGGGCGTACCCATTGCGTCTAGCTCGACAACGATAAAGCCTAATTCGGCCACGGCCTGCTTATCGCGGCGCGCGGCACTAAAGGCGCGGCTGCCAACGCTGCCTGTCTGAGGGCCTGGATAGAGGTAATTCAGCACCGGATACTGCAGCGATTCATCGAAAGTAGATGGCCGATAAAGCAGTCCGTGAATATCGCTGAGTCGGTCGCGCGCTTTTGTCACAAACGGCTCAGGGGCAACCCAACCCACGTCTCTCAAAAGATCGGTTGAGGTGTCGGCGAGCGTGAGCAATACCTCGCCAGTCGCGCTGCGCAGCACAGTGACCGGCGGCGTTGTCGGCGTCGAATAGCTATCGAGGAAGAAACGGCCGCTCGGCGCAGGGCTAATCTCATGGTGAGCGGGTTCGGGCGAAAGGAGCTGCGGCTCGCCGCCATCGATACCGACTCGGTACAGATAGTGAAAATAGGGATCGCCGGCTTCTCGATTGGAGCCGAGGAACGTGATTGTGCGTGCCGCTGCATCTACCTCGAGAATCTGCAACACGGCCCAGTCACCTGCCGTTATGGGCGCCTTGATCTCGCCGCTGGCGAGGTCGCCCAAATAGAGATGCCCCCAATTGCTCCGTTCCGAAAACCAAATAAACTCATTGCTTGCATGAAGCACTTGCCAATTCTCGGCATCGAACCCCGACTCGTAATAGGTCTCGGTCACCTCTTTGTAAACATCACGCACCGCGCCTGTCTCTATATTGGCTAGTCTGAGCTGCGCAATTTTGTGATCACGAGACGACGACACGAACGCTAGCGCGGCGCTGTCTGCGCTCCACTCGACGTCTAAAAATTCGCCGTTGCGGCCTGCAATATGGTCAGTCGTTGTCGAGCGCTGCGGCTCTGCGGGTATTGCGAGCGGCACGAGGCGCGGCTCGTCGAGATGTATCACGACGCGCTCGAGCATAAACACATGCTCGTCACCTGGCAGCGGGTATTTCCATGTGTCTACCCTGCCCCGACCTACCGCAGTCTCGACGAGTGTTAACGTCTTTACCTTGCGAGAATCTTGTCTAAAGGTCGCGATTTTGGAAGAGTCAGGCGACCACAGCAGCACCGGGCCCGGGTCTTGGATCCAGCCCGCACTGTTAGTGGCGTAACCGTAGTCTGCTTCTCCATCAAAGGTAAGCTGCACTTCATCGCCATCACCAAAGTTGCGTACCCACAGGTTATGCTCGCGAATAAACGCTGCGCGCTCGCCGTTAGGCGACAGGTATTGGTGCGGCGGTGGTTTTGGTAACGGCGCGAGAGCTGCGTCGAGCGTCGGCAGGTTTTCGAGATCAAGTGCAAAGGTATCGCCTGCGAACTCGAATCGAAGCGTCTCGTTTTCTAAGACAAGATTGCGCAGGTTTAAATCGGCCGCGTCTATTTCATCTATTGCGTTTGTCTCTTCCGAGCCCTCAGCATTAGCGGCGCCGTCTTTAACGACTTGTTCGAGAAGCGCGGCGACGCGCGCAGAATCGAATAGCTCGCGAAAAGACGCTGTGGCAGGGTCAATGACGACATACTCACTGCCGCCCTCGGTTCTACGGCGAATAATAAGCCTGTCGTCTTCTTGCCAATAATGCGCGCGAATCTCGCCGATTAAGAGCGGTGCTAGATTGGGTGCAAGCATTTGTTCGGCGCGGCGATAGTCGTCGAGAGTGGGTGGAAGCGGGCGCGTGTCGGTCACAATATTCCCTTGGCTTGGCGGCGATTGGGCAGAGGTTGAGGACGCGCTATTGTCACAGCCGTTCACAAGCAGCGAAGTAAAAACCGTCGCCACAGTAAAAACCCTGCGTGCAGTGAACGGTCTTTTTTTCGGCAAGATAGGCGTCTTTGTAGAGCGCATATTGCTTCCTAATCAGGGTATAGAAAGGGGCAAGCTAGGTTAGCGAATCCAGAATGAGATTAACCGATTCAACCAGACGTTCGTCACGTGGTCTTAAATCGGGAACAAAGGCGATGCCTAACAAATGTTGCAAGCCTTCGATATAACGGACGGCTATTTCATTCGCCTGCGTCTGAGTGAATTGCTGATCGCGTTCGGTCACCATGCCCCGCGCGAATTCTTTCGAGAACGACACGGGCTCGCCATCGCGTGTAAGCAATTCGCCTGCGTCGTCGAGCCGCCAGAAGCGCGAAGAGTCCATCGTGTAAAGCTCATCTGCCGCAACAATCTCACCCTCTCGATTAATGCCGTGTTCGGTTTTCGTGTCGACAAGCACCATGCCGCGCTCGCGCAGATGCTCTGTCACGATGCCAAAAGCCATAATCGAGGCATTACGAATCTGTGCGTATTGTCCCGAGGTGCAAACGCCCATCGCAACCAGCTGTTCGGCATCCATAGTTTCATCCACCGCCGCCTTGCTGCTTGGCGTGTCGAGAAGGTACGGCAGACAGCCATTTGGCTGCAGGCTGTTTACCGTAAGCTCGTGGCCGGCAAACCTCAGCACGCGCGCCCCACTCTCTTTCGCCGCAAGCCAGTGTTGATAGAGCGACGTCGACGTCGAGCTCTTTGCCATATAGCGGCGCAGGACATTTTCGAGCATAACCAGCTCGAGATTCTCCGCGGGGATCACAGTAGAGGTAGCAGCAAGTCCAGGGACTTCACACTGCGAGGAGCCTATCGCGCCGCTAACAAGCCTACGCATATGGTCGTGATTGAGCGCCAGCACTTGGTCTTTGAACGGAATAGCGCCTCGGTTTACGTCATGAGTCGATATGCGATTATTACGAAACATCAGCCTAAGCTCGCGCCCATCCGCTGTAACCAGCGACTCGCCAAACACCGAGTCCGACACTTTGCCCTTGAGCACCGTCGCGTCGGCAAGGCGCGGTAGCTCTCCGTCGGCAATGAGTTCGCCGATAGAGCGCCCTTGACTGACGGACGCGCCATGCTCGGCGACGAGTTCTTGAATTTCGGAAATACTAAGGGGTGCTGTCGCGGTCATTTCGGCCAGGTCTCAAGTCTATTAGCGAGCCTATTAACTCGCGAAAAAGTAGGACGGTAAGTGTAGATCAGTGGGCGTCTTTCGGCAAAGAACCAAGGAGGCTGGGTTTGGAACCGGATTAGGGACCAGACCGGGAACAGATCGAGAGAATTGAGAGTGCAGAGAGTGCAGAGAGTGCAGAGAGTGCAGAGAGTGCAGAGAGTGCAGAGGAAAGAAGAGCGTGAAGCAAGAAGGAAAAAAGTGGTGCCGCCACCAAGAGTCGAACTCGGGACCTGCTGATTACAAGTCAGCTGCTCTACCACGGCTGAGCTATAGCGGCACAATGTTTGATGAGGCTCGATGTGAGCTCCGTCGAACAAGGCGCGCAGTTTAACCACAAACCTCGAGCGGTTCAATAGCCTAGTTAAGGATTTTTTCTAAGGACATTTGAAGGGTTGAAGATTCTGCGGTCTCCCGTCTATGCTAAAGTAGGTTGCGGGTCTGGACGGCTTGGCAGCAAACGATTTCTGAAGAGTCGCTGCCGCATGAGGACTTTGGCATTCTGGGCAATCTGACGAAAATCGCCCGCCACGATTCAAAGGCATGTGTATGACATTCAATAGAGACCGTGTGGCACTCGATGCGCTTGATGCTCGACTCACCCAAATCGCTAGCAGACTTCTGCCTGGCGCTACCGGCGCCGCCGAGGGTAACTCGGTCACGCTGCAAGCACTGTTTGCCGACGACAGCGAGCGCACTGAGCGGCTTAGCCTGAGCGTGGGCGAGCTTCACCTCGACTATTCTAAAAGCCTGATCGATTCAGAGGGGCTTGTTGCACTGACCAAGTTTGCCGAGGCGAGTGGCATGCAAGGCGCTGTTAATGCCCTTTTTCGTGGCGCAAAAATAAACCAATCAGAAGGACGCGCCGCGCTCCATACCTCGCTACGTAGTCCCGAGTCAGCTAATGCACCGCATTCGGCGCTCGTTAGCGAGACGCTTGCCTCCTTGCGCGAGTTCGTTGACCGAGTTCATTCGGGCGAGTGGACAGGTTATAGCGGGCAACCAATCGACACAGTCGTCAACCTTGGCATAGGCGGCTCCGACCTCGGGCCGGCCATGGTCGTTGATGCCCTCGCCGACTTCGCGCTAAACAGGCCGCGCGTTCGGTTTGTCTCCAATGTCGACCCCGCGCATCTTGCGCGCACGCTCGAAGGACTCGATCCCGCGACCACTCTGTTCATTATCGCCTCAAAAACGTTCGGCACGCTCGAGACTCTCGCCAATGCCCGAGCCGCGCGCGATTGGCTGGTGGCGGCGAGCGACGAGGCAGCCGTTGCTCGGCACTTCGTGGCTGTGTCTGCCAACATCCAAGCAGCGAGTGGCTTTGGCATCGAGGCGTCTAACATTTTTCCCCTATGGGATTGGGTCGGTGGGCGTTTCTCGCTGTGGTCGGCAATTGGCCTGCCCATCGCCCTCGGCATTGGCTTCGAGGCGTTCGAAGAGTTACTGGGCGGTGCCTATGCGATGGACAGGCATTTCGAGACCGCGCCGCTGGGCGAAAACCTGCCCGTGGTGTCCGCACTGCTCGCCTTTTGGTATCGGCAATACGGCGCAAGCCCAAGCACCGCCGTGGTGCCCTATAGCCAAGACCTAAGTCTTTTTCCGGCCTATCTCCAACAGCTCTACATGGAAAGCTTGGGCAAATCGATGAGTCGCGAGGGCGCGGCACTCCCATTTAAAACCTCAGAAATAATTTGGGGCAGTGCCGGCACCAATGGCCAGCATTCGTATTTTCAGCAGCTCCACCAAGGCACCGAGTTTACGCCGGTCGAATTTATCGCCTGTGCTACTGCGAGCGTCGATGGCGGAGACGAGCGACACCGTCAACTGCTCGCCAATTGTCTCAGCCAGAGCATGGCACTCATGAACGGCGATGAAACGAGCGCCGACGTTGGGGCGGATAATTGGGAGCCGCAAAAAATTATCGCAGGCAACCGGCCCAGCACCACGCTGCTGCTCAAACAGCTCAACCCGCACAACTTGGGCGCGCTAATCGCTCTTTACGAACATAAGGTGTTTGCGTTGAGTGTGCTTTGGAATATTAATGCATTCGATCAGTGGGGCGTGGAATTAGGCAAGCGGCTGTCTAAAGAGGTTTACGCAGCGCTGAGTGAATCGGCTGGTTCTTTATCTAATCAAGAAAACATCGAAGCCGCAGTCTCTGTAGAAAGCGCGTCGACGCTCGATGCGTCAACGCGTGCGCTTGTGCAAAAAATTAGCAGTTGGAATACGCCGCGTTAGCCCGCTGCTCTGCAAATTGGTCTGGCAATTTATCAGCTGATTAGTCGTCTAAATAGGCGCAGCAGTAATCGGTCACAGCCTTTACGTTAACCTTAAACGAAGCATTGGCAGGCACCTCGAAGGACTCTCCTCCCGAAATTTTTTGCCACTCGCTAGCGCCAGGCAGCAACACCTCAAGTTCGCCCGCCATTATCTCCATAATCTCACGCTTCGCGGTGCCAAATTCATATTCGCCCGGCTGCATAAGGCCAAGTGACTTGGTAGAGCCGTCGGCGAATTTGATCGTGCGGCTCGTCACCTTGCCGTCGAAATAGACATTAGCGGCTTTGACGATGGTGACGTTTTCGAATGTAGACATGCTTTTATCCTTGCCGCAACCAGATGCTAGTCGCTGGCGCTTAGCTTGTAAGTTAAATGTTAGTGAGGAAGTAAAGCGCGAGATTCTAGCGGCAACTTACTACCTACACCAGCCGATAATGCCACAGGGGTTGGCAATCGCTAGGGCTGCGCCATCAGTGCGAGCAGCTCAGCTGTTTTCTCCCGCATCAATGCCTCGTTGCCGCGCGATTCGACATTAAGCCGCACTACAGGCTCGGTGTTCGACAGCCTTAAATTAAAGCGCCACGACTCAAAACTCATACTTAGGCCGTCGACATTCTCGACCACCAACGCGTCGGCTTCGTAGCGCGCCCGAGCAGCGGCAAGCAAGGCTTGGGGGTCTGTGATAGTGCGATTGATTTCGCCGCTGGCGGGAAACGCCTGCATGCGCTCGTCTACCAACTGCGACAACCGCTTACCTGTTGCGGCCATCAGCGCGGTGACTAAAAGCCATGGCACCATGCCACTGTCGCTGTAATAGAAGTCACGAAAATAATGATGTGCGCTCATCTCACCACCATAAACTGCTAGGTGTTCGCGCAGCGATTCTTTCATGTATGCATGCCCTGTCACGCTCTGAATGGCCGTACCGCCTGCCGCTGCGACAATCTCTTGGGTATTCCACGTAAGCCTTGGGTCGTGCACGATTTTCGCGCCGGGTTCGGCCTCTAGAAAGACCTGTGCCAGCAGTCCAACTAAATAGTAGCCTTCGATAAAGCGACCGTTCTCGTCAAAGAAAAAGCAGCGGTCGAAGTCGCCATCCCAAGCAATACCAAGGTCGGCTTTGTGCTCGAGAATCGCAGCGGTCGTTGGCGCACGATTCTCCTCGAGCATCGGGTTGGGCACACCGTTGGGGAAATCTCCATCCGGTTCATGATGAACTCGAATCAATTCGAAAGGCAGCAGCGATTCGAGCAAATCCACCGTTGCGCCTGCGCCTCCGTTGCCTGCATTGCACACAATTTTTAATGGCTGTAGTTTTTCGACGTCGACAAAACTCAGCAGTTTTGCAAGATAGGCGCCGCGCAGATCGGCAAAATCGATGGAGCCTCGAGTCGCCGGTGCGGTAAATTCGTTTAACTCGGCAAGGCGTTTTATCGCGAGTAGGCCAGTGTCCGCGCTGACGGGAAGCGAGCCTTCGCGCACGAATTTCATCCCATTGTAGTCGGCGGGGTTATGACTTGCGGTCACCATAATGCCGCCGTCGCAGCCTAAGTGACTCGTCGCAAAATAAATTTCTTCGGTGCCGCATTGACCGATATTGGTGACATCGGCACCGCCCTCGGTCAGCCCGCGACTCAGCGCCGCACATAGCTCTTGGCTTGTAAGTCGAATATCGAAACCAACAACGACACGAGAAGGCTGCAGGTGCGCGGCGAACGCGCGGCCAATACGGTAGGCAACGTCAGCATTTAACTGTTCGGGCACGCGTCCACGTATGTCATACGCCTTGAAGCAATCCAGTTGTTGAGTCATTTATTCGTCGCTCTTGTTTGTGGTTGCGCGCTGATTGTTCGCAGCCTGATGAGTTCTCGGCGCTCGTTTGATAAGCAGGCCAACCCTATTGATTTTTTGAGCGCTGATACAGCGCATTCGTCGCCTCGATATAACCATCGACACTGCCGCAGTCGAAGCGTTTGCCGTCGAAGCGGCAGGCCAGCACTTCGCCTCGCGCTGCGAAAGTTTGCAGCGCATCGGTCAGCTGAACTTCGCCATTTCGGCCAGGCGCTGTGTTGCGCAGCACCTCAAATATTTCTGGTGTTAAAAGGTAGCGACCGATGATGGCTAGATTGCTCGGCGCTGCCGCCGGCTCGGGCTTCTCTACCATGTCGGTCACTCGGTACAATCCTGGTTTTTCCTCTATGCCTGCGATCACACCGTAACGAGACACCTGATCAAGCTGCACTTCCTCAATAGCAACGATGCAGCAGCGATGTTGTGCGTAGAGAGCAGTCATCTGGGCGAGCACCGAGTCGCCTTCTGTCAGACAGTAGTCATCGGCTAACAGCACGGCAAAAGGCTCATTGCCGATCAATGTTTCACCGACAAGAATCGCATGACCCAAACCGAGCATCTCGTTTTGGCGGGTGTAGGAGAAGGTGCAGCGGTTGATCAGTTCACGCGTCCCATCGAGCAAACTTTCTTTGTCGGAACCTGCTATCTGATGCTCTAACTCAAAACTGATGTCGAAATGATCTTCGATCGCGCGCTTACCTCGCCCCGTCACAATCGCCATGCCTGTGATGCCAGCGGCTAGCGCCTCCTCTACTCCGTACTGAATAAGAGGCTTTGTCACTAGTGGCAGCATCTCTTTTGGCATCGCCTTGGTCGCTGGCAAAAATCGTGTGCCGTAACCCGCCGCAGGAAACAAACATTTATTAATGAGCCCCACTGTTAACTCCTCGTTCCAATGAAAGCCTTTGCGGCTCATAGTAGTTTTGCGCTTCGGCTGCCTTACTGTCGCTAGCGTGGCAACCGCCCATAATTATCTTCGAAACGCTCAATGTCATCTTCGCCTAAGTAGTCGCCGACCTGCACCTCGATTAGCTCGATAGGGGTGTCTCCCAGATTACTGAGCCGATGTTTACTGCCCTTTGGAATGAACGTCGACTCGTTTGGCTGCAGGTCGATCACATTATTGTCGCATTCAACCCGACCAACGCCACTGAGCATGACCCAGTGTTCTGCACGCTGCTGATGCGACTGCAGTGAAAGCGAAGAACGTGGATTAACGAGGATTCGCTTCACCTGAAACCCGATCCCGCTTGCAAGGGATTCGAAACTGCCCCAAGGGCGCCTCTCGCGGCGATGCGCAAGGCGCTCACTGCGCCCTAGAGCCTCCAGTTGATCGACAATTTTCTTGACGCCTTGGGCATCTTCTCGGTTTGCCACCAGAACCGCATCGGGAGTCTCGATGATTATCGTATCCCGCATGCCAACCGCAGCCACGAGTCTGGATTCGCTCTGAATATAGCTTCCATAAACCTCTTCGATTAATACATCCCCGCTCATCACATTCTCATCGCTGTCCTTGGCTTGAACCGACCACAGCGCGTCCCACGCACCTAAGTCGTTCCAACCGGCGCTTAAGGGTACAGCTACAACACCACCCGCTTTTTCCATCACCGCATAGTCGATTGAATCGGAGCGACAGCGGTGAAACTCTGCGTCGGGAATACGGGAGAAATCCGAGTCTCGCTCGAGCGCTGAGTGAGTAGCCATGCAGGCCGCGTGAATGTCTGCGGCATGAATTTTAAGATGATTTAAAAATACAGACGCACGGAATAAGAACATGCCACTGTTCCAAAGGTAACCGCCTTCGTCGATATAGCGCTGCGCCGTAGCAAGATCTGGCTTCTCGATAAACCGCGCAACATCGACACCCCCACCCGCTATTTCCTCGCCTTGCTTGAGATAGCCATAGCCGGTTTCCGGACCGCGAGGCGGAATACCAAAGGTCACAAGGTGAGAAGCCGAGGCAAGGCTCCGCGCAGTCTCGATCGCGGCAAGGAGAGGCTTTGTGTCTTCAATAAGATGATCTGCAGGAAGGACGAGCAACAGAGGGTCTTCGCCCAATACCATTGCCTCCATCGCCGCCAGCGCGATAGCTGGCGCCGTGTTGCGCCCGTAAGGTTCGAGCAGCAAGCGTGCCTCAACTTCGATCTGACGCAGCTGCTCGGCGACGACGAACCGATGATCTTCGCTGCACACAACTATCGGCTTACCTACCTCTTCGAGGCCTTTCAGGCGCTCGAGCGTGTTTTGAAAGAGCGAGCCATGCATGCCCGGTATCTCAATATACTGCTTTGGCAGCAGCGCTCTCGAGACAGGCCACAGACGCGAGCCCACACCGCCGGAAATCACTACAGGGATTAGGCGCGCAGACACCGCGGCGGAGGAACCAAACGAAGTTTTATTTTCAAGCACGGATTTTTCTACCCTGTTGCGGCTTGCGAAGCGCCGCTTTTTTTCTAGGCGTGTATTCTAGCAAATAAATCGATTCACCGATAAACAGCGGCACGGCGATAAATAGCCGCAAAATATGCGAGCTTAAACCAGTGAGGGGCCAAAACCACCGCGTTCTCAAGACTCTCGAATTTCAGTCGATTATTTAGACCTGTCGCGATAACATCATCCATGAAAATTAAGCCCCTAAGGGCGCCAGAAGGAAAGCACCGAAATCATGTCCAATGCCTCATTCGTGTTCGAACCTAAGAACGCCTACTCACTCGAAGAGCTTGTCGAATGTGGCTACGGCCGCCTCTTTGGCCCTGGCAAAGGCGTTTTGCCTGTCGATAACATGCTCATGCTGGATCGCATCACTGTGATCAACGAAGACGGAGGTGAATTCGGCCGCGGTAAAATTATTGCCGAATTGGACATCCGCCCCGACCTTTGGTTCTTTGACTGCCACTTTCCTGGCGACCCCGTCATGCCAGGCTGCCTCGGCCTCGACGCCCTTTGGCAGCTTGTCGGATTCTGGCTCTGCTGGAGCGGCCGCGAAGGCAAAGGCAGGGCGCTTGGCGTGGGCGAGGTTAAATTCAGCGGTGAAGTTTTGCCCACCTCGAAGCTCGTGACTTACGAGCTTGATATCACACGCACGATCGATCGCAGGCTGACCATGGGCATTGCCAATGGCACAGTCGCCGTCGATGGGCGCGAAATCTACTCGACAAAAAGCCTAAAGGTTGGCTTATTCCAGCCCGGCGCTACGTTCTAAATAGCTATACTACCCCGTCTAACTGCCTCGTTTAAACGGGGCAGCTAGCGAAACAGAAATAATAAATTATCGAAACGAGTGGGTTCCGCCAACGGCTGAATTTCCACCTTTAGAGAGATTGGTGAATATATGCGTCGCGTTGTGGTAACTGGTATCGGTATCGTTTCTTGCCTAGGCAATAACAAAGAGGCGGTTCTCGACTCACTTCAGCAAGGCCGCAGCGGCATTAAGCACAATCAGAGCTATGTCGATATCGGTATGCGCAGCCATATCAGCGGCAGCGTAGATATCAACGCCGAAGAGCTTATCGATCGAAAACTCTATCGTTTCATGGGCGATGCCGCTGCCTATGCCTATCTGTCGATGAAAGAAGCAGTCGAAGACTCGGGTCTGAGCGAAGAGCAAGTCTCCCACTTTCGCACCGGACTCGTAGTCGGCTCCGGTGGCGGCTCATCGGAACAGCAACTAGAGTCAACCGACATCATGCGTGAGAAAGGTTTACGCCGCGTCGGCCCTTACCGCATCACGCGTACAATGAGCAGCACGGTGTCGGCCTGTCTTGCTACGCCGTTTAAGATTAAAGGGGTGAATTACACGATCTCGTCGGCGTGCGCGACAAGCGCCCACTGCATCGGCCATGCAGCCGAGCTAATTCAGCTAGGCAAGCAAGACGTCGTGTTTGCTGGCGGTGGCGAAGCCGAACACTGGACCATGTCGCATATGTTTGATGCGATGGGCGCGCTTTCAACCAACTACAATGAAACCCCCGAAAAAGCGTCACGCGCCTTCGACGCGGCCCGCGACGGCTTCGTCATTGCCGGCGGCGGTGCTGTCTTGGTGATTGAAGAGCTCGAGCATGCAAAGGCCCGCGGCGCCAAAATCTACGCAGAGCTCACAGGCTATGGCGCGACCTCGGACGGCTATGACATGGTCTCGCCTTCGGGTGAGGGTGGCGCGCGCGCCATGCAAATGGCCATGCACGGCCTCGAAGGGTCAGTCGATTACATCAATACTCACGGTACGAGCACACCAGCCGGCGACGTATCGGAGTTGCGCGCGATTAAAAATGTCTTTGGTGACGCGGTGCCAACACTCAATTCAACCAAATCGCTCAGTGGCCATTCCCTCGGCGCCGCTGGGGCACAGGAGGCTATCTACAGCCTACTGATGATGGAAAACGACTTTATCGCAGCTTCGGCAAACGTCGACACGCTCGACCCCGAGGCGGAAGGGCTGCCAATCGCCGTTGAGCGTATTAATGACATCAAGCTCAATCGTGTCATGTCCAACAGTTTTGGCTTTGGCGGCACCAATGCTTGCCTGGTGTTCGACAAGTTCACCAGTTAAGTCATGAGGGGAGACAGTCATGCGCTCCACGTTGAACACCCAAATATGCCGCGGCCGCTGCACACAAAGCGCCTCGAATCATAATTTAAAGCAGGCGCTCTGTACTCTATTGGCGGCCGCGCTAGCGTTGAGTGCGACTCTCGCCAGCGCGCAGTTTGGCGACCGCAAAACATCCGCCCTTGACCTAAGCAACACACCGCAGGTCCTACCCTCTGAACTCGCGTTCCCTTTTCATGTCGGCCCTGTAGAAAAAGGCCAACTCGCTATTACGTGGACGCCGGCGCCTGAACACTATCTCTACCGACACCGGTTTGCCTTCTCCGCGAACGGGATCGACTTGGCTTTTACCTTGCCCAACGGTCTTGCGATGGAAGACGAGTTTTTTGGGGCAATTGAAGCCTATTTCGGCGCAGTTACCACCCAAATCGATCTTTCTCCTGCACAAGACCTGCCGGCTACCGCTTTGTTGAGCATTCGCTATCAAGGCTGCGCCGCTTGGGGCTTCTGCTATCCACCCCAAACAGTCGACATTCCGCTCCAAGACCTGATCGATTGAGTCAATTCGAGTTCCTTATCACTAATATTAGTGATATTCGGAATAAATTCTGCGAAAATGCATTGAAAATTGGCAATCTATCGGGAATTTCGCGCAAATTGCGATGAATGTGGCAAAACTATGGCATCGATACTCGTCTTAAACGGACCCAATCTCAACCTTCTAGGCAGCAGAGAGCCCGATATATACGGCTCCGATACCCTCGACGACATCAATATCCGTCTTGGCACCGCCTGCATCGAGGCCGGCCATACCTTCGACAGCTTTCAAAGCAATAGCGAAGGTGCGCTAATCGACCGGATTCACTTAGCAAGATCGGCGAAAATTGACTATATGCTCGTTAACTTCGGCGGGTATACACACACAAGTGTCGCTCTACGCGACGCTATGCTTGCCTCAGAAATTCCTTTTATCGAGGTGCACCTATCGAACCTGTACCGCCGCGAAGAGTTCCGGCAGCACTCCTTTTTCTCCGATATCGCCGATGGCTGCGTGATCGGGCTGGGTGCTCAAGGCTATGAGCTTGCGCTCGATGCCGCCTTAGCTCGCCTGAAATAGCGAGGAGCAGCCACGGGCTGGCGATCCGCCCAAAACACTTTAAACCACAATCTTTTCTAACACCCGCGCAGTGCCCCGAGCGAGGCACTCTCAAGCAAAGAGGCGACAAACACCATGGATATCAGAAAGGTTAAAAAACTGATCGAACTACTCGAAGCATCCGACATCGCAGAGATCGAGATCAAAGAAGGCGAAGAATCGGTTCGCATTAGCCGCGGATCAAGCTCTGTTCAGCAACAAGCGTTGACGTATCAGATGCCACAGCAGGTCGCACCGGCGCCGGCGCCCGTTGCAGCCCCCGCCGCTGTGGCACCTTCTGCTACTCCAGCCGCTTCTGCCACCGCTGTGAAGTCGCCGATGGTTGGTACATTCTATGGCGCCCCATCACCTACCTCGCCTGCCTTCGTCGAAGTGGGCAAGCATGTCAAAGCGGGCGATGTTATCTGCATCGTTGAAGCGATGAAGATGATGAATCAGATCGAGGCGGATCATTCAGGCGTCGTTGAAGCTATCCTTGTGAAAGACGGCGAGCCAGTTGAGTTCGACCAACCCCTCATCATTATCGCTTAGCACCGCAGCCCAGCTCAGGCTGGGAAAGGGCTAATCATTTAGGGATTTGTGCAATGCTTAAAAAAGTACTAATTGCGAACCGCGGAGAGATTGCGCTTCGCGTCCTGCGCGCCTGCAAACAACTCGGCATCAAAACTGTCGCCGTGCACTCAACCGCCGACAAAGATCTCATGCACGTGCACCTAGCAGATGAATCTGTTTGTATAGGGCCGCCAAGCCCCACAGAAAGCTACCTCAATATTCCGGCGATTATTTCGGCGATGGAAGTGACAGAGGCCGACGCGGTCCACCCAGGTTACGGCTTCCTCTCCGAAAATGCCGATTTCGCCGAACAGGTTGAGAACAGCGGCTTTACTTTTATCGGGCCTACCGCAGAAACCATTCGCATGATGGGCGATAAGGTCTCTGCTATTAAAGTGATGATTGAGGCGGGCGTACCCACAGTGCCCGGCTCTAACGGGCCTCTAGACAATGACGATGCGCGCACGCTTCGCATCGCTCGCGAAATCGGCTTCCCCGTTATTATAAAGGCGGCGGCTGGCGGCGGTGGACGTGGCATGCGCGTTGTCCACGAAGAAGCAGACCTACTTAGCAGCATTCATGTCACGCAAACCGAGGCACAGTCATTCTTCGGGAGCGGTGTCTGCTATCTCGAGAAATATCTCGAAAACCCTCGTCACGTTGAAATCCAAGTGCTGGGCGACGGTCGAGGAAACGCCATTCACCTCGGCGACCGCGACTGTTCTTTGCAACGCCGACACCAAAAGGTAATCGAAGAGGCGCCAGCTCCAGGAATACCCGAAGCGATAAGAGAAGAAGTGGCGGCAACCTGCATTCGTGCCTGCGAACAAATGAAATACCGCGGCGCCGGTACGCTCGAATTTCTCTACCAAGACGAACGCTTTTACTTTATCGAGATGAACACGCGTGTGCAGGTAGAGCACCCCGTGACAGAGCAGGTTAGCGGAGTGGACATCGTGCGTGAACAGCTCTTAATTGCGGGCGGTAGTCCGCTTAGCTATAAGCAATCGGACATTGTGATTAAAGGGCATTCGTTCGAATGTCGCATCAACGCAGAAGACCCCTCAACCTTCCTGCCTAGCCCGGGCAAGGTGACTATGTTTCATGCTCCGGGCGGCAATGGTGTTCGAGTCGATTCGCATCTCTACAGCGGTTACACGGTGCCTCCTTTCTACGACTCGCTCATTGCCAAGCTAATCTGTTCGGGCGACAGCCGAGAAGAGGCGCTAAAGCGCATGGAGATCGCGCTTGACGAGATGCTTATCGATGGCATTAGCAGCAATATTGCATTGCATAAAGATCTCGCTCGCGACGCTGCGTTTAAAAGAGGCGGTGTGAATATCCACTACCTCGAGAAAAAGCTTAAGCTCTAAACGACAACGAGTCCCGCATGAACTGGCAACAACTGAAGATCCAAATAATCCCCGAGCACGTCGATTTTATCGAGCCACAGTTGCTTGCCGCAGGCGCCGTATCGATCACCTATCTCGACGCAGAAGACCAGCCGGTCTTTCAAGAAGAGCTCGACAGCACCCCGCTCTGGGATAGCCTTGTCTTGTGTGCACTCTTCGAAGAAGACACCGAGCTAGGCGAGCTGCTCAGCTGGCTTGGTGGTAACGCGTCTATCGTCAACAGAGCTAGCCTCGAGATAGAAAAGATCGAAGATCAGGCGTGGGAACGCAGCTGGATGGACAATTTTTCAGCAATGCAATTTGGTGAAAAACTCTGGATCTGCCCAAGCTGGCAAGAGCCGCCCGACCCCAGCGCCACCAATATCATGCTCGACCCCGGGCTCGCGTTTGGCAGTGGCAGCCACGCCACCACGGCGCTATGTCTTCAGTGGCTCGCCACTCAAGACCTTCAGGGTAAGGATATCGTGGATTACGGCTGCGGCTCGGGCATTCTGGCTATTGCCGCTGCACTGCTTGGCGCCCAGAGCGTTCAAGGCGTCGACAACGACCCTCAGGCTGTCCTGGCTACGAACGACAATTGCGAACGCAACGGCCTACTGCCAGGGCGTGTAGGAACTTTCCTACCCGAAGAGTACGATTCAATGAGCACGCCCGAAAGCGTCGACATTCTACTCGCCAATATTCTTGCCGCACCACTGCTCAGCCTCGCGTCAAAATTTGCATCGCTGGTAAAACCTAAAGGCAGCATTATCTTGTCGGGCCTTCTCGCCGAACAGGCCGACGCGATTACTGAGGTTTACAGCGAATGGTTTGAGCTGAGCGCGGCAGTGCAGCGGGAAGACTGGATTCGCCTCAGCGGGATTAAACGCTAGTTCATGATTTAGAATCAAAACCAACCCTTATGAAGACTGCCACAACGTGCTGCCCGTTTTGCCAAGCACAGATTAAATTCAGTGCGCGTCTGATCGGCGCTACCGGTCCTGCGGTTCGCTGCGGTGCGTGTTTTCGTTTGTTTACTGCAGCCCACGCTTTAGATTTAGGCTCAGATTTAGACTCTGGCCAACGCGAAGGCGACCGAGTAAACGCCGAAGGATCGACCGAAGCTGTGCGAATGCGGGCGTTAAATACCGACTATTCGCTGCTTAGCGGCGAGGGGTTAGAGCCGATCAATTCCGCCCAGTTACCGCACTTAGATTCAAGCTCCATTGAAATCGCAGCCAAAGCAGATGGGACTTGGCGCCATGCCGCAAAAACCGCGACATCGGTGTTCACACTATTGATACTGGTCGCAGCACTCGCTGCGCAATACCTCTGGGCTAACCGTAACCTTTATCAGCATTCGCCGGCGTTCTACCCCCTATTCGCGAGCAGCTGCGCGCTATTCAACTGCTCGATTCCCCCGTTCTCCGACATTTCAGCCTTTCGCGGAGAGGCGCTTACTGTCGTCTCAGGTCCGGTGGGTAGTAACAGCCTAGTCGTCAGTTTTGTGCTCACTAACTCAGCGCCTCTCGCGCAGACTGCGCCGGTGCTTATACTCAGTTTCGATACGGCAGCTCAGCGTAGCGTCGCCCTGCGAGAATTTGCGCCCGTGGACTATTTTCCCGCGTCTACCGATCCAATCAAAGCGCTCAGTGCAGGTGAGCGCGTCACCATTAAACTTGAATTAATAGACCCCGGCGCCGACGCCGTGAATTACACCGTTGCATTTAGGGCGCGATAGCAGAGATGACGCGCGGATTGACTCAGCAAAAGCCTTCCGCTGCGTCCAAGTCACCGCTATCATTAGCCTTCGCCCAAGCCTGATTCCAACACCCGTGTTTTCAGGCTTCAGTTAGGCCGGCCTTCGGCTCAGTTTAATTTCAATTACAACCAGCGAGACCACGACCGTGCACAGGATAGGCCCTTATACACTGCGCAATAATCTCTTCCTCGCTCCGATGGTCGGCGTGTGCGACGCACCCTTCCGCGAAATCTGCAGTCAGCAAGGAGCCGGTATCACCGTTGCCGAAATGCTACCTTCGAGCAAAGAACTGTGGGAGAAAGAGCGGCTGCGGCTGCGTCAAGTCAAGGCTAATGTAAGCAGCCCACAGGTCATTCAGATCGCGGGCTCAGACCCGGGCATCATGGCGCAGTGTGCGCGCCATAACGCCGAGCTCGGCGCCGATGCAATAGACATCAACATGGGCTGTCCGGCTAAAAAAGTCATGAAAAAAGCAGCAGGCTCAGCTCTGCTACGCGACACTGACCTGGTCGAACGGATCCTTCGCGCAATAGTCGGCGCGGTGGATATTCCGGTTACTCTTAAAATCCGTACCGGCTGGTGCCCCGAGTCTCGCAACGGTGTCGAAGTTGCAAAAATCGCCGAAGACTGCGGCATCCAGCTACTCACCGTTCATGGCCGCACCCGAGAGTGCCGCTTTAAAGGCGCGGTAGAATACGACACGATCGCCGCTATCAAACAGGCGGTGAGCATCCCCATCGTCGCCAATGGCGACATCGATTCACCCGAGCGAGCACAGCAAGTGCTCCATCACACCGGCGCCGACGCGCTGATGATCGGCCGAGGCGCACAGGGCAGCCCCTGGATATTTCGCCAAATAGAGCAATTTCTCGAAGACGGCACCCACCTTCCAGACCCCTCGGCGCAGGCGCGCTATGAGGTTGCGATCAGTCATCTGCGCAAGCTTCATCTCTTTTACGGCGAACACCGCGGCGCGCTCTATGCCCGAAAACATGTCAATGGCTATGTCGAGGGACTTGAGGGCTCGCGCGAGTTTATGCAGGCATTTAACGCAGCTGCCGAGGCGCAGGAACAGTTAGACTTGGTAGACGCCTACTTCGAAAGAATCTTGCCCTCTGTCGGCATGTCCGCCCGAGGCATCGCCGCATGAACAATCTAACTGACTCGGATGAGTCAATGCTCGATGAAACTTTCGGTGTCGACGAGGACTCGGGAGGCATTGACCTACCCGCGTTCGCGCCTGCGCGCCTGCAAGAAGCTGAAACATTACGCGCCTCACTCGACCTTGAGACTTTCCGTCCGGCTGGCGTCTCAACGTTACGCGAACAGGTGTTGAGCTCGGTAGAGAACTACTTTGCGCTATTAGAAGGCGAGCAGGCGAAAGATCTTTACGACCTCGTTCTAGCCGAAGTCGAAGCACCGCTTTTCGCCGCTGTGATGCACCAAACACGGGGCAACCAGAGCAAGGCTGCTATCGTGCTCGGACTCAATCGTGGTACTCTGCGCACCAAGTTAAAACAGTATGGGCTGCTGTAAATCGACCTCGTTTGGCATGCTTTTTACCGTGCTCTTTGCTGTACTTAATCATCGCAACAACTAACCGACCCGTCCGCTACTAAAAAGAAGCCAAGCTATGACCTCAGACGCATCTGTCGCCATCCGCCGAGCCTTGCTCAGCGTCTCCGACAAAGCCGGCCTCGTGCCATTCGCTCAAGCCCTCTCCGACCTCGGCATCGAATTGCTTTCTACTGGCGGCACCTATCGCCTCCTGCAAGAGGCGGGCATTCCGGCCATCGAGATCTCTGAATACACCGGCTTCCCCGAAATGATGGATGGCCGCGTGAAGACGCTGCACCCCAAAGTGCACGGCGGTATCCTTGCGCGCCGCGACCAAGACCAAGCGGTTATGGACGAACACAATATTCCGCCAATCGATTTGGTGGTGGTTAATCTCTATCCCTTCGAGGCGACCGTCGCGAATCCAGACTGCGACCTGCCAACGGCAATCGAGAACATCGATATTGGCGGCCCGACTATGCTGCGCGCAGCGGCCAAAAATAATCGCTTCGTGACTGTAGTGGTAAACCCAGCCGATTACGACGGCCTCATCATTCAGCTTAAGGCTAACGACTGTAGCCTCGATCAGGCGAGTCGTTTCGACTTTGCGGTTAAAACCTTCGAGCATACTGCTGCCTACGACGGCGCGATCGCCAATTACCTTGGCACTAAACTGCCCGCTGCCGACTCAGAGAGCGAGGCGTCTTCGTTACCCCGCACATTTAATAGCCAGTTCCTTAAGGCACAGGACATGCGCTACGGTGAGAACCCACACCAGGCAGCGGCGTTCTATGTTGAACGCGAACCCGCCGAGGCGAGTATTAGCACTGCAAAGCAGCTTCAGGGCAAGGCGTTGTCTTATAACAATATTGCGGACACCGATGCCGCGCTCGAGTGTGTCAAAGAGTTCGCCGCGCCTGCCTGCGTAATCGTAAAACACGCCAATCCCTGCGGTGTCGCAGTCGCCGAGTCGGCACTCGCCGCCTACGAGCGCGCGTTCCAAACCGACCCGACGTCGGCATTCGGCGGCATCATCGCGTTTAATCGCGAACTCGACGCAGCAACCGCCCAGCGCATCGTTGACCAGCAATTTACCGAAGTGATTATCGCTCCATCGGTCTCAGCCGAAGCGCTGGCTATCACGGCAAGCAAGCAGAACGTGCGCGTTCTCAGCTGCGGCCAGTGGCCGGCAGCACGCGTGGCAGGCCTAGATTATAAGCGCGTCAACGGGGGCTTGCTCGTGCAAGACCGCGACATCGCGACAATTAGCGCCGCCCACCTCAAACAGGTTAGCGCGCGTGCGCCGAGCGCCGACGAGGTTCGCGATCTGCTGTTCGCTTGGTCGGTCGCCCAATACGTAAAATCGAACGCGATTGTTTATTGCAGAAACCTACAGACAATTGGCATCGGCGCAGGCCAGATGAGCCGCGTATACAGTGCGCGCATCGCGGGCATAAAAGCAGCCGACGAAAGCCTAGTAGTCGAAGGCTCGGTTATGGCGTCGGATGCGTTCTTCCCGTTCCGCGACGGCATCGACGCCGCTGCTGCCGCAGGCATTACCGCGGTAATCCAGCCAGGTGGCTCGATGCGCGACGACGAGGTTATTGCTGCGGCAGACGAGGCGAATATCGCCATGGTCTTCACCGGCATTCGCCACTTCCGCCACTAGACTGCACAAGGAAACTATAATGAATATCCTAGTTATAGGCAGTGGTGGTCGAGAACACTCTCTCGCCTGGAAGGCGGCTCAGTCAGCCTCTGTCGATCAAGTGTTTGTCGCTCCCGGCAATGCAGGGACGGCACGTGAGCCTGCGCTAAGCAATGTCGCAATCGATACGATGGACTTCACAGCTCTCGCCGACTTCGCCGAAGCGAACAATGTGGGCCTCACCCTAGTCGGCCCGGAAGCGCCGCTTGTTGCAGGCGTCGTCGACTATTTCCGCAGCCGCAATCTAGCCTGCTTCGGACCTAGCAAAGCAGCAGCGCAACTCGAAGGGTCGAAATCGTTTACCAAAGACTTTTTGAAACGCCACGCAATCCCGACCGCAAGCTATCAAACCTTTACCGAAGTCGACGCAGCGAAAGCTTACATTCGTGCGCAAGGCGCCCCGATCGTCATCAAAGCCGACGGTCTCGCTGCCGGCAAAGGCGTCGTTGTTGCAATGACCGAGGCCGAAGCGGAGTCTGCCGTTGACGCGATGCTCGCTGGCAATAAATTTGGTGACGCGGGTCATCGCGTCGTTATCGAAGGCTTTCTCGCCGGCGAAGAGGCGAGTTTTATTGCCATGGTCGACGGCACGAATATTCTGCCTATGGCGACGTCACAGGATCACAAAGCGCGGGACGACGGCGATAAAGGCCCTAACACCGGCGGCATGGGTGCTTACTCCCCTGCCCCTGTTGTAACCGATGCGCTGTGGGAGCGCGCGATGGATGAGATCATTCGTCCTACCGTCGCTGGTATGGCAGCCGACGGCAATACTTACACGGGCTTTCTGTACGCGGGCCTCATGATCTCGCCAACCGGCAGAATCGACGTGGTTGAATTTAACTGCCGCTTCGGCGACCCCGAGGCACAGCCGGTGATGATGCGCTTGCAGTCAGACCTCGTAGAACACTGCCTCGCGGCGGTAAATGGCACGCTAGATACGCAAATAGCACAATGGGATCCCCGCCCCGCCGTCGGCATTGTTCTGGCAGCCGGCGGCTATCCCGAGTCCTATGCAAGCGGCGAGACAATAAGTGGCTTAGATGACGTGCAGGAAGACGCCAGCGCAAAAGTTTTTCATGCGGGCACCAAATTCGATGGCGATAATGTAGTCACTAGCGGCGGACGCGTCCTCTGCGCTGTCGCGCTTGGCGCATCGGTTGCTCAGGCACAAGAACGCGCCTACAGCTTGGCTCACGGCATCACTTGGAAAGACGTCTACTCGCGCAGCGACATCGGCCATCGGGCAATCGCCCGTGAGCAACAGGGCTCGCTTTGAAACCAGTAACAGCTGCGCAGTCGTACTAACGACTAGACACGCCAGTGGCAAAAAAGACAACCACGGCCAATCGACAAAGGGGGCTAGAAACCAGATGAGCAAAAGCGTACACCACAGTTTTCTCGACCGCGCGCTAATCGGCTTCGACCAAGCGCTGCGCACTGTCACCCCCGGCGCGAGTCAGGGCCGGCGACAATCGCCCGCCGCAACCACCGCCGAGAATGAGATGAGCGATGCGGCGCGTAAACATGCCGCAGGGCTCATGCGCATCAATCACACCGGCGAGGTCTGCGCACAGGCGCTCTATCAAGGCCAAGCCGCCACAGCCAAGCTGCCTGACGTACGTGAGTCGATGGAAGAAGCGGCAGCTGAGGAGATTGACCACCTGAGCTGGTGTGAGCAGCGTCTGGCGCAGCTCGACAGTCGCACAAGCCTATTTAATCCTCTGTGGTATGGATTGTCCTACGGTATCGGTGCAGCCGCTGGGCTCGCCGGCGATCGCTGGAGTCTTGGCTTTGTCGCCGAAACCGAACAGCAGGTCTGCGAACACCTACGCGAGCATCTCGCGCAGCTGCCAACTGACGACACACGCAGCCGTGCCATCTTAGAACAGATGATCATCGACGAAGAGCAACACGGCAAGGCCGCGCTCGACGCCGGCGGAATGCCGTTACCTGCTCCGGCGAAGTGGGCTATGGCTGCCGTCTCGCAGGTGATGAAAAAGACGACTTACCGCCTCTAGGCGGCGATAATCTCAAAGTCGTGAGTGACCTTAACGCCAGCACCCATGAGCATAATAGACGCCGAACAGTATTTGTCGGCGCTCAGCTCAACCGCTCTCTCAACCTGTTTTTCACTTAGCGCTTTTCCCGCCACCTTAAAATGCAGGTGTATCGATTCGAACACTGCGGGTATCGCATCGACGCGTTTAGCGCTCACGATAGCCTCGCAGCCAGTTATCTCTTGGCGCGCTTTTTTTAGAATAGTCACCACGTCGTAGCTCGAGCAACTGCCTACGCTCAGCGCCATCAGTTCGAGCGGACGCATGCCCATATTGCGACCGCCACCCTCAGGTGCGCCGTCTAAAACAATGGCGTGACCACTTCCCGACTCGGCAACAAACATCACATTTTCGACCCATTTTACCCGTGCTTCCATCTCCACATTCCTGTTCATAATGAGACCCAGGTCTCGTTTTAGCGACCATTTGGCCTAATCATTCCAATTACCACAAAATACCTATGAGTTACTTCTTACTTGCTGCCATCTATGTATTCCCATCGGTATTTTCCCCGTGTTATACCTATACCACAGCATCGAAAGTCGCTATTTCATAAGCAAGCAAGGACCCTGCATGGCACTCCAACCGATTACTCCCCACATAAGTGACGTAGATAATTTCCTCACTCATTGCCATCGCCGCCGCTACCCTAATCGCGCGACAATAATCTATGAAGGCGATAGCTGCGACATTCTGTATTACATAATTAGCGGGTCTGTCTCGGTAATCCTAGAAGACAACGACGGTAAAGAGGTCATCGTTGCGTATTTAAACCCCGGCGATTTTTTAGGCGAAATGGGTTTATTCGAACAGACCGAAGATCGCAGCGCTTGGTGTCGAACACGTAATCAGAGCGAAATCGCCGAGATTAGTTATGCTAACTTCAACGCCTATGTACACGATCACCCCGAAATTGTTTTTACAATCGGCCGTCAGATGGCCACTCGTCTTCGCAACACCACACGCAAAGTCGGCGATCTGAGTTTCTTCGACGTAACCGGCCGTGTCGCCCGCACGCTTATCGACCTTGCAAAAGAACCCGACGCAATGACACATCCGCTCGGCATGCAAATTCGCATTACACGGCAGGAGATCGGCCGCATCGTTAACTGCTCACGCGAGATGGCTGGCCGCGTATTAAAAAATTTAGAGGAGCAGAAACTGGTCACGGTCTCAGGCAAAACCATTGTTGTACTCGGCACTCGTTAACGGACCTTTTTGATTCGCTGCCGAACTACTATTAGCCCGCACTCACTTCAATTCGAACATCATCTCGCGCAGTTTTGTGCCCGGGGAATCGGCGCGCATAAACGACTCGCCAACTAAAAACCCGTATATGCCTTTTTCTAGCATTGACTGCACGTCGGCAGCGCTGTGGATGCCACTCTCCGTTACTACCACTTTGTCGGCTGGCACTCGGCTCGCAAGCGTGTAGCTCGTCTCAAGGCTCGTCTTAAAAGTATGCAGATTCCGGTTATTAATGCCTACCAATGGCGTACTGAGTGTAAGCGCAAGATCGAGCTCTTCACCATTATGCACCTCAACCAGCACATCGAGGCCAAGCGACTCGGCATAGCTTGCCAAATCAGTCAGCGTCGATGCGTCCAGCGCAGCGACGATGAGCAACACACAGTCGGCACCCATAGCGCGCGCCGCGGCAACCTGATAGCGGTCAACAATAAAATCTTTGCGAATGACCGGAATAGTGCAGGCGCCGCGGGCGGCAACGAGGTAATCGTCATGGCCTTGAAAGTAGTCGCGATCGGTCAGCACCGACAGACAAGCTGCGCCGTTGGCTGCGTAATCCGCCGCGTGGCTTGCAGGGTCGAAATCGGCGCGAATGAGCCCTTTCGACGGCGACGCCTTCTTGATTTCGGCGATTACCGCCGCCTCTTTGCGCGCGATACGCGATACGATGGCGTTGGCAAAGCCGCGGACGGGATCCGCTTTAGCGGCGAGCGCCTCCACGTCGGCGAAGCTCAACACGCGTTTGTCAGCTTCGATTTCGCGATGTTTGGTGGCGACAATCTTCTCTAAAATAGTCTGAGTCTTTTGCTCTAACAAAATAATTCCTTCTCAGCGGCACTCGCGCGCAGGATTTTTATGGAGATATTGCCGCTACTCTTGCGTCAGTTAATGAACATGAGCCTGAGTAAACGACACGAGCGCCTCTAGTTTGACCAGCGCTTCACCGCTTTGCAGCACGGTTTGAGCGCGTGCAACGCCCTCGACCAGACTGCCTTCGATACCGGCCGCATAAATCGCTGCGCCCGCATTTAGGGCAACGATATCGCCCGCGTCTTCGTGCGAATAATCCAGCGATGCGCGAAGCATCGCGAGACTCTCCTCGGGGGATTCTATACGCAAGGAGTCTACAGACTCACGCCTTCTCATGCCGAATTCTTCGGGAGAAACTACGTATTCAAGCAACTCGCCATTCTTAAGCTCACCGACGCGGGTGTCGGCGGCGATGCTGATTTCGTCAAGCCCATCGTCAGCAGCAACAATAAGCACATGCTCGCTGCCAAGTCTGCGAAGCACATCGATGAGCAGTGGAATCCACTCGGCAGTGTAAACACCCATTACCTGATTAGGCGCGCCTGCAGGATTGGTCAGCGGTCCAAGCACATTAAATACGGTGCGTACTCCAATTTCTTTGCGGGCCGCGATCACGTGTTTCATAGCGCTATGATGGGCAGGCGCAAACATAAAGCCAACGCCTATCTCATCGATGCACCGAGCGACAGCTTCGGCAGAGAGGCCAAGGGTAACCCCAGCCGCCTCCAAGACATCGGCACTACCACTTTTACTCGACGCACCGCGATTGCCGTGCTTCGCGACGCGCGCGCCCGCGCAGGCTGCAACGATCGCAGACGCGGTCGAGACATTAAATTTATTAGACCCACTGCCGCCTGTACCACAGGTGTCGACGAGAAATTCGCGGTCGTCGATCGGGACTTTCGTCGCCAGTTCGCGCATGACAGTGGCGCCACCGAATACCTCTTCGACACTCGCCCCTTTAATTTGCAGAGCAACCAAAAAGGCGGCGTTCTGCGCATCGGTTGTTGCGCCGGACATAATCGCGCGCATCACTTCGATCATCGACTCGCCGCTGAGGTCTTTGGCCTGCATCAGCTGCGCTATCGCTGCCTTAATGTCCATGTTGCACTCCTGTCCTAGGGTCGCTCTTTTTTATCCGCGGTTCGATGCGTCGAGGAAATTCTTGAGGAGCTGATGACCCTGCTCACTGAGAATAGACTCGGGGTGAAACTGAACGCCTTCGACCATCAGCTCTTTATGCCTAACGCCCATAATCTCTTCGCGCTCGCCGGCCTCGTCTAGCGCCCATGCGGTGATCTCTAAGCAGTCTGGCACCGTCTTTTTATCGATCACCAGCGAATGGTACCGGGTCGCGTTAAAGGGTTGGTTTAGACCGGTGAATACGCCTGTGCCACTGTGTTCGATTGGCGAGATCTTGCCGTGCATCACGCGCCCCGCGCGCACGATGTCACCCCCATAAACCTGCCCGATGCTCTGATGTCCGAGACAAATGCCAAGCAAGGGTATACGGCCGGCGAAAGTACGAATCGCTTCCATCGAAATCCCCGCCTCGTTTGGCGTACAGGGGCCAGGGGAAATCACAATCTGCGCAGGTGCAAGGTCTTCTATTTGTTGCAGGCTTATCGCGTCATTGCGATGCACTTCAACCTCGGCACCGAGCTCGCCCAAATATTGAACGATGTTGTAGGTGAACGAATCGTAATTGTCGATCATTAAGAGCACGTGTTTTCCTCTTCCAAGTCGATCGGTAGCCGCCTCTAACTGAGTAGCAACTCACTGTTGCATGCCAGTCAATTCCGTAAACCGCCCATCGAACCAAATACCTGCGCATTGGCTGGCCTGTCTAGTGGGCGAATAATAACAGTCTGCGGCGAAGCTGTCCTACTCACCAACGTCGCATCGCGAGATCTTGCTTTTATTGATCCAGTCGGACACGCGCGGCGTTGCGAGTTAAACTTATGCCTTAACAACCGAGAATCTTCCATGCCTAGACAAGCGCCAACTCTTCTTTGGTTTCGACAAGACCTGCGCCTGCGCGACAACCCAGCACTCATCGCCGCTCTTGCTACCGGGTCGGTACTTCCGGTTTATGTGCTCGATGACGAGAGCGCAGGGTCATGGCGGCGCGGCGCAGCAAGCCGCTGCTGGTTACATCGCTCACTCGATGCGCTAAACGAATCGCTTCACGGCAAGCTATGGGTCCTCAAAGGCGATGCAGCCGAGGTTATTCCCGCCTTTGCCGCCGAACATGGCGCCGCGGCCGTGCATTGGAATCGCGGGTACGAGCCGTGGCGCATCGCGCGCGACAAACGAATCAAGCAGTCGCTTAGCAATACAGGCGTTTTAGTAGAAAGCCATGCTGGCACTCTCTTGTGGGAGCCTTGGCATAATCTCAAAAAAGATGGCACGCCCTACAAGGTGTTCACTCCCTACTATCGCAATGCGCTAGCAACGCAGCCTGCGCCTGTTCCTGCAGCCACGGTAGACGCCGCCCAACTCAGCGCTGCGCTTCATGACTGCGCGCAGCCCAACAATAAAATAGACACACTCGCTCTACTACCGCGCCTAAACTGGCACGAAGGCATGCTATCAGATTGGGTCCCCGGCGAGGCTGGCGCTCAGGCGCAGCTTTCGAATTTCTTAGACGCAGGCATCGAAGACTACCGCGAAGGTCGCGATTTTCCGGCAAAAATGAGCGTGTCGCGCCTTTCTCCGCATTTACACTTCGGCGAAATTTCACCCAATGAGGCAGCGTTTGCGGCGAATCAAAGTGGTCAGCGCGGGCACGAGAGTCAGTCTGAGCATTTCGTGCGTGAACTCGTGTGGCGTGAGTTTTCTTATTATCTTCTCTACCACTTCCCGAGTTTGACAGACGCAAATATGAAGTCTGATTTCGACCGCTTCCCTTGGCTCGATGATGCCGACCTGCGTTCGGCGTGGCAGCGCGGCATGACCGGTTACCCTATTGTCGATGCGGGCATGCGCGAGCTTTACACAACCGGCTACATGCACAATCGCGTGCGCATGATTGTCGCCTCTTTCCTTATTAAAAATCTTATGCAGGATTGGCGTCACGGCGAGAAGTGGTTTTGGGACTGTTTGGTCGACGCCGACCTCGCGAGCAATTCGTGCAGCTGGCAATGGGTTGCCGGCAGTGGCGCGGACGCAGCGCCCTATTTCCGTATTTTTAATCCAGTAACGCAGTCGCAGAAATTCGATCCCGACGGCGCCTATATTCGCCGCTTCGTGCCTGAACTTGCCAAACTGTCGGCAAAGCATCTTCATGACCCAAGCTCGGCGCCAACAATGGAATTACAACTTGCGGGAATAGAATTAGGAAAGGATTACCCAGCGGCAATTGTCGATCTAAAACAGACTCGCGAACGCGCACTCGCCGCGTATAAGACGCTACGCGACTAGGCAGTCAGCGGCTATTTTTTGCGCTTCACGCTAGCCTAATTCAAGCTGTTCATCGGCAAGCTGCACGGCGCGCACGATCGCGCGCGCTTTGTTAAGCGTCTCTTCCCATTCTAGGCGCGGCACCGAATCGGCTACGACACCCGCGCCTGCCTGCACATAGAGGCGCGAATCTTTAATCACCGCGGTACGAATGGCGATAGCCATGTCCATGTTGCCGTTCCACGCGAGGTATCCCATTGCGCCACCGTAAATACCGCGGCGCTCGGGTTCCATTTCGTCGATTATTTCCATCGCGCGCACCTTGGGCGCACCACTCAGAGTTCCGACCGGCAGAGTCGACTTTAGGACGTCGAGCGCAGTCTTGTCTTCGCTCATTTCACTTTCGACTATCGAGGCAATGTGCATCACATGGGAGTAGCGCTCGACAAACATTTGCTTGGGTACGGTAATCGAACCCACTTTCGACACCCTGCCCGAATCATTGCGGCTCAGGTCTATTAGCATGAGGTGTTCAGCAATTTCTTTCGCGTCTGACAGCAGGTCTTGCTCTAACGCCAGGTCTTCGGTTTCGTTCGCACCTCGCTTACGAGTACCCGCCAGCGGCCGAACGGTAATCTTGCCTTGCTCGACGCGCGCGAGAATTTCGGGCGACGCACTCACAACATGATGATCACCTAAATCGAAAAAAACCATGTAAGGCGATGGATTCAAGTAGCGCAGCGCGCGATACACATTAAGTGGATCGCCACCGAATTCGACCGACATGCGCTGAGAAATAACCACCTGCATGACATCGCCCGCAACAATATACTCTTTGATTCGCTCAACCGCGCTTTCGAATCCAGCTTGGTCAAAATGGCTCACAAAGTCGGCATCGCTAATGCCACGCTGGATGGGCAACGGCGGTAACGGTGCTGCCTTGCTTAGCTGTGACTCTAAGGCATCGATGCGCGCGTGCGCCTTATCAAAGGCGTCGGCATCGGCTGGATCAACAGTGATAACAAAAGCAATAGTGCCGCGCAGATTGTCGAACACCACAACCTCTTCCGACAGCATGAGCAAGATATCTGGTGTGTCTAGTGCGCCGGGGTCTTTGGCAGGCCCGATGCTCGGCTCTACATAGCGCACGCTGTCATAAGCAAAATAACCGACGAGCCCGCCGCCAAATCGCTGATTATCAGTGACCTCGGCAACGTTAAAGCGCGCCTTGTAGGCTTCGATAAACTCGAAGGGGTCGCTCGTCTCGAGCGCCTCGATTACCTCGCCTTCACACTCAACTGTCAGCCTGTCGCCGACAACGCGGAGCACGGTAGAACAAGGCAGACCGATAATTGAAAAACGCCCCCACTTTTCTCCGCCCTGGATAGATTCGAAGAAATAGCTGTGTGGCCCCTTGCCGAGTTTGAGGTAGGTACTCAGAGGCGTATCGGTGTCGGCAAGCACTTCGCGCACCACGGGAATGCGGTTGTAGCCTTGGCTCTTAAACGACTCGAAGGTGGCTCGATCCATGTTCATCTGCGGTATCCTGCTCGTCTATTCGCCTTAGCGCGTCTTGCTTGGATTGGTATTTTGAATCAGGCGTGTCGCGTGAGTCTTATTTAACGCACCCATTGATTCGGGTCTAGTGATTCGGGTCTAGTGATGCGGGTCTAGTGATGCGGGTCTGGTGCTTGGCCTAATTCGTTGCGCATCGCCTTAATGGTTTCGGCATAGTCCTCGGAATTAAAGATCGCCGACCCCGCAACAAACATGTCCGCGCCCGCCTCGGCGATCTCGCGAATATTCTGCACGCCAACGCCACCATCTACCTCGAGACGAATTTTGTGCCCGCTCTCGTCGATGAGTTTGCGCACCTGCGTGAGTTTGTGCAACGTCGATGGAATAAATTTCTGACCGCCGAATCCTGGGTTCACCGACATCAAGAGAATAACATCGAGCTTATCCATGAGGTACTCGAGGCAGTGAAGTGGCGTAGCAGGGTTAAACGCGAGGCCTGCTTTGCAGCCGTGGTCGCGAATCAGTTGCAGCGACCGATCGATATGGCCTGTCGCCTCGGGATGAAACGTGATGTAGCTAGCCCCAGCTTTGGCGAAGTCAACAATCATCTGATCCACCGGGCTAACCATCAGGTGAACGTCGATAGGCGCTGTAATACCGTGATTACGCAGCGCACCACATACCATGGGACCAATGGTGAGATTTGGCACGTAATGATTGTCCATCACGTCGAAATGCACCACATCGGCGCCCGCTTCTAAGACAGACGTTACCTCCTCGCCGAGCCGTGCGAAATCGGCGGAGAGGATCGAGGGGGCGATGAGAAAGTCTTTCATGCTGGTTCCTTAATGTCGATAACACTGACGCTGTTGACGAGGCCGGCAGTTGGCTAGGCTGCGGATAACATTAACCACCCGCCACTTACTATCGAGCTATTTTACAGACTCCGAGTAGCGATGTCCTGTTTCGTGATAGACAGACTGAAAACGTAATATGCCGGTGCGGGATTAGGCGCGGGCGCGATTAACCTGGCGCACCGCTTCGAACGCCTCGCGTATTTCATGCGCTTTGAGATGAGCTCGCCGCAGTGCCTCTGGCGAAGGATTCTGCGAGGCAAGTTTGTCGGGATGATGCTGCGCCATTTGTCGATGATAGGCGCGGCGCACTTCCTCAGGCGAGGTATCAACACTCACGCCGAGCAGATTGTAGGCATTTGCCATCGAGGGACTTGGCGCACGCGTTATGTCTGGCCGTTTGCTCTGCGCCGAATTTCCGCGCATCGCCGCGCTCCACACACCCGAGCCGCGGACCTCGGCGCACACCTGTAGCATCGCCGCTTTGTCGAAGCCTAAACTCTCTGCCACTTCCCGCAAGAACTGACGATCTTTCAATCGCAGACCGCCAACCTGCGCGTCGCGCCAGCTGTAACTCGATTTTAAGTAGGCCGCCTCACAAAAAGTTTTGAGTACAAAGCGAGCGAGCATACTGGCATCGCCTATCGCCTTACTAAGGCGCCGCACACTCGTCAGCACATCGAATGCTGGATTCTTACCCCGTTCGAATTCGGCTATTGCGGCAAGCCTCGAACTCTCCCGCTCATGGTCTACCAAGCGCAAACCAAGCTGGCTAATCACGCGCTCGGCAAAGGCGATTTCGGACTCATTCACGCGGCCATCGAGCTTAGCGAGACGCCCGAGAACCTGCAGCAGCGCGCTGGTAAACGCGAGCTCGGTCGAGCCTCCACTGGGAAGGGGGGCGCTTGGGTTTTCGCCATTCAGACGCTGCAATAATGCTCGACGATAGCCCCTATGCCGAAAACGCATCATGTCGGCTCGCCTTCACTGCGACAAATAGCTTCAACTTCGGCGAGTCGTTCGGGTGTGCCTACATCGACCCACAGCCCACGATGATGGACTCCGCCCACTTTGCCGGCCTCAATCGCTGCGAGCAGAAGCGGCAATAGCGGCCGCGGCCCTGAGCCGCAGCCCGCAAAAAGGGCGCGACTTAGAACGCTAATTCCACTAAAGGTGAGATTCTCGTTAGTCACACAGCCAGGTGCTTGTTGCGTGGCGTCGCTAGGAAAACCTACTCGCCCTGACTCATCGAGCGAAAAATCGCCTTTGGGGTTGTGTGATGCGTTGTCTACCAAAACGAGGAACGCGAGGTCGTCGCTGCCTGCGGCGAGTTGTGCCACTACTGGCGCTAGTGACGCTACATCGAAATCACACCAAATATCGGCGTTAACAACGACAAAACTAGGCTCTTGCAGAAGCGGCAATGCCTCAATTATTCCGCCCGCTGTTTCAAGCCTCACCGGTTCGGCAGAATAATTAATCGACAGTCCATAATGCGCACCATCGCCTAACGCGGTTTCGATCTGCGAACCTAAATAAGAATGATTGATCACCACGTTGGTGATACCGGCGCGCTGCAAACGCGCGAGCTGATGCTCGATAAGCGCCTTGCCAGCTACCTTTAACAACGGCTTAGGCGTATTTTGGGTAAGCGGGTGCATGCGCTTCCCAAGTCCTGCCGCTAGTATCATCGCTCGCATCGAGCCTATCCCCTGGCGTTTGCGCCATCTGTCTTATTGTTTCGCGATTGCGTCTGCTCTGCCGCGCGCGGAACAACCACCTTCTCAAACCAAGCGAGGATATCGCTGAGCTCGGGGTACTGCCGCGCCACAGACAAAAAGTACTCCGTCACTAAGGGGATATCGGCCAGATAGGCAGACTTGTTATCGCGAAGGTGCAGCCGCGAAAAGATGCCCATCACTTTAAGGTGACGCTGCAGCCCCATGAGATCGAAGTCGCGCTTAAATGTTTGTTCGCCGCGTTCACGAACATCGGCCGAGGAATAGGCTCGGCGCTGATAGAAAAGCCGCGCCCATTCTTCGACCAAGGGACGCGGCCAGCTGATGTAACAGTCACGCAGCAGCGAGACAAGATCGTAGGTATACGCGCCATGAACCGCGTCCTGAAAATCGATCACACCAAGCTCGCCGTCGTCGAGCAACATGAGATTCCGCGAATGGTAGTCTCGGTGAACCGCGCACTGCGGCTGGGCCAGCGCCGCGTCGGCTAAAAAGTCGAAGGCACTGCCTAAAACCTCGCGCTCCCTCGCGTCTAACTCGAGGTTGAGCAGACCGCCGCAATACCACTCAGTAAAAAGCCCCATCTCGGCAAGCAGCTTAGGCTTGTCGAAATTAGGCAGCGCATAGGAATCCATCCCCTCTTGCAAAGCAAGCAAGGCATCGAATGCGGGGGAGTACAAAGTGAGGGCACCTGCCTCACCTGCGGCAAGCAGCGCGGGGAGGAGCATTTTGTCGCCAAAGTCTTCGAGAAGCATGAAGCCCTGTTCATAGTCCACGGCCAGCACTGATGGCGCGCGAACGCCAGCATCAATCAGCGTGGCGGCAAGACGAACAAACGCCGCGTTGTCTTCTGTCGCTGGCGGCGAATCGACTGCAATCAGCGCCTCCGCAGGGGTAATTAGCAGGCGAAAGTAGCGGCGGTAGCTCGCGTCGCCGCTCACAACCTCCAGGCGCTGGGCCGGACAGGCGCTAGGCCACTGCAGTGCAACCTCGTTGGTTGCCCACGCTAACAACTCACGCTCTCGCGTATCGCTCATCTCGACTTAGCCTCTCGCGAACTGTCTTCTATAGGATTGGGGACCACTGCGCCCAGACTAGGCGCCTCGGCGCTAGGAATGGACCCGCGCATCCCTTATCATGAGCACCCTCAATAGCGGGCCTTCCGGACAAGTTTGTCGGTAATCGTGGCGATATGTTTACGATTCCGCAGCGATTAACTCTCCGCATCGATAACTTTTGCCGATGCCGTGCGTTTACTGTGTAGCAAGAGCCTGTTTATCAAGGCGAGAACAAGCCATGCCATGGATAGCCGAAAAATCGACGCGCCCTACGTCAGCCTCGCGTATGACTGCGCGCCTCAGACGCAAGACAGCGACTAAGGGCGTGAACAAGACGGCAACTTCGGCTGGGTCAACGCTGGCAATTCTTTGCTGCGTCTTGGCTGTTTTTGATGCCTCACCCGTCTCGGCACAATCAAGCAATGCACCGCGCGTGAGCTGCATCGTTAACGAATCAGGCGACGGCTGGGTCTGCGCAACAGGTGCCGGCTTTACCCGCGCCGACCCGCGCGTAAATAGAGAAGACAGCGCGGGTTCGGCCGCAATCTCGACCCCTGCAAAAACACTCAGCAACGACAGCCCTGCTCGCCTCGATTGGATCGCCCGCGAGGCGATGACTCCTGCACAGCGCATCGCGCTCCCCAACGACTGCTGCGGTGGTTTTGTCGACCCCCAGACTGAGACCGCGCTCGGCGCTGCCTCCAGTGTGGACAGCGACACTGGCGCAAGCCCTCAAACGCAGTTCCTCTCGAGTGACGGTCTAAGCCAGCGCACAGCAAGCAGTATCGACCTGCGAGGCGAAGTCACTGTGCTTCAGGGCCCGCGCACGATTACTAATTTGGGCACCGAGACCTCCGCGCAAACCACGCTCGATCGCGACGCCAACACGGTAAGCATGAGCGGCGATATCGCCTTCCGCGAACCCGGCGTGCTGCTCCGCGGCAGCGAAGCGTTCATCGATTCGAACAGCGGGCGCAATACCGTCGACGCCGCACACTATGTGCTGCATGCCAGCGGCATTCATGGCGCTGCGCAGACAATCGACTACGACTCAGCCACCGGCCTCATCATGCTCGACAACGGCGAATTTAGCCGCTGCGAGCCAGGCAATGAGTTTTGGGTGCTGCGTGCGAACGCCTTCGAACTCGATCAAGCAATCGGCCGCGGTCGTGCGAAGGCGATGAGCCTGCGCATTCGCGATATTCCGGTTTTTTATTACCCTGGCACGGTGCAGTTCCCCATCGGCGATCAACGCCTCAGCGGACTATTGCCGCCCAGTATTGGCTCTAGCCGTACCGGCGGAGTAGATATCGAGGTGCCTTACTACCTTAATCTCGCGCCACAGATGGATGCGACATTAAGCCCGCGCCTGCTGAGCGATCGTGGCGTAATGCTTGGAGCTGAGTTCCGTTATCTCGCCGAAACGTCGATGAATACTCTCAACGTCTCGCATTTGGCCGGCGATAAATTCTTCGACCCCGCCACCGCCGACACCCTCGGTTCGGAGTCACCCTCGCAAGAAGATCGATGGTTTGTTGGCTTCGAGCATCAGGGACGTTTTGGTCGCGGATTCTCAACTTATGTCGACTATAATGCGGTGAGCGACAATGACTATTTCTTCGATTTTGGTAACGGCGGCCTCAATCTTTCTAGCCAAACACACCTCAATCGCCAGGCTCGCATAGATTTCAGAAACGACTATCTGCGCGCGGGGATTAATGCCCAACGCCTGCAGATTATCGATCCGTTTGCCGCAGCGCTCGACATTAACAAGCCCTTCGATCGCTTACCTCAGTTCACACTGGCTTCACAGATCCCCCTTGGCGCCGGTTTCCGAGTAGCCTTTGCAGGCGAGGCAACAGCCTTCGATCGCACCCTCGAAGAAGGATTGCTAAGCCAAGCCAAAATCGATGCCGGAGCCCTTGTTACCGGCACCCGAGTGAATCTCGAACCAGAGGTAAGCTGGAGCATCGAGCGCCCGGGCTGGTTTGTTCGCGCCAAAAGCAAATATCTGCAGCGTAGCTACAACCTCGACAAACAGGCGCTTGGCACGGCCGAGGCACCCGACTTCGGCGTGTCGGTGAATAGCCTCGACACCGGCCTTATTTTCGAACGCGCCACGCGAAAGGGTTGGACACAGACACTAGAGCCACGCATTTTCGCTCTCGACAGTGGCTTTGCTGAGCAAGGCGACATCCCGCTCTTCGACTCGTCCGAACTCAATTTTAGTTTCGCCCAACTGTTTCGCGACGAGCGCTTCGCCGGCGGCGATAGGGTGAGCAACGCCCGACAAGTAAGTGCAGCGATTACCACAAGACTGCTCGACAACACAGGCCGCGAGCGCGCCCGCGCAAGCCTGGGTCAGATAACCTACTTTGAAGATCGCCTCGTTGACCTCGCCAATCCTCTCCAAAACTGGGCGCCACGTTACTCAACCACTGCCGACGGCTCAGCCATCGCCGCCGAGGCCTTTTACGCACCAAACGACCGCTGGCGCTTCATTACCGATGTGCAGTGGGACGAGGAGACACAGCAGGTGATCGAAGGACGCGCGCAGGTTCGCTACCGCCGCGACGCGTCGCACTTAGTTAACCTTGCCTACCGCGAGCGCAACCTCGTCAGCTCGCCGAATCTCGTGTTGCCGCCAGCGATAGATGGCGCAATCGATCCGCATATACGGCAGACCGATTTTTCGGCAGTCTGGCCTCTCGCGACAAATTGGAAGATACTGGCGCGCTGGAACTACGATCACAGCAATGCGCGGAACCTAGAGAGCTTTGCCGGGGTCGAATACAGCAACTGCTGTGCGAAAATTCGCCTAGTTGCCCGCGAATGGATTAACGAAAACGAGCTGTTTGTGCGCAATTTTGAGCCCAACCGCGGCGTTTTCGTTCAGTTCACCTTAGTAGGCTTAGGCAACCTCACAGGCGGCGGCCTAGACAGCCTTCTCACCGAAGGGATTCAAGGCTACGACGCTGAGCGCTAAATTGCGGCCGCGTAGCAACCGCCAATACGGTACACTAGGCTGCCTACGAGATCAGAAAGCCTGCGAGACTACTTTACAAATGGTTACCCTATGAATGATAACAATGTGAATCGCCGCGTCCTCTTCGTTATTGGCGCGCTTCTCCTCCTGCTTCTCGCTGCACCTTTCGCGAGTGCGCAGCGTGTGCTGCTCGACAAAATTATCGCCATTGTCGACGACGACGTAGTGCTAAAAAGTGAACTCGATGAGCGCATTGTCGAAATTACGGCGGCAGCGCAGCGCAATGGCCAGCCGCTGCCAGACGACCTAGAGCAGTTCGAATCCGACATAATGGAGGCGCTCATCGTTGAGAATATTCAGATGCAACTCGCTAACCGCGTCAGCATCCGCTACGACGATGACACGATCAATCGCGTGCTCGGCAATATGGCAAGCAACAATAACCTCACCTTCGATCAGTATGTCGATGCGCTCGAAGAAAACGGCGTCTATCTGCAAACTCGCGAGCAAGTACGCAAGCAGATGACCATGCAAGAATTGCAGCGCGGGATGGTTAATCGCCGCATCAAAATTACAGAGCAAGAAATCGACAATTTCCTTAACTCCGAAATGGGGCGCGAACTGATGGCAGCCGACTACTTTGTCGACGATCTGCTTATCCCGTTCAGCGCTGCCGATACCCCTGAAATCAAAGCAGAGAAGCAGCGCCTTGCGGCTGATTTAATCTCCCGCATCGACGATGATTTCCCGCTTGCTGCGGCACGCGCCGCAGCACGGCAGAATACCGCGATCGAAATCGGCGGCGCCGAATTGGGCTGGCGCAAAGCCAAACAGCTGCCGAGCCTTTTCGCCGACATCGTGGTCGACATGGAAATAGGCCAAGTCGAGGGGCCTATCGAGGCAGGCAATGGCCTGCATATAATCCAGCTCGTTGACATGCAGGGAGGTACTGAGCAGTTTGTAAATCAGACTCGCGTGCGCCATATCATGCTGTCGCCAAACGAAATCCGAAACGAGGAGCAGACAGAAGCCGAAGCCCGCAAAATTCACCAGCGCATCCTCGACGGCGAAGACTTTGCAACAATTGCGCGCCAAAATTCCGACGACGCGTCGTCGGTCGTGGGCGGCGGTGACCTCGACTGGGTAAACGAAGGCGGCATGCCGCCCGAGATGGAACAGGTAGTTGATGCACTCGAAATCGATGGCGTAAGCGAGCCTTTTCGCTCTCAGGTAGGCTGGCACGTTGCCCGTGTCGAAGGTCGCCGTTTGCAAGACCTCAGCCGCGAGTTCACGCGCAATCAAGCGGCTAACGCGCTGCGCAATCGAAAGTTCGAGCTCGAACTCGAGAACTGGCTTATCGAAATTCGCGAAGACGCCTTCGTCGAGTTAATCGACTAGTTTGGAGCGCCTAAGTGACTCAACGAATCGCGCTCACCCCGGGGGAGCCCGCGGGCATTGGCCCCGATCTTTGCATTCAGCTCTGTCAGCAGCCGCCTGCTGACACAGAGCTGGTTGTTGTCGCCGATCCACAACTCCTTCGCGACCGCGCAGCCGATCTTGGTTTAAGCCTAACGCTCTTCCCTTTCGACGCATCGACGCCTGAGCGCCCTACCCAACCCGGCACTTTGAGCATTTTACCCGTGTCGTTAATCGTCCCTGTGCACGCGGGAGAACTCGACCGTCGTAACGCTGCTTACGTTTTAGAGACACTGCGAATTGCAACCGATGCAACCCTTGCCGGCGACTTCGATGCCTTTGTCACAGGCCCCGTGCACAAAGGTGTTATCAATGACTCAGGCATAGCATTTAGCGGCCATACCGAATTTCTAGCAGAGCGCTGCGGCTGTGACCTGACTGTTATGATGCTCGCAACCGAAGGTCTTCGCGTGGCCTTGGCGACTACTCATCTTCCGCTCGCCGAGGTGCCTGCAGCAATCACGCAGGAGTCCCTCACGCAGATAATCGACATTCTCGACGCCGATCTCACTGCAAAATTTGGTATCGCGAATCCGCGCATCGTCGTCTGCGGACTCAATCCGCATGCAGGCGAAGGAGGCCATCTAGGGCGCGAAGAAATCGAGACTATCGAACCGGTGCTCAATAGGCTAAGAGCGCGCGGTATTGACCTCATTGGCCCGCTGCCCGCCGACACATTGTTTACGCCACGGCATCTCGACGACGCCGATGCGGTGCTGTCGATGTTTCATGATCAGGGTCTGCCAGTGCTTAAATTTAAGGGCTTCGGCGCTGCTGTGAATGTCACCTTAGGGCTGCCCATCGTGCGCACGTCTGTAGACCATGGTACCGCGCTAGACCTCGCAGGCAAGGGCACGGCGAGCAGTGGCAGCCTAGCCTACGCGATCGAAACAGCGCGCAGTATGGCTGCCCATTGGCAGGCGCGGCGTGTGTGACACCACAGATTCAAGACAGAGAAAGATACCCAGCTTATGACTAATCCTTCGGCACGCAAGCTTAATAACGGCCTCAATCACATGCCGCGAAAACGCTTCGGTCAAAATTTCTTGCACGATCAAGCGATCATCCAGCGCATCATCGATGCGGTTGCGCCAAAGGCAGGCGACCATCTCCTCGAGATCGGTCCGGGTCAAGGCGCCCTCACCGAGCACCTAGCAGCGGCAGGCACGCGCCTCGACTGTATCGAACTTGACCGCGACCTTGCCGACTTTCTTATTGCGCGTCATGAGGGCGACTCGCACGTCGTTATTCATAAACAAGACATACTCAAGTTTCAGTTAAACAGCCTCGAGCCTGCGCCACATTCGCTGCGCGTGATTGGCAATCTGCCCTACAATATTTCGACGCCGGTGTTGTTCCATCTTCTGCGCTTTAACCAATCAATAGACGATATGGTGTTTATGCTGCAGCTCGAGGTTGTGCAGCGAATGGCTGCCGGTGTCGGCGACAAGAATTACGGTCGCCTTGGCCTCATGCTGCAATACTTTTGCGAAATAGAGCATCTGTTTAACGTGCCTTCGACTGCGTTTACACCGCAGCCAAAAGTGAGCTCCGCTATCGTGCGCCTGCGTCCGCACCGCACCCTGCCCATTGCCGCACGCGATGTTAATTCGCTGCAAAATGTTATTCGCACTGCGTTTAATCAGCGTCGTAAAACCCTGCGCAACAGTCTTAAGACTCTCGTAAGCGACGAGATTTTCGCAACGCTGCCAATCGATGTGACTCAGCGCCCAGAGAACCTAAGTCTTGCGGACTACGTATTGATTAGCGACGCTATAACGGACAACGCCGCATGACTGATGATCGCATAACCGATTTACCCCAAACGCGTGATGCCACCGCGGCTCTTCGCAGCTCTATCGATATCAAAGTGATAACCCAATATCTCGCGGCGCAGTCGAGTCCTGATTCCGCCCAGTATGCGTTTGCCTATACCGTGCATATCACTAATAACGGCGAGCAAGATGTACAGCTTGTCGCGCGACGCTGGCTTATTGTCGACGATAACGACGAAGTGCAAGAGGTTGCAGGCGAAGGGGTGATTGGGCAAAAGCCGCATATTTCTCCCGGGCAGTCGTTCCATTACACCAGCGGCGCGATGTTGCCGACGCCTTTTGGCACCATGCGCGGCGACTACGAAATGGTAACCAAGGGCGGCGAGCGATTCTTAGCCGATATTCCTCCGTTCCTGCTTTGTCTGCCAGATTCCGTTCACTAACAACTGTCGGTTTAGTGTCGAATTCAAAAGACGCGTATTTTACCGAGTAATCTCACGCGTTTGTTAAAGTCCCCGCCGCCTCTACCGCTAGTATTAAACTATGAGCACATACGTTGTAGGCGACATTCAGGGCTGTTACAAAGGGCTGCGCAAACTCCTCAAACATGTCGAGTTTAAGGCAGGCGCCGATCAGCTATGGTGTGTCGGTGATCTGGTCAATCGCGGTCCTCGCTCGCTTGACACATTACGATTTTTACGCGATCTCGGGCCCAGCTGCCGCATCGTCCTTGGCAATCACGACCTGCATTTTATCGCTAAACAAGAAGCCTGCGCGCCACGCCGCGGCAAACACACATTGCAAAAATTGCTCAAGTCACCCGACGCGCAAGAGCTCGCCGATTGGCTTAGAACACAGCCCCTTGTCTATTTTGACTGCATTGATACCGACGCAGGACTCCAGGATTTTGTGATGCTCCACGCAGGCGTCGCGCCGCAGTGGTCGCTAGAGCAGACATTAGAATTGAGCGCAGAGGTTGAGATCGCATTGCAGGGTGACGACTATCGCGCCTATCTAACGCACATGTATGGCGATACACCGCGACGTTGGCACGACGGCCTCGAAGGACTCGATAGACTGCGCGTGATTACCAATTACCTCACACGCGTGCGCTACTGCGACGCTATTGGCAACATGCAGCTCAAAGCCAAAGAGGGGCTTGCGATGGCGCCACACGGCTACAAGCCTTGGTTTATGTATGAGAACATAAGCGAGCGAGCGCAAATACTCTTTGGCCACTGGGCCGCGCTCGAAGGACACACCGGTAAGCCTCGCGTCCATGCTCTGGACACAGGCTTTGTGTGGGGGCAAAAACTGACCGCGCTACGCCTTGAAGACGGCAAGCGCTTCGCTTACTCGAAAACGTAACCTCCAGCGATGAAAATTTATTTAGTGGGTGGCGCAGTCCGCGACAAACTCCTCGGCCTCCCGATCAAGGATCGCGACTGGGTTATTGTCGGCGCGCGCCAACAAGACATACTCGATTTAGGCTACGCTCAAGTCGGTAACGATTTCCCGGTGTTTTTGCACCCTGAAACTAAAGAAGAATACGCACTCGCCCGTACCGAACGCAAAACTGCGCCGGGTCACACCGGCTTCGTTTTTGACGCCAACGAAACTGTCACTCTCGAACAAGACCTTGCGCGCCGCGACCTTACTATTAACGCCATCGCCGAGTCCGAAGAGGGCGAACTCATCGACCCCTATAATGGTCGTGACGACCTTTCAGCGCGAATCTTGCGCCATGTCTCGCCTGCTTTCGAAGAAGACCCGCTGCGTGTTTTGCGCGTTGCCCGCTTCGCCGCACGATTCCATTCGCTCGGCTTTCGCGTTGCCCCCGAAACCAATGAAATTATGCGCAACATTGTCCACAGTGGAGAACTTGCCAGCCTCGTCAGCGAACGCGTATGGCAAGAACTCGCCAAGGCGCTAGCGAGTAAAAGCCCCGAGGCATTTGTCACCGTACTGCGCGACTGCGAGGCGCTCGGCGTTGTCTTGCCCGAAGTCGACGCATTATTTGGCGTGCCACAGCCGGCCAAGTTTCACCCCGAGATTGACACCGGCATCCACACATTGATGTGCCTGCAGCAGGCGCGTCTGCTCAGCGACGATCCGCAGATACTCTATGCAACCCTCGTGCATGACGTCGGCAAGGGCGCGACAAACAAGGCCCTTTGGCCGAGTCATAAAGGCCATGAAACACTTGGTTTACCCCTACTAAATACCCTTGCGGCACGCCTAAAAGTCCCTAATGATTTCGCAAAACTCGCAGCGCTTGTGTGCGAACACCACACAAAACTGCACAGGCTTGCGCTCGTGGATGCAGACAAAGCGCTGACCTTGCTCGAGGCGATCGATGTGTTTCGACGCCCCGAGCGCTTGAATAAATTTTTGCTCGCCTGCGAAGCCGATGCCCGTGGTCGTACCGGATTCGAAAACCGCGAGTATCCCCAGCGCGCGTTTCTGCAAAGTCTCGCCGAAGCAGCTACGGCAATCGACGTGGGCGCAGCCATCAAAGAATTTAGACCCACCGACATCGGCGCCTTCGTGCGCGAGCTAAGACTCGCCGCCGTCGAAGAACGTCTCCTGCATATTCGTCCAGAGAGTTACCATGGCAACTAAGGTCGTTTTAATCACCGGCGCCGCAATTCGCATCGGCGCATGCATCGCGCGCACATTCCATAGCAAAGGCTTCGACGTCGCCATCAGCTACCGCAGTTCGCTTACCGCTGCACAGGCCCTGATCGATGAACTCAACGCAATCCGCGCCGATTCAGCTAGTTGTTGGCCTGCCGAAATGACAGATCAGGCATCTGTGAGCCGTTTGGGACGTGATGTCCTCGCCCACCACAAAAGGCTGGACGTGCTCGTCAACAATGCCTCGTCGTTTTATCCCACCGCTTACGGCGATTCGACTCAAGCGCAGTGGGACGATCTCGTGGGTAGCAATCTACGCGGAGCTTATTTTCTGACCCAGCAGCTAAGCGCCGAACTTACGGCTAACTTTGGGGCGGTGGTTAATCTGACCGATACTCACGCTGATCGCGCCCTGCCCAAACACCCGATTTACAGCATAGCCAAAGCGGGGCTTAAGGCGATGACCAAATCACTCGCCATCGAGCTTGCACCACGTGTGCGCGCCAACGGCGTATCGCCCGGCGCGATTCTATGGCCCCCTTCCCTCGAAGACGACAATGATCCCGCCGTCGAAGCTGGCCGTCAGACAATGCTTGCGGGGATTCCGCTTGCTAAGTTGGGCAAGATGCAGGACATCGCAGACACAGTGTATTTCGTCGCCTGCGAAGCCACCTACCTAACCGGCCAAACAATTAAAGTGGACGGTGGGCGCAGTCTTCGTTAGGACTAAGGAAGCGACTCAGGGCCAAGCAAACTCGATAGGCCATAGCTTTTGGCTGTCTTTGTCGTAGCTCGCCCACAACGCTTCGTAGGTTAGGCCCGTTGGTTTGTGGCGTGTCTTAGGAAGGAGTTCGGCAAGAGGCAGGAGCACAAATGCGTTGCGAGTAATTTCGGCGCGCGGTAGGTCTATACCGAGCGCAGCACCGCTATCGTCGCCATAAAAAAGTATATCGACATCGATAGGCCGCGACGAGAATTTAGCCTGGGTACGATCGCGTCCCTGGCTTTCTTCCAATTGCTTTAGAAATTCCTGCACCAGCACCAAACTTAATTCTGTCTCGACGGCGACAACAAGATTAAGAAAATTGTCGCCGGCAAATCCTATCGACTCACTCTCGTAAATCGACGATAAGCGAAGCGCCGAAAATTGACTCGCTAATGCATCAAGCGCGAGGCGAATGTTGCGCTGCGCATCGATATTACTGCCGAGGCTCAGGGCAAGGGTTGTTTTAAGAGTCACGTTAACAAGTCCTTGTTTGGGTGTTGCTATTTAGATCCGCGCTCTATGATAACACCAACGTCTTTCGATCCGGTGACCGCGCCCGGCTTACCTAAGCGCAGTCTTAGCCAAGGCACAGAAAACTCCTCTAAGACAATCGCCGCAATCCTTTCGGCGAGCGTCTCAACTAGTAAAAATTCCGAGCCTTCAACAAAACTAATCAAGCGTTTAGCAACCGATTTGTAGTCGAGTGCATCGGCGATGTCTTCACTAGCCGCGGCTTTGGTGTTGTCGCAGCCCATCTCGAGGTCGATGCTTACGGTCTGCTTTGTTTCACGTTCCCAGTCGTAGATGCCGATGATGGCTTCGATTTCGAGCTCGCGGATGTAGACAATATCCATAAATAATCCTGTGCAAAATGACGGTACTGTTCAGAGTCAGTGACGCTAAAAGGGAAAACGAGGAAAATCGGCTTTAAATCGCAGCCAGCGATTCCAACGACCAACGCGGCTGCGCCCGAATCTCTAAATCATCACGCTCACCCGCCAGTAAACGCTGACAACCGGCATAGGCGATCATCGCGCCGTTGTCGGTGCAGTATTTAAGCTGCGCGTAAAACAAGCGCCCATCAACTTTCGCCATCGCCTCCTCTAATACTTCACGAAGGCGCAGGTTCGCGCTAACGCCGCCCGCAATAATAAGTTTCTTGTAACCGGTCTCTTCGAGCGCGCGCCTGCACTTTATCGACAGAGTATTCACCACGGCCTCTTCGAATGCCCTTGCGATGTCTGCTGCATCCTGTTCGGCGAGCTCGCCGGACTCATCGCGCAGACTTGTAATGGTATTGCGCACATACGTTTTCAGACCGCTGAAACTGAAGTCTAGGCCTGGACGGTTAATCATCGGGCGCGGGAAATTGAACCGCGCTGGGTCGCCGCGTTGTGCAAGTTTAGCAACATGTGGGCCGCCGGGATAAGGCAGACCGAGCATCTTACCGACTTTGTCGAACGCCTCACCCGCGGCATCATCCAAAGACTCACCGAGCAGTTCGTATCGACCAATACCTCCGACTTTGACTAACTGCGTGTGGCCGCCTGAAACGAGAAGCGCCACAAACGGAAATTCGGGCGGCTCGGGCTCGAGCATCGGCGCGAGCAAGTGGCCTTCCATATGGTGAACGCCGATCGTCGGCACGTCCCACGCCATCCCCAACGTGCGCCCGATGGCAGCACCGACGAGCAGAGCACCGACCAATCCAGGGCCTGCAGTGTAGGCAACTCCCTCGATCTCGCTAGTATCGATGCCTGCTTTTTCGATGACCTCTTCGATCAGCGGCAGCGTCTTTCGAATATGGTCGCGCGAGGCGAGCTCTGGAATCACGCCGCCGTATTTGGCATGAATCTCGACCTGACTGTAGAGGCAATCGGCGAGCAAGCCTACCTCGCTATCGTAAATGGCAACGCCTGTTTCATCGCAAGATGTTTCTATACCTAGTACTTTCAATTACTTATCTCTCGGATAATGAAGTAGGAGTGGCAATCATGCCAAAGAAAGGCCTCCGCCCCAAGCTGCAGTTTTTGGTTATCAGTAAATCGATCAATCTTATCGCCTTGAGCGCGCGAGCTGATTAACTGCTAAACGTGCATCCACCGAGTTTTCCTTTGCAATTGAGCTGCTCGCGCATTAATATTACCGCCCCTGAAATTCGGAGTGGGTCGCTATCGGCCAGCACCCCGTTTTTTCAATAAATTTGAATCACATTATTTAAGGTAGGTGTTTAGTTCAATGCCACAGGTAAAACTGAAAGAAAACGAGCCGTTCGACGTAGCCCTCCGTCGCTTTAAGCGATCTTGCGAGAAGGCAGGCGTCCTCGCCGAGGTTCGTCGCCGCGAATTCTACGAAAAGCCTACTGCCGTGCGTAAGCGCAAAGCAGCTGCTGCCGTTAAGCGCCACGCGAAGAAGCTACAGCGCGAAAACAAGAAGACTAAGCGTCTTTACTAGACAAGCGCTGCACTAGACAAGCGCTTCGACTAGGCAAGCTACTAACCCTTAGCGTGACTGGCAACACAGCGAGTCGCCGCAAAGATCGCTACTCTCTATTCATTAGCTACTCGCCGCCGCGGCGCCGAGTAGCTGTTAGTGGCTGTAAATTAGACGCGCTTGGCCTTGCCTCGAAAGGTTTTCCTCTTGGCAAACTAGAGCCAGATTGCATCGCTGCAGCGCCAAACTTCAGCTCTACTAGCTTTATCACACCCCATCACACGGTCCAAGGATACTAGCCACCATGGCAGACAGCGCCCTCAAGAGTAATCTCACCGAAGCAATGAAAGACGCCATGCGAGCAAAAGATAAATTTCGCCTCGGCGCTATCAGGCTTGCGCTGTCAGAGATCAAGCGTGTTGAGGTAGATGAACGAATCGAACTAGATGACGAGCGAGTGACTGCGATCCTCGATAAAATGGTAAAGCAACGCCGCGAATCGATTAAGCAGTTTGAGGCAGCCGACCGCCACGAGCTCGCCGCTGTTGAAAAAGACGAAATCGTCGTGCTACAAGAATTTCTTCCCCAACCGCTCACCGAAGACGAATCCGAGGCAATAATCAAAGCAGCCATCGCAGAGTCAGGTGCAGCTACCATGCAAGAGATGGGCAAGGTCATGGCTATCGTCCGACCGCAGGTCGTCGGCCGTGTCGACATGGGCGCCGTAAGCTCAAAGATTAAAGCTCTCCTCGCCTAGCACTTAGAAATAAAAGCGCCTTAAACTAAAGGCCCCTCGAACCCAGGGGCGCTTCAATCCCATAGCGCCTCGTTTCAGCGAGTTCTGCCAAGCCCTCTTCGCCCAGTATGCCCTGCTTACTAAGAACGACACCCCGTCTGCTCAGCGCCGCAGGCGTCGCGGATCAGCGAATTGTGCTGACCTTTGGCCTTTTCTGATAGTGTGCCAACAACGACCTAGGGACAGAGCGACGTAAATTTCGCTACAATAATCTGACCACCCCACACAGGGCTCAACGGCAAGACAGCTAACGTCTTTCATTTCGAGTGATTGAGCACAGAGTAGAGACCACATTCAACCCATGGCAGGCCTTATTCCGCAAAGCTTTATCGACGATCTTTTGAGTCGCGCCGACATTGTCGACGTGATCGATAAGCGTGTGGCTCTGAAAAAAAGTGGCAAAAACTATTCAGCGTGTTGCCCGTTTCACAACGAAAAATCCCCTTCTTTTAGCGTTCAACCCGAAAAGCAGTTTTACTATTGCTTTGGCTGCGGCGCCGGCGGCAATGCCATCGGCTTTATCATGAATTTCGACTCGGTCGATTTCCCGCAGGCGGTCGAATCCCTTGCCCGCGATAACGGCATGGAGGTCCCGCGCGAAGAGAGCAAGGCGGCAACCAAGCGCCGCGCCGAAAACGCTGATCTTTACACGCTCCTCGAAGAGGCGAATGGCTTTTTTCAACTACAGCTGCGCAAACACGAGGGCCGCGCGAGCGCCGTCGACTATTTGAAACAGCGCGGTGTCAGTGGCGCTATCGCGCGCGATTTCGGCATCGGTTATGCCCCGCCCGGCTGGGACAATCTTCTCAAGGCCTGCGCCTCAACTCCTGAACGCGAGAGCAATCTGCTTAAGGCTGGCATGGTAATCGAACGCGAAAACGGGCAAAGCAATACCCAGAGCGCCGCAAGCCAATTCAAGGGCTACGACCGCTTCCGACATCGCATCATGTTCCCTATTCGCGATGCGCGCGGCCGAACGATCGCCTTTGGTGGGCGCGTGCTCGGCGACGACAAGCCCAAATACCTCAATTCGCCCGAGACACCAGTCTTTCACAAAGGCTCCGAGCTTTATGGCCTATTCGAGGCGCGCAAATCATCTAACAAGCTTGCACGCCTGCTCATTGTCGAAGGCTATATGGATGTTATCGCGCTCGCCCAGATGAACATCCGCTACGCTGTGGCCACGCTCGGCACCGCCACAAGCGGTGCTCACCTCACCCGTCTATTTAGAATGGTGCCCGAGGTTGTGTTCTGTTTCGACGGCGACAAGGCCGGCCGCACCGCCGCTTGGCGAGCGCTTGAGGCGACTCTCCCACAGATGGAAGACGGGCGCCAAGTGCGCTTCCTGTTTCTGCCCGAGGGTGAGGACCCCGATACGCTTGTACGTAAGGTAGGCCAAGAAGCGTTCGAGGCCCTTATCGATAATGCGACGCCGCTCGAGCAATTTTTCTTCGACAAGCTCGGCTCAGACCTAGACCTCGACAGTCATCAAGGCCGCGGCAAGCTGCGCGAGCTTGCTCAGCCGCTTGTCACACAGCTGCCCGAGGGTGTTTTTGCGTTGCTCATGCGCGAGCAGCTCGCCCATCGATTAGGCATTGGGGTTGATGCACTCAACGGATTAATCGACAAGGCGGCCGAAAGCCGCAACCAAACGCAGCACTCTCCTAACGGGGATACGCCACCGCCGAACCGGCCCTATCAAGGTTATGGCGATAGCGGCGGCCGGTCCGAGCCACACGAGCATGCCGGGGGCTACTCGAACCCCCAGCAAGGCGACGCGGGCTACGGCTATAACCCGCAGAAAGATGCGCGGTCAGGCAGCCAAACTGGCTATCGCGGCACCGGACAACGTAGCTGGCAAAACCAACCTCGCATCGCCGCCGCGCCCATGATCAAGCGAGCGCCATCGAGTCTTAAGGCTATTCAGCTGCTGCTTGGCAACCCCGAAATTGCGCTCGACAGCGAATGCGATGTCGTCCCGCTTGCTCAGAGTAGTGACACGACGACCACAGTGCTCGCCAAACTCATTGAAATGGTGCGCAGCGACCCCCACATAGATACTTACGCACTGCTAGGCTACTGCGCCGGAACCGAGTTTTACAGTGAACTGACTCAACTCTTAAGGCAGGAGAAAATTACTCCTGTCGAAGGTACTGGCAACGAGTTTGCTGAGATCGTGGACAGGCTTCTTCTCAAGATCGAGCAAGAGCAAAAAATTGCGAAGATGCGCGAGGAATTAGCGCGTAAAAGAAGCGAACTCCTTCAAAGTACGCCTGTTATTGACGTATTTAGTGAGGGCGACGCTGCAGAGACTGACCCGCGTACTGGCGATGGCGATGTAAGCGCTGCAGAATCCGACGAATGGGCCCGCTCGGCCCCTCTAAGCGAGCCGCCTCCCTTTATGGAATTCGGCGACGATCATAGCGACAGCTTAGGCGACGATAACCGGAGTTAAAAAGGTGGCGAGCGCGTCTGATCTACACGATGAAACAACGCGTTGAATAGCCTAATACGCCTGTAAAACTATCCAAAACGCCTGCTTGCGATTATAATGTCCGGCTTGCTCCGGCAAACAGCTTAACGAAGCACTCAGACGATCGAAGGTAAACCCTAACCTAACTGCCAGGCTTGCACCCGGCGAGACGAGATTTCATGGCCGATTTGCTACCGAAACAATCCAATCTCAAGATCCTCATTGCCAAAGGCAAAGAGCAAGGTTACTTAACCTATTCAGAGGTTAATGATCACCTCCCCGAGTCGATTTCTGATCCAGACCAGGTCGAAGACATCATTCAGATGATTAACGACATGGGCATTAAGGTATTCGAAACAGCCCCCGATGCCGACGCGCTACTGCTTAACGACGACGGCGACTCAGGTGCGGACGACGTAGCAGCTGCCGAAGCCGCAGCCGCCCTTGCCGCCGTTGAGAACGAGGCCGGCCGCACCACCGACCCTGTCCGCATGTACATGCGCGAAATGGGCACGGTAGAACTTCTCACGCGCGAAGGTGAGATCGTCATCGCCAAGCGCATCGAAGAAGGTCTGCGCGAGCTTATGAAGGCGATGGCCTACTTTCCGGGCACTGTCGAACACGTGCTTAACGAATACGCGCTGGTCGACTCGGAAGAGCGCCGCCTCAACGAACTAATAACTGGCTACCTAGACGTTAGCGACGAAGAGATCCCCGTTGGCGCACCAGCCAGCGCCAAAGACGACCTCAACGACGATGATGAAGAAGCGACGGTTGGCCCAGACCCAGAGGAAGCCAAGCTACGCTTCACCGCATTGCGCAAGCAATTCACCCGCACCAGCAATTCGGTCGCTAAACACGGCCGCGATGACGATAAAGCACAGAAAGAGCTCGAGAAGCTCGGCGAGTTATTCAAGTCGTTCAAGCTCACGCCGCGTCAGTTTGAGCCTCTACTTAGCCACATACGCGCAGTGCTCACACGTGTGCGCCGCCACGAGCGCCACATCATGAGCCTGTGTGTTCGCGGCACAAAAATGCCACGCAAAGATTTCATCGAAAGCTTCCCTGGCAACGAGACGAATGAGCGCTGGGTTGCGAACATGGTTCGCCGCAAAAAACCTTACTCTGAGCTTATGGGCAATGTGAAGGTCGAAATTTTACGTGCTCAGAAGAAGCTACGCTTGCTCGAGGAAGAAGCCGGGCTAGACATCGCGACGATCAAAGACATCAATCGACAGATGTCGATTGGCGAGGCGAAATCACGCCGAGCGAAGAAAGAGATGGTCGAGGCAAACCTGCGTCTCGTCATCTCGATCGCCAAAAAATACACCAACCGCGGCCTGCAATTCCTCGACCTCATTCAAGAAGGCAACATCGGCCTCATGAAGGCCGTAGATAAATTCGAATACCGCCGCGGCTATAAATTCTCGACCTATGCCACCTGGTGGATCCGTCAGGCCATCACTCGTTCGATCGCCGACCAAGCGCGCACGATCCGTATTCCGGTGCACATGATCGAGACGATTAACAAGCTCAACCGCATCTCGCGCCAAATGGTTCACGAGAAAGGCCGCGAGCCAACGCCAGAAGAATTAGGCGAGCGCATGGACATGAGCGAAGAAAAAGTCCGCCGCGTTCTCAAAATCGCCAAAGAGCCTATCTCGATGGAAACCCCAATTGGTGACGACGAAGACTCGCATCTGGGCGATTTCATAGAAGACTCGACAGTCGATTCACCGGTAGATTCGTCAATCGAAGAAGGTCTACGCGAAGCGACCAAGGATGTCCTTGGCAGCCTCACACAGCGCGAAGCCAAGGTGCTCCGCATGCGTTTCGGCATCGACATGAATACCGACCACACGCTAGAAGAAGTAGGCAAACAGTTCGATGTAACTCGCGAGCGTATCCGCCAAATCGAAGCTAAGGCTCTACGCAAGTTGCGTCACCCAACTCGCTCCGACCACCTGCGCAGCTTCCTAGACGAGTAGTTAACCGCAGCTAGCTATAGCACGAAATCAAGGGGCGCATTATAATGCGCCTCTTCGCGTTAAACGCCGCAAGGGTGTTTTAGTGAAGCAACAAACGTAGTTATTTCGTGATAATCGAGGTGCAGGGTTTTTCGAAAGAGAATAAAGCCTGCAACGAAGAGTAGAACAATACTACGAAGCACGAGTAGACGAAGTCAGTTAGTGATAATCGAGGCGCAGGGTTTTTCGAAAGAGGGAGCGTACTATAGGTACGTGACCGAAAGAGAATAAAGCCTGCAACGAAGAGTAGCGCAAACTGACGATGTATACGGGCCTATAACTCAGTTGGTTAGAGTAGCGGACTCATAATCCGTTTGTCCCAGGTTCGAGTCCTGGTGGGCCCACCATTCAATTCAAAGACTTAGGGGGAATGACTCACTCCCTAGGTCGCCTGACACAGATCCAGACTACGCACAGACTACACTTCATACCGTTAGCCCTTTCGTTGGTATTGACAAGTTAACTCTCAAAACCCGCAAATCCCTCTTCCAATCACACCCTATATAGCTACTACCTTTTCCCAAGACGCAAAGGCGCGCTGTCTGGAAAAACGATAATTCTCTGCGGATACTAAATGACGCCCCAGATTGAACAAATTATAAACTGCAGCGTGTGCACCCAAGAAACGCTGTGCCTGCTGCATTGATTTAAACCTCCTCATGCCCCGCTCCCTCACTCTTGTAGGCTCGTGCGACAACTCGGCTCGGTTGTTGGCGTATTGGGATGTGTCATGAATCGTTTCAGGAATAAGCTCTCTATGAGCAACTCCGTAACTTCTGAGCTTATCGGTTACGATCTTCCTAGGCTCACCCTTGTGATTCTTCAATAGCCGCTTACAGAAGCGCTTTGCGGCCTTCCCGTCACGTCGTTTTTGGAGGAAGACATCAACAACTTCACCGTCTTGATCGACGGCTCTCCATAAGTAGTGCTGCTTACCTCGGATTCTCACGAATACTTCATCGATGTAGAAAGTGTCGCCGTAACCTTGATGTTTTCTTCTCAGCCGTTGCGCGTATTTGGAACCAAACTTATTGCACCATAGACGGATCGATTCATAGCTGACTGTGATACCACGCTGAGCCAGTAAGTCTTCAATATCACGATGACTAAGGTTGAATCGATGGTAGAGCCAGACGGCATATTGAATGATTTCGGGCGGGAAACGGTGGCGTTTGTACAATTTTGGCTGAGTCATGAGCTGAATACTGGCAGATTGAGTGCTAACTTGTCAGTACCGCTATAAGGGCAGAGGATATTCCTGACCAATTGATAGAGATTGCTTTTTTCGTATTGTGCCCGCTTGGTTCGTAACTTGCCACCCTATTTATTCACGAACGCAACTCAAATCCCTGCTTGAGCTTGGGTTTTACTTTTCCTATGGTCAAGAGAGACTCAACACAGTCTCGTAGTGAGGTATCAAGGGGGCGGAATTCCATGCCAAGGATGTTGCGAATACGGTCATTACGTAATTCACAACCTTCCCAAATAGCTCGTAGCATGGCTGCTTTTTGCTTAATAGGTTCCGGGTGCGGGTCGATAATGTTGGCCCCTGCAAAGCCTAGTTCGGGCAGTAGTCGGTCGATGCTAGCGCATACGTCTTTAACATCTCGCGATTCTGTAGACCATGCGATGAAGCGCTGACCATTTTTTACAGCGTCACTTTCAAGCATGCGAATATGCGCCTCTGCTGTGTCACGTACATCTACAGTCCACCAATTTCGATAAGCGCCTATCACATTCTCTGTATACTCACCCAGCAGCATTGTCTCTACATTGTGCTGCCACGGGCCTGCTTCTTTTTGATGGGCGGCGAGTATAGGCCCAATATTGTCGCCAGGGCAGCAGGTAATAGCATCCCAATTGCCACTCGCTCTGGCTGCATCTGAGAATGCTTGTTCCAGCAATACCTTCCCCATGGAATATCCCTGGCCGCCTTGGGCCGATCGATTGGGATTGCCTTCATCCGGATAGCGGTCTTCGTCACAAACGGGTCTGCGAACAAGTTCCTGGATGTCAGTTTCGCCGATCACGGCGGCGATACTAGAGGTCACCACGATGCGGCTTACTGTGCCTGATAAATTCACACTATTGATAATGTGGTCGTACACTTTTTGCACATAGTCGGTGTCGGTGTAGGTTGAAACGTGGGACACATGGGCAACGCCGTGACAGCCCTTAAAAATTTCATCGAAGCATCCTGCTTCGTCAAGATTGGCCGAGTGGAGGGTTAATCTTCCGCTAAGATAGCCCGGCATGTCTCTGAGAAAGCCAGTTTTTGTTCGATCATCAGCATCTCGAACGCAGGCACGCACGCGGTAGCCTTTGTCCAAGAGTAGCCGCACGATCCAGCCCCCAATAAATCCCGCGCTGCCAGTCACAGCAACTGTTCCGCCTTGTGGTATTGGGCCCATCAATGTATTCCTTTTTGTTTGTGTTCGGTGAGTTAACAGGTTGCAATGGCAACGCTTTGCGACCTATCGGTATAAATAGCCTAAGACGGATCCAGCTTCTCTGTTGTTTTTTCCAGTCGCTCGACTAATTTGGCGAGAGTAGCTGTAGTCGGGTCAGTTGTTTCGATGCCGCAGAGGAAAGTGCGTGTAATGGAATTCGTTACTTTGTCTACATCGATTGCCTTGCTGGTTCTCATATAGGAATAGGCGATAAGCTCGAGTCCGCCGCCTATCATATCGCAGACAATGCTAGGCGAGGTGTCGGGGTGAAAACTTCCACTTAAGATGCCGGCTTTAATCTCTTGAGCTATTAGGACCGCCACTTGCTGATTCAATTCTTGCGACAACGATGGGGGCTCGTTATCGAATGGCCGCTTGTCACGAGTGATAAGGCCACAGATGCCCCGATCTTCGGATATGGACTGCAAAGCGCGTCGAATTAAAAAGCGCAAACGATTGCTGTGTCCCTCTATGCTGGGCAGGGTTTGTTGAACACTGTCAAAGAAAACGGCGTAGTGTCGTCGCAGCACCTCATCGAGTAGGCTGCGCTTGCCATCGAAGTAGCGATAAATCGTGCCTTCTGCTATGCCAGCATCCTTTGCAATATCTACGATAGAGCCTTTTTCAAAACCACTGGCGCAAAACACCTTTCTGGCAGATTCTACAATACTGTCGATTCGCTGCGTCTTAGTGGGGCGAGGCATTCTCGCGAGGGCTACTACACTCATAAGCGATGGATTCCGGATTTTGTATCAATATTTTGGCAAATTGCCATAATAGTGAACGTAATTCAATAGTGGATTAAGAGATCGTATCTAGTGGAATTGAGCAAAAATAGGTTTGTAAACAGCCTAAATAGTGGCTAGGATGAACATTGATGGTGAGTTACCGTGGCACATATTTATAAATAATGAATATGGTTCATTATTTGTTGCCGACGCTAGCTCGGGAATAGTAAGTCGCAGTTTGTGGCAAACTAAGCAGTCAAGCCGGGTAGGCAGTAATCGTTTAAAGTAGTCTAGCGCACATAGTGGCTATGGAAAGAGCGAGAAAGCGCAGTGACTAGAACAGGAAACAGACTATGGGACTAAGAAAAGCAATCTTTTCTCTTGCAGCCATTGGAATTTGTACTGCTCCTTCATTAATGCCGGCACAGGGCTCGCAAGATGCAGCGGAGCTAGCAAATGGAGAGGCGCAATATCTATTGTTTTGTGCCGAGTGTCACGAAGGTGCGTTATTAGAAGCGCCTCAGCGCGCGGCGTTCGAATTTTACACCCCCGGTCGCATAATCGAGGCGCTCGAATCTGGGTCAATGGCAACCTCCGGCATGGCACTGACCCGGGAGCAGAAGAGAGACATCGCCTACTTCTTGTCTGGTGAGCGTTTTGATGAATCGCGAACCGAGACCGTAAGTTTTAGTTGTGAGGCCACTCGCAGCGCAAGCGCGCCGTTAACGCAGCCTGTTGCTTGGAATGGTTGGGGCGGTCAATCGACCAACACTCGCCACCAAGCAAATGAATCGATTCTCAATAAGAGCAATGTGGCTCAGTTAGCACTCAAATGGGCGTTTGCATTGCCTAATACAACACGATCACGCTCGCAGCCAGTGGTCACACCTGAGGTGACATTTGTTGGCAGTCAGGAAGGCAATATCTACGCGCTGGATACTGCCAATGGCTGCCCGTTGTGGACTTTCAGCGCCGATGCCGAAGTGCGTGGTGCCATTTATGTGGATACCGATGATCGGGGTATACCAGAAACGTTATTGTTCGGTGATTTCGCCGGCAGTGCCTATGCCGTCAATGCGCAGACAGGAGCGCTGAACTGGAAAAGAGAGGTGCACGAACATCCCCAAGCAACAATCACGGGATCGGTAGTGGCACAGGGAGATACTCTTATTGTGCCAGTCTCGTCCTTAGAGATTCTGCTGGCTGCCCGAGTCGGTTATTCCTGTTGCACATTTCGTGGTGCATTAGTTGCCGTTAGCATAAGCTCCGGCGAAGAATTGTGGCGCACCTACACCACCGATGAACCTCGGCCGACTATTTTGAGTTCAGCAGGTATTCAACAGTATGGGCCTTCGGGCGCCCCGATCTGGTCAAGCCCAACAATCGATGCCGAGCGAAACTTGGTTTATGCCGGCACCGGAGAAAACTATTCCTCTCCGGCGAATGATTACAGCGATGCTGTGTTGGCCATGGATATCGATACCGGAAAGTTAGTGTGGTCCGCCCAACTCACCAAGGACGATGCGTGGAACGGAGCTTGTTCAAGAAACACACCCAATTGTCCGGAAGAAAATGGCCCTGACTATGATATTGGCGCTGCGCCAATTTTGACCCGAGATGAGAACGGACGCGAAGTTATTTTGGTAGGGCAAAAGTCCGGCATGGTTTACGCCTTGGATCCAGCAAATGACGGCGCCCTTATTTGGGAACAACGTGCTGGTAGTGGCGGCACCATGGGCGGCATTCACTACGGTATGAGCGCAAGCGCCGAAAAACTATTCGTCGGTGTCTCAGACTTGCCAACCAATAACCCTTACAACGTGGGCCCCGGCCACCCAGGTATTCATGCGTTGAGTCTCAGCACCGGAGAAGTGCTCTGGCGCAATGACTTGCCCAACAAATGTGAGGCTGGCCCGTTCCTTTGCTGGCCAGGCATTTCCGCAGCGGTAAGCAGCACCGCTGATCTGGTTTTCGCTGGCGGGCTTGATGGTATCTTGCGCGCTTTCGATTCCGAAGACGGAGCCATACTCTGGGAAACCAATACCCGGCAAAGTTTCGGCATACGCAATGGAGTCGAAGCCAAAGGCGGTTCAATCGAAGCCGACGGACCAGTCATCGTGAACGGACAAGTTTTCATTACGTCTGGCTATGAAAAATGGGGCGAAGCACCAGGGAATGTTGTATTGGTTTATTCGCTAAATGGTGAGTAGCTCGGTAAGGGCTACTTAAAAATTTTATTCCGAATTTAGGCTAAAACATCTTCAGTTTATTTTGTCAGGAGCTCTAATGTCTAACAACCTTATCAACCGAAGCACAGCTTTCAGTAAGTACGCGATACCGACACTCGCGACTGCATTTACTGTTTTATTTGCAGCTCAAGCCGCCGCTTTTGAAATAGAGGAGAGTGCAACAATTAGTGATTCCGACTCTACTTTAATGGGCGTGAATCATATCGCCCTGTCAGTGAGAGACTTGGATGCATCCTTAGCTTTTTATCAGAAAGCAACAGGTTTTGAAGTAGTCCGAAGAGAGGTTGTGAAGGGTAGCAGTGCCGCAGACAAACTGTATGGCCGCGAAGAAGTTGAGTATGAGGTGGCCGTGCTCGAGGCGCCGAATATGCTTCTGGAACTTACAGAGTTTAGTCATAATCGGGACACGCCAATCAGCAAAATGCCGGTAATTGGCCCGGGTATGACCCACACTTGTTTTCAATCACCTTTACACAACTCTGGGTACGACAGATTCAAAAATGCCGGCGCCGAAATGCTTAGTCGCGGCGAGGGGCCTGTAGACCTATTGGGCCAAGGTGTGACTTATGCTTACGCCTATGATCCGGAAGGCAATATGCTAGAGCTAGAGCAACTGGACTTCGATCGCCTAGGGGGAGACCGGCGCAATCCGGATTGGATCGAGCAAGGCTTAGATGTTTGGATGACACAGGTCGCACTTGTTACTCATGACATTGAGCGATTAACAGAATACTACGCAAAAATAATGGGTTTTAATGCTTATCGAACCGCCGATATATCGGGTCGACCAACTTTTGATGACGCTACGGATATTGATGATGTGTCTCTTAGAGTCGTCTTTTTTAGAATGGCCGAGCGTTCCAAAAGCATGGAGTTTTGGGAATACGTTAGCCCAGAAACACCCGAACCTTTAGGCAACAGAGACAGCACGGCACTCGGCTACACATACTCGTTGGAAGTGGGAGACATTCAGGCGGAGTATCAACGCATGACTGATCTTGGTGTGCAGTTTGTGAGTGAGCCAGTGTTGATGGGCGACTATTGGCAAGTGCATGCTAATGATATCGATGGCAATGTGTTCGCGCTGCGCCAGTGGGTTGATCCGAACTCACCTTGGTCCGTACCTAATTTAGAATTGTAGACGTTTTATAAAAATTAAAGGGAGTCAGGGTAATTAAATTTATTGATAAGACCCATTATTGCCACTAGGAAATATTGATGACTATTCAATTTCGCAACGCTTTTCTTCACATTACTATTGCCTTCGTGTTGCACCTGAGCAGCTCGGTCTTCGCTCAGGACATCGACGAACTAGTTGAACACCGTTACGCCGACAATGATGGTGTGAACCTGCACTATGTGCGCATGGGTAGCGGGCCACTAATGGTGTTGATACATGGCTTTCCAGACTTTTGGTACACCTGGCGAAATCAGATTGGGCCATTGGCAGAACACTATACCGTTGTTGCCATGGACACGCGGGGATACAACCTCAGTGATCAACCCCAGGGCGTTGAGAATTATGCACTGGATATACTGGTATCCGATGTGGCTGCCGTAGTTGAGGCTGAAGGCGAATCCAGTGCAATCATTGTCGGCCACGACTGGGGCGGCGGTATTGCTTGGAGCGTGGCGGCGATGCGGCCCGATATAACCGAGCAACTGATTATTCTTAACCTGCCTCATCCGGCAAACCTAGTGCGTGAGCTGGCAAAGTTTGAGCAGCAACACGAAAACTCAGTTTATGCGCGTAACTTTCAACAGCCCGATTATCATGAAAAAATATCAGGCGATGCATTGGCCACAGGATTGGCTCGAGGTGATGCTGATCTTTTTGCAAAATACAGCGAAGCCTTTGGTCGCTCAAATATAGAGTCCATGATGAATTACTACCGGGCGAACTACCCACGCGACCCCTACACCTCAGGCCCTTTCCTTGAGCTACCTGAGGTAAAGGCACCAGTGCTCCAATTTCATGGGCTGTTGGATACGGCGCTGTTAGCAGAAGGCGTAAACAGCACATGGGAGCATCTGGCCGAAAACTGGACGCTGATGACTATTCCCGGCGTAAACCATTTTCCACATCATGAGCGACCTGAGTTGGTGACACAAATGATGCTCGCATGGCTCGGCGTGCAGCGCTCGCCGCGTTAGAGCCTGACAAAGCGCTTTTTGGAATTATCAAAGCAGTCGCTGGCTAGCCCGTCCCTGATATACCGCGCGCTGGTTGATAACCGATGCGCAGTCGGTGATTCAAATTCCAATCTTGACAGCCAGTAGAATAATAGACACTATCGTCGGGCAATTTGCAAAATACACTTTACTCAGATTAGCGCTACTCATTCGATGATTGATTCTCAGACTAAAGGATTCTAGGGGACACTGATAACTTAGTAACTTAAGCAATGGCACCCGCAAATTATTCTGGGTTGTTCTGGTAAATTCGTGCCCTTAAGACGATAAGTTATTTGTGTCCGCTGCTGGCCGGAAGCTGCCCCTCAGGATTTCAGGTTTTCAGTTCTGCAGGTTTTCACCCCCCACCTCGGTCGGCCGAGTAAGCTGCCATCCGATCCATTTCGGTTCGGTGTTCGGTCACTGAAACCCGTTTGGTATCTGCCACTTGCGAAGTTCGGTGAGCCAACCGACCCCAGCCGAGTTCGGAAGAGGTTCGGTTTCGGTCGGCATTGGGGATTTGGCCTGAAAGAAACTCTTAGAATTCTTCAAGTTACAGAATCAGAAGGCCCTCAGTTCCACTGCCTCATAATCCGTTTGTCCCAGGTTCGAGTCCTGGTGGGCCCACCATTTAATTCAGATGCCTCACTGATCCTTAGCCAGTCTCACCATCCTCTCCACATCGCTAAGTAACTCTTTGGCATCAAAAACAATACCGTCCTTGATAGTGTAGTTCACGCCCCCGATGCGCGTGAGCTCGCCGCTGTCCCGATCAAGAAACATATGCCCTGTGCCATAGAGCACCTTGAAGTTAGCTACTGGATTCTCGTCTAGCAAGACGATGTCTGCTTTCTTACCAGGAATGATAGAGCCTATCTCATCCTCCATACCTAAGAGCTCGGCGCCGTTGAGCGTTGCCGACTGAATGACTTCCAAGGGATGAAATCCTACCTCCTGCAGCAGCTCTAATTCGCGAATGTAAGCGAAGCCGAAGAGCTTGAAGATAAACCCTGCGTCCGATCCGGTTACGACGCGGCCGCCTGAGTTCTTGTAGTCGTTTACGAAGTCCATCCAGATGCGGAAGCTTTCTCGCCACGCTATCTCGTCCGCCGTGGTCCAGTCGAAGTGATAGGAGCCATGCAGGGCGGGGTCGGGCATGAAGAAGGTTTGCAGTGCGGGCAGCGTATAGGTCTCGTGCCATTCGGCATCTCGCGCTCGCATTACATCCCTATTCGCTTCGTAGATTGTAAACGTGGGCACCAAGGTAAAATCTAGGCCGATCAACTCATCTCGGACCGCATTCCACTTGTCGCTACCGGCTGCCGCCGCCTGCTGCCAGAGGCGTCCGGCCTGACCGAATCGCCACTGCTCATCGGAATAATTGTAATCGACGGGGTAGTCCTGAATCGTGCGATCGGTAAACAGCGACTCCGGCAGGCCATACCAGTGTTCCATGCTGTCCAGCCCCATGCGGGCGCTGTCCAGGACATTGGTTGAGTACACTGAGGTTTGATCGTGATGGTTGGAGGTGCCCATGCCAAGCTCGGCGGTGGTTCTGTAGATTGCTTCGGTTGCTGCTCGGGTCGCACCTCGCAGTTTGACGCCATCGGCGCCGCGGCGGTGCACCTCACGCACCCATGCTTCCGCTCCTTCGGCGGTGGTCACGCTGCCGCCGGGGAACATGGAGTGCACGATCATCCGTGGCGCGGTGATCTCACCCGCCTCGCTGCGCTCTCGGTGAGCGATTGTCCAGTCCAGCCCCATAGTCGCGCCAACCTCGCGCACCGTAGTAATGCCGTGTGCGAGCCAGAGCTTAAATACGTACTCAGGCGGCGTGATGGGGCCTGTTAAGCCCTGCCCAGGAGTGCCGATGTGGGTGTGAGCGTCGATGAAGCCCGGCAGCGCGTACATGCCATTGCCGTCGATGATTTCAGCGCCAGCGATATCCGGAGCCGATGCAGCGATCGATTCGATTCGATCTCCTGACACAACGATCGACACTGGGCCGCGGGGCGGTGCTCCCTCGCCATTGATGAGCATTACGTCCTTGATAATGAGCGTGTCGAATGGGCCTTCACCCCTAACTCGATCGCGAGCAGGCGCAGGAATAGGAATGCCACCTCTGATAGTGTTGGCAGCTCTCTCCTCACCCGGCAATACTTCGCCAAGATCTTGCGCGTAGGCTCCGTAGCCAACGAAGAATAGCAAGGCTAGTGAGAGTGACACCGATCTTAACGGACAGAAAGTCGGAGAATTCCGCATGCTTTGTCTACCTATTTGGCGTGTTGTTGATACTTGCGTATGCCCAAATGAATCTGCGTTTGTATCCACGCAGACGATTCGATTGAGCCTAAAGAATAACCGCCCACAGAGTGATTGATCGGCTAACTCAGTGAGCGGCCCCTCAGCGCGGAGCCGCTATCACCTGCCGCTGAAAATCCAAACCCTCCACGCCAACGCGCACCACGTCTCCAGGCTGCAGGTAACTCGGCGGCACCATGCCATCACCCACTCCTGCGGGCGTGCCCGTAAAGATTAGATCGCCAGGGTAGAGAGTCATGAACTGACTCAAGTGACTCACGATCTCCTTTACGCCGAAGACCATGTCGGCGGTATTGCCCTGCTGACGCATCTCTCCGTTCACCTCAGACCAAATGGAGAGGTTCTGCACGTCGTCGACGTGGTCTCGAGTCACTAGGTAGGGTCCCACTGGCGCGAAGGTGTCGGCGCTCTTGCCCTTGGTAAACTGGCCGCCGCGCTCACGCTGAAAGGCGCGCTCGGACACATCGTGGCCGACGGTATAGCCAGCGATGTAGTCGAAGACGTCCTCTTCGGAGAGGTATTGTGCGCGGCGTCCAATAACGATGACTAACTCTGATTCGTAGTCGAGTTTCGTAGCGTTACGCGGCTGAATCACGCTGTCGAACGGCCCCGTTAGCGCCGAGGTGGCCTTCATAAAGACCAAGGGCTCCGTGGGCAGCTCCACCGCCATCTCCGCGGCGTGATTCACATAGT